>WNFU01000646.1_pt1 | contig 76193 bp, 68 predicted proteins | sample 5400121 | NCBI WGS metagenome assembly WNFU01 (sample SAMN13153360, study PRJNA577476) | soil metagenome | isolation source: 100 cm soil or saprolite under grassland replicate 1 | place: USA:California | collected 2016-06-15
TAGGCCTCGCGGATCTCGGCCTCGCGTTCCTCGCTCAGCGTCAAGTATGGCCAGATATGCGGCGTTGCAAAGAGGACCGCGGTTCCGTGTTGCGCCGCGCTACGGCACAGCGCTAGTCCATCTTGGATCGTGGCGGCCCCGTCATCACCGGACGGGACGACATGGGAGTGACAGTCGACGAGGCGACGATCCATCTCCCTGGTAGTACTACCTGCTAGTTCCGAAGGTAGAGCGCGCGGGCTTTGCCCGTGCGTCCGTCTGAAGGCACGCGACCCGCTCAAGGGTCCGTGACTACGTCCGGAGATAAAGCTCGAGATCGGGCGCGACCGCCCGCAGCTCGCGCAGCGCTCGAGACTCGAGTTGGCGCACGCGCTCGCGCGTGATGCCGAGCCCTGCTCCGACCTCTTCGAGCGTCTGCGGCGTTTCGCCGTTGAGGCCGAAGCGAAGCGAGAGCACACGTTGCATGCGGGGATTGAGCAGGAGGAGCGCCTCGGCCAGCTCGCTGCCGCGGAGCTTCTTCGAGGTCGACTCGTCCGGCCGTTCCGAGTGAACGTCTTCGATCAGGTCGGCGTACATGCTCTCGCCGTCGCCGACCGGCGTTTCGAGGCTGACGGGATCCTCGACCAGGTCGAGCAGCTCCCGGACCCGCTTCTCCGGAAAGCCGCTTTCCTTTGCGAGCTCCTTCTCGGTGGGCTCGCGGTTGTACTTCTGGGCGAGTTGACGGCGCGCGCGCATGAGCCGGCGAACCTGGTCGGCGACGTGGACCGGCAGCCGAATCGTCCGGCCCTGGTCGGCAAGCGCGCGCGTCACTGCCTGGCGAATCCACCAAGTCGCGTAGGTCGAAAGCTTGTAGCCGAGCTTGTAGTCGAACTTCTCCACGGCGCGGATCAGTCCGAGGTTCCCCTCCTGGATCAGATCCAGAAGCGGCACGCCGGCCTTCGTGTAGTTGCGGGTGATCGACATCACGAGCCGGAGGTTCGACTCGATCAGCTTCTTCTTGGCTTCCTCGTCGCCCTCGTCCTTGCGCCGGGCGAGCTCGCGCTCTTCTGCGGGTGTGAGAAGGGGGCCGTCGCCGATCGCGCGCACGTACAGCTTGAGCGGATCCTGGGTCGCTTCGGCCTTGGCGGCCGGCGGCGGACCGTCGTCCTCCCCGTCCTCGGGCTCTTCAACCTCGGCGGTGTCTTCCGCCTCGTCGACCTCGGTCTCCTCCGCCTCGTCGACTTCGGGAACGAGCTCGAGCCGAGGCTCGATCGCTGGGTCCGAGGGCAGGTCAGGGAGCGGCCGCATGTGAGGGGTATCGGCGCGGCCTAGTGGACTCTTGAGGCGCTCGTCAACCCTCACGAGAGGGATAGCTACTAACAAGGAGCCCAGCCGATGCGTCTAGAAAGATAAGGGCGACCACACGGTCGCTTCGCCTTTTTCCAGACACTTTGTGCGGAATCGCCGGATATAGCCTCGCCCCCGACTCGAGCGTCGAGCGCACTGTCGCGGCGCGTGCCCTCCTGACCGGGATCGCCGAACGAGGCGCTGACGCCGTGGGCTACGCCTACCGGAGCCCTGGAGCGCCGATCGCGGTGCACAAGCAGCGCTCGGGGGCAACGGCTCTGCTCGAGCGGATCAGCGTGCCAGAGGAGGCGACGAAGCTCCTCGTCCACGTGCGCGACTTCACCAAGGGGCACCCGAGCCTTTCAGCCAACAACCATCCGATCCGCCATGGCTCCGTCGTGGGAATCCACAACGGGATCATCAAGAACGACGACGAGCTCTTCGCGCAGCATCGAATCGCGCGCGCCGAGCCCGAGATGACTGTCGACTCCGAGATCATCTTCGCGCTCGCCGAGCTCTCTCGTGGCCGGACGGCCGAGGCGCTCCAGCAGCTCTACGGCTCGATGGCGACCGCCTGGCTCGACGAAGGCCGCTCGGAGCTCGTCCTCGCACGTGGCCTGGGCCGGCCCCTCTGGGTCGGGCACACGAAGAGCGAGCTCTTCTTCGCTTCGACGCGGATCGCGCTCGAGCTCGTCGAGAGCTACATCGGCATCAAACTGCGCAAGAGCGAGTTGCCGGAAGGAACCGTGGTCACCGTCGAGGGCGGCAAGATCGTCGCCCGCGACTCGTTTCAGCCGGATCGCTCCTTCGAGGAGGAGTCACTCCCGTCCGTTCGCGCACCGGATGAGGGCCGCTCCTGCCTCGAGCGTCTCGCGCTGCTCCATGCTGCGACTGCCTGACGCTTAAGAACTTCTAACGCGCATCTCAGGTTCCTCTTAGGGGGCGGTGACACCGTGAGGGGATCGTGCGCAGGTCCTTTACGAGGCGCCGCGCGCTCGGGGCAGCGGCGGCAGTCGCCGGGTCGGGAGTGGCCGCCGGGCTGTCGCAGCTGTCATCGCCCGCGGAGGCGGCCACGCCGCCCCACGAACACCATCCGCTCGTACCGGGCTCTTCCCACTTGGGCTTCGCGCACGGCAGTACGACCGTGGATCCCGAGGTGAACGGATTCGACCCGAGCGCGATCCTGCGCGACTTCGACTGGGGCAAGACGCGGCCCCTCGCCGGCGGCCGGATGCTGCGCGAATGGGAGCTCGTCGCGTACGACAAGCAGATCGAGATCGTCCCCGGTGTCAAGTTCTCGGCGTGGACGTACAACGGCCGCGTCCCGGGGCCTACGCTGCGGGCCCGCGAAGGCGACCTGTTGCGGATTCACTTCGTCAACGCTGGCACGCACCCGCACACGATTCACCTGCACGGCATCCACCCGGCGGTGATGGACGGCACGCCTGGGATTGGCGAGGAGATCGGCGGCGGTCTCGTCGACGTCGGCGAGGAGTTCACGTACGAGTTCGAAGCGCAGCCGTTCGGGTTGCACCTGTACCACTGTCACGCGTCGCCGCTCGCGGGGCATATCGCGAAGGGCCTGTACGGCATGTTCATTGTCGACCCGCCGCAGCGTCGCCCCCAGGCCGACGAGCTCGTGATGGTGCAGAACGCGTTCGATCCCAACTTCAACGAGGACAACGAGGTCTACGCGGTCAACAGCGTGGCTTTCCACTTCATGTACCGGCCGATCCGAGTCAAGCGCGGTGAGCTCGTCCGGATCTATCTCGTCAACATCGTCGAGCTCGATCCGATCAATTCGTTCCACATTCACGGGAACTTCTTCCACCGGTTCCCTACCGGCACGTCGCTCTCGCCGAGCGAGTACACGGACACGGTCATTCAGGGCCAAGGCCAGCGGGACGTGCTCGAGCTGCGCTTCCCGTACACGGGGAAGTACATGTTCCACGCGCACAAGAGCGAGTTCGCGGCTCTCGGCTGGATGGGCTTCTTCGAAGTGGTGGAGTGACGGATGCTCGATCGCCTACTACGACGGATCTGGCTGCTCGGAGTCCCGCTGGGGCTCCTCGGCGCAACAGCCGTCATCGCTTATGCCCGCCCGTGGCAGGACACTCGGACGACGGCTGATGAGGTGACGGTCGAGCAGGCCACCCTGCGGCCTGGAGCGATTGTCCTCCTAGTCGTCAACAATTCGGAGGAGACCGCGGCCGTGGCGCAGGTCATCCTCAACGACGCGTTCGTCGACTTCCAGCAGAGCCGGCCTGTGCTCGCGGCTGGCGAGGTCCAGCGGATCACGGTCTCCTACCCGTGGGTCGCCGGCGAGTCCTACGACGTGCAGCTCATGACCAAGACGGGTGAGACGATCGCGTACGAGATCGAAGACGCGGAGGCCGGCACGCAGCAGGCCTAGGGCTTAGCTGCCGAGATGCCCGTCGGAGCCGACGCGGACGCCCTCCTCGTCGAGGCGCTCCTTGATCAGGAACTGGAACGTCGACCACGCGCCGCGTCGCGCATCGAACATCCGGTACACCTGCCACTCGGTCAGGAGGCGGTCATCCTTCCGACGCGCGGTCGCCCAGTCGGCGAACTTCGGCAGGCGCTTGAGCTTGCACGCGAGCGCGACTCCCTGCTCGACCGCCCGCTCGAGCCGCTCCTCGCCGATCGGGACGTCGAAGCCGGCCTCGCGCAGCGCCTCGGCGAGAGAACCGAAGGTGTGCCAGTACAGCGACTTCGAGGGCATCGACCGGCGTCTGGCGTCGAGATCCTTTGCGGTCGGCACGCGGCCGAGGTCCTCCCCCAACTCGCGCAGGAGGCCCACCAGCTCCTCGCGGGTGGCGAAGCGACGGGGAACGAGGCCGGCCTCGCGCTTCGCCGCGTTCCAGCTGCCGAAGTGCTCGATGACCGTCTGCGGGTGAACGGCCGTGTCCGGGTCTGCCGCGAACTCGCGCATCGTCGGCGAACGGCCAAGCCTTTCCGCAGACGCGCGCAGCTCCGCAAGGATCTGATCGTTCGAGTACCGCTTCCGGATTCCGGCCTGGAACGAGGCGAGCGCGTCGGGGTCGATCTTCGCGACCGCCCTGAAGCGCGGTTTGCGGGTCATGCCAATAAGGATAGAGCGTTCTGGAAAGAACGCAAGTTAAGGCTTGAAGGGCTTGCTGTAGAAGCTACGAGGCTACGAGAGAGAGGCGAGCCTTGTCGGCATCGCTCTGGATGCTCTCGAGCGGCAGGATCCGCTCCAGGGCCGTAACGCAGCGCGGACAGAACTGGGTGCCGGCCGCACGGCGGAGCTCCTGCAGGGCCTCCGCAGCCGGCCGCGCGGCGCGGTAGATGCGGGTGGTCAGCATCGAGTCGAGCGCGTCCGCCACGTGGATGATGCGGGCACCGAGGGGGATGTCCTCCCCTTGCAGCCGGTCCGGATACCCAGTCCCGTCGAAGCGCTCGTGGTGGTGGCGGATTGCCGGCACAGCGTCGTTGAGGAAGCCGAGCCGGTCGATGATGCGTGCCCCCTCCTCTGCGTGGCGCTGCATCAGCGACCACTCGTCTGGCGTGAGGCTCGCGGGCTTCAGGAGGATGGAGTCGGGGATCGCGAGCTTGCCGATGTCGTGGAAGAGCGCCGCGTGCCCGAGCAGGTCCAGCTCTGCGTGCGAGAGGCCGAGCTCCCGGCCGATTGCCAGCGCGAGCTGCTGGACGCGGCGGGAGTGACCGGCGGTGTAGGAGTCTCGCGCGTCGACGGTGGCCGACAGGGATTCCATCGCCGCCGTGGAGCGCTCCTTGAGCAGCTTGTTCGCCAGTTCGAGGGAGACGTTCTGTGACTGGATCGTCTCGGCCGCCTGGCGGAGCTTCTGCGCGCTGCGCTGCGTGTGCTTGAGGTATGCCTCCTGCGTCTTGCGCATGAGCAGGAGCGGAACCGCAAACACCGCGAGCGCGAGCAGCTGGACGGCTTCGTAGGCAAGCGCCATCACGCCGCCGATGAAGCCGTAGACGAGGTAGTGCGGCAGCAGCCAGGCGAAGCGCTCGCGGAAGACCGACCACCAGCGCTCGTGCCCCTGCAGGGCGAGAGCGAGCGAGACGAGGCCCATGTTGACGACGAAATACGCAGCGCCGGCGAGCAGGCCCAAACCGGAGGCGGCGAGCTCGTGCGCGGTGCCGTCCGGGAAGAAGGCCGCGATCTTGAACACGCTCGCCGCGGCGAGCGACGCCAGCGTCAGCGCGCCGACGTTGAAGAGCACGTTGTGCAGGGGCGCGCGGCGCGCGCTCCACTCGACCGCCACACTGGCGAGCGCGAGTGGCAATGCAGCACGGAAGCCGAAGAGCGAAGCGGCCGCGAGACAGCCCACCGCGCTGACCGAGAGCACCGCCGATCCTTCGTCCGCCTCGAGGGCGAGAGCCTGCCCCACTCCGACTAGCCCGACGACGGTCAGCAGCCCCAGCAGGTCCTTCGAGGTCCAGGTGAAGGCAAGGCCCACGATGCCCGCCCCCATGCCGACTGCGCTGACGAGGCCGACGATCAGGCTCAGCCGGCGGTCGAGCGAGAGGAAGCGTGGGCCGTGGACGGCATGCGGGCGTGGATGGCGCACCTCTCGGCGTTCCTCCAAGGGTTGCACCTGGGCCGCGGCCGGGAGTGGTGCGTGATGGTCTCCGTCCTCTGGCACTGCGATCAGGCGCGTCGCGCGATCCGCGGGCACGAGCAGTGGCTCGGAGCTCGCTCCGAGGACACGGTTTCGTCCCTGCAGCTTGGCGCGGTACACGGCGAGGTCCGCCTGGTGGATGAGCTCGTTCGCGTCGGTGCCGTCCTTCGGGAAGCCGGCGACTCCGATCGAAACGGTCGCCCGGATCGGCTCGCTCGAGGTCTCGACGTCGAATGTGCGTTCCGCGACTGCACGGCGGATCCGTTCCGCGATCTCGAATGCCTGATCGGGAGGCGTCTCCGGCAAGAGGATCGAGAACTCCTCCCCGCCGAAGCGCGCCGGCACGTCGTAGTGCCGGAGCTGGGCGCGGAAGACTTCTGCGATCCCCTTGAGCACGGCGTCGCCTGCCAGGTGACCATAGGTGTTGTTGATGTCGCGCAGGAGATCGAGGTCGGCCATGATCAGCGACATCGGGCGCTCGAAGCGGCGGGCGCGGCCGATCTCCTCAGACAGAGCGGCGGCGAAATGTCGCGCGTTGAAAAGACCCGTCTTCGGGTCGACGCGGGCCTCCGCCTGCAGTGCCGGGACGCTCAGGGAGCGGTGGATCAGGAACAGTGGAGTGAGGGCGAACGGGACGAGCCACGGGTTCGTCTCCCAGAACGCGTAGACCGCAACGCCCAGCGCCGCGAGCACCAGGTCGGTGGCGACGTACTCGGCGTCGAAGAGCCCCGTCTCGCGCAGCGTGAACCCGCGCGCGAGTCTCAGCATCACTGCCAGCAGGATGTGGTTGACGGCGACGAAAACGATGCAGACCGCCAGCCCGGCCAGCGAGAGCCGCAGCGCATCGTTCGCGATGCCCGCGTGCTCGAGGATCAGCCACTTGCCGACGAACCAGGCCGCCATGGCCGAGAGCGAGTAGTCGAGGATGTTGAAGGTCTGCAGATACCAGCGGTAGCGCATCTTCAGCCACTCCGGCACCATCTGGACGACCGCGACGAGGACGAGCAGCTCCGGCGGCAGGATCAGTGCGGCCGGAATCAGGAAGACGATGTCGGTGTGGTACGCCTGGTCGGCCGGCGTGCGGACGACGAACAGGCGGGCGATGGCGGCTGCCGAGGCGAGGATGAGGAAGGCCGGCCACTGATGCGTCGTCTGGAGGCGGCCGATGAATGGCAGCGTGACCGCAGCGGCCGTGATCGCGACCGCGACGAAGTAGATCTGTGCATTCCGGGGCAGCGCCCCGTCTCGCCCCTGGCCGGGCTCGGCGACGAGCGAGATATCGGTGGGCACTGCGTTCATGCCCTGGTAGTCCTTCATCGCAGGTACTCCTTCGCCACGCTTTGAACGGGGGCCGCAGTCGAGAAGCCCACCGCGGAACGTAGAACCGGCCTGGCGAAGGGGCATCCCCCGTTCGGGGAACACTCGATCGGTTCCCCCGAACGGGTGACCCCGGGTGCCTGCATGGGGTTAGGGATCCAGCGTGCCTGCGAGGATGGCCGCGAGCTCGAAGTCATCGATCGCGCCTGCATTGGGAGCCGCTTCCTCGTCGCCCGCGTTGTCCGCCCACGACGCGCTGCCGAGGCTCAGATCGGCCCAGGAGGCCGCAGCGAGGGCGGTGTCGGCCCAGGAGGCCGAAGCCCAGCTGGCGTCGCTCCAGGAGGCGTCTGCCCAGCTCGCGGCCGACCAGGAGGCAGCCGCCCACGATGCGTCGGCCCAGGAGGCGTCCGCCCAGGAGGCGTCGGCCTTGGCCGTGGCCGCCCAGCTGGCCGCGTCGAACACGCGCGCGCTGGTGAGCGGATCGGTGACGACGAATGCGTTCAGCGCCTTGTTCGCATTCGGCGGGTTGAGCGTCTCGATCGAGCGGCCGGCGTTCACCTCACCGACGCCCTCCGACAGGTTGCCCGCCTGCGGCATCGGCTTTGCGCCGACCATCAGAGCGCCCTTGACCTGGTCGGGGGTGAATTCGGGATGCCTGCCGAGAATCAGCGCGGCGATACCGCTCACGATCGGTGCCGAGAACGAGGTGCCGGAAAGTTCCATGTACCCGGGCTCGACGACGTGATCGGCGCGCTCCGTGTAGAGCGTGGAGGTCACCGGAACCGGACCGACCATGTAGCGCCCGGGAGCGGCGAGATCAGGCTTTGCGAAGCCGTCGAGCGTGTAGCCGTACGCCGACCACGGGGCCGCGACATCGTCGTTCGTCGACACCGACTTGCCCGTGTCGCTCGCGCCGACGGTGATCACGAAGGGGTCGCTGCCGGGAGCGTACGGGACACCGCTCGGCCCGTCGGGCTTGCCGTAGTTGCCGGAAGCCACGACGACGACGACGTTGTTGAACCAGAGCCGCTCGACCGCCTTGTCCAGCGGGTCGTACATGAAGCTGTTGGCGACCGACGAATGGAGCGAGAAGTTCGCGACGCGGATCCCGTAGTTCGCCTTGTTGGCGAGGATCCAGTCCGCAGCAGCGATGACGTCACTCGTCTTCGCCATGCCGTGGTCGTCCATCACGTCGAGCGAGACGATCTTTGCCCCCGGTGCGGCGCCGGTCTTTCCCTGCAGGTCGCCCGCTGCGATGCCGGCCACAAAGGTGCCATGGCCGCGGCCGTCGCCGGGCGAGTTGCCTGGGAGCGAGCTGAGATTGACGCTCGCAGCGATGCGACCGGCGAACTCGGGCCGGGTCGCGTCGATGCCGGAGTCGACGATCGCGATCGTCGCGGCAGGTGCTGCCGGTGACGTGCCGTTGGCCCAGTACTTCTGGACGCCCGTGACGAACGGCCATTTCTCGGTGGTCGGCGCAGCGACAGAAAGGCGTACGCGCGAATCCGCCGTGATCGCGGTCACGTGGTTGTCGGCCGCGACAGCGAGGACCTGCGCGCCCGTGAGCTCGACGGCCACGCCGTCGATCGAGCTAAAGGTTCGGGCCGTCTTGAGGGAGACGCCGAGAACGTCGGCGACCGCATGTGCGGCCTGGTTGCCACCCTTGCCCTGGACGATCACCGAGAACGTGTCGGTAGGGCTGCTCTGAGCCGAGGACAGAAGACCTGGTGCGACGAAGGCCTGAACGACCTTGGGGCCGGGGACCGCAGACGCGCCCAACGGCACGACGAGAGTCAGAACGAGCGTCGCGAGAAGTGCTGTGCGTCGCTTTCCATTGCCCCAGAGCGCGTTCGAGCGCGAGCCGGTCCCGCGCTTACCGCTGCCCCAGAGTGCGCTTGCACGCACATCATTCCGATTACCTCCGGTCCGCATCGTTCTCCTTTGCCGCAGTTGACGAGCCGCACCGTAGGTAGGAGTGGGATGACGTACCTCACCCTTTAGCGGTAGTGAGCCGTGAAGTTCACCCGTCCGAGGGATCGGTAGGCGCTCGGATAGCCTCTCCCCTGCTTTGCGCGTTCCGATTCCGCTCGCCGCCGAGATTGCCGTCGCGCGGGCGGCGGGGCGACTGTCGCGTCTCGCCGGAGCGGGCGGCGGCACGACCGTCCCCGGGAAGCTGCTCTGGAAGCTCGATCCGGGCGCAATCGACCGTCTGGCCGCGAGGCTTCCGCTCGGGTCGGCTGTGATCTCGGCGACGAACGGCAAGACCACCACCGCGGCGATGGCGGCAAGCATCCTCCGCAGGCGGTTCCGGTTGGCCCACAACAGTTCCGGCGCGAACCTCGTCTCGGGCGTGGCCTCGACGCTGCTCGCTGCCCGCGCGGCCGAGCTGGGCCTCTTCGAGGTGGACGAGGCTGCGCTGCCCGAAGTTCTCTCGCGGGTCAAGCCGAGGGCCGTCTGTCTCGGCAATCTCTTCCGTGACCAGCTCGATCGCTACGGCGAGCTCGAGCACGTCGCGGACGGGTGGCGGTCGGCCGTGCGGGCGCTGTCGGCTGACGCCGCGCTGGCCGTCAATGGCGACGATCCACAGGTCGGAGAGCTCGCACGAGAGCGTCCGGACGCGCTGGTCTTCGGCGTCGACGACCCCTCGGTGGCGCGGACGTCCCTGCAGCATGCCGCGGACTCGAAGTACTGCGTCCGCTGCGGAGCACCGTACGAGTACGCGGCGGCATACGTGGGACATCTCGGGGACTACCGCTGTCCAGTCTGCGGCCACAGCCGCCCGCTGCTCAACGTTGTCGCGCGAGAGATCGAGTTGGGCGGGCTCGAGTCGGTGTCGTTCAGGCTCGTAACGCCCTCGGGGACGCAGGTCGTCCGGCTGGGCCTGCCCGGGCTCTACAACGTGTACAACGCGCTCGCCGCCGCGTCGCTCGCCTCGAGCCTTGGCGCGCCTCTGGGGGAGATCGTCTCCGGGCTCGAGTCGTTCAGCGCCGCATTCGGGCGCTTCGAGCGCATCACGGTCGGCGATCGCGGACTGCTGATGCTGTTGATCAAGAATCCCGCGGGCGCCAACGAGGCAGTGCGGACGATCGTGGACGGCGGCGCGCCGACCGTGGCAGTGATCGCCCTGAATGACGCGATCGCTGACGGCCGCGACGTCTCGTGGATCTGGGACGTCGACTTCGAGCCGCTGATCGGCGGACTCGAGCGCCTCGTCGCGACGGGCGACCGCGCCGCGGAGCTCGCCTTGCGGTTCAAATACGGCGGCCTGGACGAGAGGGCGATCGAGGTCGTGGCGTCGCTCGAAGCCGCACTCGACCGAGGCCTCGAGCTCACACCGCTCGGCGGCGAGCTCGTCGTCCTCCCCACCTACACGGCAATGTTGGGACTTCGGCAGATCGTGAGCGCGCGGGGCTTCGTCCGGCCCTACTGGGAGCGAGCGGCGTGAGGATCGTCGTCGGCCATCTCTACCCGGACTACCTGAACATCTACGCGGACCGCGGCAACATCGCCGTTCTCACGCGGCGCGCGTCGTGGCGCGGGCACGAGCTCGACGTGCGGACGGTCTCTATCGGAGAGTCGGTCCATCCGGGCGAGCACGATCTCCTCTACATCGGGGGCGGCCAGGACCGCGAACAGGCGCTCGTTGCACAGGACTTACTCGCAAAGGCCGACGGCGTGCGGGAGTCGGTCGCCGGGGGAGCCGCGGTGCTCGCGGTCTGCGGCGGGTACCAACTCCTCGGGCGGACGTATCGCGACGTCCAGGGCGCCGACCTGCCGGGGATCGGCCTGTTCCCCTTCGACACCGTCGCCGGGGACACGCGCATGATCGGCGACGTCCTGCTGGAGTGCGAGCTCGAGCCCGGCATACGTCGCACCCTGGCCGGGTTCGAGAACCACGCGGGACGGACGCGCCTGGATCCGGGCGCCCAGCCCCTCGGCCGTGTCGTAGCCGGGTTCGGCAACGACGGCGAGAGCGGCTGGGAAGGCTGTCGCGTCGAGCGCGCCATCGGGACGTACCTGCACGGCCCGCTCCTGCCGCGCAACCCCTGGCTCGCGGACTGGCTGCTCGCGCAGGCGCTCGCGCATCGCCTCGGCAACCCGCCCGAGCTGGCACCCCTCGCCGACGAGCTCGAAGACGAAGCGCATGCAGTCTCGGCTCGCCGGGCGGAAACGCGCGGCGGTCGGCGCCGCTGAGCCCGATCCCCCAAGGTCAGAGCCCGGATCACGGAACCCACAGCTTGCCGAGGTAGACGGCGGAGTCGCCGGGTTGCCACCGGCTGAGGAAGCGCTGGATGGGCGGGTGCAACACGACGTCGTCGAGATCGCCGACCTCGAAGAGGCGGTGCCCGCGCACGGCCGCATCCTGGGAAGTGACCGCTTCGAGCGATCGCCCGCCGAGGTCGCCCGCGAAGATGATGTGCACGACGTGCTTCGCCGCGAAGCTGCGCGGCGGCGCGATCGAATCGACGAGCGCGACCGGCCCTTCCACCGGCAATTGATCGTCGATCCCGATCTCCTCGGCGAGCTCGCGATGCAAGGCGTCAACGAGGCTTTCGCCGACGTTGACACCGCCGCCGGGCAGGAGCCAGTACTCCTTGCCGGGCTTCTCGTGGCGGCAGAGGAGCACGCGTCCCTTCCAACGAAGGATCGCCGAGACCCGGACGCGCGGCTCCGCTTTCATCACGACGCCGACGATCCGAACCCGCGCACACCGCGTTCGCTCGACGGAAGCTCGTCGACCTCGACGAGCTCCAACTCTGGGATCGGAAGAACGACGAGCTGCGCGATTCGCATTCCGGGCTGGACGACGAATGGTTCAGTCGCATCGGTGTTCAACAGCACGACTCGAAGCTCGCCGCGGTATCCAGAGTCGACGAGCCCGGGCGAGTTCACCACCGTGAGGCCGTGGCGGGCCGCCAGCCCCGACCGCGGTTGAACGAAGCCCGCGTAGCCCTCCGGAATCGCGACCGCAAGCCCAGTGCCGACAAGAGCTCGCTCCCCGGGGCCGAGCTCGACTCGCTCGCAGGCCGAGAGGTCGAGCCCCGCGTCTCCCGCATAGGCTCGCTCGGGAACGACGGCGTCCTCTCGCAAGCGCTGTATCGGCAGCTCGATCAACGCGCGCGCCGCACGGGCTCCGGGCGCGCCTCGGCGACGAGATACCTCGCGAAGCGGCGCACTTCGCGGCGCGGCAGGCGCGCGCGAACGTGAACGCCGTCCGCCTGGTCCTCGCGCTCGTCGATCGGCGCGCCCAACGCGTAGAGCTCGGCGAGCTTCCCACCGTCCTCGTACGGAAGGAAGAGATGGACGACTTCAAAGCGATCGGCGAAGCGCTCCGCAATCCGCGCGCGCAGCGCGTCGAGTCCTTTGCCGGTGAGGGCGGAGATCTGCACCGCGTCGGGGAATCGATTGGCGAGCCTGCGGCGACGCAGAGCGTCGACCGCGTCGATCTTGTTCACCACCACCTCGAGCGGCAGATCGTCGGCACCGATGTCGTGCAGCACGCTTCGGACGGCCGCTTCCTGCTCCTCGAGTCGCTCATCCGGAGCTGACGCGTCGACGACGAGGAGGACGAGATCAGCGACGAGCGTCTCTTCCAGGGTCGCTGCAAATCCCTGCACAAGCTGGGTTGGCAGCCGGCGGATGAAGCCGACGGTGTCCGTCAGGAGATAGCGCCGTCCGTCGTATTCGAACGAGCGCGTCGTGGGGTCCAGGGTCTCGAATAGGCGATTGTTCACGGAAACGTTCGCGTCGGTCAATGCGTTCAACAACGTCGACTTGCCGACGTTCGTGTAGCCGGCCAGCGCGACCGTCGGCGCCTCGGACCGCTGACGTTCCTTGCGGCGAACGTCGCGCTGCTTGCTGAGGTCCTTCAAGCGCCGGCGTAAGAGCGTGACTCGGCGGCGCGCGAGGCGGCGGTCGGTCTCGAGCTGCGACTCACCGGGCCCGCGGGTCCCCACGCCCGCTCCGAGGGAGCCCATGCCGCCGCCGAGGCGCTCGAGGTGCTTCCACATGCCGCGCATGCGCGGCAGGTTGTACTCGAGCTGCGCCAACTCGACCTGAAGCTTTCCTTCGGCGCTCCTCGCATGCTGGGCGAAGATGTCGAGGATCAGCTGCGTGCGATCGACGACGCGGGCCTGGAGGGCGTCCTCGAGCGTGCGCTGCTGGGCGGGGTCGAGCTCGTCGTCCACGAGGAGCACCTCGGCGTCGGACTCCGTGTACGCGCGCTTGAGCTCTTCGAGCTTCCCCTTGCCCAGGTAGGTACGGCGCTCCGGCCGCGGGCGGTACTGGACGAGCTCCCCGATCGGGTCGACGAGCGCTGTGTCCGCGAGCTCCCGCAGCTCGGCCAGCTCCGCCTCGGAATCGACTCCTTGGGCCAGCACTGCGACGATGTACCCGCGCTCCAGCGCGGGCTCCGGCTGGCCTTGGGTCACGGATGGATTATGGCAACTCGGCAGAATCCCACCATGGCGCCGCTTTCTCTCTCCCCCGCGCTCACGGCGACCGGGACATATCCCTTCGTGAAGCTCGAAGAAGCGAAGCGGCGGCTGGCCGCTCGAGGGGTGGAGCTGATCGACTTCGGCAAGGGCGATCCCCGGGAGCCGACCGATCCGATGATCAGGGACGCGCTGGCGGAGAGCATCACCGAGATCTCCACGTATCCACTCGCAGAGGGACTGCCCGAGTTGCGAGGAGCAGTCGCAGGCTGGTGCGCGCGCCGCTTCGGGGTGGACCTCGATCCCGACACCGAGATCATTCCGACGTACGGCTCGAAGGAGGCGATCTTTCTGCTTGCACAGATCTTGATCGATCGCGCCGGCGGCAGGCGCCTGGTCGTGACGACGGAGCCCGGCTATCCGGTGCCCGACCGCGGCGCGGTGTTTGCTGGCGCGGACGTGCTGCAATTGCCCCTGCTCGAGCAAAACCATTTCCTGCCGGATCTCGGCGCGGTCGACACCGCCACGTGGGATCACGCCGCGATCGTCTGGATCAACTACCCAAACAATCCGACCGGAGCAGTCGCCCCGCTCGACTTCCTCGAGCGGCTGGCCGCGCTTTCGGAGAAGCACGGGTTTCTGCTTGCTTCCGACGAGGCGTACACGGAGCTCTGGTTCGACGAGCCGCCGCATTCTGCGCTCGAGGTGCGCGGCCGGGGGAACGTGGCGGTGTTCAACACGCTCAGCAAGCGGTCGTCCATGACGGGCTACCGCTCGGGGTTCGTTGCGGCAGCCCCGGATTTGATCTCTGCGCTGAAACAATTCAGACCGTCGGTCGGCACCGCGCCGCAGGAGTTCGTGCAACGCGCTTCCGTCGTTGCCTGGAACGACGAGGAGCACGTGGAACGCACACGCGCGGCCTACCGCCATAAGCGGGAGGTGTTGCTCCCGACACTGGCGCGCAAAGGAATACGCGTAGCGGGTAGCGAGGCGACGATGTTCCTGTGGCTCGAAGTTCCCGCCGGCGAGTCGTCGGAGACGTTCGCCGCTCGCCTGCTCGAACATGGACTGATCGTCTCGCCGGGAACCTTCTTTGGTCCCGCCGGCGAGGGCTACTGGCGGCTCGCGCTCGTTCCTACGGAGGCAGAGTGCCGGCGCGCCGCCGAGATTCTCGAGGAAGCCCTGTGAATGCCGAGCGCGTAGAGGAGGTGATCGCCGCGCTCGACCGCGGCGAACTACGGGTCGCCGAGCCGGACGGCGACGACTGGCGGGTGAATCCCGAAGCGCAGGAAGCAATCCTCGAGTACTTCCGACTGCGGCAGATGGAGCCACAGGAAGTCGGCCCCTTCCAATACCACGACAAGATCCCGCTCAAGCACGACTACGCCAAGCTCGGCGTGCGGGTCGTGCCCCCCGCCGTCGCCCGCTACGGGGCGTTTCTGTCGCCGGGCGTCGTGATGATGCCGAGCTACGTGAACATCGGCGCGTGGGTCGGGCCGCGGACGATGGTGGACACGTGGGCGACCGTCGGGTCCGGAGCACAGATCGGCGCGGACGTGCATCTAGCAGGAGGCGTCGGGATCGGAGGAGTGCTCGAGCCGCCGGGCGCGCGCCCCGTCATCGTCGAGGACGGCGCGTTTATCGGCTCACGTGCGATCCTGACGGAAGGTGTTCGCGTCGGTGCCGGTGCCGTGCTCGGGCCGAACGTGTCGTTGACGTCGTCGGTTCCCATCATCGACGTGACCGGCAACGAGCCGATCGAGCACCGTGGTTTCGTCCCGCCGGGCGCGATCGTCGTTCCGGGCACGCGGCCGAAGGACTTTCCTGCCGGCACGTATCACCTGGCCTGTGCGCTGATCATTGGCTGGCGCAGCGAATCGACCGACCTGAAGGTGAGCCTGAACGACGCGCTGCGCGAGCACGGCCTCGGCGCGTGATGCGCTAGATCATCTCGACGCGGCAGATCTCCTCGGCCGGACCAGTGAGGCGGGCTCGGCCGTCCACGTCCAGCTCGACGAGGAGGTCGCCGCCGGGAAGGTGGACGTGCACCGGGCTCTCACACCAGCCGTTTGCAACTGCGGCGGCGGCGGCCGCGACCGAGCTCGTTCCCGACGACAGCGTCTCGCCTGCTCCGCGTTCCCAGACACCAACCGTCAGGTCGTGCGTTCCGTCGACGCGCACCAGTTGCACGTTGGTGCGATCAGGGAATCGCGAGTGACGCTCGATCCGCGGCCCGAGCCGGAGCAGCTCGCCGCGCTCAGGCTCGCGCCGGACGACAGCGTGAGGATTGCCGACCGACACGGGCGTGAACTCGACGCGCTCGTCACCCAGATCGAGCGTCTCCGTCTCCCCCACGTCGACCTGTCCCACTTCGAGCGCGATGTCGCCGTCGGCGCCGATCATTGCTTCGACCTCCCGCGGCCCGACCGAGATTGACACGCGCTCTGCACCCGACGCACGCGCAAGCCAGGCGGCAACAATGCGAACGCCGTTGCCGGAAAGCTCGGCGGTCGAGCCGTCGGGGTTCCAGATGCGAACCTCGGCTCGTGTTCCGTCGACGGACGTGACCTCCAGCAGCCCGCCCGACCCGACGCCGTAGTGGTAGTTACAGAGCCGCCGGACGCTGTCGCGCGTCAGCGGTTGCGTGAGCTCAGCCGACTCGACCAGCAGGTAGTCGTTGCCGAGCGCTTGCCATTTCGACAATTTCATGGGCGATGTCGTCCACGGGACGATCGGCGTTGACGCTAACAAGGCCCGGGATGCGTCGCATCCACTTCCGCTGGTATGCGGCGTAGCGGCGCGTTCGGACGACGAGTGCTTCGAGCGCGTCGTCCCGCGCTAGCTCCGCAACGTCGCGAAGGCCGAGCGCCTGGACGGCGGTGGACGAGATCGGTGCGGCAAGCGCGGCCCGAGCCTCGTCGACGACACCGGCGGCGAACATGGAGCGGGCTCGCTGCTCGATCCGTTCGGTCAAGACGTCGCGGGGAACGTCGAGGCCGAAGATCAATGTCGGCCGGCGCGTGTCGGAGGTCCACAGCCGGTCGGCGGCCGGTCGCAACGAGGACCCGAGCTCGGTGAGCTCCAGCGCCCTGACGATCCGCCGCCTGTCGTTGGGATGCAGGCGGGCCGCCGCACCGGGATCGCGCTCGGCGAGTACGCCGTACGCGCGCTCCGGTCCGAGACGGGCGTAGAGCTGTTCCCATCGGGCTCGTTGCTCCGGAGTCGGCGCGGGAGGCAACTCGAGCTCTGCCAGGGCTGCACGGAGATAGAGGCCGGTGCCCCCGGTTACGACAGGTGTGCGGCCCGTCGAGATGAGCTCGTCGATCGCCGCGTGCGCCAGCTGTGCGTACTCCGCGACTGATCCCTCGTGCGCGAGAGGCCAGATCCCGACGATCCTCGTCGGGCGTTCGGGCTGAGCCGTGAGGATCGGCAAGCCGTGGTAGGCCTGCATCGAGTCGGCCGACACCACCTCCCCCTCGAGACGGTCGGCAACAGCTTCGGCGACGGCGGTCTTGCCCGAGGCCGTCGGGCCGAAGATGGCGAGGACCCTAGGAGCTAACCGGCGCGCCGGACTTCCAGCCAATGTCCGCGTCCTGCGGGAAGAGCACGTCGGCGGGTAGCGGCCCGTCTTCTTCGGGGTGCGCGGCGCGATGCTCCTTGAACCACGCCACTGCGCGCGAGATCCCCTCATCGAGCGGGACGGAAGGCTCGTACCCGAGCAGCTCGCGTGCCTTCGTCAGGTCGGCGACGTAGTGCGTGACCTCGCCGAGGAGCGATGGAGCGAGCGCGATCTTCGGTTCGACGCCGAGCTCGCCGGCGATCAGCTCGGCGGCATGGACGAGCGAGTTGCCGTCGCCGTAAGCGAGATTGATCGTCTCGTTGACGACGCGTCCTTCGGCGAGGGCCTCGATCCCACGCGTGATCCCGTCGATGCAATCGTCGACGTAGGTGAAGTCGAGCGTCTTCTCCTGCCCGAAGACCGTCACCGGCTCGTCGCGCAGCATCGTGTGGATGAACAGCGGCAGCACGCGCACCATGCGCGCGAGATCGTTGTCGTAGCGCCCGTACACGTTCGAGAAGCGAAAGACGAGATAGCGCAGGCCGTAGCAGCGCGCATAGGAGTAGACGAAGGCCTCGCCGGCGATCTTCGAGGCGGAATACGTGGACTCCGTGTACGCGAAGTCGGCACTTGCCTCGCTCGCCTCCTCTTCCGCAAACCTGTGCACGTCACCGTAGACCTCCCGGCTCGACGAGAAGACGATGGGGAGATTGCGCTGCCGGCAGAACTCGAGGACGTTGAAGGTCATGACCGCGTTCTCGAGCGCGCGGTGCGGCTGGCGCACGAGCTGGTGGACCTTCGCGTGCGCAGCCAGGTGTACGACGAGGTCGACCTCCGGGTACTCGACGCCGCCGATGCCGTCCGGGAACGACGGGTAGTGCCCGGAGAGGTCCTGAAGCAGGTATCGAAAGTCGTCGGTCCAGGTGTTCAGGCGCTTGTCGATGCCGAACACGTCGTGTCCCTCGCGCACCAGGCGCTGACCGAGGTTCGTCCCGATCTGGCCGCTCGAGCCCGTGACGAGGATCCGCATCAGGCGGCGACCGGCACGGCCTGGACGCCGCGCAGGGTCGTGGAGGTTGCACCCTCGATCCGCACCTCGACGAGATCACCCGAGGCCGCGCTGCCGGAGAAGTTGACGGTGGTGTTTCGCCGGGTGCGCCCGCGGAGCAGACTCGGGTCGGTGCGGCTGGGGCTTTCGACGAGGACCTCCTCCACCCGCCCCACACGTACCGCGTTGCGGGAGGCGGCCACGCGCTGGACGACCTCGACCAGCCTCTCGATGCGATCGTGTTTCACCTCTTCTGGAATCTGCTCGGCCATCGCCGCGGCCTCCGTGCCCGCGCGAGGTGAGTACAGGAATGTGAATGCAGTGTCGAAGCCGACCTCTTCGACGGCCGAGATCGTCTCGAGGAACTCAGCCTCGGTCTCGCCGGGAAAGCCGACGATCAGGTCGGTCGTGAGTGCGAGATCGGGGATTGCCTCGCGCAGCTCGGCGACCAGCCGCATGTAGCGCTCGCGGTTGTAGGTCCTGCGCATGGCCTTCAGGATGCGTGACGAGCCGGACTGCAGAGGCAGGTGTGCGTGCTCGCAGACGGTCTCGCATTGGGCCATAGCGTCGATCACCGGTCGGCGGAAGTCTTTTGGATGCGGGCTGGTGAACCGGAGACGCTCGATGCCCTCGACCACGTCGCACGCACGCAGCAGCTCACCGAACTCCGTGTGGATCTCCGGCGCGAGATCGCGACCCCAGGAGTTGACGTTCTGGCCGAGCAACGTGACCTCTCGCACACCTTCTACGGCGAGCCGCGTCACCTCCGCGAAGATGTCCCCCGGGCGGCGGCTCACCTCGCGTCCGCGAACGGCCGGGACGATGCAGTAGGCGCAGGCCGAGTTGCAGCCCATCGAGATCTGCACCCACGCCTGGAAGCTGCGTTCACGGTGCATCGGCAGCTCGCCGGCGAAGCTGCGGTCGTCGAGGCCGAAGCGTCCGCGTGCGACGCCGAGGCCGCCGGCACCCAGCCACTCGCCGAGATGAGGGATCGATCCCGGCCCGAACGCGACGTCGACGTACGGATAGAGCTCGAACAGACGGTCGCGCTGCGCTTCCGCATAGCAGCCTCCGACCGCGATCACCTTGTCCGGGTCGCGTCGCTTGACCGCGGCGGCCTGCGCGAGGTGCGCCGCGAACTTCTGGTCGGGTTTCTCACGGATCGTGCAGGTGTTGAAGACGAGAACGTCCGCGTCGTCCTGCGTGGCTGCCTCGCCCAGCCCGAGCTCCTCGAGCATGCCCTTGATCCGCTCGCTGTCGTGAGCGTTCATCTGGCAGCCGAAGGTCGTGACGTGGTACCGGCGCACGGGCCAGAATGGTACCCGTGGTCTTTCCGGACTCCACATCGATGTGGCTCTTCGGCTTGGCAGCCCTGGCCCTGCTGGCGATTCCAGGGCCGGCCGTCCTTTACATCGTCTTCCAGAGTGCGGAGCAGGGTCGCCGGGTCGGACTTGCCTCGGTCGCCGGCGTCCATCTCGGCACGCTCGTTCACGTCGCCGCGGCCTCCGCAGGGCTGTCCGCCTTGATCGTCGCCTCGTCGCTTGCCTTCAGCGTCGTCAAATACGCAGGCGCCGCGTACCTCGTCTATCTCGGCATCCGGAAGCTGCTCGAGCGCGAGGAGGAGACGCGAGTCGAGCACAAGCGTGAGCCGCTCCGGCGGGCGTTCGTGCGCGGCACGATCGTGAACGCGCTCAATCCCAAGACCGCGCTCTTCTTCCTTGCGTTCCTGCCCCAGTTCGTCGCTCCTGACCGCGGCGGCGTCTGGTCTCAGGCGCTTGTCCTCGGTTTCGTCTTCGTCGGGCTCGGCCTCGTCACGGACTCCGTCTACGCGCTGGTCGCCGGGACCGTCAGCGGCCTACTGCGACGTCGGCGAAACGCCGTGCGCCACGGCTCGGGCATCGTCTTCATCGCGCTCGGCGCGACGGCCGCGCTCGCCAAGCGGACCTAGGCAGCCTGGTCCGGCTGGACGTGCGGCACCGGCTCCACGGGCGCCAGCGTCTCGTGGCGGCCCCCGTTCGCGACGTTGCGGGCCACGTCGATTGCTCGGCTCTCGCGGATGACCGTTACCTTCACCTGCCCCGGATACTCGAGCTGATCCTCGATCTCCCGTGCGATCTCGTGCGACAGCAGCACGGCCGCGTCGTCGTCGACCTCGCCGGGCTTGACGATCACCCTGATCTCCCGGCCGGCCTGGAGCGCGTAGACCTTCTCGACACCGGGCTTCTGCGCCGCGAGCTCCTCGAGGGACTCGAGCCGCTTGATGTAGTGCTCGAGGCTCTCACCGCGTGCGCCGGGTCGGGACGCCGAGATCGCATCGGCAGAGATCAGGAGCACGGCCTCGACGGTCTGCGGCTCGACCTCGTAGTGATGCGCCTCGATCGCGTGGACGACGTGCTGCGACTCGCCGTAACGACGTGCAAGCTGCGCGGAGATCGATGCGTGTGAGCCTTCGACCTCGTGTGTCATCGCCTTGCCGAGGTCGTGCAGCAGTGCCGCTCGCTTCGTCACCTTCACGCTTGCGCCGATCTCGGCCGCCATGATTCCGGCCAGGTGGACGACCTCGAGCGTGTGCTTGAGGACGTTCTGGCCGTAACTCGTGCGATAGCGCAGGCGCCCGAGGATCTTGACGAGTTCCTCGTGGAACTCGCCGCAGTTCGCCTCGAAGACCGCCTGCCCCCCCGCCTGCACGATCGCGTCCTCGATCTCGGCTTTCGATGCGTAGTACGTGTCCTCGATGCGCGCCGGGTGGATTCGGCCGTCCTCGATCAGCTTGGTCAACGTGATCCGGGCGATCTCGCGCCGGATGCCGTCGAAGGAGGAGAGAACGACTGCCTGGGGAGTGTCGTCGATGATGAAGTCGACGCCGGTGAGATGCTCGAGGGCGCGGATGTTGCGACCCTCTCGCCCGATGATGCGACCCTTCATGTCGTCGGAGGGGAGTTCAACGACGGACACGGTCGTCTCGGCAGCGTGACTGGCCGCGACGCGTTGCAGGGCGTCGGCGACGAGATTGCGCGCGCGCCGCTTGGCTTCGGTGCGCGCCTCCTCCTCGAGCTGACGGACCCGCCGCGCGAGCTCGTGCCGGACGAGGTCCTCTGACCGTTCCAGCAGGTTGAGCTTCGCCTCGTTGACCGTCATACCCGAGATCCGCTCGAGCTCTGCGAACTGTTGCTCGCGCGCATCCTTGTGGTCCTCCTGGAGCTGCCGCAGGTGCGTCTCCCGGTCGGCGAGCCCTTGCTCTCGGCGCGCCATCTCCGTCAGCTTCCCGTCGATCTCCTCTTCCTTCGTGAGCACGCGCTCCTCGACCTTGACGATCCGGCTGCGGTGCTCTGCAACTTCCCGGTCGACCTCCGCACGCAGCTTGACCGCTTCCTCGCGGACGGTGATCTGCGCCTCCCGCCGAAGCGTTTCCGCTTCGCGCTGGGCGTCCTCGATCAGTTGCTTCCGTTGCTGCTGGGCTGCGCCGAGGCGCGACTTGCCGAGGGCACCAACCGCGACTGCACCCCCCAGTCCTCCGGCGATGACGCCGATCAGAATCCCGATGGCGACCTGCATTGGCTCAGCTCCTGGGTCGGTTGTCCGCCGCTCACGCGGCGCCCACCCGGCAGTCCGGCCGGCACGGGAGATCCCGAATCGGTGAAACGAGCCGACACCGCGGCTCGGAAAGCGGTCGGCTAGATCGCCGCTGTCAAGAGCCTTTCGGTGTCGGACCGGTCGGTGATTGACATGAATTTCGTAAGTGCCGTAGCGATTCGGAAAACGTTCCTGTGCAGGCAAAACGTCGGATAGGAATCTGCATCTTACCGTCGTTCAGGGGTCGGGCGCAAAGTTGGCCCCCGCCGCGGCTTCCAGCGCCTCCTCGCCGAATCCCTTCGAGGCCAGGTAGCGCGCCGTGCTGGGGCCCTGCCCCCGGCGCTCCACGAGCCGCCGGGCCCGCTCCGGTTCGGCCTCCAGGCCTTCCAGTGCCGCCTGGATCACTTCCGGGGCGACCCCCTGCCGCCTGAGGTCGTGCTGGATCGCTGCGTCGCCGTAGCCCCGCTCTGCGAGGTTGCCGGCCCGGGTACGCGCAAAACGGTCGTCGTCGACGAGCCCGGCACGAGCGAGAACGGCGAGCGACTCTTCCACTGCAGCCGGAGCCACCGAGGCTCGGGCCAGCCGGTCGGCGATGCCGCGTTCGGAGAGATCGCGCCGCCGCAGCGCGCGTCCGGCAACGGCGAGCGCCTCCGCGCGCCGGAGCTCCTGTCGCAGGAGGCGCAGGGCCGGGCGGTCGAGCGCACGCCCTTCCACGAGTCCCGAGCGTGCAACCACATCCACCGGCAGCGTGCGCCACGGCGCGCCGTCCAGCTCGACAGAGACGCGGCCGCGGCCGTTGTCGCGCAGCCCGGTGACCTTGGGCACTACTTCCGAGAAGCGGCTTTCTCGATCCGGGCTTTCTGGTCTCCCTTGACCTGGCCGTTCTGCTCGGCAGCGTCAACGGCTACCGGAAGCAGTCGCGCCGACACGACCTGTTCGGCCCCGGCCTCGGCCTGGATGCCGGCGAGGATTCCCAGGCAGACGTCCGGATGCTCGCGGAGGAAGGCGGTCGCGTTCTGACGTCCTTGCCCGAGCCGTTCGTCGCCGTAGCTGAAATACGACCCCGACTTGGTCACGACCTTGCGCTCGAGCCCCGCGTCGAGGACCGTGCCTTCCCAGGAGATGCCCGAGCCGTAGATGATGTCGAATTCGGCCTGCTTGAACGGTGGTGCGACCTTGTTCTTCACCACCTTCACACGCACGCGGTTGCCGATCGCCTCGACGCCTTCCTTCAACGTCTCGATGCGGCGGATGTCGAGGCGCACCGAGGAGTAGAACTTCAATGCTCGGCCGCCCGGGGTCGTCTCCGGGTTGCCGAACATGACGCCGATCTTCTCGCGCAGCTGGTTCGTGAAGAGGCAGATCGTGTCCGTGCGGTTCAGGGTGCCGGCGAGCTTGCGCAGCGCTTGCGACATCAGTCGCGCCTGCAGGCCGACGTGCGTGTCGCCCATCTCGCCTTCGATCTCCGCCTTCGGCGTCAGCGCGGCGACCGAGTCGACCGCGACGACGTCGAGCGCACCCGACCTGATCAGCAGCTCGGCGATCTCGAGCCCCTGCTCGCCGGTGTCGGGCTGCGAGACGAGGAGGTCGTCGATGTTGACCCCGATGTGCTTCGCATACGTCGGGTCCATCGAATGCTCCGCATCGATGAACGCGCAGATGCCACCACGTCGTTGCGCCTCCGCGATCACGTGGTAGACGAGCGTCGTCTTTCCGGACGACTCGGGGCCGAAGATCTCGACGATCCTGCCGCGCGGCAGCCCGCCGATTCCGAGCGCGAGGTCGAGCGAGAGCGAACCGGTCGAGATCGCGCCGATCGAGACGGCCGCGTGGTCGTTCATCTTCATCACTGCGCCCTTGCCGAATTGCCGCTCGATGTGCCCGAGGGCGGCGTCCAGAGCCTGCTCACGATCCACTTACATCACCCTCCCAGGGCAAACGATTCGACAACAAAATACTGCGCTCCACTGGACCGCAGCACCGAATGGTAGGCAGCGGCATCGGACGGACTGACCTCTCCCAAGTCCGGGAGCGGCAGCTGCAGCCGGGGACGCTCCCTGAAGCGGACGACGGTCAGATGGGGCAGCCAGGGCCTCTGCTCGCGCTCGTAGACCCCCAGGCCCTCCAGGCGGCCCTGCAGGTCCTCGGCGAGGCGGGTCGCCCAGCCGCCGAGATCGCTCAGCACGAGCATCCCGACACTGCGGGTTTCCCGGTAGCGCTCCGGCACGAGCCGGATCGGGCTAGCAGCAGCGGCGGCCTCGCGCAGTGCGCCGAGAATCGACTCGAGCTCCTCCACCGGACGGTGCCCGAGGAAGGCCAGCGTGACGTGCAGGTGGTCCCGAGGGACGGGCCGGCCCTTCTCGATGTGGTCGGCCTGCCATTCCGACAGCGTGTCGAGTGCCCAGTCGGGAAGACGGAGGCCGCAGAACAGACGCGCGCGTTCACTGTCCCCGACGCTAGCGGGGAGATTCACGCGGATTCGTCGCGAGTCTGTTCCAGAAGCCGCCGCAGCAGATGGAGCGCAGTGACCGTTGCACGACGCCGGATGGAAGTCCGGTCGCCCGGGAACACGAAGTCCCTGCTGCGCGAGCCGTCAGGTCCTTCCGCGTGCAGATAGACGAGCCCAACGGGCTTTTCGTCATTGCCACCGCCGGGGCCCGCGATGCCGGTGACTGCGACTGCGATGTCGGCGCCGAGCCGCTCCCGTGCGCCGGCCGCCATCGCTGCGGCCGTCTCCGCGGAGACCGCGCCGTGGCGCTGCAGGACTTCACCCGGCAGGCCGAGCTCGCTCGCCTTGACCTCGTCGGCGTAGGCCACGATTGCGCCGACAAAAACGGCGCTCGAGCCCGGGACCGAGGTGAGCCGCTCTGCCACCATGCCGCCTGTACATGACTCAGCGGTCCCGAGCGTCAGCCCGCGCTCGCGGCACAGATCGAGCACCAGCTCCTCGATCGGGCGGTCGTCCCGGCTGAACAGTTGGCGCTCCAGTGGCGTGACAAGCCGCCGCGAGAGCTCATCGGCACGCGCCTCTCTCCCCGGCTCGACGACGAGGTCGACGTGGATCTCGAAGTCGCGGGCGCAGATCGTGGCCTCCACCCCATCGCCGTCGCCTCCCGCGTCTGCGAGCGCCTTCGCCACGGCGGACTCACTGATTCCGAAGAAGCGCAGCTGCCGCAGCTCCGGCGGCTTCGTGCGCGCGAGCACCCCTCTCACGGGCTCGCTCTCGAGCGCGTTTCTCCACAAACGCTGCAGCTCGGCCGGAGGGCCCGGCAGGACGACCACGACGGTGCTGCCGTGCTCGAGCACGAGGCCGGGAGCAGTCCCGGCGAGCCCGAGTGAGTGAGCGCCCGCGGGGATCGTGGCCTGCTTGCGTACCCCCGGCTCGAAGTCCACGTAGGGCCGCCCGAGCCTCTCCGCGAAGGCGCGTGAGATCGCACCGATCTGCTCGTGCAGCGCTACGTCGAGTCGAAGCCCCACTCCCGCAGCCCGCGCAACGAGCTCGACCGTGCGGTCATCATGCGTCGGGCCGAGCCCGCCGGACACCACACAGAGGTCGGCACCCTCGAGCCCTTCGGCGAGCGCCTCCGAAAGCTCCTCCTCCCGGTCGCCCACGATCGAGATGCGGGCCGGCTCGACGCCGTGCCGCAGCAACTCCCCTGCCAGAAACGGCCCGTTCAGGTCGCGCCGATCGCCGCGGACGAGCTCGCTGCCGGTGACGACGATGAACCCGCGGGGACGCTGGGTCACACGGCCGGGCGAATGCCGCGCGGCGTCACGATCAGCGTCTTCACGCCTCCGACCGGTAGGCGGCGTGTGCGGCCGTTCAAAACCGTGACGAGGTTCTCCGGCCGGTCGAGTGTGATCCACAGCTTTCGTGCGGTGAAGAGCTGTTGTTGTCCGTGATCGAGTGTCCCCTGAAAGAGGATCGGCCCGGTCGCGGAAGTCTTGTGCACCTGCAGCCAGCAGGAACCGCGCGACGCCTTCACGAGTAGCCGCACCGACTTTGCCACGGCGGGCACGACCGGAGTCTGGTGTGTTGGCGCCCTCGTTGTTCCGAGACCGACCGGAGTGACCGTCTGTGGCTCCCCGCGGGTCCATGCGACGATCACGAGTGCGGTCACCGACACGATCCCGAGGAGCGTCAGCAAGACGACGCGTGATTGAACCTGCACACCCCGCGACGGCGGGGCGGAACGTCTAGGGCGTGACGGCGGTTCCTCTTCCCCCACGACGAAGCGGGAGTTGTACTCGTCGACGTAGAGCTGGCCGTCGAGGCCGAGATACTCGGCATACGAGCGCAAGAAGCCCTTGACATACGTCTGCGCGGGCAAGACGTCGAACTGCTCGTCCTCCAGAGCGCGCAGGTATTTCCCCCGAATCTTCGTTCCCTGCTCGATCTCGGGAAAGTCGAGGCTCTGGCGCAGGCGCGCCTCGCGGAGGCTGTTACCGATTTCGAACACGGCGGCGGACCCATACTAGGGACTCGTCCGCGTCACTGGAAGTGGGCTCGCCCGGAGGGCGAACAATCCTTTAGGACGGCCGTCGCGGGCAGAGCCCGCACAGCCTCTAGGCGGCGCCGCCGAGTCGGCGCCTCAGTCCAGAGATGTTGGTCTCAGCGGGAATGCTGGTAGGCAACCACGAGCCCGTAGAAACCCACGGAAAGGGCGGCCGCCACAGCCACGCAAAAGGCGAGCGCTCCGATCACAACCGCAACCTTGGCGATCCCTGTTCCACCCTCCCGCAGTTGCAGCCATTCGAGATTCCTCTTTGCCCGCCGCGCCATGACGAGGGAGACCAACCCGAGCAAGAAGGCCAGCGGTATCGCGTAGCCGGCCTGCAAGAGGTCGATCCGCTTTGACCGGCGCGTCACCTCGATCGCGGCGGGAAGCGTCAGGAGCCCGGCGAGGCCGACGACCAGCGCCACCCACGCCCTGCGTCTACTGCTTGACGTAGGGACGGCCAGCCGCCGCGGGTGGGACCGACCGGCCGATCACGCCGGCGACGGCGATCAAGGTCAGGACGTAGGGCAATGCCTGGAACAGGACTGACGCGTTCCCCCACGGCTGGGCCAAACGGAACGAGAGCGCCGTCGAGGCCCCGAAGAGCAGGGCGGCGGCGAATGCCCCGAACGGGCGCCAGTTGCCGAAGATGACCGCCGCGAGCGCGATGAAGCCGCGACCCGCGGTCATGTTCTCGCTGAAGGAACCGAGATAGCCGATCGAGAGATACGCACCGCCGAGCGCGGCCAGCACTCCCGAAAGAACGACTGCCGCATAGCGCGTTCCGTACACCGAGATGCCGACGGTGTCGGCGGCGCGGGGATGCTCCCCGACAGAGCGAATGCGTAGCCCGATCGGCGTCTTGAAGAGCGTGATGTGCGCCGCGATCAGCAGCACGAACGACAGCCAGATCATCAGGCTCAGATGACCGAACACCTTCCCGAGGGCGTCGATATTCACGTCGGGAATCCGCGGGAGGTCTCCGGGTGTGCCGTTCTCGCCGTAGATCTGGATGAAGAAGTAGCCGGTCACACCGAGTGCGAGGAAGTTGATCGCCGTACCGCTGACGATCTGATCAGCGCGTAAGTGGATCGCCATGACCGCGTGCACGAGTGCGAAGCCACCGCCTGCGACGGCCGCGCAGACGAGCCCCATCTCCCATGAGTTGAACTTGTCCGCGCCGAGCGCCCCGAAGAAGGCGCCGGCGAGCATCATTCCCTCGAGGCCGATGTTCACGACGCCGCTCCGCTCGCAGAACATGCCGCCGATCGCGGCGAAGGTCAGCGGTGTCGCCCAGACGAAGGTCGAGGACAGGAGCGCCGACCACACGACGACCTGGTCGAGGTTGCTGACGCTGGCCCGTGTCGAAAGCAGTCCGAGTGCGATGCCGACGAGGCCCGCCGCAATCGCTCCCCAACCGGGGCGGCGGACGTCGCGGGTCACCGCCCAGATCCCGGCGGCGATCGCGCAGAGGCCCACGAGCACCGGCCACCATGGGCTGCGCGCACTGACGGGTGGAATCGTCAGCCAGAACGCAAACAGGCCGAGCACGACCCCGCCGATCGCGACCTGCCGCGTCGTCGGAAGCCATGGTGGCTGCGCGGGGACCGCGTTCACGCGGAGCCTTTCGCCGGCCGGGGGGCGCCCGGCAGCCGCAGCTTACGCCGCGCCTGCCAGATGTAGAGGATCAACAGATCGGCGCCGACGAAGAGCAGAACGAGCGCCTGGATCATCAGTGCGAGATTCCCCGCCAACTGTGGCGGGAAGACCTCGGGGTCAAGGCTGCGCGTGGACGTGCCGGTCAGCAACGCGCCGAACAGGAGCGCAGCCAAGCCGACCCCGACAGCGGTGTTTCGCCCGAGCAGCGCGACAGCGATGCCGATGAAGCCGATGTTCGACACCTGCACGTCGAGCACACCGAGCCGGAACTGCCAGCCGAGGATGTCGATGCCGCCGGCGAGGCCCGCGAACAGGCCGGAGATCGCCATCGCGAGGATGAAGTTGCGCGCCACGCTGATGCCGCCATAACGCGCTGCCTCAGGGTTGAACCCGACGGCGCGCACCTCGTAGCCGAGCGTCGTCCGGTTGAGGATGAGGTAGAAGGCGATGAGAGCTCCGACTGCGATGAAGATTCCGACATGCAGCGCCTGGAGCCACCCCAGTACGCGATCCAGTTCAGCATGATCGTCGTGATCACCTCGTGGGCGCCCACCGTCGCTTTCAGGAAGCCGGCGATCGCACCCCAGAGCGCGCCGGCGAGCGCCGCACAGGTGAGCGCGAACAGGACGTGCGGCAGATGGGCCATGTCGGTGAACCGCGAGCCGATGTACACGCCCACGATCGTGCCCATGAGGTACTGACCCTGGCCGCCGATGTTGAAGAGGCCACAGCGGAATGCGAAAGCGACCGCGAGCCCGGTGAGGATCAGCGGCGTCGTGGTCAACAACGTCTGCGTTAGGTTGTAGGCAGCCGTGTGATTCGTGTTCGTGTCCCACAAGAACCACAGGTGCGTGTCGGTGAACGGGACGTGGATGGAGTGGTTGCCGACGTGGAAGAACCAGTTGAGCCCGGACCCTTCGAAGATCGCCTTGTACGTACGCCAGGGGTTGTGGCCGGTGGCGAGGACAACGATCCCGCCCATCAGGAACGCGAACACCGCGGTCATGACTGGCGTGACGATGCCGCCGGCGCGCTGATAGAACGCCATCCGCCGCGCGACGGTCGGTGCGTACCCCTCCGGATCCGCGCCGAGCGGGGCCTGGGAGTGCGGCTCGCTCACGGGCCGATCTCTGGCCTGTGAGCGGGGGAAGGGGCGTAAGGGGAAACCGGGAGGTTTCCCCCTTGTTTCTCCTCAGGGGTGGTGGCGGCGGACGCATCGCCACCATCCCTGAGGCGACTTCTAAAGAAGGGGGCTCGTGGGGGAAACATGGTTTTCCTCACGGGAGCGAGCCGAAGGCAAGCGACGCTCACGCCGCCGCGTCCTCCTGGCGGCCGCCACCAAGCATCGCGATCCCCACTTCCTCTTCGCTGACGTCCGGCGGGAACTCGGCCACGATGCGCCCCTCGTAGAGCACCAGGATCCGGTCCGAGAGCGACACGATCTCCTCGAGCTCGAGCGAGACGAGCAGTACCGCCTTACCGGCGTCGCGCTGCTCGACCAGCCGGCGGTGCACGAACTCGATCGCCCCGACGTCGAGGCCGCGAGTGGGCTGTGCCGCGACTAGGACGCTCGGGTCGCGCGACACCTCCCGTGCGACGACCACCTTCTGCTGATTGCCGCCGGACAATGAACCGCCGCGCGTCGCCGGGCCTCCACCGCGGACGTCGAACTCCTTGAGTAGGCCGCTGGCCCACTGGAGCCAGCGCCGCGGGTTCAACCAACCGAAGCGCGAGAACGGCTCCTTTCCGTAGTCGTGCAGCGCGAGGTTTTCAGCGAGGTTGAAGTCGAGGACGAGGCCGCGCCGCTGCCGGTCCTCGGGAATGTGACCCATGCCCGCGTCGAGCGCCCCGCGCGCCGACGCGTGAGTCAGATCGTGGCCGCCGACGGTTATCTGCCCGCCTGCGACCTTACGCAGCCCGGTCAGGGCGTCGATCAGTTCGCTCTGGCCGTTGCCGTCGACGCCGGCGATGCCGACGATCTCCCCCGCTCTGACGTCGAACGTCACGTCGCGCACAGCCTCCAGGCCGCGGTCATCTTGTACGGAGAGGTCATCGACCTTCAGAAGTGTCTCACCGGGTTGGACCGGCTTCTTGTCGACGCGAAGTAGCACTTCGCGTCCGACCATCGCACGTGCGAGCCCTGCCTCGGTCGCGCCTTCGCGCGGAATCGTTTCCACCTTCTTGCCTCGCCGTAGCACCGTGATGCGATCCGCGATCTCTAGCACCTCGTTCAGCTTGTGAGTGATGAAGATGATCGAGATCCCCTCGCGCGTGAGCGTTCTGAGGATTTCGAACAGCTCCGCCGCCTCCTGCGGCGTGAGCACGGCGGTCGGCTCGTCGAGGATGACGACGTCGGCGTTGCGGTAGAGGGCCTTCATGATCTCCACGCGCTGCTGCTGCCCCACCGTGATGTCCCGAATGCGGGCATGAGGATCGACCGCGAAGTTGAACGTCCGCGCGACCTCGGCAACACGCTTCTCGGCTGCTGACTCGTCGAGCAGGACACCCGCGTGCACGGGCTCATTCGCCAGCACGATGTTCTCGGTCACGGTCATGACCGGAATGAGCATGAAGTGCTGGTGGACCATCCCGATCCCGAGCTCGATCGCGTTCTTAGGCGAGTGGATCGACACGGGCTTCCCGTTCATGAGGATCTCGCCCGAGTCCGGGGTGTAGAGCCCGTAGAGGATGCTCATCAAGGTCGACTTGCCGGCGCCGTTCTCGCCGAGCAAGGCGTGCACCTCGCCGCGGCGCAGGTCGAAGTCGACGTGGTCGTTCGCGAGCACGCCGGGGAACTCCTTCGTGATTCCGCGCAGTTCCAGGACGGGGAGTTCGTCCATCAGGGCGCGATTCTAAGCGGGAAAGGAAGGAGCGGGCCCGAGGGCCCGCTCCTTCGTCGAACCGTTGCTAGTGGTCGTTACCCGACGGTCTTCGGCGGCTTGATCTTGCCGGCGATGATCTGGGCCTTCATCTTGTTGATCTGGGTCAGCCAGGCCTTCGGAATCTTGGCCTTCGCGCTGATCTTCCCGAGGGCCACGCCCTTGTTCTTCAGGTTGAAGACGAGGTCGCCGCCGCGCTTGTAACCCTTGCCGCTCTTCGCTCCCTTGACGGCGAGGAAGATCCCCGTGTCCACCCTCTTCACGGCGCTCGTGAGGATGTAGTTGCCGAGGTACGACTGGTCGACGTCGACCCCGACAGCCCACCGGCCGGCGTTCTTGGCGGCGTCAAGTGCGCCGAGACCGCAGGGGCCCGCGACGCCGAAGACGACCTGCGAACCGGCGTCGAGCTGGTTCTGGGCGACGCTCTTGCACTTCGCCTGATCGATGAAGTCCTGCGAGTAACCGATCTGGACCGTCGTCCCGGGGACACACTTCAGCGCCCCTGCCTTGTAGCCGGCGAGGAACGTGTCGACCGGCGGGATCTTGACACCTCCCACCACGCTGATGTTCTTGCTTCCGCTTCTCGCAGCGAGCTTCGCGGCCAGGCAGCCGATGAGGTAGCTGTTCTCCTGGGTGGCGTAGGTCAACCCTTCGATGTTCGAGTGCTTCCTCTTGAACGCGACGACCCCTTGATCAGTGATCGCGAACTTCGTGTTCGGGAACTGATCGGCCACGTCCTCCGTCGCATCCGAGAGCAGGAAGCCCGCCGAGATGACGATGTTGTAGCCACTTCGCGCCAGCGAGGCCATGTTCGGCAGGTAGTCGCCCGCGGACCGGGACTCGACCGCCCGGTACTGGATCTTCAGGACCTTCGCCGCCCGCTTCATCCCGGTCAACTGGTTCTGGTTGAAGCCCTTGTCGTTGAAGCGGCCGACGTCACTGACCAGCCCGGCCTTGAACGTGGCCTGGGGTGCCGCAGTGCCGCTGGCCACAAAGCCCACGGCCGTGAGTACCACGGCAATGAGGCCTGCCAGGCCAAACGGCAGCATTCGATGCTTCTTCAAAAGACTCTCCTCCTCCTCGAGACCCACCTATTCATCAGGGGCGATGCTACTGCCTGCCGCCCCTGCTTTCATCTCTAAGACGGCAGACGGCCCCTATGGTTAGGCGGTGGCACTGAGCGAAGCGGTCAAGTTCGACCCCTCGGATCCCGAGTTCCTGGCGGACCCCTACCCTGTCTTGAACGGGCTCCGTGAGCGGGTTCCCCTGTTCTACGACGACGGGCGGGAGCGCTGGTTCGTTACCCGGCACGAGGACGTCCGCAGCTGCTTGCGCGACAAGCGTCTCGGACGCAACTTTCGTCACGTGCTGGCGCCGGAAGAGATCGGCGTGCCCCCGCTGGACCCGCGCTGGCAGGCGTTCTGGGACTCGGAGCGCTGGAGCCTTCTCTGGCTCGAGCCACCGGATCACACGCGCCTGAGGAAGCTCGTCGCGGCCGCGTTCACGCCGCGAAGCGTGGAGGCGCTCCGTGAGCCGGCGCACGTCCTCGCGCGAGAGTTGATCGAGCCGCTCGCCGAGGCGGGCGAGATGGAGCTTCTCTACGACTACGGGCAGCCGTACTCGATCGCGGTCATCTGCCGCATGCTCGGCGTGCCGCTCGACCGTCACCGTGACCTCCTCGACTGGTCGCACTGCATGGTGAAGATGTACGAGTTCGAGGTCCCCCTCGAGGCTGCGCACGCAGCAAACGAGGCCGCCGCAGAGTTTCAGGAGTATGTTCGCGAGCTGATCGGCGAACGTCGCGTGAACCCGCGCGACGACATGGTCACCGCGCTCGTGCAGGCACGCGTCGACGGCGGCCGCCTGTCGGACGACGAGATCGTCAGCACCGTGATCGTGCTGCTGAACGCGGGCCACGAGGCTTCGGTCAACACGCTCGGGAACGGGATGCTCGCCTTCGCGCGGCACCCTGATCAGTGGCGTCGCGTGGTCGACGGCTCCGTCCCTGCGGCTGCGGCCGGTGAGGAGATGATCCGCTTCGACCCGCCGTTGCAGCTTTTCGAGCGCTGGGTGCTGACGGACGACTTCGCGGTAGGCGGCGTGCCGATACCACGCGGAGCGAAGATCGCGTTGCTCTTCGGCGCTGCGAACAGGGATCCGCGAGTGTTCGAGCAACCCGATGAGTTCGACGTCGGCCGCGAGAACGCGGCTCAACACATCGGTTTCGGCGGCGGCATCCATGTCTGCATCGGGGCGCCTCTGGCTCGGATCGAGCTCGAGGCGAGTCTCGAGGCGCTCCGAAGATCGTGGCCGGACTTCCGGCTCGTCGAAGAACCGAGGCGAACCGGCGCATTCGTCATCTGGGGTCTCGAGGCAATTCGCCTCGCGCGGCGCTAGCGCGTCGTCGCGACAGCCGCCGGCCGAGTGACGGTCGCTGGATCGCCGCTGCAGACGCACCCAGCATCGCGCTCAGCATCCAGAAGACCGGTTTTGTCCCGTTCGCTCCGGCGACGCCGCCCGCCGCTGCCGGTGCGGCCACTTGTCCGAGCCGGTTTCCGGCCAGCCGAATGGCGAGCGCGGTCGCCCGCGCGTACGGCGGCACGAGCTGCACGACGATCGTCATCGACAGGGGCTGTCCGAAGCCGAGGCCGAAGCCGGCGACGACCGTGAGCAACGCGAGCAGCCAGACGTCGTGGACGAGCGTCAGGCCGGCGAAGGCGATTCCAGCGGCGGCGGCGCTGAGCGTGATCAGTCGCAACCGGCCGACGACACGGACGATCGAGCCGATCCCGATTCGCGATGCAAGCGAGGCCGCCGCTCGCAAGCCGAGCAGGACACCCACTGTGCCGGGAGCGATGCCTCGTTGCTCGCCCAGGACCGGCATGTACGCCGTGAACACGTCAGCGGCCGAGAGAACCGCGATGCTGGCAAAGATCCCGGCGGGAACACCGGGCGTTGTGAGGATGGTGCGGACGCTCCCGCGACGGCTCTCGGCCACGGTTTCGGTTCCGTGTGGACGGTGCCGCTCGGCCAGGTATGCGCACGAAGTCGCCGCAGCGGCAAGCCCTCCCGCGACGACCATCGCGACGCTTGTCGCGCTGGTCAAGGACGAGCCTCCGCGGTGTTGGAGTAGCGCGCCGCCCAGCACGGGCCCGACCAGCTGCCCGACGGAAACGCCCGCCGTGAGCAGGCCGAAGTGCTGGTCGTGGTGCGCCGGATCCGATTCGCGTGCGACGACTTCCTGCACGCCGAGCGCGAGCGCGAGGTGCCCGAGGCCGAGTAGGGCTGTTGTCGCGGCAAGCTCGAGGGGCGTCCGTGCCACGGCCAGGATGAGACATGCCGCCGTCTGGACGGCGCAGCCGGCAACCAGCAGGGGCCTGCCGTGCCGGCGGTCTGAGAACCGGCCGAGCGGGATGGCGAGGAAGAGCGGGATGAGCGCGAACGCGGCGGCAACGAAACCCACCTCGCGCGGGCCTGCGCCCAGCGCAAGCAGCCGGTACGAGGTGATCGGGCGAGCGATGTAGACGGCGGCCTGCGCCACCGTCATGGCCAGCAGTGCGTATGTGAGCCGGCGGTTCAGGTTGCGCCGGCGACGACGGAGCACGCCTCGGGTGGGATGTGAAGCTTGATGCGTTCGCCGGGTACGTGCCGAAGGCTCTGTACCGTCAACGGCTGCGAGCCGACGCTTACCTCGTATTCGTAGTGGTCGCCGAGAAACGCAACCGCGTGGACGTCTGCCTCCCAGGTGTTCGTGCCGTTCACGGCGACGTCGGTGGCCGGGAGGAGCGTGACCGCCTCCGGCCGGAAGGCGATCGTCACGGCGCCGTCGCTCCCGGAGCCAGCCGGTGCGCTGACGGCAAGGCGTTTCGCAGAGGCGGTTACGTCGACGAGTAGCAGCGCACCCTCCCGCGAGGCGACGACGCCGTCGACGAGATTCACACGACCGACGAACTCCGCCACGAATCGGTTTTTGGGAGCGCGGTAGACCTCCTCGGGTGTGCCGATCTGCTGGACGACTCCTGCGCTCATGACGACGATGCGGTCGCTCATCGACAGAGCCTCGTCCTGATCGTGCGTCACGAAGATGGTCGTCAGCCCGAGCGTCCGCTGGAGCTCCTTGACCCACGTGCGCGCGCGTTCGCGGAGCTTCGCGTCGAGGTTCGAGAACGGTTCGTCGAGGAGGAGCACGGACGGCGAGTAGACCAGCGCACGGCCGAGCGCGACGCGCTGCTGCTGTCCACCCGAGAGCTGGTGCGGATAGCGCTTCTCGTAGTCACGCATCTCGACGAGGTCGAGCACTTCGAGCACACGCGTGCGGACGTCGCGCCGCTTGAGCTTCCGGACCTTGAGCGGGAACGCGAGGTTCTCGAACACGGTCATGTGCGGCCAGACCGCGTAGGACTGGAAGACGATGCCGAGGTTCCGACGCTCCGCCGGGATGCTGACGCGTTGGTCCGCGTCGAAGAACGTCTCTTCCCCCACGCCGATTCGACCTTCGTCCGGCTGCTGGAACCCGGCGATCGACATCAGGGTCGTCGACTTGCCGCAGCCGCTCGGACCGAGCAGCGTGAAGAGCTCGCCGTCCTCGACTGCGAAGCTCACCCGGTCGAGGGCCCGCTGCTCCCCGAACGTCTTGACGAGGCTCTCGACCTGGATCTCAGGCATCGGTTCCTCCCATGGGCCGGATCTTGAAGAGCGTCGCTCCGACGGCGAGGACGACCACCGTGATTGCGACCTGCACCATCGCGAGCGCCGAGACGGGCCCGATCATCCCTTGCAGGAACTGCGACAGCATCGTTGCGCCCATGACCTCGGTCCCCGGCTTCACGAGAAAGACCGCCGGGTCGTAGTCGTTGAGGATCTCGACGAACATCAGGACGAACGAGGCGAAGAGCGCCGGCCGCAGGAGCGGGAGGACGATGCTCCGGTTGGTCTTCCACCAGCCTGCGCCCGCCGCCCGCCCCGCGCGATCGAGTTCGTCGCCGATGCGGGCCAGCGTCGGATACATGACGACGTACGCGAAGGGCAGATTGCGGACGCAGAAAGCAAGCATGATTCCCCAGATGCTGCCGCGGAACCAGTCTCCGATCGCACCCGTGACGAGGAACGTCCAGAAGAAACCGATGCCGATGATGATTCCCGGCGTCGCGCGCGGGTAGAGCAGTACGACCGGCAGAGTGCGCCTGAGTGGAAAACGGGAGCGATGGGCCACGAGCGTCGCGAGCGCGACAAGCGCGGTCGCAAGGACGGCTCCGACCACCGAGATGAGTGCGCTGTTCTCGATCGACCGGCGAAAGACATCGTCGCCGAGCGTCTGCCAGTTGTTCCAGGTAAAGAGCTCCCAGGGCGCGATCAACGGCGTGAGGATCGTGACGACCGACATCAGCGCCAGACCGAGCACGGGAATGACCGTCGTGAAGACGAGATAGATCGCAAAGCAGGCTGCAAGTGGCCAACGCCACAAGCGCAGACCGAGCAGCTCGCGCCGCCCGACCCTTCCCGTCACCGAGACGAATCGCGCCTCGGCTCCGAGCAACCTATTGCGAATCAGCAGCAACAGGGTTGCAACGACGAGCAGCATCATCGCCCCGGCACTGACCGAGCCCGGATCGGGCGCCGACGCGTTCGTCCAGAGGTTGTAGAGGTAGCTCGAGACGAAGGTGATGTTCCTGGAGGTCCCGAGCAGCAGCGGGACGCCGAGCGCTGCGATCGCGAGCGTGAAGATCAGCGTCGCGGAGTTGAGGAGGGCCGGTCGCAACATCGGGATCGTGACGCTGCGGAGCACCTTGAGCGGCGGGGCCCCGGCACTCCGCGCAGCGTCCTCGAGCGCCGAGTCGGTTCGCGCCAGGCCGGCCGCGCAGGTGAGGAACGCGATCGGCAGCAGGCGGGCGCCCTCGACGAGCGCCATACCGGGGATCGTGTCGATCGCAAGCGTTCTCACATGAAGTCGCTGTGAGAAGAAGTTCGTCAGGTAACCGCCGGGCCCCCAGATCACGACCCACCCCAAGACCATGCCGAGGGACGGCAGCAGAATCGGGAGCAGGACGAGCCGCGAGTAGGCACCGCGCCCGGGGAGATCCGTGCGACCGCAGAGGATCGCGAAGGCTGCTCCGAAGACGACGGCGATCGCGGTGGTCAGCGCCGCGAACGCAAGGGTGTTCTGCCAGGCGTGCCAGAAGGCCGCATCCCCGAAGAGCTCGCGGTAAGGATCGAGTGTGAAGACCCCGCCCGGCTCGTAGAGCGGGCGGTCTCGCAGGGACGCATAGAGGAGCGGAACGAACGGGCCGAGGATGAGCGCGATCACGAGCAGCCACGTTGCGGCCTGCAACGCTCCGGCCGGCAGCCAGCTGCGGCGCGGCGGCGGGAACGCCTCGGCGACCGAGGCGGTCGTGTCCATTTTCAATTCGGCCCGTTCGTTCCGGTTAGACGCTCGCTATCCGAAGATCGAGTGCCAGCGTGCGGCGAACTTCGGCCGGTCGTTGACGAACTTCTGGCTGAAGGGGACGAGGATCACGTTCTTCTTTCCCACCTTCTGGTACACGTCGGCCAGCGTGTTCGTGCAGCCTCCCGACGGCTGGAACTTGTTGCGAAACGCTGTAAACCCGGCGTCGCACATCGCCTGCTGGCCCTTCGTCGAGTAGACGAAGTCGAGGAAGAGCTTCGCCGAAGCAGGGCTTGCCGCCTTCTTGGTGATCGCGATGCCGCGCGGGACGAGAGGCGTCGCATCCTTCGCGTAGCTCCAGTCGAGCAGGCGTTGGAGGTTCGCATCGCTCGCGATCCTGAAACGCGCGGTCGGCGAGGTGAGATACGCCGCCGTTGCGCCACCCTGCGCGACCAGCTGGAGCTGCGACGCCACACCGGTCGTCGGCGACAGCCGCTTGCCGATCGCCTGGAAGTTAGCCCAGCCTTTCTTCTGGACGTACCCCCAGAGGCCGGTGTACCCGAATGTGTTGTCCACCGTGTACCCGGAGACCTTCTTGTACGTGTCGGCATCGCGGGCGATCTCCGTCACCGAAGTTGGAACCTTGTCCTTCAGGAGCACCTTGTTGTAGACGATGATCGCCGGGTCCGGCGACATGACGTAGATCCCGTTGAACTGCTTGACGAACTTCGGGTAGCTCGCAAGCCCGTTCGGCGTAAAGCTCATGGCGAACTTCTGCCGCGCCGCGTAGATCCAGAGGTTCGGGGCACTTGCGATCAGGAGGTCGGCGGAGCGGACTCCCTGCTGCGCCTCGGACGCGTACTTCGAGAAGATCGTGTTGTCCTCCAGGTCGTACGACGTCACCTTGATCCACGGGTAGACGTCGTTGAAACGCGCTACGAGCGCCTTGAAGTTCGCGGAGGGCGGATTCCCGTAGAAAACGAGACCGGACTCCTGCTTGGACTTGGCGATCAGCGGAGCCAGCGGGTGGTCCTTGGGCTTCGGCTTCGCTGCCAGTCCGTTCTTGACGTGGGAGCTTGCGGAGCCGGCCGCGAGCAGCGCAGCCGCCGCAGCCAGAGCGAGCACGAGCGCCCCACGCGCCTTTGCTGCATCGTTCACTGCTTTCCTCCCTCTCCTGGGTTCCGCGGGCGTTCGCACTGGTGACGTTCGCCACGCTCGTTCAGCGGCGGGATTGTGAATTTTGCGTGACCGAAAGTCGATGATTTCGGACGTTCTTTTCGGTTTGTTTCCTTGAGTGCGTTTTGTCCATTTCGCTCACGCAAGTGGCAGATGGAGCGCACTACAATTCGCCGATGCACGGGAAGGGGGCTTTCTGGGGGCGCTTGCGGCTGTCGCGGCAGATCCTGCTGCTCCAGCTGGCGATCATCGTCCTGACGCTGGGCACCGGGCTCGCGGTCTCGATCGTCCAGGCGCGCAATCAGCTCGACAAGCAGTCCGGGCAGCAGTCCCTCGCGATCGCGCGCACCGTCGCGGCGACGCCCGAGATCACGCGCGCCTTCCATGCCCCCCACCCCGCCCGCATCATCCAACCGATCGCGGAGCGGATCCGCCACGCGACCGGGGCATCCTTCGTCGTTGTCGCGAATCGTGCCGGAATCCGGTACTCCCACCCGAACCCGGCCAAGCTCGGCAAGCGCGTCTCGACCGACTTCGGCCCGATCCTCTCCGGCAAAACCTTCGTCGGCGTCCAGACCGGGTCACTCGGGAAATCCGTGCGCGCAAACGTGCCGCTCTATGAGAACGGGAGGATCATCGGGCTCGTCTCGATCGGTCTTCTGGAACGGAAGGTCAGCGCCCAGCTGCGCGCCGACCTGCCGGTCATCCTGATCCCGCCGGGGATCGGCCTCCTGCTCGGAATCGTCGGCTCCGTCCTGCTCGCGCGGCGGATCAAGCGCCAGACGTTCGACCTCGAGCCCGACGAGATCGCAGCGCTCCTCGAGCAACGGGAGGCGATGCTCCACGGCATCCGGGAGGGCACGCTCGCGACTGACAACGCCGGGCGCGTGACGCTCGTCAACGACGAGGCCAAACGCCTGCTCGATCTGGACGATGCGGCCGTCGGGCGCCGGCTCGCCGAGATCGTGCCGCCGGGTCACGTGCGCGAGGTTCTTACCGGCAACGTGGAGCTCCCGGACCAGCTGGTGCTCATGAACGACCATCTGCTCGTCGTCAACCGCATGCCGGTGTCGGTCCGCGGCCAGGCAATCGGAGCCGTGATCACCCTCAGGGACCGGACCCAGCTCGAGGAGCTCGTGCGCGAGCGCGACGAAGCACGGGATCTCGCCAAAGCATTGCGCGCCCAGGAGCACGACTTCTCGCACAAGCTCCACGTCGTCGCAGGCCTGATCGAGCTCGAGCGCTACGAGGAGGCGATCCGGTTCATCAACGATTCGTCGCTCGTCCATCAGGCACTCGTCGGCTCGATCGTCGACAACGTCGGCGATCCCGCGCTCGTTGCGCTGCTGCTCGGGAAGGCGGCAATTGCGTCCGAGCGTGGCATCGACCTGCGCGTCACTGCCGAGACTCGGCTCCCGGAAGACGTCGAGGACGCGTCGAGCCTGATCTCGGTCGTCGGCAATCTCGTCGACAATGCGCTCGAATCGGTTGCTGCCACACGGACCGGCTCGGGCTGGATCGAGGTCACGATCAGGGACGAGCCCGAGGGCATCCTCTTGCGTGTCCACGACTCCGGGCCGGGGATCGATCCCGCCCTCGCCGAAGAGATCTTCGAGGATGGGTTCACGACCAAGGTCGCAGCGGGTGCGAACAGGCGAGGGCTCGGGCTGGCGCTCGTGCAGCAGACCGTGCGTAGGCGAGGCGGCTACGTGAAGGTCGAGAATGCCGGCGGCGCCGTGTTCACTGCCTTTCTGCCGCGTGAGTCGGAGTTGATGGTCAGATGATCCGGACGATCGTCGTGGACGACGACTACATGGCAGCGTCGGTCCACCGCTCGTACACGGAGCGTGTGCATGGGTTCGAGGTCGTGGCCGAGGCCCACAACGGACAGGAGACGATCGAGCTCGTCCACCGGCTGCGGCCGGACCTGGTGCTGCTGGATATCTACCTCCCGGACATGAGCGGGCTCGATGTGCTCCGTGCGCTCCGGGAGCCCCACGCTCCCGCGGTCGATGTCATTGCGATCACGTCGGCGAAGGACGTCGACACGCTCCGCCGTGCGATGCAGGGCGGCGTCATCCACTATCTGGTCAAGCCGTTCTTCTTCGACACCTTCCGCGAGCGGCTGGAGAAGTACGCGGCGCTCCGTACACGCATGAGCCGGATGCGCGAGGCGGATCAGGTGGAGATCGACCGTCTCTACGGGCTCCTTCGAGCGCATGGGGCGACCGAGCTACCCAAGGGGATCTCTTCGCCGACGCTCGCGCTCGTGCTGCAGGTCGTCGGCGAGGCAGAGGACGACCTGACGGCGGCCGACGTCGCGGAGCGCGCCGGGGTCAGCCGCGGCACAGCGAGGCGTTACCTCGAGTTTCTCGCCTCGTCGGGATCGCTCGAGCTCACGCTGCGCTACGGCGCGACCGGCCGGCCCGAGCATCTCTATCGCGCCGTCGCCGCCCCCGCAGCCAGGCCGGCGGGCTGACCGAGCTTCAGCCCGCGATGTGCTCGGTGTCCTCGACGAGGACGCGGCGGGGCTTCGAGCCCTCGTAGCCCGAGATGATCCCCCGCCGTTCGAGCATGTCGATCAGCCGCCCCGCTCTCGTGTAGCCGACGCGCAGGCGCCGCTGCAGTAGCGAGACCGACGCGGTCTGCGTCTGCACGACGATGTCGATCGCCTTCTCGAGCAACGCATCCTCGTCCGGATCGAACTCGCCGTCGTCGCCGTCCACATCTTCGGCGAACGGCTCCGGCAGCTCGAGCAAAGACTCGTCCAGCTCCTGTTCGCGCTGGTTGCCGCACTGGCTCACGACGAGCGCGATCTCTTCCTCCGACACATAGGCGCCCTGCACGCGCTGCAGGCGTGACGTTCCGAGCGGCTTGAAGAGCATGTCGCCCTGGCCGAGGAGACTCTCCGCCCCGGCGGTGTCGAGAATGACTCGAGAGTCGGTCTGTGACGAGACCGCGAAGGCGATGCGAGACGGGACGTTGGCCTTGATCATCCCGGTGATCACGTCGACGGACGGGCGCTGCGTCGCGAGCACGAGGTGGATGCCGACCGCTCGAGACTTCTGGGCGAGGCGAATGACGGCGTCCTCCACCGTCTGCGGTGTCGTCATCATCAGATCGGCTAGCTCGTCGATGACGACGAGCAGATACGGGAGCGACTGTTCCCCGCGCTGCCGGAGGGTGCGGTTTGCCTCGGGAAGGTTCCGCGCGCGCAGGACCGAGAGCTTCTCGTAGCGGCGCTCCATCTCCGCGACGACGTTGGTGAGCGCGGCAGACGCCTGCTTCGGGCTCGACACGACCGGCGTGAGCAGGTGCGGGATCGTCTCGTAGAACCCGAGCTCGATCCGCTTCGGGTCGATGAGGATCATGCGCACCTCATCCGGCGTCGAGCGCAGCAGCACCGAAGTCAGCATCGTGTTGATGCAGCCCGACTTTCCGGAGCCGGTCGTGCCGGCGATCAGGAGGTGCGGCATCCGCGCCAGATCCGTCCAAACGGCGGTGCCTGAGATGTCCTTACCGAGCCATACCGCCAGCGGGCTCGCAGTCGCGGGCAGGTCGTCGAAGATGTCGCCGAGCGTGACGAGATTCGGCGAGAGATTCGGGATCTCGACGCCGACCGCCTGCTTCCCCGGGATCGGCGCAAGGATGCGGATCTCCGTCGTCGCCAGCGCGTAGGAAAGGTCGTCTTTCAGTGCTGCCACCTTCGACACCTTCGTCCCGGGCGCGAGCTGGAGCTCGTAACGCGTCACCCGGGGACCGGAGATCTGGCCGACGATCGTCGCGTCGATCCCGAAGTGCTTGAGCGTCTGGACGAGCGCGGCGGCGGTCCGCTCCGCGACGTCGCCGGAGACGTCGTTCGCAGCCGCCGAGCGACGGAGGATGCCGCGGTCGGGAAGCTGGTACTCCTCGTGGGTTTCCACCATGCCGACGTCGAAGAGGCTCGGCTGATCCGGATCCTCCGTGGACACCGGGTCGACGAGCAGGCGCGGTTGTGAGTCACCGACAACGTCGGGAAAATCGTGAACGACGTCGACCGGCGGCTCGAGTGCCCGCAGCGGGATGACGGGCGCGGGCTCGACGTGCTCGAGCGGTCGCGCCCGCCGGGCACGGGTGTGCGCCCGCCGCACTGCGTGACCCGAGCGCCGGACCAGCGCGCCGGCCGAAGCGCCGGAGAGGAGTAGTGCTCCGATGACGAGTGCGAGGATGCCGATGATCGTCGTCCCCGTCTCACCGACGAGCATCCCGAAGACTCCCTGCAGCCCGCGCCCAACCGTGCCGCCGTGATTCGAGCCCAGCGCCGCGAGCAGGCCGAAGCTCGTCACCGCCAGACCGGTGCGGAAAGGGCTCACGTCGACGAGCGCGCTGCGCGCGACCATCAGGGCGCCGACGACGACGAATGCCACGGGTGCGACGTACGTCGCCGCGCCGATCGTTGCCGTGAAGCCGTCGGTGATCCAGCCGCCGACCATGCCTCCGCCCCACCCGAGGTACAGAATCGACGCCAGGAAGACGCCCAGGGCGACGAGCCCGAGCCCTATGAGCTCGGGGTGCTGCTGGTTCTTCGCCTTCCCCTTGCGCCGCTTGGTGCGGACGCGCGCGGGCAGGCGCGGCTTGAGCGTGCGCTTCTTTCGGCGTCGCGCCATGTCCGCGACTTCGCCGTCGAGCGTTCGGCTCCTACGCGAAAGCTTCGCTTTCGCTTCGGGAATGGGGACGCCGCTTCGCGGTTAACGTGCGCGGGCGGAGCCCGCGCACTCCTGTTTGGGTTCCGCGTGTGGCGTGGATCCGCCAGCAGCCTCTCTCCCAGAAGAACCATCCTGTGCCCCATTCGCCGCCGGGGTGAACCCAGTTCGACCCCGTGTGGCGGCTGGGCCCCCAGACGGGATTGACGTGCATGCCACTCGGTGCGATCGCGAAGATTCGTAGGGGACCGCTCCCAGTCATCCGCCAGATCCACTTCAGTGGGTACGGCTGTGAAACGAGCCCGTCGAAGACTGCCGCAGGCGGACCTGCAGAGGGGCCCAAGCCGAAGACCCACATCTGGCCTCTGTTGGTGTGCCTCGAATTTCGGGCCAACCTGTAGGTGCGTACGACGTAACCGTGGAAAGAGGAGAGCATGTTTCTGGTGATGCAGTCGCGTGGAGCGGAGCAGCGCCCCCGCCGAGCGCGGCGACCCCAATTGCAACAGCGGCAAGTGCGAACCGCATGGCACGATTCTGCGCGATTAATGCTTTGACGTCCACCGCTGGGCGCGAGTCGGGCTGTCCTTCATGTGTGGACTGTGCCAGCTACTCAGGTCGCGGCCTGACCTCGGCCAGTATTCGGGGAGTGTCCCTCGAGCGCGGTACCGCCGGAAGGACACCCGCAGCACAACCACCCGAAACATGAGGACTTTGCTTACTGTCCGGGTCGGCTTCTGATTTCGACCTAGATTCTGGTGCAGCCGATCGCCGTTCGGCTCTGGGCCGACCAGCCGTCGGGCTGTGGGCAAGACCACCCAACGTGTGGTGGCACGTCTAGTCCCGGCGCCATCTCCATACCCATGCTCCAAACGTAGATGAGCTGAGTTCGGCAGGTCAGCTCCGCTTTTCCTTCGGCAATGCGGAGACTCCCCCCAAGCCCCGGAGCAAGGTCGGTGGCGGTCCGCTGAATGACAAAGTGAATCGCTGCTGCGCCGGCACGGGAGGCGGACGCAGCGTCCACCAGTACCAGTCGCAGCCGTTCGTGGCGACGATGTCGCTGTAGCGCGTAGCGAAGGAATTGGGAACGCGAGCCCGCGACGAAGTTGCGACGAGGCTGCGTCCCTTCGCTCACGGAGTACCACTTGAACGACGAACCGGACGCGACGTACCGCGCAATTAGGGTCTTCTTCCCGCGGTTAAACGCGTCGAAGAACCGACTGAGGGTGGTCCCGATGCCTTGAATCGAACATACCGTGGGCAGGTAACCGGGCGTCTCCCGTGTCACGATCAGCGGGTCGGCAACGCTGCTCGAGGACACCCCGGCTAACACACCGGCAACTAACAAAATAAGAAGCGCAACCAAGATCCTCGTACGAGCGCGAGGCACGGGGCAAGAGTAGACCAGCAGGTGCGCGCCTCGCCAGAGCCGTCGACTGAGGTTCGCCCCCTCTCACTCCCTGCGTTCCGCTAAAGGCCGGAAGCTAGTGCAGGCGTAGCCCACTAGCTGGAGGCGTACTGATGTGGGCGCGGACGCTTCAGCGCCCGTGCCCACACGGTTGAGAGCAAACGCCGACCGTCCCCCAAGAAGAGCCCACGGGCTTGGCCCGTGGGCGTTACGCGCGAAGCGCCGTAACTAATCCCGAGCGAAAGCGCAGCTTTCGCTCGGAGGGATTTACCAGCCGGCAGGCGGGATGATGTACACCCGAGCAGCGAGCGGGCCGAAGTTGTCCGCGAACCCTGTGTCGTCAGCACCCACGACCTGGCCGCCGCCCACGATGACCGGAGAGCGGCCGCCGATGCCTTCGACGGAGATCTTCGCCTGGAGGGTCGTATTGGTGGTGTTGACAGCAATCACGTAGGTCGCTCCGTTGAACGTCCGGGCGGAGACTCGCACTCCCGAAACGTCTGAGCTTGCAGGTGAGCTGGATGCGAGCAGTGCCGGACTGAGCGCCTTGATCTCGCGGTTGGTGCGCGCGATCTCCGTCCCGATCGCCGTCGACCAGTGGTGCGGGAAGTAACCGATCGCACCCGCGCCCCCCGCCACCGCGAGCCAGGTCTCGGCGCGCACGGTTGCCGGCGTCGGGTCGAGCTCCTTGTGGTTTTTGCACTGGTGCTCCATCGGGGCGACCTCGATCCACTGGAACGTGGGCTTGCCGCCGGACGTGACGCCGAGCTCGTGCTGCGCGTCCATGACGTCGCCGTAGCTTGGCCGGCACCAGACCTGCAGCGGGTAGAGGTCGAAGCCGACGACATCGGGGATCGACATCAGAGTCGGGTACATGCCCTTGCCTTGTGGGAGCGGAGTCGCGAGGCTGTAGAAGTGGTTGGTCAGCGTGAGGAAGCTGATGCGACCGGTCTGCGGCGCGGCAATGCTCTGCTCGAGATCTTTGCGCGTGACCGTGTTCTCTAGGAAGGCGTCCCACTCGTCCGGGTAGTACCAGCCGAGCAAGCCGCGTCCGTCGGCGGTTCCGGCGTTCTCCGCATTCACGATCGAATAAGCGCGGCCATCGAGGCGCGTCGGGAGGGAGCTCTCGTCCGTGCTGCACCCGTCGCCCATGAAGAGATTGATCCCATCGTTGATGTTGCTGTTGAACCCGTCTGAGCACTGGCCCCACACGGCGGTCGCGAAGAACGGGCGGTTGTCGACCACGATCTGGCTTCCGTTCGTCGAAGCGACGCTACGGTCCGGCATGCCCTGCGTCGTGATCGTCACGGTCGTCGTTGTCGCCCGGTTCCACTCGTCGATTGCATGGAGATAGACCTGGTATGTCGTCGCGAACTCGAGACCTGTCAGGACACTCTCGTGGGCGACGAGGCTCTCGCCGCTGGGCTGCGACCAGATTGTGGGCGCGTCGAAGCCGTAGGCAGTCTGTGCCTGTGCGGGCACGTTCGTCTTCCAGGTGAGACGGGCGTCGGACGAAGTGACGGAGACAACCTGGGGGTCGGAGATCGAGAGCGGCTCGAGTGGCGGAGTGGCCGTCACCGCGGCCGAGCGGCTGTCTACCGGCACGACCACAGTGGCGCCGGCTGCAGCGGCGGGCTTAGTGGTCTTGCGGGCAGCGAGGCTGACCTGCACGTCGGGCGTCTGCTTGGTCGGCACGCGCGTGAACGGACGAACGCGCGGCGACACATTGGCGATCGGCCTGGCGGCGACTGGGCGGTTCAGTCCAGGTACGCGCACGAGGTCGGGCGCCGGGAAGTCGGCGGGCTGAGGGCCCGACGCGAATGCGGCTGCCGGCACAGGGTGGGAGCGCTGGATCACCAGGGCAATCCAGATCCCGCCGAGCGCTGTCAGCGCAAGGATGAGTGTGCGCAGCCGCAATTCTCCACTTGATGGCATTACCAGGACGGTTTCGGCCTGGGAAGCCCCCGTCTTTAATTAGGCGCATAGGCGGCGCAAAGCATCCCGAAATAGGTTGATGCTTCGTAAGAGAGAAAGTCTCCGTGCCAGTCCTCGCCAAGTGCCCCGTGGAGCATCGCAAGCTGCCACCAGCTGTCGGCCTTGGCAGCGTCGACGAAGGCCGGGTCGAGCTCCAGGAGCCCGCTGAGGCGGTCTTCCCGAACGAGGCGGACAATCGCCTCGTCGTAGGCCGCCGCGGCCGGATCGAAGCCGTATGGCCCTTCCGGGTCGTGGGCGTGCCCGTGGTCGGCGCTGGCGATCAGGGCGACCCGCTTGCCTGATCCGGCGGCCGCTCGTGCGAGGGCCCGGCCGGCGCGGACGTGCTCCTTGAGCGGCCGGTCGCGTGCCGGGCTGACCACCACCGCAGGCACCTGCGGCGTCGAACGGCCGCCCATCACCCACAAGGGGATCAGCACTCCCCAGTCCATCGGCGCCGTCGCCGCGCCCGGATCGTTCGCGCCGAAGCCCGCACCGACGACGGGAAGACCGTCGTCGTGCAGCGCCACGATCGCCTCCGTCGCGAGCTCGACGTCCACCGGGCACGACAGCGTCACCTCCGGGGCGTCGAACTCGGCCAGCGAGCCCGACAGCGTCCCTGCGAGCACGACTGCGAAGTGGCCCTCGACGTGCACGTTGTGCGGCGTGAGCACGATCGTCGCCTCCGGCGTCGCCGCGTCGAAGCGCCGTCCGAGCTCGGCCAGCGCTTCGTGTGTCTTCTCAGCACCCGGGACCGGCGCCTCGGGAAGCGTGCCGTGGGGCGCGATCGCGGCGAAAACGAGACTCACTCGAGCGAGTTGATGCGCTCGACCAGCAGCTCGAGGAAACCGTCCGGGTCGACCTCGACTCCGACGTGCGCATTCGGCTCTCGATCTGTTCTCTGCCAGAGATCGACGACCGTGCGGCCGCGACAGAGCTCCGATTCGGTGTCAATCTCGACATTTCGCTTCAGCGTCCCGACCAGATCGGGATCGAGCACGTGCGCGACGGCGAGCGCGTCGTGGATCGGTGAGCCGTCGAAGTTGTAGACCGTGCGGTGGAAGGTGTCGTAGAAGCGCAACAACTCCGTCACCATCTCCCCCACTCGCCCGGCGAGCCTGCCGATGTGTGCTTGAGTGAAGAGCGCCTTGTGCGTGACGTCGAGCCCGACCATCGTCACGTCGATACCACTCGCGAAGACGCGCGCCGCAGCTTCTGGATCGCACCAGATGTTGAACTCGGCCGCAGGCGTGACGTTCCCTTCGGCGATCGCGCCGCCCATCAGGACAATGCGCTCGGGGCGCGCGTCGGGATGCAATGCGAGCAGGAGGGCGACGTTCGTCAAGGGGCCGACCGGGATCAGCGTCACCGGCCGGTCGGAGCCGCGGATCTTCTCTGCGAGGAAGTCGACGGCGTGCTGTGCGACAGGCTCCTTCTGAGGCGGCGGAAGATCGGGGCCGTCGAGGCCTGTCTCGCCGTGGACGTACGCAGCAACGAACTGCTCGCGCACGAGCGGCCGGTCGGCACCTGCCGCGACCGGAACATCGCCGCGCCCAGCGAATTCGAGCACCCGGATCGCATTCGCGGTCGTCTTGTCGAGCGTCTGGTTGCCCGCCACCGACGTGACCCCGAGGATCTCCACCTCGGGAGAGGCGAGCGCGAGGAGCAGGGCGATCGCATCGTCGTGCCCGGGATCGCAGTCGATGAGAATCGGTGTCGGGCTCACTCTCGGAGTATTGCGTCTACCTCGTCCACGGTTGGCAGCGACGGTTGCGCGCCGAAGCTAGAGGCGGCGATCGCCCCTGCCGCGCACGCACGGCGGAGAGCTTCCTCCGGCTCCCGGCCTTCGAGGAGCGTGACGACGAGACAGGCGGTAAAAGCGTCCCCGGCAGCCGTCCCGTCGATCGCGACCACGCGTGGTGGCCGGGCGCGCGCGATCTCCTTGCCGTGCTCCAGCAGGACGGCGCCCTCCTCGCCCATCGTCAGGGCCATGAGGGGCTGCTCGCCCACGACCTCGGCCTCGTAACGGTTCGCGACGACGAGGTCGGCGTCCACGACCAGCGCTCGCGCCGGCGCAGCATTCACGCACAACCACTGCGCCTGCGCCCGGGCTTCTTTCACCGCTTCGTCCGGGATCTCCAGCTGACACAGGACGTTTCCGTCCACCGTGACGCCGCCCACGTGAGCATTGGCGCCGGGGACGACAACGATGACGTCTTCACCATCGTCGGCGACGAGGATGATCGCCACGCCGGTGGGCGCGTCGACCTCGCGCACGTCGAGCTGGACTCCCGCTGCCCGTAGGCCGGCGAGCGCCTCGTCCGCATGCGAATCGGCGCCGACACACCCGACCATCCGGACGTTCGCACCCAATCGGGCCGCGGCGACCGCCTGGTTGGCGCCCTTTCCGCCCGGAACTCGTTCCAGCGTGGCGCCGCTCAGCGTCTCCCCGGGTCGCGGCAGGCGCTCGACACTGGTGACGAGGTCGAGGTTGATCGACCCGACGACGGTGACCCTGACGTCAGGCGGCAAGTGCGCGCAGGTCGGCCGCCGCGCGCTCGAGGTTCTCGCGGAGGTCGAACAGGCCGGCCCAGAGCGACGAGCGGTCCGGCACCGAATCGATGCGCGCCATGTCCGCGAGACCCTGCAGAGCGCGTACGAGGACGGCGAGCTCGAGGTACGCCTGCGCAACGCGTGTCGCGTTCGCGCCGACCCCCGCGCGCTTCAAGACAGGCTCCCACTCGAGCAGCTCACCTGCGCCCGGTCCGCCGTACCAGGAGCGGCCTTCTGCGCGGTCGGATTCGAGCTCGAGCAAATAACGGTCGAGCGGATGGTCGAGCCCCGCGAGCGCGGTCTCGGCGCGATCGGCCGCGTGCCGAAGAGCTGCGTCACGCGCACCTGCCGTCGACGGATTGGCATCGCCGCGCGCCCAGCGTTCGAGCAGGCGGCAGAACGCGAGCGCTGCGGCTTCGCACGCCCCGAGCTGACCGACGAGGCGGCGCGCGGTCATCCGCTCCGCCGCGTGGTCCTCGAGGACGTCGGCCCAGCCGGGCTCTCTGGCGCGAATAGTTGACATCAGTGTCCCCTCCAGTAATGCCGTCGAGCTTCTGGGTCGCGAGCACCAAGCCAGAGGCCGCACTCAACCGCAGCAAGGCTGGACAGCCTTGCTAAGGGCGAGGGTGGACTCTGGCGCCGCGTGATCGCGGGCCAGAAGCCGGCATGTATTGCCGGAGGGGACACTAAACCTCTACCACTACCGGAAGGATCATCGGCCTGCGGTGGGTTCTGTCATAGACCATTTGTCCGAGCTCATCATGTAGATGCTCCTGTAAGAGCTTGATCTCGACGATGTCGTTGTGCAAGAGGTCCTGGAGAACCCGGTCCGCCTCCTCGCGCAGCTCGTCGAGCAACTCGCCGGAGCCGTCGCCGAAACCTCGTGCGATCAGCTCGGTGGGGCCCGCCGCGCCGTCGTCGGATCCCGCGACCGTTGCCACTACGATCAGGACACCGTCTTCGGAAAGGCGGCGACGGTCTCTCAACGCGACGTCGTGCACGTCCCCCACTCCCAGACCGTCCACGAACGTCACGCCGGTCTTGATCTCGTCGACGATCCGCACGCCGTCGCGAGAGAGCTCGACGACCGTGCCGTTCTCGGCCAGGATGATGTTCGCGGCGGGCACTCCCGCCTCGCGGGCGAGCTGACCATGTGCAGCCAGCATGCGGAACTCTCCGTGGATGGGCATCACGGCTTTGGGTCGCACGAGTGCCAAGAGCGTGCGCAGCTCTTCGGAGCAGGCGTGGCCCGAGACGTGGACGGGCGCGATCTCCTGGTGCAGCACCTCCGCGCCGGTCTTGGCCAGTTGGTTGATCGTGTCGTGCACGCGGAGCTCGTTCCCGGGCACCGGCTTCGCCGAGATGATCACCGTGTCGCCGCGTTCCACGTGAATCGCCGGATGGTCGTTGTAAGCGATGCGCGTCAGCGCGGAGAGAGGTTCGCCCTGGCTGCCGGTGCAGAGAATGAGCTGTTCGTGCGGCGGGATGTCCTCCAGCTCCGGAGGACGAACGAGCACGCCTTCCGGCACGTCCATGTAGCCGAGGTTGCGCGCGATGTTCGTGTTCTTGCGCATGGAGCGTCCGACGATGCAGACCTTGCGGCCGAGGTCGACGGCGACGTCGACGGCCTGCTGCATGCGGTGCACGTTGGACGCGAAGGAGGCGACGAGGATCCGTCCCTCGCGAAGCGGAAAAATCTGCCGGAAGGCTTCGCCGACGATCCGCTCCGACTGGGTGAACCCGGGACGCTCGGCGTTGGTCGAGTCACCCAGGAGAAGGTCGACACCCTGGTTCCCGAGCTCGGCAAGCTTGCCGACGTCGGTCTTGAGACCGTCCACCGGAGTGTGGTCGAGCTTGTAGTCGCCCGTGTGCACGATCCGGCCTGCCGGGGTCTCGAGGACGATCGCGGCGGCGTCGGGAATCGAGTGCGCCATCCGGACGAGCGAGATCCGGAACGGGCCAAGCTCACGAGGTGGGTCGTCCGGGTGCACCTCGCGCAGCTCCGCAGCGCGCAGGAGGCCATGCTCGTCGAGCTTCGACTTGACGAGGCCGAGCGTGAGCCGCGTCGCCCAAACCTCCGGAATCGGCACCTCGCGCATCAGATACGGCAGCGAGCCGACGTGGTCCTCGTGGCCATGCGTGAGGATCACCGCCTTGATGGCGGCGGCGTTCTCGCGTAGGTACGAGAAGTCCGGCAGCACGAGATCCACGCCGAGGTGCTCGTCGCGCGGAAAAGCCAGGCCGGCGTCCACGACGACGATGGAACCGTCGTACTCGTAGACGGTCATGTTCTTTCCGACCTCGCCCAGGCCCCCGAGGGCGACGATTCTGCAGATATCAGCCATCTGAGAGCCTTGGCAAGGGCGAGGGTGGACTCTGGCGCCGCGTGATCGCGGGCCAGAAGCCGACACGAAGGCATCGCTTGCGATGCCGACCAGGGGAGGCCGTGCCGGCTCTGCCGGTACGGCCGTCGCGTATTGCTGGGAGGGGCACCAGCCCTCAGTCTAAGCGGGGGGCCCGTTCTGGCCGATAGGGCTCGTATGCGGCCGTCTCGCTCTTCCCTGGTCACGATCGCCCTCGGCCTCGGCGTGCTCGGAATCTCGCTCGCGAGGATCTCGGGAGTCGCTCACACGGCCTTTGCGCTCTTTCTCGCCGCCGTCATCCTCGTGGAGCTCTTCGAGGATTCGGACCGCGAGCGAGCGCGCGAGCCCATGCAGTGGGAACGCTTCCGGCTCGCCGCTGCCGTGCAGATTGCGGCAGTCATCATGCTCGGCCCGTGGGCCGGCGCTCTGGTCGCAGCTGCGGGCGTGCTTGCGGGAGGAATGTTCCGCGGCCGGGCTTTCCGCGGCGTCGCCTTCGACGCGAGCGCCGGCGCGATCGCCGCGTGCATGGGAGGCCTCGCCTTTGAAGTCGCCGGCGGAAACGTCGGCAGCCTGCATCTGCTGGAAGACCTCATCGCGCTTGTTGCGCTCGCCCTTGCCTATCTGACCGCGCGGGCTCTTCTACTCGACGTCGTGCGCGGACGCGAGACTTTCGATCCGCGGCTCGTGGCCGGCACCGGAGAGGTCGGGCTCGGCGCAACGCTTGCACTGCTCGCGATCGGCCATCCCTGGGATGTGACGGTGCTCGTTCCCGTCGCGATCGCCGTCCAGCAGCTGCAGCTGCGGCTCAAAAGCCTGCAACGCGAGACACTGCGCGCACTGGAGACCTTCGCCAACATCGTCGACGAACGTGACGCCTCCACTTATCGGCACTCGCTGCGGGTTGCGGGTTACGTGGACGAGCTTGCACGTGCCCTGAAGCTTCCGTTTTCGGAGATCGACCGGCTCAGATGGGCAGGCCGGCTGCACGACCTCGGCAAGGTTGCCGTCGACGCGTCGCTGCTGCGCAAGCCCGGGCGCCTCGACCGGGCGGAGTGGGCAGCGATGCGCCGACATCCAAGGCTGTCCGCGCGTCTCTTGCAGCGCTTCGAGTTCGTCTCCGCGCAGGCACGGGCGGTCGAGCTCCATCACGAGCGGATGGACGGCGGCGGCTACTACGGTGTCGGCGGCGACGAGCTGCCGCTTGCGTCGCACTTCCTGATCGTCGCCGACAGCTTCGACGCCATGACTACCGACCGCCCATACCGGGCGGGACTCTCGCCCGAGGCGGCGCTGGCGGAGATCGAGCGCAATGCCGGGACGCAGTTCCATCCCGCCGTCGCGAAGGCGTTCGTGGCCGTGCAGCGGGGCGCCGATCCCGCGACCGTTCTTTCGGCGGAGGAGCTGCATGAGCTGCGCGGCGCCTCCGCCCCGTACAGGATCGGGCTCACGGGCGCCGCGGAGCTGAAGGAGCGCCCGGAGCTGGTCGCGCTCGGCGGTGTAGTCCTCGCTCTCGCCGGCCTCGGCTTTGCACAGGACTGGCTCGCCGTGGCCGGCGCCGGCATCGCCGTTGCGGGGCTGGCGCTCCGCGCACTGATTCGCCTGCGGGCCGAACGGGCCGCTGCAGCGCTGCATCGTGCTCTCGGCACGGAACAGGAGCGCGAGCGCGTCTTCGCGCGTCTGACGGACACCGTCGCGCGTGTTTGGAAGCACGACTGGATCGCACTCATGGCCTGGGACGAGGACGGACTGGGCGGATCGGTCGAGCACTCACGCGGGAATGACCCTCCGCCGTCGGCTGCGCTGACCGGCCTGCTCGTGCGCGAGGCGGAGTCGGGGCGCAACGCGATCGTTGCTCCCGGAGAGGAGCTCGGCAGAAGCGGAGTCGTCGTGGCCCTCCCCCTGCGGCGAGACAACAGTGCGCTCGTGGGCTTCCTCATCGTTGCCGCGCCGAAGCTGCCACCCCGGCACGTCGAGCTCGCACTGCTCGACTCGCTGGACGAGATCGGGCTCGCGCTGGCGGACCGCCCTGAGCTAGACGGGCGCGCCGCTCAGGATGCCCAGCCGCTCGAGACAGTCGCGGATGAGCATGACCTCGCCCTCGTTCGCCTGGACGAGCGGTAGGCGGAGGCCACCGACGCCATGGCCAAGAAGGTTAAGCGCCGCCTTGATCGCGATCGGATTGATCTGGACCTGGAGCAGCTCGTAAGCCGGCTGGAGGTCCTCGTCGATCTGGCGCGCCGTGTCCACGTCACCCTCGTGGAAGGACCGGATCATTCGCTTGACCTGCGGTCCAACGACGTGCGTGTGTACACAAATACCGCCGATCCCACCGAGTTCGAGGAACCGAAAGATCAGGACGTCGTCGCCCGCGTAGAGGGTGAGGTCGGTCTCGCCGACGATGCGCCGGGCCTGGACGAGGTCGTCATTCGCCTGCTTCACCGCCCGGACGCTCGGGATCTCGGCGAGTTCGACGATCGTCTCCGGCTCGATGTTGACCACGACGCGGCCCGGAATGTTGTAGACGACGATCGGCTTGTCGCTGACGTCGGCGATGGCGCGGAAGTGCTCGACGATGCCTCTGGTGGGGGGCTTGTTGTAGTACGGCGTGACGACGAGGAACCCGTCTACACCGAGCTCGTGCGCTTCACGCGTGAGGTGGACGGAGTGGGCGGTGGAATAGGTACCGGTGCCGGCGACGACGGTCGCCCTCCCGTTGAGGGTGTCAACGGCGACCCGGAACAACTCGAGCCGTTCGTCGTCCGTGAGAGTTGGGCTCTCACCCGTCGTCCCCGCGACGACGATCCCGTCTGAGCCATTCTCGACGAGGTGCAGCGCGAGCTCGCTGAAGCGCTCGAAGTCGATCTTGCCGTCGGTCTTGAAGGGCGTGACGATCGCGGTAAGGGCTTCGCCCAGCACGCCACTAGTCTACTCAGGGTGGGTCTGACGATTCGGGATGCCCGGGCGAGCGACGGCGCGGCGATCGCCTTCCTGCTCGGCCAGCTCGGCTACGAGACGGACGCTGCTGCGGTCACACCGAGGCTCGAGCGTCTGGTCATCGTCGGTGACCGCGTCGTCGTTGCAGAGCTCGACGACGAGGTGGTCGGCCTCGCCCACCTGCATGCTTCGCCGACGATCGAGCACGAACGGCCCGCAGCGAAGATCGCTGCCCTCGTGGTGGACGAGTCACATCGCGGCGAAGGCATCGGCCGCGCGCTCGTCGAGGCGATGGAAGCGGAGGCGCGCGCACGGCGCTGTGTCCTGCTCTTCCTGACGACAGCCGCACGTCGCGAGGACGCGCACGCGTTCTACAGCCGGGTCGGCCTCGACGAAACCGGCAAGCGCTTCACGAAGCTGCTGGACTGACGCTGAGCCAGTAGTCCACCCATTCGTCCCTCGTCGCCCCCACGCGCTCGTACACGCGTCGCGCCCGCTTGTTGTCGGGCGCCGTCTGCCAGCCGAGCTTGGCGGCTCCGTGCCGGCGGCACTCCTCCACGCACGCCTCGATGAGCAGATCGGCGATCCCCGTTCCACGAGCCGGCGGGATCACGAAGAGGTCGTGCATGATCCCCACTCGGGCGGCGATCAGCGTGTCCCAGGTCCAGTAGACGGTCGCAAAGCCCACTGCTTCCCCGCGGTCGCTGCGGGCGATCAGCTGCACTCCCTCTCGATCCGGATCGGCGATCAGCGCGCGTGCGACCGCGAGCAGTGCATCGTCAGTGGGAGCGACGTCGTAGAAATTGCAGTACGCACGGACGAGCGGCAGGAGATCCGGGAGATCCGCGGCGGTTACGCGTGGCGTGTCAGTCACGCTGGCTCAGAGCAGCGTGTCCAGCCCGACCGTCAGGCCGGGCGGCAGGGCGCCGAGACGCTCGAGGGCGAGCAGGACACCCGGCACGAAGGCCTCGCGCGAGAACGTATCGTGGCGAATCGTCAGCAGCTGGCCGTCGCCGCCGAAGAGAACCTCCTGGTGCGCGACCAGGCCCGGCAGGCGCACCGAATGAATCTCTGGGTCGCCGCCGACCAGTTCTGCGGTCGCCTTCGCGGTCCCGGACGGAGCGTCCTTCTTCGCCTCGTTGTGCATCTCCACGATCGCAGCGCGCGGCATGTGCGCGGCAGCCTCGCGCGCGAAGCGCATCATCAGTACGGCGCCGAGTGCGAAGTTCGGGGCATGAAAGCACGCTATTCCGCGGTCCCGCGCCAGCGCGTCGACGCGTGCTTGGTCGAAGCTCGTCGTGCCGATCACACACGGAATGCCCAGCTCGATCGCGCTGGCCACGTTGGCTTCGACCACGTCGGGCGCGGTGAAGTCGATCATTGCGTCCGCGGCTTCGAGCTCCACGAGCTCGTGACCCGCTGCTTCGAGCCTTGGCGCCAGGACGCGCCCGACCTTGCCGCCGCGTCCGTTCAGTGCGAGCTTCACGCGGCGCGGACGAGCACGGCCGGATTGATTCGGCGCGCCGCGGCGCGAAAGACTCGCTCGCTCGGCCCGATGCCGGAGATCGAGAGTTTCTCGGGGGCAAACAGGTGCTCTGCGAGCTCGGCGACCTCCTCGGGCTCGACCGCCTCGATCTCGGCGATGATCCGCTCGAACGAGAGCAGCTCCGTGTCGGTGATGAGCGACTTCCCGAGCCTGGTCATCCGGTTCGAGGTCGACTCCATCGACAGCATGATCCGCCCTTTCAGATTCTCCTTCGCGCGCGCGATCTCTTCCGGACGGATATTCCCCGCAGCGATGTCGAGGAGCTGCTCGCTTGCGATCTCCACGCAGGGTCCAAGGTTCTCCTCCCGTGTCCCGACGTAGATGCCGACGAGCCCCGTGTCGGTGTACTGCGACGCGAATGAGTAGACGGAGTAGGCCATGCCCCGCTTCTCGCGGATCTCCTGGAAGAGCCGCGACGAGGCCGAGCCGCCGAGAATCGAGTCGAGGATCGAGGCCGCGAAGCGACGAGGGTCGGAGCGCGCAATTCCGGGCGCGCCGACGCAGACGTGGTACTGCTCCGTGTCCTTCTTCGCGAAGCGAAAGCCGGGTGGCGGCGCCTTCACGAGCGGCCGCCTGACGCGCGGGCCGCCGGCGGGTGGCCGCTGCTGGCTCTGCGCGCGCGCAAGCATGCGGATGAACTTGTTGTGCTCGACGTTCCCCGCTACCGCGATCACGACGTTGCCGCCCGCGTACATCTGGCGGTGATACGTGGAGAGCACGCGCTTCGTCACCGACGAGACGACGTCGGCAGTGCCGATCACGGGGCGTCCGAGCGCAAGACGTCCGAAGACCGCCTCCGAGAACAGATCGTGAACGAGCTCCTGCGGCGTGTCCTCGTACATCGCGATTTCCTCGAGCACGACGTCCCGCTCGGAGTCGAGGTCCGCGAACGCGGGCGCGAAGACCATGTCGGTCATCACGTTGAGCGCCGTCTGCACCCGTTCGTCCGGTACACGGGCATAGACCATCGTGTGCTCCCGTGAGGTAGCCGCGTTGAGCTCTCCGCCGAGGCCGTCGAAGATCTCCGCGATCTGCTGCGCGCTGTACGCGCGCGAGCCCTTGAAGAGGAGGTGCTCGATGAAGTGCGATACACCAGCCTTGGCGTCCGTCTCGTCTCGCGAGCCGGCGCCGATCCAGAAGCCGATGGCGACAGAGCGAACACCCGGAATCCGTTCCGAGATCACCCGCTCGCCCGAGTCGAGCTCGGAGAGGACGTACTTCTGCACGACCGCATTATCCTGGCGGGGCAGGCGTGCCGCCTAACTCAGAGCCGGAACGAGCCCGCCGTGGGCCTCGAGCAGGCGGTCGATCAGCTCATGGATCTCGTCGAGGGACAGCTCCGCGGCCGTGTGGGGATCCAGCATGGCTGCGTGATAGACGTGCTCCCGCTTGCCCGTCAGAGCTGCCTCGACGGTCAAGGCTTGGACGTTGACGTTCGTCTGGATCAGCCCGGCGAGCTGCGGCGGCAGCGCGCCGACGGGCTGCGGGGAGACGCCGCTGTCGTCGGCGACGCAAGGCACTTCCACACAGCACTCCGGGAGGTTGTCGATCAGTCCGTCGTTCATGACGTTCGCGTTGAAAGTGAAGGGCTCGCCGGTCTCGAGCGCATGCACGATGCGGGCGCCGTACTCGTTGCTCCTCGCCGTGACCGGCGCAACGCCGTCCTCGATTGAGCGGCGCAGCTCCTCCCACTCCGCGATCTGCAGCTCGCAGCGGCGCGGATACTCGTCCAGCGGGACGTTGAACTTCTCGACGAGCTCTGGCCTGGCCTGCTTGATGAACCACGGGACGTATTCGGCGAGGTGCTCGGACGACTCGGTGCAGAAGTAGCCGAAGTGGCGCAGAACCTCGTAACGAACGCGATTCCACTCCGGGAAGTCCTCTTTTGCCCGCAGCTCGGGATACATGTCGCGACCGGCGTGCGCGAGCTCGAGGTAGAACGAGAGGTGGTTGATTCCGGCGCAGACGTATTCGAGCTCGCCGGGCGGAAGAGCAAGATCTTGTTCCAGCTCGCCGGCGGTGCCTTGCACGGAGTGACAGAGGCCGAACGTGGAGACGGAGCTGGCGCGGGCGACCGCCCAGCCCAGCATCGCCATCGGATTCACGTACTGAAGGAGCAATGCCTCGGGGCAGAGCTCCTCCATGTCGTGGCAGACGTCGAGGACTACGGGAATCGTCCTCAACGCGCGCATGATTCCCCCGATGCCGAGAGTGTCGCCGATCGTTTGGCGCAGGCCGAAGTCTTTCGGCAACTCGAAGTCCGTCACCGTCGCCGGCCGGTAGCCGCCGACCTGCATCATCGTGAGCACGTAGTCAGCGCCGTCCAGGACCGTGCGGCGGTCAGGGCCGGCTTCGATCCGAGCATTTGCCTCGGCCGAGTCTGCGATCCTTCGCGCAACGAGCTCCGAGGTCCGGAGCCGTTCCCCGTCGATGTCCATCAGCGCGATGGTGATGTCGCCCGCCAGCTCGGGGTAGCTGAGCAGGTCGGCGATCAGCGTCTTGGCGAAGACGGTTGAGCCGGCACCGATGAAGGCGACCTTCACTAGGTTGAGGATCGCATGGCGCTGACTTTCTGGGCCCCCGGGCGCGTCAATCTCATCGGAGAGCACACGGACTACAGCGGGGGGCTCGTCCTTCCGGTCGCGATCCACCTGGGTATCGAGCTGTCCGCCACGCCTGCGGAACGCATCTCCCTTGTCTCGGAGGGGGACGCCGTGGAGCTGGACGCGGAAGGGACCGGCGACCCCCGCGGCTGGGGCCGTTATGTGGCTGCCGTCGCGAAAGAGCTGGGCGAGCTCGGTCGTCCGGCGGTCGGGGTTGACGGCGTCGTGGAAGCGAATCTCCCCCGCGGGGCCGGCCTCGGCTCCTCGGGAGCCCTGCAGGTGGTCGTGGCACTCGCGCTCTGCGCAGTCGCGGACTTCGAGCTCGAGCCACTGGAGCTCGCGCGGGCCTGTCAGCGTGCCGAGCAGCGAGCCGTCGGCGTGCCGTCTGGGATCCTCGACCAGGCTGCGTCGCTGCTCGGACGCGAAGGACAGGCTCTTCTCCTCGACTGCGGGACGCTCGAGCGGCGCTGGGTCGATCTTCCGCCTACGCTCGCGATTCTCGTCGTCGACTCGGGCGAGCGGCACTCGCTCGAGGCGTCCGGCTACGCCGACCGCCGGGCCGGGCTCGAAGCGGGCGATCCCCGCCGCGTTCGGCATGTCGCCAGCGAGAACAAACGCGTGCTCGAGCTGGTCAAGGCGCTCGAGCGGAACGACCTGACGGCGCTCGGCTCGCTCTTCCTCGAGAGCCACGCCAGCCTGCGCGATGACTACGAGGTCTCGACCCCCACGCTCGACGCAGTCGTCGCGGCCGCGGTCGAGGCGGGCGCGCTCGGCGCGCGGATGACCGGCGGAGGCTTCGGCGGCTCGGTGGTGGCCGTTGCGAAGCGCACGGAGGCCGGCGCTGTTCTCCGAGGAACGCTCGAGCGGGCGGGGTCTCAGGGTTGGATCGTCGAGGCGTCGGCGGGAGCTACCCGACGCAGAAGGGATTCCCCTCCGGGTCCCGCATCACGGTAAAGGTGATGTTGGTGCCGACCTTCGTCTCGACGACCGAGGCGCCGGCGCTCGTCAGCCGCTCGATTTCGGCTTCGCGGTCGTCGGTGTCGAAGTCGAGGTGGATCGGGTACGACTCGGGTCGGGACTTTTCGCGGCGTTGAAAGAGGAAGCGCGGGCGGCCGCCGTCCGGGGGGCCGGTCACCCAGAAGCCGGTGAGATCCCACTCGTCCATGCCGGTAGCGCGAAGTTGCTGCAGCAGTCCCGCGTCGACGTCCTCGTCGGGCCAGCCGAGGGCGTTGGCCCAGAACCGCCCCAGCCCCCTCGGCTCGGCACACGCGAACGTGACGTCGCCGATGTGGCGATACGGCTTCGCTTTGGTCGGCGACTGGATGCAGAAACCGTTGCCCTCGGGGTCACGCATCACGGTCCATTTCCATTCGAGCTCCCCCGCACTGTGCGACTTCGTCATGACGAGATGTCCGCCGAGCTCGAGGACTCGCGGCAGCTCCGCCTCGGGGTCAGGGACGTTCACGTCGAGGTGGATCGGCAACTCGATCGTCGGTGACCTCGGCATACGGCTGAAGAGGAGCGCCGGGCCCTCACCACGGGGATCGGTCGCCAGCCAACTGTCGCCTGCTCCGGCCGGCTCGTAGTCGAGCAGCTGTCCCCAGAACTCGGCGAGCCGGGCCGGCTCTTCGCAGGAGAAGGTGACGTGTTCCAGGCGAAGCACCGGTGCATCCTAAGCCGCAGTTGCGGCCGCGCGAACCCCCACCCTCAGGGTGGGGTGAACACCCGCCACCCTCGCGGTCGACGATACCGGCAGAATGCGCGCAAGTCTGCGCCGGCTTCGTGCCAGGTCTGGGCCAAATCGCGGCAAAGAACGTTCGCCTAGCTGACGAGGGCGGCCCTAAGGCCGCCCTCGTAGCGTCTGCTTGTCGGTGCGAGCTTAGCGCCGCTCGCGGTCCCGGCCACCGCGGCCACCGCGCCGGTCGCCGTCACGCGGCGGTCGCTCCTCGCGCTCGCGAGGCGGTGCGTCCTTCGCCCGCTCGATCAGCTCCTCGGGGCTGACCGTGTTGCCGTTCTCGTGCTTCTGGATCAGCTTCAGGCCGATGCGCCCACGTGCCTTGTCGACCTCCTGCACGAGCACGTCCAGGATGTCCCCGCGGTTGATCACGTCCTCGATGTGACCAACTCGTCCCGGGCCGACATTCGAGACATGCAGCAGTCCGTCGGTGCCCTTCTTCAACTCGACGAACGCGCCGAACTGCGTGGTCTTGACGACCTTCGCATTCCGGAACTCGTCGCCGACCTCGGGCTCCTTCGTCAACGCCTGGACCGCAGCGATCGCCGACTCGGCCTTCTGGCCGTCGGTCGCGTAGATGAGGATTGTGCCGTCCTCTTCGATGTCGATCTGCACGTCGTGGTCGGACTCGAGCGCGCGGATCGTCTCGCCGCCCTTGCCGATCACCATGCCGATCTTCTCGGGATCGATCTTCACGGTCGAGATGCGCGGTGCGTTCTCGTTCAACTCGGTCCGCGACTCCGGGATCGCCTCGAGCATCTTGTCGAGGATGATCTCGCGCGCCCGCTTGGCCTGCTCGAGCGCAGCCTGCATGATCTCCCGCGTTACGCCGGTGATCTTGATGTCCATCTGCAGACCGGTGATGCCTTCACGCGTGCCGGCGACCTTGAAATCCATGTCGCCGAGGTGATCCTCTGCGCCCTGGATGTCAGTGAGGATGACGTAGTCGTCGCCCTCCTTGACGAGGCCCATGGCAATGCCGGAGACCGGGGCCTTGATCGGCACGCCGGCGTCCATCAGCGCGAGCGTCGAGCCGCAGACCGAGCCCATCGACGACGAGCCGTTCGACTCGAGCGTCTCGGAGACGATGCGGATCGTGTACGGGAACTCGTCCGTCGACGGAATCACGGGTTCGAGCGAGCGCTGCGCCAGTGCACCGTGGCCGATGTCGCGGCGTTTCGGGCCGCGCATGAAGCCCGTCTCCCCGACCGAGTAAGGCGGGAAGTTGTAGTGGTGCATGAAGCGACGGTCGGTCTCAAGTGAGAGGTCGTCGATCCGCTGACCCTCCTTCGCCGTGCCGAGCGTCAGCAACGACATGATCTGCGTCTGCCCACGCGTGAAGAGGCCCGAGCCGTGCACGCGCGGAGAAACGCCGACCTCGCACTCGATCGGACGGATCTCTTCCGGACTGCGGCCGTCGGGCCGGTGCTTGTCCACCGCGATCTTGCGGCGTACCAGCTCCTTGTAGACCGCCTCGGCCGACTTCTTCACGTAGTTCTTCGTGAGCGAGTCCTTCGCGGTCGCCGCCTCGCCCTCCCCGACAGACGGGCCGACCGGGAACGGCAGCTTGACCGTGTCGATGATGCGGTCGAAGAGCAGCTGGCGCTTCGCCGACTTCAGCTCCTTCGAGTCCTGCTCCGCGTCGGTCAGTGCCCGCAGGTCGCTCTCGAACTGCTCGCGCACGGGTTGCAGCACCACCTGAAGGCGGATCTGCTCGAGCACCGTCGCGAGGCTCATCTTGCGCTGCACCTGCCTGAGCACGTCCTCCTCGGTCGAGTCCATGCTCAACTCGCCCAGCGCCTCTTCGATGACGGCGTCGGCCGCACGCAGGCCCTCGGCGTTGATCCGTTCGCGGATCTTGTCGCCGAACTCCCGCTCGACCTCTTCGGTCACGCTCGAATCGAGCCACTTCGCCTTGCCGGCCTGGCGCTGGAGATCGACCTGCGCCTCGCACAGCTTCTTCACCTCCGAGTGCGCAAGGTCAAGTGCCTCGAGTAGCTTCTCTTCGCTGACCTGGTTCGCGCCCGCCTCGACCATCGTGAGCGCGTCGGGCGTGCCGACGACGATCAGGTCGAGCTCCTTGTGCTCCTCCACCTCGGGGAGCGTGGGATTGACGACGAGGTCGCCATCGATGATCGCGACCCGCACGGCTCCGACCGGCCCGAGAAACGGCATCGGCGAGAGCATCAGCGCTGCGGAGGCACCGTTGATGCAGAGGATGTCGTGCGCGGTGATCAGGTCGGCGCTCAGCACCGTGCAGATCACCTGGGTCTCGTTCTTGTAGCCCTTCGGCCAGAGCGGCCGGATCGGCCGGTCGATCATGCGTGCGGTCAGGATCGCCCGCTCTGTCGGACGGCCTTCCCTTTTGAAAAAGCCGCCGGGAATCTTCCCGGCCGCGTACATGCGCTCTTCGACGTCGACGGTGAGCGGGAAGAAGTCCGCACCCTCGCGCGGCTCCATCCGGCCCTGTGCCGTCGCCAGCACCATCGTGTCGCCGGAGCGGACGACGACGGAACCATCCGCCTGCTTCGCCAGCTTGCCGGTTTCGAACGTAATCTCGCGCCCGCCGATCGTCACGCTGACGTCGGCCCGGCGCTCAGTGGCAATTGCCATCAGTTGTCCTCCACTCTGCTTTGCGGGAGAGTGGGGACTCGAGTCAGCGTCGGGGAGCGGCGCTCGCTCGAATCTCCACCCTTCCACGTTTATCCCGTGCCAGGCTTCAGCCTGGCTTGGGCGTACATTTTACGGGACTACCTGCGTAGCCCCAGTTCCTTGATCAGTGCCCGGTATCCCTCCAAGTCGTGCTTCTGGAGATACGTCAGAAAGCGCCGCCTTCGGCCCACGAGCTTGAGTAGCCCTCGGCGCGAGTAGTGATCCTTCGGGTGCGCACGTAGGTGCTCCGTCAGATCGTTGATGCGCTTCGTGAGGAGCGCGACCTGCACCTTGGTCGAGCCCGTGTCTGTCTGACTCGCCCCGTGCTGCTGGACGATCTCCTGTTTGACTTCCTTCGTAAGGCCCATCTCACCTCCGTATCGTCAGTCCCAGCAACCCGCCGGAAGTAGGCGGAAAGCCGCGGCTGCGGTCGGCGGACAGGGTAGCAACGATGCCGCTATTTGAGCAGGAGCTTGCCCAGACGCCGTTGCGCGAGAAACAGGCCGCCGGCCCCGAGTACGAGCAGATACGCAACGTTCACGAGCTGAGCCCAGCCCACTGTCCCGAGGTTGAGCGCGCGCAGGAGCTCGATGGCGTGGTAGAGCGGCGAGAAGCGCACGACCCACTGGATCGCTTCCGGATAGGTCGTGATCGGGAAGAAGGTCGCCGAGAACAGGAACATCGGTAGCTGGACGAGCCCGATCAACTCGAAGTCCTGCCAGGTGCGCATGAACGTCGTCGCGGCCACACCGACACCGGCGAAGGCGAAGCCGATCACCACTGCGCCCGGTAGAGCGAGCAGGCCCCACGCCGATTCGATCAGGCCGAGGGCTCCTGCCACGGCCAGGAACGAGATCGCGTAGAGGAAGCCGCGGAAGAGCGCCCACGCCGTCTCGCCGACCGCGACATCCGCCGGCTCGATCGGCGTCGAAAGCATTGCGTCGTACGTCCTCATGTACTTCAGCTTCCAGAACACGTTCGTCGCGTCGTAGATCGCGCCGTTCATGGCCGCAGAGGCCAGCAGCGCCGGCGCGACGAAGCTCGCATAGTCGATCAGCCGCCCACCTGGTCCGGGGACCTTCCCGACGAAGTGCCCCAGTCCGATCCCCATCGAAAAGAGGTAGAAGAGCGGTTCGAAGACGCCCGAGAAGATGATCATCCACGAGCGGCGATACACCATCAGGTTGCGCTCGAAGAGGAGGTGCGCCCGGCCTCCCACAACCGCCGCGGAGCTCACTTGAGCAGCCTCGCCGCATACGTGCGCTGGGCGCACGCGAGGCCGATCACGACGAAGAGCAGGAGATAGGCAGCGTGCCCGAGCACCCGCAACGCATTCACGTCGCCGAGCGTGAACATGCGGCAGAGCTCGACCCCGTGCCACAGCGGCGTCGCGTAGGCGAGCCATTCGAGGGGCAGAGGCAGGCGCGAGACCGGGAAGAACGTTCCCGAAAAGAGGAACATCGGAACGATGATGAAGCGATTGACCGGTACGAACGCCGCGTCGGACTCACGCGTCGCTGCGTACGCCGCGAACGGCGCCGTGAAGGCCGCGCCGAGCAGGACCGCCGCGGGCAGCGCCAGGAGGCCGAGCGGCGAGTTGACTCCGCCGAAGGCGGCGATCACTGCAAGGTACACGGCACTGGTCGACGCTACGCGCGCGGTCATCCAGAGTTGATGGCCGAGCACGATGTCTCGCGTTCCGATTGGGGTCGCGAGCATTGCGAAGTACTGCCGTGTCCACTTGATCGACCCGATCACCGGCCACGACGCTTCACCGGCGGCGATCGTCATCGCCGTTGCGGCAAGCATTCCGGGCGCAACGAAGTCGATGTACGGGACGCCGAGGGAGTTACCTGAAGACTTGTTCACGAGCGTCCCCAGCCCGACGCCCAGGGCGCCGAGATAGAACACGGGGTTGACGATGCTCGTGATCGCCGTGCCGCGCCAGACGCGGCGATAGACCATCAGCCAGTACTCGAAGACTCGGAGCGGCAGCGCCAGGCTGCTCAATCGTCCACCAGGGTTCGCCCGGTCAAGTGAAGGAAGACATCCTCGAGGGTCGAGCGGCGGACGAGCACGCTCTCGGGCTGTAGACCGAGCTCGTGCAGGTGCGAGGCGGTGGCATCGCCGTCGTCCGTATAGAGCAGCAACCGGTCCGGCAGCGCCTCGAGCCTGCGCACGAACCCGTCCTGGCGCGAGCTGAGCTCGGTCGCGACTTCCTCCGGACGGTTCTCCCCGCGAAAGCGAAGCTCGACGACCTCGCGGGTGGAATACCGCTGGATCAGCTCCTGGGGCGAGCCTTCGGCCGCGATCTTTCCCTTGTCCATGACCACGAGCCGGTCGCAGAGCTGTTCGGCCTCGTCCATGTAGTGCGTGGTGAGGATCAGCGTGACGCCGCGTTGCTTCAGCCGGAAGAGGCGATCCCAGACGGTGTGGCGCGCCTGGGGGTCGAGCCCGGTGGTGGGCTCGTCCAGGAGCAGGACCTCGGGATCGTTCACCAGCGAGCGCGCGATCGTCAGCCGGCGCTTCATGCCGCCCGACAGCGGCTCGACCTTGTCGTTCGCCCGCTCGGTCAGCTGAACGAAGTCGATCAGCTCGTCGGCCCGCCTGCCCAGCTCGCTCCGCGGCAGTCCGAAGTAACGGCCGTAGATGATGATGTTCTCGCGGACCGTCAGCTCCGTGTCGAGCGTGTCCTGCTGCGGCGCGACGCCCAGTCGTGCGCGGATGTCGGCGCCGCTCGTGACCGGGTCGAGGCCGAGAATGCTCAGCGTGCCGCCCGACGGCGGCGAGACGCACCCGATCATCCGCATCGTCGACGTCTTGCCGGCGCCGTTTGGCCCGAGGAACCCGAAAGCCTCGCCGCGTTCGACGTCGAAGTCGACGCCGTCGACCGCCACGAGCTCGCCGAAACGCTTGACCAGTCCGCGGGCGTGCACGAGCGGCAGCTGGGCAGCTGCATCCACCACCCCTCCAACCTACCGACCATGGCCGGCATCAGCGCGATAGCTTCTGTCGCGATGCAGGCGGCTGTGGCGAGCGGCCATCCGGCGACGGTGGCTGCAGGTATCGAGATCCTGGAGGACGGCGGCAACGCGGCCGATGCCGCAGTAGCGGCGTCGCTCGCGTCCTGTGTCTCAGAGACGGTGATGACGGGATTGCTCGGCGGCGGCCATGCGATCTACTTCGAGGCCGCGAGTGGACGCGTCCGCAATCTCGATTGCTTCGTCGCCGTGCCCGGGTTGGGAGACGAGCCGCGGGAGTCGGAGCTGTTCCACCTCGACGTCCGCTTCGGCGCAGAGCTCGTTCATTACGCCGTTGGTCCTGCCTCGTGCGGCGTGCCCGGACTGCCCGCCGGCCTCGAGGCGCTTTCGCGGGAACATGGACGGCTGCCGTGGCGACGGCTCGTGGAGCCCGCGGTCCGGCTTGCGCGTGAAGGCGTCGACTTCCCGCCTGCGCACGCTGCATGCCTCGCGATGCTCGCGCCCGTGATGACGATGAACGAGGGCGCCGCGATCTACGCGCCCGGGGGCGAGCTACTCCGGGCCGGCGACCGGCTGGAGCAGCCCGGGCTGGTCGCGGCGCTCGAGGCGCTCGCCGACGACGCGGCGTCGGTCTATCGCGGTGCGATCGCTGCAGGGTTGCTTGCTCTCTCTGCGGAGCGAGGCGGTCTGCTCACGCGCACGGACTTCGACGCGTACGAACCGCACTGGAACGATCCCGTCGAGGTCGGGTATGCCGGTGGCCGTCTTGTGACGCGCGGCGGCCTGTCGGCGATCCCCGAAACCGTGCCGCGGCTGCCGCGCCTGTACGGCCTCGATGACACCGAGCGGGTCCTCGCGCTCGTCGACGCCTTCGGTACGCCGAGCGACTTGCAGGGTGACACGACGAACGTGTCAGTCGTGGACCGAGACGGCAACGCGTGCGCCTTCACGTCCAGCCTCGGCCTCGGTTCCGGGGACTTCATCCCCGGCTTCGACCTTCACCTCAACAGCATGCTGGGCGAAGCTGACCTGCTGCGCGGCCGGCTTGAGCCGGGATCGCGGATGCAGAGCATGATGGCGCCGCTGCTCGCAGTCGACGGAGACGGTCTGTCGCTCGCGGCCGGCGCGGCCGGAGGAACGCGCCTCAGGACGGCGCTCCTGACCGTCGCCGCAGCAATCCTCGACGAAGGCCTTGCGGCGGAAGCCGCAGTGGAGCGCGCGCGCGTCCACGCCGCTCCAGAGGTGGTCAACGCCGAGCCGGGTGTGGATGAAGCTGCGCTCGAGGAGCTCGAAACGCGCGGGCTCAAGGTCAGGCGCTGGCCCGCCCGGCATCACTACTTCGGTGGCGTCAGCGTCGTCAGCCGGAGGGGTGCCGCTGGTGACCCGCGTCGAAGTGGCGCGGCGTCCACGATTCGGTGAAGGGTCTGACGCGGGCGCCGGCCCACCCCACGTACCCGCAGTCGGGGCAACCGGGGTTCGCCTGGACCGTCCCGCCGCCAGAAGGCTTGGCGTACACCAGACCGCACTCAAGACACTGCACGCTCTCGAGCACCGTCAATTTGGGTCCGTCTACCGAATCCGGGTTCACGTGCAAGAAGATTCCGCTCTTTGCGGAAACTTGTGTACCGCTCGTTGCAGAGGGGTCTACTGCCGCTGCGCTGCGGCGGATTCCTCCGCCTTCAAAGGAATGTCGATGATGATTGAAACTTGTGTTCTGCTCAGGTTGGGCGCTCCGCGGCGCGCGTCTCCTCTACGTCGCGCGTGATCTGAGCCACCAGCTCGTCCTCGCTCGAGAACACCCGCTCCTCTCGCAGCCGCTGCCAAAGTTCCACCACGAGTCGCCGGCCGTAGAGATCGCCTTCGAAATCGAGCAGGTGCGGTTCGATCCGGCGCTCGTCGCCTCCGTAGTGCGGGTTCACCCCGATGGAGATCGCGGCCCGATGACCGAGTGCGGAACCGGCATAGATGCCGTACGCCGGCACGAGGAGCTCCGCCGGAACGGAGAGGTTCGCCGTCGGGTAGCCGAGTGTTCCGCCTCGTTGGTGTCCGAGGACGACGGTGCCCTCGACCTCCGGCGGGCGCCCGAGCAATCTTGCCGCCCCGACCACGTCGCCTTCCCGGAGCAGGCTTCGGACGTGCGTCGATGAAACACCATCGAGTGTGGGAACCGTCCGCACGTCGAATCCGAGCCGCCCGAGCAGTGCGGAGTCGCCGGCGGCTGCACGTCCGAAGCGGAAGCTTTCACCGACGACGATGACCTTCGCTCCGATCTGTCGCAGGACCGATTCGGCGAACTCCGCGGGCTGGCGCGCCGCAAGCTCCGGCGTGAACTCGACTACGAGGACCTCGTCGACACCCGCCTCCTCGAGAAGCTCGAGACGGCGTTCGAGCGTCGAGAGCAGCTCCACTCTGTTCCCGAGCACCAGCCGCGGATGTGGCCAGAACGTCACGACCGTGACGGGCGCCCCCGCAGCGCGGGCGGTCTCCAACACCCGGCGATGACCGCGATGCACGCCGTCGAAGCTGCCGATCGCGACGACACATTCGTCGGCGACGAGTTCCTCGGGGCGGTGAGCGACCTTCACAGCCGCGCCAGTGCTTCCTCCGCCGGGATGAAGCGAGACGGATCCGCTTCGTCGACCGAGAACGGGCCGATCTCGAGTCGGCGCAACGTGCGGCAGTGGCCACCGAGAGCGTCTGCGATCGCACGTACGTAGGTTCCAGAGCTGACGCGAAGGTCGAGTCGTACCTCCTCGCCGTTATACGCGATTACGTCGAGCGCCTCGACACGAGAACGCCGCGTCGGCATCTCCACCTCGATGCCGCGACGGGCGAGCTTGTACGCGCGCTCCCCGCCGATCTTCACGGCCGAAGCGGCCGGGATCGGCAGCTCGATCTCACCGCGGAGGTCCGCGAGTCGCCGTTCCAGCTCTTCCTCGGTCGGTGCGTCGAGACGTTCGGCGACCTCTCCCTCCGGATCGCCCGTAGAGGTCCGTGCCGTCAGGTCGACGTCTGTCACGTAGCGCTTGTCGAGCCCGACAAAGCATGAAGCCAGCTTAGTTGCCGAACCGGACAACAGAAGCAGCAGCCCTGTCGCAAAAGGGTCGAGAGTTCCGGCGTGGCCGGTGCGCGCACCCGTCCTGCGGCGGAGGTCGGAGACGATCGCAAACGACGACGGCCCGCCGGGCTTGTCCACGAGGACGATCCCAGCTGGATTAAGCGCGCGAGGAGGCAAGGAACTCCCGGCGCACGAAGTCCGTTATCTCCTCGATCGACGCCTCGCTGGAGAAACCAGCAGCCTGCCGATGCCCGCCTCCGTCCGATTTGCGAGCGATCGCCGACACGTCGAGCTCGTCGATGCTCGCTCTCAGGCTGACGCGTCTTGCCGGTCCGTCCTGGCGGGGAGGCTCACGAATGAGCACGGCCATGTCGGCACCTTCGACTGCGCGCAGGAAGTCGATGATCCCCTCCGAGTACGGCTCGGCGGCGCCGACTTCGGTGAAGTCCGTACGCAGGAGATACGAGACGACGATGCGTCCGCCCTCGAACACCTGCGCTCGCTCGAGAGCGCGGGCAAGCAGCTTGAGCTTTGCGAACTGCACGGACTCGTAGACGCCCTGGAACACACGGTGGACATCTGCTCCCGCCTCGACGAGCTCGGCAGCGAGGCGAAGAGCCTTGGGCGTCGTATTCGTGTACTGAAACCGGCCCGTATCGGTGACGAGCGCGATGTAGAGCGCCTCGGCGATGTCCGGTTTCAGCTCGACGCCGAGCTCGCGGAAGAGATCACGCAAGACTTCGCCGGTCGAGGATGCGTCGGCGACGACCAGATTGATTCGGCCGAACCGCGTGTTGTCATGGTGGTGGTCGACGTTGATTGAGAGCGGAACGCGCCCGAGCACGTCGGGGTCCGCGATCCGGCTCTCGTTCGCGCAATCGACGGCGAGTAGGACCCGCTCCGCCACGTCGTCCGGCCAACGGCGCTGGAGGTTCGCCAGCGGCATGAACCCGTACTCGCTCGGCAGCGGCGCGTCGCCGTGCAGCACCATGAGGGTGTCCTTGCCCAGCTGCTCGAGGGCGAGGTTCGCAGCGAGCAGCGAGCCTAGGGCGTCGCCGTCGGGGTTTTCGTGCGTCGTGAGGACAAAGCGGTCGTGTTCGCGAATTGCGCCCGCGACGGCCGCCAGTTCACTCGCTGTCGTCTGGGGCGAGCTCATCGATCAGCTGTGTCATGCGGACCCCACGCTCGACCGACGGATCGTACTCGAAGGCCAATTGCGGAGTGCGTTTCATGCGCAACTCGCGGCCGAGCTGGGCCTGCAGCAACGAATGAGCGGCCTGAAGGCGCTCGATCGTCTGCGTCCGCTTTCGTTCGGCGCCGAGCACGGACACGTAGACCCTTGCGTGCCGGAGGTCGGCTGAGGTTTCCACTCCCGTAATCGTGACAAAGCCGATGCGGGGGTCCTTCAGCTGCCCGATCGCTTCGGACAGGACCTGGCGAACCGACTCGTTGACGCGGCGCATCCGATCAGTCATGCGGGATATTCAAGCGCTTGCACGCTTTCCTCCTCGTCGCAGTTGGCCTCTGGTGCTTCGTCACCGCGCTGGCGGGCGGTCTCGTGGGCCTCGTGCTGGGGAACATCCGGCTGCCGGTGCTCGTCCTTGCCGCCTCGAGCCCGGCGGCGGGGGCGGGGGCGAACATCGGCGTCTCGGCCGTCACGGCCCTCGCGGCAGCGGTCGCCCACACTCGTGCCGGTCGGATCGACTGGCGCCTCTTCGTGTGGATGGCACCCCCATCGATGGTCGGGGCGGTGGCCGGAGGACTCCTGTCCGGCGTTGTTCCAGGGAATGCTCTGCTCGTGGTGATCGGTATGACGCTGCTCGCCTTCGGAGTCGACCTCCTGCGCTCGAAGCCGGGCGGGCGGCAGGCCAGCCCGGGAGGTTTCAGCGCACGGGCGGCGATCTGGACGGGAGCGCTGATCGGGGTGCTCGGCGGCTTCGTCGGTCTCATCCTCGGCGCATTGCGGCTCCCCGCGCTTCTCCGGTTCGTGGGCGCCGACCCATTTCGCGCCGTGGGCACCAACGCCGCCGTCGGCTTCTGCCTGGGCGTCGCCGGCGTGTTCGGCCACCTCCCCGGAGGGGTCGACTGGACGCTGCTCGGCGTCGGCGCGGCGACGTCGGTACCAGGTGCGATCGTCGGCGCGCGGCTCACGGGTCGCCTGGACGAGCGGCAGCTGTTCCGTGCCGTCGGCCTCGTCCTGCTCGTCGCCGGTACGGCGATGATCGTGCAGGGCATCCTCTAGTCCAGGGTGACCACGTCGCGCTCCGCGCGAACGAGCTCGAAGTCCTGCGCTGCCAGGTAGCGCTCGGCCTGGTCGAGCAGCCGCTCGGCCTCGCGGTATTCCCGCGCGACGCAGGAGAGCGTGAGCCGTGTCCGCTGCCAGAGCTCGTGATGATCGACCTCGGCCACCGAAGCTCCGAACCGATTTTGGAGCTGAGCCTTCGCCGACTTGACGTGCTTCCGCTTGCCCTTCAGAGAGCCCGCCTCGGGGAAATGCAGCTCGACACTCAGGATGCCGATGTAGCCCGCGCCCATGTCCGGGCTCTGATCGGCTAGGAAGAGGAGACGGCGGGTGCCGGCGGCTGATCGAGCGTTGTCCGCTCGATCTCGCGCGTCTCGAATGCCTCGATGACGTCGCCCTCTTTGACGTCGTTGAAGCCGTCGAGGAGAATTCCGCACTCGAAGCCTTCGGCAACCTCGCGGGCGTCGTCCTTGAAACGCTTGAGCTGCGAGATCGTGGTCTCGATGATGACCGTGCCGTCGCGAATGACCCGCGCTTGTCCAGAGCGACGGATGACGCCGCTCGTGACCATGCAGCCCGCAATCGTTCCGAGCCGCGAGACCTTGAAGAGCGCACGGACCTCGGCCTCGCCGAGCGTCTCTTCCTTCTCGACGGGCTTCAGCATGCCGACGAGGGCCTGCTCGATGTCCTCGGTCAGCTGGTAGATGACGCGGTACGTACGGATCTCGACGCCTTCGCGCTCGGCGAGCGTGCGCGCTTCGGCATTCGGCCGAACGTTGAATCCGACGACGGTCGCGCCGGAGGCGGAGGCGAGCATGATGTCGCCCTCGGTGATGCCGCCCACCCCCTGGTGGATGACGTTCACGCGCACCTCCGAATGCTGGATCTTGCTGAGCTCGGAGACCGCTGCCTCGACCGAGCCGACCACGTCGCCCTTGAGGACGAGATTGAGGTCCTGCACCGCGCCCGCCTCGATCTGCTCGAACAGGCTCTCCATCGAGACGCCTCTCGAGCCCTGCGCAAGCTGTTCGCGGCGAAGCCGCTCGCCGCGCGCGTTTGCCAGCTCGCGCGCGCGCCGCTCGTTCTCGACGACGCGTCCGATCTCCCCGGCAGGGGGCGGCTTGTCGAACCCGAGGATCTCGACCGGGTCCCCGGGGCGCGCCTCCTTCACCTTGTCGCCGCGGAAGTCGTAGAGGGCACGGACCTTCCCCCAGGCGTCCCCGGCGACGATCGCATCTCCGACGTGCAACGTGCCGCGGTGGATGAGCATCGTTGCGGCCGGCCCGCGGCCGACGTCGAGACGCGACTCGATGATTGGGCCGGAGGCCTCGGCAGTCGGGTTCGCAGTCAACTCGAGCTCGGCGTCGGCAACGAGCAACACTTTCTCGAGCAGGTCGTCGAGGTTCTGGGACTCCCTTGCGGAGACGTCCGAGAACTGCGTCGTTCCTCCCCACTCCTCAGGCTGCAGGCCCTCCGTCGACAACTCGCTGCGCACGCGGTTCGGATCGGCGTCCGGGACGTCGATCTTGTTGACCGCGACGACGATCGGCACCTCGGCCGCCCGCGCGTGCGAGATCGACTCCTTTGTCTGCGGCATCACACCGTCGTCGGCTGCGACCACGAGCACGGCGATGTCCGTGACCTTCGCGCCGCGGGCACGCATCGCAGTGAAGGCTTCGTGACCCGGTGTATCGAGGAACGTGATCCTGCGACCGTTGTGCTCCGCCTGATACGCACCGATGTGCTGCGTGATCCCTCCGGCTTCCGTGGTGACGACCGAGGTCTTGCGAATCGCATCGAGGAGGGTGGTCTTGCCGTGGTCGACGTGGCCCATGATCGTGACCACCGGAGGACGCGGCGCGAGATCGGCCGCGCTGTCCTCGTAGCTCTCCGGCTCCTCGTCCTCGTCCGCCGCATGCTTGATCGTGAACTCGCGCTCCGGCGCCAACTCGGCCGCAATCAGCTGGACCTCGTCGTCGGCCAGGGTCTGCGTGATCGTTACGGCCTTGCCGAGACCCATCATGAACATGATGATCTTGGGCGCCGGGACCCCCAGTGCCTGCGAAAGATCTCGAACGGTGACGCCCGACGGCACGGTGATCGGCCCGGTCGGAGCCACCACCTCGCGCGGCGTCTTGGGTCGTGACGCTTCGCGCTCGCGCTGCTGCTGGCGCGCGTCGCGAGGCCGTGCAGCCGCGTTGTCGATCACGACGCGGCGCTTGCGCCGCGACCCGGCACCACCCTGGCGGGGGCGCATCGGGCGATTTGGTCTGTTCGAGCTGGATTCGTTCGCCATCAGATGCTCAAGTGTAGAGGGATGCCAGTTCCTGATCGATCCGGACGGTCTTCCGCAGCGTGCGGTTGAACGCGCGGCGCGAGACCGCACGCTCGAAGCACGGGAGCCGGCGGCAGGTATAGGCACCGCGACCGGGCGTGCCTGCGCCCGGAACGAGCTGACCGTCCACCGCCGCGAAGCGCAGAAGCTGCCCCTGGGGAGCTTTCCGCCCGCAGCCGACGCAGCTTCTGATCGGCTCGGTCACGCAGCCGGCGGATGCTCCTCGGTGTCACCGTCGCCGGACGTCTGTTCGACCGGGATCCCGGCGGCGACCGGCTCGACGTCCGCGAGCTGCGTCACCTCAGCGGCCTCGGCGGCAAGGGGCTCTTCTGGGCCGTCGTCTTCAGCGTCCGAGACGACATCCTCAACCTCGAGCGCAGCCGGTGCCTCGTCGGCCGCTGCCGGCACCACAGCCGGCTCCGACCCGTTGTCGTCCTGGAGCGCCAGCGCCTGATGCGCCGGCAGCCCGCAGTAGCGCGAGCCGGGCAACGCCTCGTTCGGGCAGCGCTTGCCGTTGGAGAGCACGGCCGAGCAGCGACCGGTGAACTCCTCGCCCTCGTTGCCTCCACCGTACGCTGCGGCGGCTTCCGCCTGAGCGAACTCAGTGTCGGACTGGATGTCCACCTTCCAGCCGGTCAGGCGCGCGGCGAGGCGTGCGTTCAGACCTTCTTTGCCGATCGCGAGCGCGAGTTGGTCATCGGGAACGATGACGGTGGCCTCTTTCGTCTCGTCGTCGACGAAGACTTCGCGCACCCTCGCGGGTGACAGCGCCTTCGCGACGAATCGTGCCGGCTCGGGATTCCACGGAATGATGTCGATCTTCTCGCCGCGGAGCTCCGACACGACCATGCGCACGCGCGAGCCTCGCGGCCCGACGCAGGCACCGACCGGATCGACGCCCTGGGCGTGCGATTCGACCGCGATCTTGGACCGGTAGCCGGGCTCGCGGGCGACCCCGCGGATCTCGACGAGCCCGTCGGCAATCTCCGGCACTTCCAACTCGAAGAGCGTCTTGATCAGCTCGGGATCACGTCGGGACAGGATCACCTGAGGCCCCTTCGTGCCTGACCGGACCTCCGTGATGACGGCCTTGATGCGCGAGCCCTGTTCGTAGCGCTCGCCGTCGACCTGCTCGGAACGCGGCAGCAGTGCCTCGACCTTCCCGAGGTCCACGAGCACGTTGTTGCGGTCACCGGCCTGCTGGACGATTCCAGTCACGACCTCGCTGACGCGGTCGACGTACTCGTCGTACATCATCGCGCGCTCGGCCTCGCGGATGCGCTGCAGGATGACCTGCTTCGCAGTTTGTGCGGCGATGCGCCCGAAGTTCTCGGGAGTCACATCCTCGCGCTTGATCAGGTTCTCCGGCACGTCGGACCAGTCGACGTCGAGGTCCATGTCGGAGATGAGTGTGTGCGAGCGCTCTCCCGTCTCGACCTCGAGCGCCTCGAGCTCCTCGAGCTTGCGCTCGCGTGCTTCCTCGATCAGGCGCTCCTCGATGTCCGGGGGCAACTCCACTGCGAAGACTCGGAAATCGCCCAGCTCGTCGATTTCGACGATCGCATGGCGCGCGGCTCCCGGCATCTTCTTGTAGGCGGCAAGGAGGGCATCCTCGAGCGCCGCGACGAGCGTGCCGCTCTCGATTCCCTTCTCCCGCTCGATGTCTCGAACGGCCTCGACGATTTCCTGGCTCATCTCTTCCCCGCTTCCTCGATCAGATTGCCCCGCACGATGGCGTCATACGGGATGTCCACGGACTCGGCTTCGGTCTTGACGGTGACGGTGCGCTCGTCCGCCGCGACGACTTCACCGCGCACTCGGTTTCGCTCCCTGGTGCGCAGCGCTACGCGGCGACCGACGGCAGCACGAAAGTGTGCAGGCTTGCGGATAGGCCGCTCGAGGCCAGGCGACGAGACATCGACGGAGTACTCCCGGAGATAGTCCCGCAGCACATTCGTGACGCGCTGGCACAGCGCGTGGTCGACGCCCTGGACGTGGTCCACGAACACAGTGAACCGCTCAGGGCTGGTGAGCTCGACCGCCAGCACCTCGGTGCCCGGAAGCGCGCTCTCGACCTTCGGTCCTATCTCCCGCGTCAGTTGCTTCTCCTTGTCGTGTGTAGCTGCCATTGCCATTGCTCCTGTCACAAAAAATGGGCCCGCAGGCCCACTTCGCGAACAGCTCGAAATGTGGTGTTAGCAGAATAGCAAGCGAACCAGCCTCGGGCAGGCCGATTTTCCCCCCTTTACTCGGGAAAACAGCCGTCCGTTCGGGGCGGGCTCGGTCAGTCGAGCACGATCGTCACCGGGCCTTCGTTCACGAGTGCGACCGCCATGCGCGCTCCGAAGACGCCCCGTTCGACCGGGACGCCCTCCGCGGCGAGGGCCTCGCAGAACTCCTCGTAGAGCTGTTCTGCCTGCTTGGCAGGCGCGGCGTTCGCGAAGCTCGGGCGGTTGCCCTTGCGCGTGTCCGCGATGAGAGTGAACTGGCTTACGACGAGGGCGGCCCCGGCCGTGTCGACCAAGCTGTGTGCGAACTTGCCGACGTCGTCCTCGAAGATCCGCAGTTGCGCCACCTTCCGCGCCAACCGCCTCGCCTCACTCGACTCGTCCGTGCGCTCGATCCCGAGCAGAACGACCAGCCCGGCCCC
>WNFU01000233.1_pt1 | contig 76010 bp, 84 predicted proteins | sample 5400121 | NCBI WGS metagenome assembly WNFU01 (sample SAMN13153360, study PRJNA577476) | soil metagenome | isolation source: 100 cm soil or saprolite under grassland replicate 1 | place: USA:California | collected 2016-06-15
GGACGAAAGGAGATCGACGTCTACAGGCCGGATAATTTGTATGATCTCTGGGTCAGAATGTATCTGAGGCGAGACAACCGCGCGTTCTTCGACGGTCCGCACTAAATTGTCGAGGAAATCCAAGGCCAGATCGAAGCTTTCCTGCCGGCTGCAATCTTAACCAAGACCAAAATTTTCACTTCCGGTCGGCAACAGAAGCTGCTCGTGCGCTGACCATAGCGTCTTCAATGGCGCCGGGATCAAAAGCGTAAAAGTTGAGCCTTCACCGGCGCGACTCTCGACATAAATTTTCCCGCCTAGAAGGTCCATGTATTTCTTAACGATGTAAAGTCCCAGGCCGACTCCTCCATGCGGCGTCGAAGGATTGGCTCCTTTCACTTGCCCGAACTTCTCGAAGACACTGGATAATTGCCCTGGCGGAATACCGACGCCGGTATCAGCAATCTTAAACTCCAATAGCCTCTTTGAGGCAAGGTACCGTGCCGATACCGTCACCGTTCCGTGCTCGGTGAACTTAAGCGCATTATTAATTAAATTTTCCAAAATATGTTTGAGCTTCCCGCGGTCCGCCTGCACCGAGGGCATGTCATACGGATAAGTCCAAACCAGTTTGACGTTTTTCCCCAGTGGGCCATCGTAAGTTGATCTGAGTTCGGAGAAGAACTCCCATAGATTGACTTCATGCAGCTCCACATGCAGCGTTTCTGCCTCCATGTTGCTCACTTGCAACACGGTGTCGATCAGTCCTTGCAGCTCTTTTGATTGTTTTGCGACCGTCTCGACCGCTTTCTCTTGGATGGGCGTCAAGGTTCCCAGCAATCCCTCCGAAAACATGTCCGCGTACCCGGTAATCACGTTCAAGGGCGTCTTGAGCTCGGTGGAAACAACTCGCAAAAATTCGTCTTTGATCTTGTGTGCGCTGCGCAGTTCCTCGGCCTGTTGTTGGCTCCGCTGGTAAAGCTCCGCGTGATGAATCGCGATGGCGGCTTGCCCAGCCAAAGTCGACAGGAAATCGACCTCTTCCTCGCTAAACTCATGCTCGTCCCGCGTCAGGAATACTAGACAGCCCAACGCCTCGCTGTTCGCCATTAACGGCACGCCAAGGAAGGATACGAGCCCTTCGTTCTTAAAAAAGCTGAGGCTTTGAACGCGCGCGTCTACGAAAACGTTTCGAACCATCAGCGGCCTTCGTTCCTCTACTACACGGTCGGTGAAGATCAATGACTCGTTTGCGCCGTCAAGACCCTTGGTCTTGAACCCCTGCGCGGCGGCTGTCTCGAGCGCCCCGGTTGCACGATTCTTTAGCCTGACAATTGCCGCTGCATAGGGCAGGTGGATCAGCGCTGTTTCAAGGAAAGCCGTAAGTATGCTTGCCGTATCGTTGGTAGAAGCCACGGAGACATTGACCCGATGAAGAACTTCCAAGCGCTCGCGCTGACGACGGATTTCTTCGGCAGCCTTTTGCTCCGTTTCAACCTGCTCTTCCTTCTCTCGCGCTCCTCGTCGGATGCGCTCGACTTGGGCGAAATAGCCGTAGAATAGCGAAATGACGAATGGGAAAGGGAGCCTGAGATAGATGCTAGGATTGAAATCTTCCGAAGTGTAGAAAACAACGTACCCATACACCAGCGGCGCCAATATCGTCACGGCGAGTAGACCTCGAACGTCATTGCAAATGCAGCTTACGATGAGAGTGAACAGACATGCGATATAAAAATCCGGACTCGCCGTTCCGCTCGTACTAAGAACTGCCACAAGGACAATCGTATCGAACGCCAAAAGCGGACCGTAAAAATAGGGTGAATCGAATAGTTCGTCGGCTAGGAAATAAAGCGTTGAGTGACTGAGCAGATAGAGAATGAGAATCGCTTGAACTTGGGCCGGTGCCAGCCACTCGCTGGGAACGTAGTAAAGCAGATAAGACGAGAGAATCACCAGCGGCCAGCGCAGCCGAATGACCGTATCCTTCTTCGCCGCATCAAATAACCGGTCGAAGGCCCACGAGCGCAGTGAGAATGAGTTCGCCTCAATGGCTTGAGGAGCATGCATTATTTATAAACGTCCGTCATCAGTCTTTTCCTTGTGTAGTGCATATCGCATGCCACGGACGCGTGACCGGGAAAAGTGGCATCCGGCGGCTTCTTTTTTCAACCATTTTAGAGAGTTAAGCAATCAGCGGGAACACCCTTCAGCAACAAATTACATCGACTCGGAACAATTTTGTCGCCGCGACCCGATGTGACAATCCTCGACGCAGATGGGCGAAAATGTAGCGGACAGCTGGGCGGCTAGTACGAGATTATTGAGGCGAGCTCAACTTTGTACGAATGTGCCGTTCCGTTTTTCCTGCACCGCGCGCACCGCACGCAAAATATCGGCGTAGCCGGCGCAGCGACAAAGATTACCGGAGAGGTACTCGCGGATTTCGCCGTCGGATGGGTTGGGATTTTCACCGAGCAGCGCTTTGACCGAGAGCACGAAACCCGGCGTACAATAGGCGCACTGTAGCGCCCGTTGCTCGATAAACGCCACTTGAATGGGGTCTAGCGACTCGCCGTCGTTCAGCCCTTCGAGTGTGGTCACCTCATGCCCCGCGGCGCGCGCCGCGAGCAAGAAGCAGGAGCTGACAGGGCGCCCGTCCAGCAGCACCGTGCAGGTGCCGCAGGCGCCCACTCCGCAGCCTTCGCGCACGCTCCACAGTTTAAAGCGATCGCGTAGCACTTCGAGCAGTGTTTCCGCGTCGTCGACGGTAAGCGTCTCGTCCCGGCGATTTATTCTGACGGTGATGTCGCGCTTCATGAAGTTTCAATCCTTAGCAACCGGTGTACCATCTTCTCGGCCAGCGCGCGGAGTATCTGTTCCGGGGTAATCGGCAAATCGCGAATCCGCACGCCAATCGCGTCATTTCGGTAAATCGATTGTCCAACCACTGCAAAATTCGTCATACTACCCTTAATTAGCACTTAGCTGCGTAATCGCCTTCTTGGTAAAAAGCCGGGTCATTCGGCGTTTGTACCATTCCGAGCCGCGGAGGTCGGAAAAAGGCGAAATCTGTTCGTCAACAACGCTCAGCACTTTTTCCACCACCGTCTCGTCGAGCTTTTGATCCGAAGCAAACTCAAGACCGGAAATTAGCATCGGGGTCGCCGCTACTCCGCCGAGCGCGAGCCGCAATTCCTTACATCTTCCGTTGTCTTTGGTCATAAACGCCGCAACACCCAGACAAGGCCAATCGGTGGCCGAAAGGCTACTATAACGGAGATAGACTGCACGGCTATTGGCCGGCGAAAAAGGAATTTTGACGTCGACGAGAATTTCTCCCGGCCCAAGCGCCGTCTCGTACATGCCTTGGAAGAAATTTCTAAGCGCGATTGGCCGCGAGCCATTTGGACCAAACGCAGTAATCTCAGCGCCGAGCACCAGCAACGGCGGCGGCGGATCGAGACGATAATCGGCATAAGCGAGATTACCGCCGACCGATGCGGTCTCACGGACACGCACATTGCCGATATGGCTGAATGCTTCACCCACTACTGGGAATGATCGGCGAATCGCCGGAGAAAGCTCGACCGCTCGATGCGTCACCAGCGCGCCGATGCGCACGCCGTCAGCCTCATTTTTAATTTCGTTTAATCCGGGAATCGTCTGGAGATCGACCAAATACGGATAATAGAGCGCGCGCTGCTTCATTAAGATAACGAGCGTCGTGCCGCCGCCAATGACGCGAGCCTCGTCGCCGTGCTTGGCGAGCAGCTCGACTGCCTCAGGAAGCGAGCGCGGCTGCAAAAGATCGAACGACTTTATCGTCATGGCCGGATACCCTCGCACCTAACCTGCTTGGTCGGGATAAGTCAAGTTACCTGGTGACAATGTTGCGAATCCTTGGCTCTCTATTTCAACCCGAGACTCGAACCAGTTCGCCGTCGGTTGACACGTGCCGTCAACTTTGACAAGAATCCGACTCAAAAGGAGGAGAAGATTATGTTCGCGAGCATTCGACATATCGCGGTGATGACCGAAAATTGGGACCGAGAGGCAAAGTTCTACCAAACCATCTTTGGCATGAAGAAGATCACCAACGGCATGACCGATGAGCACGGCAACTACAACAAAAATCGCGGTCATCTGAGTGACGGCGTGATCGGTCTCGCGCTCTTGCAGCGCCAGCCCGGCATACGGTCGGGGCTCGACCATTTCGGCTTTGCGGTGGAAGACGTCGAGAAAGTGCGCGACCGCTTCAAACAGCATTATCCCGATATCGAGATTGCCCAAAGCCCAAGCCATGTGCCATTTGCCGGTTTGCGGGGTCATGACCCAGACGGTAATCAGTACGACCTCTCGCAAAAAGGCATGGCCAACGTTCGGGAAGGGTATGTCGAATTCGGTTGGGAGCAGCCGCGCTGGATCAATCATATCTGCATCCGCAGCGGCCGCCCAGCATACATAGCCGAGTTCTACCAGAAGGTCTTCGAGCTTCAACCGGTCGAGGGGCTTTCCGGCGACAACAGTTTCTATTTGAGCGACGGCAAAGTGAACATCGCCATTCGTCCCTGGGATATGGTCTCCTACCGTGGATTAATGGCCGGCCTCGATCACTTCGGTTACAAAGTCGACGATCTAGAGCAAACCAAGAAAGACCTGGACGCTCTCGCCGCCACCGCGCCAGCGTCCGCTCACCGCAAAATCGCCGTCGGTCGCGAGGGCGAAACGCGCCAGAAGAATTTCGAAGGCTGCAAACTCTGCAAGCACGCGATCTCCGACCCGGACGGCGTGCTGCTGGACCTGACGGACTGAGCATTATTAGGGTTGTAGGATGGGTGGAGCGACGCGATACCCATCGCAAAGTTGTATTTGAGGCGATTGAGCGTAACGCACCAGATGAGGCTTTTTCAGCAGCTTGCTTGGAGGAACTATGGAGTTTGCTAATATCAACGAAACCATGCGCATGGCGAACGATGAAAACAAACGATTCGTACCGCTGTTTGGCAGCGACAGTTTTCGCTCCTGGATTCTCTACTTTCAGCCAGGTGACCACACGGACATGCACTACCACTTGTCGCCCGAGACTTTTCTCGTGCTTCAAGGCAAGGCATCGGTCAAGGGTCTAAAAGGTGAAGAGCGTATCATCGAGAAAAACGAGATCGTCTTTTTCGGCGCCAAAGACTACTACCAGATAACCAATGTCGGAACCGAACCCCTTGTGCTGGTGGGCAACCGCTCGGAAGCGTTCGGCGGCGCTCACGTGACAGCAAAAGAATAAACCCACAAACTTGTCCCGAACCGACGGTTGTCTCTGACGCGGCCGTGAAAGTGGTGGCGGAATCAATCTCTTGTAGAGCTCAAGGCGAAACGACGCCGTGCCGCTCGACAAATTTCGTAATTGACATTTGTAGAGCAAGCACGGCGCGAGTTGGGAAAAACTGGGATGCGCGTTAAACTTCATGTATCTGCAAACACAAAACGCGGAATCGAATGGCAGCGTCTATTAGAGAAATCATCAGAAGCTACAATCCCATTGCGCCTCTGGCCGAGGCATCGACGCCACCCGCCTCGTGGTACGGTGATGCTCGAATTCTTGAATTGGAGCGCACAGTTTTCTCCCGGTCGTGGCAATTGGTTGGACGCGCGGATCAAGTACGCGAGCCGGGACAGTACGTCGGCTTTGAGATTGCCGGCGAGCCAGTTGTCGTTGTCAGAGGAAATGACAAGGTTTTGCGTGGCTTCTTCAACGTCTGCCGCCACCACGCGGCAGCTGTCATTACCAAATCCGAGGGAAAAGCGGAGAACCTTCGATGTCCTTACCATGGCTGGACCTACAATCTGGAAGGCGCGCTCGTTTTGCCACCGGAATTTGGCGGCGTCGCCAATTTCGACCGCGGCGCGAATGGTCTAGTTCCAATTCAAAGTGTCGAATGGCAAGGCTGGGTGTTTGTCAAACTTGATCCCGATGGTCCGTCACTCGAAGGTTTTCTAGGCAAGAGTCTTATTGAGCGACTTGAACATTTGAACCTTGAACAACTTCGTTGGTTCGAACGGCGCCACTACTCAGTCAATTGCAACTGGAAAGTCTTCGTCGACAACTACCTCGACGGCGGCTACCATGTCCCACATATTCATGGCAATCTGAACAGCGTGCTCGATTACACTAACTACACGATCGAGACCGGCGAGCGCTTTTGCCTGCAATCGAGCCCCATCGCTACAAATAAAGGTGACGCGGAAACTGCCGCAGTCCGTGCGGGAAAGCGAGCGTACTATTACTGGATCTATCCCAATTTCATGATCAACATTTACGACGGCGTGATGGACACAAACTTTGTCATAGCGCGATCGGTCGATCGCACCGAAGTCATTTTCGACTACTATTTTGCGGATGTTTCCGAATCAGCCCGTAAAAGAAATCTCGCGAGCATCGCGGTGAGCGAGCAGATTCAAGCCGAAGACGTTGCCATCTGCGAGTCCGTGCAGCGCGGCTTGAGCTCCCGCTCGTATAACGCCGGCCGGCTCTCAGCCCGGCGGGAAGCCGGAGAGCACCTGTTTCACAGGCTTCTCTACAAAGATTTGCAAGCGGGGTTGCCTGGCGAGAGGTGATTCAGACTCTGAAGTCTCATCTGGCGAGCGACCGCAATCTTCCCGCCTGTCTGGAATTCGCGGCGCTGTCAGAGAAATCACGCAGCCCACTTATCGATTAGCTTTACCGCCACTCGTTTATTTTCTTCTGTCCTAATCTCAGTCCAGGGCTGAATCGATAGCACCGGACATGGCGCCAATAGGATGACGCGGTCGGTGAAGCTTCCGTGCAGTAGCCTTCGCAGGCGACTTCCATGGCTTGTCATTACGATGAGATCACACTGCTCCTCTTTCGCCACGGCGACGATCTCTTCAGCAACCTTGCCAATTTTGATCACTGGGTTAATTTTTACTGCCCCCAGTAGCTCTTTTGAGATCCTTTGCTCCAGGAAGGTGCGGAGAACTTGCTTCTTTCTTTCGAAGATGCCGTCGAAATCAGGCGTGCGAGTAAGACCGATCGGCGCTGCCGCAGGTCCAGCTAAATCTCCCGTCGCATACTGATTCATAAACTGCTCTTTCATGACTTCCGTTGGAAGAGCATGAAGCACAGTGACTTCGGCGCCAAGCTCCTTGGCGAGCGACAGCGCGTATCCAATTGCCGGCACCGTAATAATAGAGAAATCCGTCGGGGCGAGAATTCTTTTAAGTGTGATCATAAATTTCTCCTCCCTTCATTTCTTTAGGAAGGCAACCCTGATGCCAAATAACTGACCAATTTAAGTCCTTGATTTTAAGGCTACTTTCTCGACGCGACAATCGCGCGAATTGGCTTCTGAAGGTACCTTCCTACAAATGTGTACAAATTTTTATACGAACCGGGAGTGCGTGCAGTCATTACCAAGGGGCGCTTCATCCCTCACACCCGCTCCTGAATTCCGTACCGCGCGCTGACGTTCTGCGCGATTGAGACGAGGATAATTAGAATCGTGAACATGAGAACACCGAAGGCGCTAAGTTGTTGAAACGAGCCGTTCGACCAGAGATCGAAGATAATCACCGATGCCGTGCGATTGCTCGAGCGCGCGAGCATCAGTGAAATCGTCAGCTCCCTATAGGCGTGAACCATCACCCAGAACCATCCTGCCATGAGACCCGGCCGCAGTAGCGGAAGGTAAATATGATAAAAGTTTCTCCACCAACCTCCGCCTGCCACTGCCGCCGCTTCTTCCAGCTCAGTGTGAATCTGCACCATCGACGTGGATACAAAACGTAAAGCAAAAGGTAGATACCGCGTCAGATAAGCGAGACCAATGATGCTCAGCGTACCGATGATGGGTAGCGGCACAAGGAGATAGAGCCATAGGAATGCGGAACCGAGCACGACACTCGGCAGCGCGATCGGCGCGAACGCAAGAAAATCGAGAATTTTCCGTCCGCCAAGCCGCGTCTTGTGGACGAAGTAACTGATCGCCGCGACCAGCAGCATAACGATTGACGCCGCGCTAACACCGAGCAATGTGCTGTTCCACAAAGGCTTGAGGGCATAGCTGCCCTCGGAAAAAAGAGTCTTGTAATTGATCAGCGTCATCGTTTCTAGCACTTCCGCAGTTGGCGGCCGAAAGCGCGGCAGCAAGGACGCGTAGAGCATCGTGAGAAACGGTAGTCCGGTAATGAAGAAGACTAGCACTAGGCTCAGCGCACAGGTAATATATTTCCATCCGCCGAGATCAATGCGCCGCGGCCGGTAATCCTTGCCGGTGATTGTCTGATAACGCTCGCCGTGACGGACAAGCTGGAAATAAATATAAAGCAGCACCATCGATAGAAACAGCAGCACTATCGAATAGGTGCTCGACAGGCCCCAGTCCGTCGGCGTGCGCGATGTGTTGAAATAAACTTGCGTTGTATAAACCGCCACACGAGCACGGCCGCCGAGCAACAGCGGCACCTCGAAACTCTCAACCGTCTGAATGAATAAAAGCAGCGCCGCCGCGGCCGCCGCGGGTAAGATAAGCGGTAAAGTAACCCGGCGAAACGTCGGCCAGGTGCCCGCGCCGGCTATGGCCGACGCTTCTTCGAGCCGCGGATCGATTGACTTCATTGCCGCGGACATTAGCAAATAGGCGAGCGGCGTCATTTCCAGGGATTGAACCCAGACCATGCCCCAAAACGAATAAATGTTTAGAAAGCGCGGCACGCCCGCCAGCGCGTTGATGATGTGATTCAACACCCCGATACTCGGGCTCGCCGTGAGGATCCAGGAGATCGTAATGATAACCCCTGGTATGATGATTCGCCCCAGGGTGATCATGCCGATCAGCCGTGCGAGCGGCATATTGGTGCGCTCGACGGTCCACGCTAAAAAGGTCCCGCAGAAAAAAGCGCAGACACTCGACAGAAATGCGAAGTAGAGCGTGTTCAGGCTCGCTTCCCAAAATTCACTGATGCCGTATGCCCTCGCATAATTGGCCAGTGTGAAGCTCAGTTCCAAAAAACCCGGCTCGCCGGGGCGAATCGTCTTCAGGCTGGTCCAGATTATCAAAAGAAGTGGAACGAGGACTTGGTACGCGAGAATAACGACCAGGCTGATGACAACGATGCGGCCGCCACTCATGAGCGGCGGCCGCGTGCCTGCTTCCCAACGGAGCGAGCTCGTCGCCATGACATCAGAATACCGGAACCGTTATTTCAACCGGCCGATGGATTGGTTCCAAGCCTCGTGCAGTCGCTTAGTGATGTCGTCGCCGACGATGTTATAAGTCACGAGCTTGATGTTGTCGGGCAGGTACGGATGCTTGATTGTGAGCGGCCCGCGCAGAATGTCGTTGATTAAATTCTGGCTATCCTGCGACAGTGTCCAGTCAACAAATAACGCCGACGCGTAAGGATGCTGAGTATTTTTGTTAATGATCATAGCCCCGGCGAAGGACAGCACAGGCGCGGTCAATACCATGGCGAAAGGCGTCTTCGGGTCCTTTTTCTTATGCTCCACGCCGACATAAAAGTAATTGTCGCCCTGAACTGCGTGGTCGCCGGTGAGCATGAGCTCCATGCGCTGCGTGTGCCCTTGCTGTATAATCGGCTGATTTTGGCCCATGCATTCGAGCCACTCTTTGACCTTCCCTTCGCCCATCATGACGTGGAGTCCGGCCATGAAGCGCGTCTCTGGTGGATCGAAAGAAACCTGACCCTTGAACTCAGGTTTACAGAGATCGAACCAAGTCTTGGGCGCTTTGTCCGGCTTGATTAGATCCGTGTTGTAAGAAATTCCATGTTCCGCCCAATACCAGGGCGTCCAGCGATTCTCCGGTTCGATGAAACTTTGGTATTGCTTTAAAATCTTTTTCGTTGCCGGCGTTGGAAATTTTGCGACCAAGTTCTGTTTCAATATCACCGCCATGTCCGGCACGCCTAGAGTGAGGATATCGGTTAGATGCCGGCCTGCGGTCTCTTCTGCGATGAACCGTTCCGCCGCGTCCTGGGAGCCGATGTCGCCCATTTCGACTTTCACAAATGGATAGCGTTTTTCGAAGAGATTGACGTGGTCGCGAGCGATCTTACCGCGCCAAGTATGAACGAAGTTAAGCTTGCCTTCCTTGCGGGCACCTTCTTCCAAACGCTTTTCTCGCTGGTCCGCGGGCAATTTTGCTAGAGTGGCATAGAGCTGCTCCGCCGAAGCTTCAGCGGCAAAACAGACGCTGGACATCGAGCCTGCGACGAAGGCGATAATTGCCAAACCGACGATTCGAACTGCCTTAGTCATTTGGAAATCCTCCCTCTATGCCGGACGGAATGAAGTTCGCTGCCTTCAGAGGCAGCGTTGCCCTTAATTTAGGCTTCGGTATATGTCACGTCCTCGCATCGTTTCAAGTCAACCAGTCGTAGTTTTGCTAAGCTCCGAGAATCAGGTAGAATCTTACTTGTCAAACGGAACGACAACGCAATTGAAATGCCGCCCAAAATTTACATAGACGGACAAGCCGGCACGACAGCGCTCAGAATCCGCGATTGGCTGGCGGGTCGCAATGATGTTGAGGTCGTAACGCTTCCCGAGGAGTTGCGCAAAGATCCCGCCGCTCGAAAGCAGGCCCTGCAAGACGCGAGCATCGTACTTTTGTGCCTGCCCGATGATGCTGCGAAAGAAGCCGCCAACTGGCTAGCCGACTCGCCGGTGCGAATACTCGACGCCAGCACGGCGCACCGTGTTGCCGACGGTTGGGTCTACGGACTGCCGGAATTGATGCCGGGTCAGCGCGAGCAGATCGCCGAAGCTCCACGCGTGGCCAATCCCGGTTGCTATTCGTCTGCCGCGATTTTACTGTTGCGCCCGCTCGTTGATGTCGGGTTGATCGCGAGCGATACCCCATTGTCGATTCATGCCCTTTCCGGTTACTCGGGCGGCGGGCGCTCGCTCATTGAACGCTGGGAGGACCCTGAGCGAGGCTTGCTCAAAATCGCTCACGAGGCTCCATACAGTGTTACGAAGTTTCACAAGCACATTCCGGAGATCCTGCATTATGGGGCCCTCAATGCCGAGCCTCATTTCTTGCCCAATGTCGGTCCGTTTCGCTGCGGCATGCGCGTCGAAATCATGATCCCGGCAAAGGCGCGGCTAAAATCGGGCAGCGGAAAGGCCATGTGGGAGATCTTGTCGGCACGCTACGAGAAAGAGCCATTCGTCAGGATTGAACCGCTGACGGACGACGGCGAGGCGGACGAATTTACCTTCGATCCGCAAGCGCACAATAATACCAACCTCATATCCCTGCGCGTGCTGCCGCACCAATCAGGTCACATCTTGCTCATGGCGCGCCTCGATAATCTCGGCAAAGGCGCCGCCGGCGTAGCGATTCAGAATCTCAATCTGATGCTCGGCGTCCCCGACGAAACGGGCTTGCCGCGATAGAGCCACACCAGCAAAACTTCTAATCGAGAAATTATTAATCTGCCTTCCGAGCCACCATGGACTGACGTCGGAAAGCCTTTTCCGCGGCGCGAGCATTAGGCACGATGCGCAGTGGTGATGGGACCAGCGGCAACGCGGAGCGAATTACGGCAGCGAGCAACAAAAAGAGTTTTTCTTTGTGCGTGCTCCAGTTCAATTCATAACCGTGTCGGAGCTTTTCCGGCAATAGTCCGGCCGTCACGAAACGAAACAGCGGTCCGGCCGGTTTGAATATCCACGGACGCGCATGGAGAATATCCTGAGCCAGACTCCTCGCCGTGGGTCCCACGACGATCGTGTCGCCGGTCAACATTTGCTTCATATACTGCCCGAATTCCATCAGCCCGGACGGGATGATTGTTTCCTCAATGCCGAACAAACGAGCAAGCTTTCTGGAATCACCGTAATAGTTCTTCCTGTCTGCCTCCTGCAGCGGCGCAACAAAGCGATCGTAGGCGATCATTGCCGAGTCGATGAGCGTGGCATGGACCCAGAGTAACAGTTCTTGATCAAAGGCGTCATAACGCGCTCCGGCGTGCAAGGTTTCGCTGCCCAGAACAATGCCGTGGACTTTCTTGTGGATGCTGTCCACTCTTTCAAGCGCGGCAACGGCCTCCGAACGCTCGTCGAAGACGATCGACCACATCGTGCTCATGGTGCGATAAAGACGGCCGAAGGGGTCCTCTTGAAAACGGCTGTGATCGGCGACTCCGGCAGCCACTTTCGGATGGGCTAATTGCATGAGCAGCGCACGCCCACCGGCGGCGAGCAACACCATCTCTCGGTTTACTTGCCAGATCTTGGTGACCGGCTGAAAAAACCTTTGGCCATCATGTGGCTCAGCCGTAATCCTCACCTCGGTTATTCCACTGCGGACGAAATTTTTTTTGCGTTCCCAACTAGCTCGCCTTTTAATCTGAGTTTTCATTCTTAAATTTCGTTAAATCAATCCCTCGGCACGGCCCCCACCTCTTTCCTCCCCCGCAAAAATTGCGGGGAGGATGAAGGAGGGGGTATTTTGCATTGCTACGTTTTATGCCAACGAATCACTCGGTAGAGCAATTTCCTCCACAGTCTGCCTGCGCTGTTGCGCCTGAGGCAGAATCCAGCATGCCGCCACGCCCAATGTGAGCGCGCCAAGGCCGCAGCTAAGATAAAGCAAATCGATACCGGCGCGATCGATTAACCAACCCGCCGTGGCATTCGACGCAATTCCAGCGACACCGGCGCCCACCATCGAAAGAATTCCCTGCGCGGTCGAGCGTAGCTTTTCCGGTGCGACCACGTCGAGGTAAAGCGGGCTGCCCAAGTTCAATCCGACCACGGTGACGCCATGAAGCGCCTGCACGGCGAACAACACGGTCGCGTCGGCAACCAACGCGCACAGTAGCCAGCGCAGACCGCCGATAGCGATTCCGACCGTAAGGAGACCGCGCGCGCCCAACCGCTTGAGCCCGCTGCCGGTCAAAAACACCAGTGGAATCTCGACCAGCAGCATGAGAATCCACATATCTCGAATCGTCCCAAGATCGCCGCCGCGCGAGCGCACGAAGAGCGGAAACAGCCACATCGGTCCATGCATAAGAAAGTGAGCGCACAGCGAGAAAATCAAAAACCTCATGAAAGCACGATTGTGCATCAGCTCGCGCCAATCGCCCCGCGCCGCGCGCAGCGCGACCACACCTCTATTGGGTAGAAAGACTGCGATGCACGCCGCAACGAATACCAGTCCCGCCGTAATCGGAAACATCAAGCCGAGCCCGGGTTGCGAAATCTGCGCTCGCGCTGCGGTGTGAACCGTTGGGCGATAGTATTCAAGCATCCAAGGAAAAACGATCACGAGTATGAAGTAGCCGATGGTACCCCACATGCGCACACGACCGAACGCGTGAGGGCCAACGCCACTGAGAATCGCCAGGCTCACGGACATCATCATTGGAAAAATGGCCGTCCCGACCAGCGCCAATGCCGCAGTAGCGATGACGATCGGCCAAAAGCTCTGCGCGGAGCCGAGTCCCAAATAACCGAGTGCGGTACCCAGCGTGAGAAAGACGAGTATGCGCCCGCGGGCGCCGGTCCGATCGGCGACCTGTCCCCAGAGTGGCTGCGCGAGCATGCCAATGAACGGAGAGATCGCCAGAACCAATCCCACTTGTGTTCCAGATAAGCCGGCGTTTTCTCTCAAGTATAGACTGAAGTACGGAAAGAAGATGCCCAGCGAGCCAAAGTAGACGAACCAGAAAAGCGTCAGCGGAATAGAATGCCACATGGCGCGATGATAGCATCAGTTAGGTCTAGTATCAGCTGACGATGGGCGAAATTAGCAAAGTAAAAATGAGCTGCGACCTGTCACGCACTATTTATACCATCGGCCACTCGACGAGAACGATCGAAGCGTTCATCGAGCTATTGAATGTCCACGCAATCGAAATGCTAACCGACGTGCGCCGCTGGCCCGGATCAAGGCGACATCCTCAATTCAGCCGCGAAGCATTGAGCGCTTCGCTCAAAGCGGAAGGAATCGAATATTTGTGGCGCGGCGATTTAGGCGGATTTCGTAAACCAGCGCCCGATTCAGCCAATACGGCATGGAAAGTCGCAACGTTTCGCGCCTACGCCGATTTCATGCTCACGCAGGAATTTGCAACGATCATGGATGAGATGGAAGCAATCGCGTCGAACCGCCGCGTCGCCTTGATGTGCGCCGAAGCCGTCCCCTGGCGTTGTCACCGCCACCTACTCGCGGATGCGTTTCTCGTGCGCGGGTGGTCCATCCGCCACATCATGGATAAGGGTTCGCACGAACATGAGCTGCCCTCTTTTGCCCGAGCGGAAGGAACGCGGATCTATTATTCCCGGCAGTAGCCCGGATTATTGAGGATTGAGGATTGAGGATCGAGAATAGAAAGTCGCTGCGGCGTCCGCCATTATTGGCGATCCTCAATCCTCGATCTTCGATCCTCGTTCAAACTCCGTCAGCATCTGGATTTGTTACCGATACATTCCGTTGGGATCAAGTTCTTCGCGGATGAGGCGCAGCTCCTCTAACGATGGCGCAGTAACCTCCTCGATTTTTTCCGCCAGTCTTAACGGCCAGCCAACTTCGGCCTGCACATCGTTCACAGCGACGCCGGGATAGAGGGCGCTCAGTTGCATCTCGCGCTGGGAATTATCGAAGTTCAGGATCCCTTTATCGGTGATCATGAGCTCTGGACCGCCACCCGGCAACCCTAACTTCGCGCGGCTGTCGCCGCCCGTCAGGTGACCCGGGCTGGTGACAAAATCGAGCTTCTCCACGAACGCCCGGCGTTTCAGACGCATGATCATGAACGTGCGCTGGGCATTAGTAGCGATCTCGCAAGCGCCGCCGCTCCCTGGCAGGCGGGTCTTGGGTTTCGCATAGTCGCCGATGACGGTCGAGTTGAGATTACCGTGGCGGTCGACTTGAGCTCCGCCGAGAAGCGCAATTTCAACCAGGCCTCTTTGCAGATACAACCCGAACAGGTCGGCCATCGAGACCACCGATAGGGCGCCGCTGACGAGCGTCGGGTCGCCGATGGAAAGCGGCAAGCGCTCGGGACGCGCGCCATAAACGCCGGATTCGTAAATGAGCTCCATGTTCGGCGCGACCGTATGGCGCGCCAGGTTGCACGCGATATTTGGCAGACCGACGCCGACGAAAACGGTGCGCGCCCCTTTCAACACCCGCGCCGCCACGACGATCATCATCTCCGAGGCGGTGTAGACGAGCTCGCTCATCGATACCTCCCGTAATCCACCGACGGCGCCAGCAAAGGTTCCGGCTTGAGCTTATCGAGGTACGCTTGACCAATCTTTCGCACATAGGCTGCATGGTTTTCGAGCCCGTAAACCCATTCGTCGAGCCACGCCACAACCGCTGCTTGGTCCTGAGAAAGCTTATCCCATGTGAGATACGATTCGTTGTCCCGGTCATAGTAGCCTTGAACGTAGGAAGGGTGGGCGCCGTAGGGTTCCTGCACCACCGCGTTTACAATCAAGCCGGGGATCAACGTACGGTTGGGATCGGCGCGGATCACGGATTCGTCCATCACTTCTTCGACCACTACGATCACGTGCTTCGAGGCAAACGCCACTTCCTTTTGCATGCCGAGAAGTCCCCATAATTGCGTGTTGCCGTGCCGATCAGCTCGTTGCGCGTGGAGAATCGCGACGTCGGGATTGAGCGGCGGCACAACCGCGATCTTGCCGGTGCCGTAGGGTTCATCGATCACTTTGATCAGTGGATTAGCCTCGATCATGTCTGAGCCGATGTAGCTGCGTAGTGGAAAAAACGGCAACCGCGACGCGCCCGCCGCGTATCGACCCACCAATCCGTAGTGCGAATACTCCTCCAGCTCCAACGGAAGGGGAATGCCTTTCTCCACAGCGCGGCGGATGCAGTAAAGCGAGCCCACACCCGGATTGCCCATGTAGCTGAAAATCAATTTCTTCGCTGTGCCGGCGGCGATCATCTGGTCATAAATCAGATCCGGAGTCATTCGAATCAACGTTAAATCGCGGCGCCGTTGACGGATGATCTCATGGCCCGCGGCGAAACAAATAAATCCCGTGAACCCTTCCATCGCCACAGAATCGCCATCGCTTACATAAGTAGCGATAGCCTCTCGCATGGATACCAGCTTGTCGGCTTGTACGTTCGTCATGTGAAGTAAAACTCTTTCAAGCTAGAAAACTGTTTACGCTCTCGATCACGCCATCGATGATTGCTTCCGTGTCGCCGAGATAGTTTTCCGGCTGCGCCAGCGCCTGCCAGTCGACCGCGCCGTCAGCGACTTCAGCTTGAGCCAATCGTTTGACGACTTCTATCAGCGGTTGGTGTTCTGAAATCGCGGCTTGGCATGCCTTCTTGACCAATTCCTCCGCGTTTGGCCTCGGCATCGCCCTCGCCAGCGCGAACACGCAAGCCTCGGCGAGGATAACGTCATTGGCGCGCGTGATGTTCGCGCGCATCGCTGCCGCATCGACTTGGAGATTCTTCGCCAAGTACAGCGCGTGTTTGAGCGCCCCGCCGGTCAATGTCAACATCTGCGGCAGCGTCAGCCACTCCACCTGCCAACCGTGGGTGGCGCGCTCATGTTCTTGAATCTGAGCGTGATGCATTGCCGATAACAGCGAAGCATTGGTTCGCGCAATGGCGAGGATAAGCTCGCTCGTGATCGGATTGCTCTTCTGTGGCATCGTGCTGCTGCCGCCTCGTCCCGCCTCGGCCGATTCGCCAGCCTCGCCGACTTCGGTCTGCGCCAGAAGAATAATGTCCTGCGCCATCTTGCCGAGGGTTCCGGTCAACAAGCTGAGCCAGCCGGCAAACTCGACCAGGTTGTCCCGCTGCGCGTGCCAAGGCATTATCGGCACAGCCAAATCGAGCTCACTAGCCAACTCTCGCGTAACCGCCAATCCTTTGTCGCCGAGCGCAGCAAGCGTACCGGCAGCACCGCCGAACTGGACTACAAACAGACGCAACGATATTTCGTCAAGCCGCTCCGCGTGACGGAGCAACGGCGCGAGCCAGCTGGCAACTTTGATTCCAAAACTGATCGGCAGCGCCTGCTGCCCGTGCGTGCGGCCGGCCAAAATCGTCGTACGATGGCGATCAGCGAGCGCGCTCAGATGACGCGCGATCTCGCCGAGTCTTATCCGGATTAGATTGACCGCTGAGCGAAGCTGCAACACGCAGGCGGTATCCATGATATCCTGCGTCGTCGCACCCCAGTGAATGAATGGTGCCGCCTCGGCGCCGACCTGCTTGCGCAACTCTTGCACCAACGCGATAATCGGAAACCCGGAACTGGCCGTTCCTTTGGTCAATGCCGCCAGATCAATCTTGTTAGCGCTCGCCCTGGCGATCAATTCCGCGGCGCTTGTTTCAATGACGCCGACCCGCGCCTCGGCCCGCGCTAGCGCTTTTTCGACGTCAACCAACGCGCGCACAAACGCCTCGTCGGTCAACAACGCGGAAATCTCTGCGTCGCTAAACAAAGGAGCGAAAATGGCGGAATCGAGCGTCGTCATGGCCGTAGTTCTAACTTGATAATTCCCGTCTCTGTCATTCCGAACGAACGTGAGGAATCTTTCTTATGCTCCCTGGACGATACCGATTAACCACATTTGGGAAAGATTTCTCCATCCGGTCGAAATGACAGAGTTTACGCTATGAAATCCGGGTTTTTTTGCTCACATTACCACCGTAAAAGGTTACGCGTTCCCATCACTCCAATACTCCACCACTCCATTTCTCTCTTCGATCACATGTCGAAAAAAACCGTCTCATTTTGACCCTGCAGCCGGATATCGAAATGATAGACGGGCTTACCATTTCGCTCTTCTCGTGCGGCGATGAGTGTCGAACGCCGGGCTTTGTTCTTGACCGAATTCAGAATTGGATCGTGTTCGTTCGCCGGCTCGTCGTTAAAATAGACTCGCGTAAATGCATGCAGGAGCATGCCCCGCGCAAAGACCGTCACGTTGACATGCGGCGCTTGCACGGAATCGCCGGGTCCCGGTACCGGTCCGGGTTTGATAGTTTCAAAACTGTAAAAGCAATTCTCATCCGTGCCGGAACGACCCCATCCCGTGAAGCTCGGATCAAGCGGTTTCTCCTGCTTGTCATCCGGGTGGTTGTAGCGCCCGTAAGCATTTGCCTGCCAGATTTCTACCATTGCGTCCGGTATTGGTTTTCCGTCACCGTCGAAGACGCGGCCTTCGATGCGGATCCGCTGGCCTTGGGAGGAATCGGTCACAAGCACGTTCATCGTCTTACATGTAAGACCAATGGCGTAAAACGGGCCGACGGTCTGCGCTGGCGTCTGTTTCATCGCTTCTTTTCCTCGAATGGCGTCGCTCGCCGTCCACGCAGGACAATATCGAAACGATAGCCTAATGCGAATTCCGGCTCGGTCACATCGTGTGCGTATGACGAAATCAGTCTTTCACGGCCGCTTTTGCTCGGGACCGAATTCACAATTGGATCCAACGGGATCAAAGGATCGCTAGGAAAAAACATTTGAGTCACCAACCGGGTCACAAAACTAGGACCGAATAAGGAAAGATGGATATGCGCCGGCCGCCACGCGTTCGTATGATTGAGCCAAGGATAGGCGCCGGGCTTGATCGTGAGATAACGATATTCACCCTTTTGATTGGTCACGCAGCGTCCCGCGCCGACGAAATTCGGATCCAGCGGCGCATTATGCTGGTCGACGGGATGATGATAACGGCCGGCGGCGTTCGCCTGCCAAATCTCGATGAGCGTATTTGGCACTGGCCGTCCCCCTTCCTCCAGCACGCGTCCGACGACAATGATCCGCTCGCCCATCGCTTCTTTGTTCGTACCGGCGGTCCGCGTGAGATCGTTTTCTCCGGGCTCCAATTTGATGTCGCTAAAAAGCGGCCCGGTGATCTCCGACAACGTTTGCTTTATGGGCACAAGTTTTTTGATCGGTCCGCGCTTAACCGAGGATCCATACGCCTTGAAAACATACGGCGGATGGGATTTCCAATCGCGTGGTTTGTATTCACGAATTTGCATAACCGTGCTCCTCATTACATCAACGCTGGTCATCCATCTCTTGATACACCCGCTTGGCGACAGCGAACGCCGTATTGGCCGCTGGCGCGCCGGCGTAAACCGCCACTTGAAGCAGTACTTCTTTCACTTCATTACGCGTCACGCCGGTATTTCGCGTGGCACGGATATGCGCGCCGAGCTCTTCGTGTCTGCCCAAGGAGGCCAGCATGGCGATGGTGAGCATACTGCGAATATTTTTTTCCAGCCCTGGGCGCGTCCAGACTGCGCCCCACGCGTTCTCAGTCACGTAGCGTTGAAAGTCGGCGTCGAAGTCTGTCTTGTTGGCTTCAGCCCGCGCTACGTATTCAGCACCCAGGACCAATTTGCGCACAGTCATACCCTTATCGAATTGATCGTCAGACAATTTGCACCTCCCGAAAAAACTTCAACATACGTTCAGTCATCAGTAGAGGCTTTTCGATACATGGCAAGTGGCCGGCGCCTTCGACCAATGAGAACTCAGCTCCCGCAATCAAGCTTGCCAGCTCCCGGCCCAGCTCCGGCGGTGTTGCGATATCCTCAGAGCCACAGACCACGAGCGTTGGCGATTTAATTTGCGAACCCGTCGCGTGAAAATCCGCATCGCGCAGCGCGCAGCAAGTGCCGATGTATCCATCCGGCGCGGTTTTCAGTAGCATCGTCGAATAACCACAAATCGCCGCGTCGTGGCGTTCGCGAAACTGCCGCGAAAACCACCGCTCCATGGTCGGAGCTTCCAGCGATCCAAGACCACCCGCTCGGACGGTCGCGATGCGCTGCTCCCAGGACTCGACGGAGCCGATCCGCGCTCCGGTGTCAGACAAAACCAAGCCGCGCACTCGCTCGGGGTGACTCAAGGCTAAAGCCTGCGCGATCAATCCGCCGACCGAGATGCCGCAAATCACCGCTTGCTCAATCTTAACAGCATCGAGCAGCCCGAGGACATCCTCGGACAGATCATTGATGGTATACGGCGGCGCCAGTGCTTCGCTCAAGCCATGCCCCCGCTTGTCGTAACAAACTATTCTAAAATGCCCGCCCAAGAGGTCGGCGACCTCGTCCCAGATATGCAGATCGCTGCCGAGAGAATTGGCGAACAACAGCGCGGGCTTGTCCTTCGCTCCAGTCAAGACGTAGTGATGAACGCTGTGGTTAATTCTTGCAAAGGGCATTCGCTATGCCTTGGAAATGCATGATTCGAGGATCGAGAATGGAAGATCGAAGATCGCCGTCGTCTATCCTCTATCCTTCATCCTCAATCGATTCGTGCTACTGCCGTGCGCTTTCATCACATGCTCAGCCGGTTAAATGCTTCCCCGCACATAGTCGATCAGCCGCCCGACCGCATCAAACATGACACGCCGTTCATGCGGATCGAGTTGTGCGATCAGGCGTCGTTGGCGTTCGCGGTTCATCCGCATAACGGTTTCGTACTTTTTTTGACCTTCTTTGGTGATCGCGAAAACCGCGCTCCGTTCGTCGGCAGCGTCTTTACTCCGGACTGCGTAGTCATTGCGCACCAGGGAGGCCGCCGCGCGGCTAATCTGGGATTTCGCCATATAGGTCTTTGCCGCAATGTCGCGGACCGTCGTTGGCGAGTTTGTCGCCAGTTGACCGAGAACCCGCCACTCGGCGATGGATAAATCGTGGTGCTCCGCGAGCATTTTCTTGAGCTGCCGATCGAGTAGCCGATAGAGCAGATTTATCCGAAACGTGAGAAAGTCTTTTATCTCCCACTTACTCGTGTCGGGACCCAATCTGTCATCACGTCGAAGCTGACCGTCCCTTCGAGACCCATCGTGCTTTGGATGCAGTGACCTCACGTCTCCCGATCGAGCTGAGATCTTGGCATGAGCACCGATGCTCGAAGACGAAACTAGCGTGGCTTGATCGATCTTTCGCATGGTCGGCCCAAAGTTAAATGGATGGTCCGTATCCTAGCCAAAACGGCATTGCCATTTCAATCGAGCCGCAGGATTTTTCGCGCGTTCTCTTCGTAGATTTTCTTCTTATCTTCGATCGATGCCGTGATGTTGTCGATGACGCGGATCGTTTCGCGGATAAAGCCGGTGCCTTTTTCTGGGTCGAAGGGCATGTCGGTGCCAAACAGCACATGATCCGAGCCGAAGAATGCGAGGCCGCATTCGGTCGCGGGCAAGGCTCCGAACAGGGCCGTGTCAGCGTAAAACATTCGAAAATAGTCAAACGGCCGTTTCTTCAGACGGGCGAGTGTGCCCACGTCATGTTCATCATCCGAGCGTCTGCCGAGCTGATCCAAGCCTCCGCCTATACGTCCCTCGAAATACGGAATCATCGCTCCCATATGGTGCGTGATGATCTTCAAGTCAGGGTTCTCATCAAAGACACCCGACAGCGCGAGCCTGCCCATCGCTACACTGGTCTCATAGGGCCACCCAAACGCCCACCACAGATCATACTTTGACCGGTTTTCGTTCTTGTAATCCGCGAAATCAGGCGATCTCGTCGGATGGAGCCAAATGGCGTAACCCAGTTTGGTCATAAGCGAAAACAGCGGCCGAAACTCCGGCTCATCTAAGGGTCGCCCATTGACGTTGGAACCGATCTGAACGCCGCGCGCGCCTAGCTCTTTCACCACGCGCTCGGCTTCCCGCAGCGTTGCATCGGCATTGTTCAACGGAAGCGAAGCAACGAACGCAGGAAAATGTTTGGGATACTTCACGACCAGTTCCGCCATGCTGTCATTGGCCAGCTTGGCCAGATCCGGGCTCTCCTTTGGGCCCGCAACGATTTCTATCGGCGGCAAATTTAGCGTGAGCACCTGAGCATAGTCGTGATACGACTCCATAATGCGAAAACGAGTGTCCAAGTCATACATGACCGGGATATCGCGCACGCGCTTTTGCATATAGGCGCTGTGGTCGCTCATCGACAACATCTTGTCGAAATAGGGTTTAGGCAAGATATGGGGAAAAACATCGATCTTCAGCATGAATCCTCCAGGTTATTTCCGGTCAGCTCGCTTTCAGTCGCCTCGCCGCGGACCGCATCATTGGTGAATTCGCAATCTGCTTCCATAACGTTCACTTTGCAACGATCGTAACAATCGACGATTTCGTAGTCAAACGATTGCCGAGAAATGTCAGGATGCTTTTGACGAGAAAATTCAGCCGTTTAAGGCCTCAAAACCTTTTGACTTCCGGCAGCGGACGAACATAGAGTAGTAATATCTATTGCGCTCCGGCCGTTTGATCGTTTGGAATGATTGGAACGGTCGGAACGACAAACCAAGGAGGCCACAATGCCGGAGCCACTGGTTCTTGAAGTCTTTTCCGATTTCGTCTGACCCTGGTGCTACCTCGTCACCGGGCGTGTCGAGAAACTCAAAGAGCATTACGGTTTAGAGATCAAGTTTACACATTTTCCGCTCCACCCTGAGACACCCGAAGAAGGCAGTCTGCGCGGGCCGGAAATTACCGCGCGCAATCAGCGCATGAAAGTAAACATGGATCGCGAGGGTTTACCCTTCAACACCGAGCGCAACATGTCTTACAACAGCCGCCTGGCTCAGGAATTAGCAAAGTGGGCGGAGACCAAGGGCAAGGCGGAGGAAATTGCCAACGCGCTCTTCCGCGCTTACTTCGTCGACGTCAAGAACATCGGCAAGGCTGAAGTCCTGGCCAAAATCGCCGAAGACAATGGATTGCCGTCGGACGAAGCCACGGATGTCCTCTTAAGCCGCAAATTCAAAGACGCCGTGGACGACGACTGGCGGCGCTGCGCCGCTTTCGGTGTCAACGCTGTGCCGACGTTTCTCGCCGGGAAATATCTGATGGTCGGTGCGCAGCCCTACGAAGAATTGCAGCGGTTGGTCGAGCATGTGTTGAAGTCACCACCTGAACAAACCGCGGAGTAACGGACTCATCGGCAAATTCCACTCGAAGTTGTTTCGGCGCGAGCGAGGCTTTTGTCATAGAAGTCTGCGTTTGATTTTCATAACGCGCCGGCGGAAGCTGAAATTGATTCTCGAACGGTGAAACCACTGACAATCACCTGCGGGATAGAGAGACACCAAAACGCTTAGATGCGACCCCTACCCACAATATCTCTTTTCCTATTGTTTTTTCTGATCCCGGTATTTAGTCTTTCTGCTCAACAACGTCACATTCATAGTAGCGCGGGCGTCGGGGGTCCACAGATTCCCCTGTGGGCCGGTAGAGATCTAGGAACGTTTCGCAAGTATCAATTGGATGTAGAAGGTGTTCTGATTCTGGGTGGAGCCCGCGGAATGCAAGCGCTACTTGGCGGCAGCACTCATTCCGCAAACATGGCGGCGATGGTTCCCATACGAACAGCTCTTGCCGGGGGAGACGTTGTCATCGTCGGCGGGTTTCTAAACAAAAACTTGCTGAAGTTCGTGGCTCAAAAGACAATCACTAAGCCCGGGGATCTTCGAGGGAAAAAGGTCGGCATCGCCAATTTCGGCGGATCAAACGAATTTGGCGTTCTTCTCGCGCTTAGAGAATGGGGCATTCCACGTGAAAATGTAAATATCATTCCCGCCGGCGGCAGCGCTGCGCGATTAACGGCTATGGATGCGCGAGGCTTGGATGCCACTGTCATTTCGTATGACCATGCCCTCATAGCGGCCCAGAAGGGAATGACTATCCTAGGTGACCTGGCTGAGATCGTACCGGAGTTCCCCGACCGACTGATAGTTGTGCGTCGTTCGTTTCTTGATAAGGAACGGAACGTGATCAAGAGATTCCTACAGGCGCTCAGCGAGTCGATTTACCAGGTCAGCACCCAGCGCGAAAAAATTTTACCCGTCATTACCAGGCACCTACAAGTGGATCGAAAAGTAGCGGAGGAGACCTATGATTTGTACCACAACGTTTTTTCCCTACCGCCCCGGGTCGGCCGTAAAGGATTTAAGGGTGTTCTTGACATTGTTCTGCAACAGATGGGGCGCCCTAAAGAAGAGGTCAATTTGAGCCGGCTTATTGATGAAAGCCTGATAGATGAACTGGAAAGAGAAGGCTTCTTTAACCGGCTGCAAAAAGAATATACGCAGAGATAGACAACTTGTCGGCAACGTAATTTTGTTTTTGTAGTGCCAGCGGAATTTTTGAGCACAATGAACTACCCCGCAGCAAGCTGACGGGTATCAGAACGCAGCGATGAGAATTTATCCCAAAGGCGCGAACCCGCATGGATTCCCGCTTAAAGCATGCGGGAATGACGGACTCTCAGAGGTCTGGGGGTAGCTCTTTACACAGCGAACTACGGGGAATCAAAACCTGCAGCGGATTGAAAAATTGGGTCGAAAGGAGCTTTTCAAATGATAGCAAAGATCAAACATGTGGCCTTCATGAGCCATAACGCGCCCCGGCTCTGCCGATTTTATGAGTGCTTGTTCGGGCTAACTCGGGCAAGGGCAGATACCTCCCCAGCATCGGAGGAAGAGTTCGCCAAGCGTTTCGGCAATCCGCTTTTATCGACCAAACGCGTTGCCAAACCCTACGATGCAACGGTAATTGCCGGCGACGGTAACGTTGGTGTGGCATTCCTGCGCAGGCGACCGGGATATCCGGCAGGCATAGATCACTTTGGCATCGAAGTGGATGACATGGATCGCGTTTTCAGCCGCTATAAGGAAAAATATCCTGCCGTCGGATTCGTGAAGAGACCATCCAACCGACCCTTTGTATCCTTCAGCTCACACGATCCCGAGGGGCACCTTTTCGACTTGAGCCAGCCCGGTTTGGCTAACGTTAGGGGCGTATGGGCCGAGTCCGATCGGGAGCAAGATCGTTATATTAAGCACCTGACCATACGCGCCATCAATCCAGCGGCTTTAGCGCGCTTTTACGTGGACGTATTCGAATTCAAAGAAGAGGAAAAAGCGTTGGAGGATCCGAATTTTTACCTCACCGACGGCAAAGTCACATTGGTTCTGACGCCGTGGAAAATCGAGGACTATCAGGGTGCAGAACACAGAGGCCCGGGACTCGACCATGTCGGTTTCAAGGTGGAAAACCTAGAGACGTTTAGAAAAGATTTTGATGTTTTGACCACTGTGGACCCTGAGTGGATGACTCCGAAAGCTCCCAATCTGGCTTCAGAACACGATGTCGTACTGCGATTGCTCTCGGCTTGTCGTTACGGCCGGCACCAGCTGGCGGATCCGGATGGAAACTTCATAGACGTGAGCGATCAATAAGCCGTGTCGTAGCGCACCGACGAATTACGCATAATCCGATTTCAGCCTCGGCGTAATTGTGAGAGAGACCAGAGTATGATAGCGCGAATTTCGCTTCCATTACTTGTGTCTATTGTTCTGTTCGGTTCCCCGGCTCCAAACACTTTTTCTGCTGAAGGCCCGCAAAAGAGGACTCTCGTACGCATGGGCTTAGCGGCCAGGAGCACGACTTCCATGCCTTTTTTTGTGGCTAAAGAACGCGGGTTTTTCCGGGAGGAAGGCTTGGATGTAGAGCTGATCGTGATGCAGGCGATCCAGACAATTCAGGCGACGTTGGGGAACAGCACGCAATTCGCTTCCGCAACCGGATCGGCCGTGAGTTCCGCTGTTAGGGGCGCCGACATCAAAGTGATTCTGGCCGTAACCGACCGGCCGTCATTCGATCTTATCGTCCAGCCCAACATTACGAGCGTTCAACAGTTGCGCGGAAAGAAAATCGGCACCGGCGGCGTCGGTTCTTTGGCGGAAATACTCGCGAGGCGGATTCTTGAAGTGAACGGCGTTCGCCCCGAAGAAGTAGCGATTCTTGCGACGGGTCCAAGTCACGTCACCTATTTGTCCTTAAAAGCCAAAGTCATAGACGCCGCTCCGCTCCAGATGCCGTTGACCTTCACGGCTCAAGATGAGGGCTTTCGCAAGCTAGTCGACGCGGGCGACGTTTATCGAGCCGTACAGGGAGGGCTTGCCACGACCAAAACCATGCTCTCCGAGCAGCCGGAGCTAGTAACCAAGGTGGTTCGAGCGATGATGCGAGCGATCCGACTGATCAAATCGGACAGGAAATACGGTATCGAATTTATCAAGGGACCCTGGTTGGACATCGGCAAAGAGCCGGAAAAGATTGCCGCGCGCGTATATGACATTGCAGCTCCTGCGCTTCTGGAAAATGGCACGGTGAGCGAAGAAGTTCAGCGGCAAATGATCGCGGATGCTTCGATGCGAGTCAAACCCGCGCAGCCGGTCCTTCCCGACCAAGTGTTCGACTTCAGCATTGTCCGGAAGGTCAGTGCGACTTTAAAGTAACTGCTATTGATTCAGCAGCGCCACGGCAATCACGCCAACTGCCAGTCCGAGCGTCTTTCGCTTCGACAAGCGTTCACGGAATAATAACAGCGCCAGCATCGCGCTCACGGCGACCACGCCGACACTGTAGATCGGAAAGAGTTGAGAGCTTTCCCAACCTTCCAAAGCGAGGACCTTCAATAACGCATAGATGGCGACATAATTGATCACGCCGAGAAATATTCCCGCCACAGCGTGGCGAAGGCGAAAATCGGCGGATGTGAAAACTCCTTTAGCCACACCGATGACAATGCTCGACAGAAAGGCAAAAACAAACCCTGACATGACATAGGAATGGTACGATGACTCTGTAAGATAGTAGGTCTGAAGGTATTTTAAGATGGTGAAATAACAGCCAAAGGTCACGAACAGCGTGATAGGCAAGAAGTGAAACAAACGGGGATTGGGCGTCCCCATGTGCTGATCCGGCGCCGTGCAGAGATACAACGCGAGCAGTGCGGCAAGTAGCCCGGCGATTTTTACGACCGTCAAGGAATCACCGTAGAGCACGAATGCGAGAATCGATGGAATCGCTACAGACAACCGGCTTGCGAGCGAGGCAATTGCGACGCCCACCCGTTGAGCCGTATGGGCGAGCAAGTAGAAGTTCACGGCAAGAATGATTCCCTGTAAGGCAGCGAAGAAAATCCAGGATTGCGAAGCGAGATCCGCGGGACTGAGTGATTTCCCGGTCAAGAGATTGCCGACGAGAACACAAGTTACGTAATTCACCGGAATCGCCCAGAACACATTGACACGCCAATTATCGAAGGCGCGAAAGACGAGAGGAATAACGCCGGAGCCAAGAATCGCAAGGATGAGAAAGATCATCCGAACTTAAAACGAGAGCTTGGTGACTCGCTTCATGAGATCTCGGTTCGCCTGGCGCGCATCAGCGAGGATTTGCTTTTCGTCGCGTCGTAACAGCTTGCGATCTTGCATCAAGATCTCGCCGCTGACCATCACGGTTTGCACATCGCTCGCCTTGGCGCAGTGAACGATTTGACTGAAGATATCATTGACAGGTTGGTTGTGAACCGTATCGATATCAACGAGGATCAGGTCTGCCCGCTTGCCGACTTCGATCGTGCCACACATCGAATCTAGCCCCAACGCTTTGGCGCCGCCCGATGTTGCCATGCGAAGCACGGCATATGGATCGATGACGCCGGCGTCTTGATAATGAACTTTTTGCAACAGCGATGCAGCTTTCATCGTATCGAAAAGATCCTGCGAATGATTGCTCGCCGCGCCGTCGGTGCCAAGCGCCACATTGACGCCTTGGCGCAGCATCTCGACCACCGGCGCCACGCCGTCGCCGAGCATCATGTTACTTACGGGATTGTGCGACACCGAAGTGCCAGTTTCTTTGAGGATGCAAATTTCATCATTCGATACATGCACCGAGTGAGCGAAGATCGAATCCTTGGCCGGGATGCCGAACTGGTGCAGAAATTCAACGAGGCCGTCCTTGCCATGTTCGCGCCGCACGGTCTCGACCACAGATTTTGATTCTGCCACATGTGCGCTGATACCGATGGCTTTGTCGTCGGCGAAGCCGCGAATTTCTTTGAGTAGGCCTGGGGTCGTATTGATCGGCGGTGTATTTGGGCCCGTCATAAAAGTGATATCGGTACTGCTATCATGTGTCGCTAGAATGCTTTCAATGCGTCGAAAGGCTTCCTCGGGTTTTTCTTTTGTGCAGGCGGGCACGATCTCTCCTGCATCCATGATTGTGCGCGCGAACACGGCACGCAGTCTGGAATCCCGAATCGCGCGGATGGTCTCCAACGCGCATTCAGCACTTGGATTGAGAAAATTATGCTCGCAGACGGTCGTGACGCCGCTGCGGATCGCCTCGACGCAACCGAGCAAGCTGCCGGCATAAAAATGTTCCGGCCGCAGCACCCGAGCGCAGCCGTAAATGCGGCGTAGCCACGGCATCAGTTCGAGATCCTCCCAGACGGCGCGCAGCAGAACTTGATAGAGGTGCGTGTGGGCGTTGATGAGCCCGGGCATGAGAACGCAGCCTGCGGCGTCGATGCTCTCCTCTTTGTCCACGCCTTTTGCGGGAGCGCCAGCGCCAATCTCCGTAATTACGCCGTCCACTACCCGGACGTAACCGGCGACGGACTTTCGCTCCTCGGTCATCGGCAGGATAAGCGCCTTGGCGATTACTAAACTACTCATGAGTCTTTTGCTTTATCATTTTCGCCCCCGGAACGGGGAGAATGAAAGAGGGAGCACCCCCATCTTGATCTTCCCGTCGACGGGGGAAGAAATATCACCGCCTGAGCTCAACATTATCCTTTCCCGGCGTGAAGCTTGTCCATGAATCCGCTCTTACGAATTTCTTCCATTAGGCTCGCGTCCGTGAAATCTTCGGCGCGGGCACCGCGCGCCTTGGGCGTTGGCAGTGAGTCGATGACGTTCTGAATGCCGCGGTTCTCAGGCGACGGAAAGTCGCGAAAAGATTTCGAGAGCCTTTCATAGAGCGGTCCGATTTCGGCATCGCCGTTGCTGTCGCGCAAGATCGCGCGAGCGACGTCGGGCTTGGTTTTAAAGGTATGAATTCCTTCGATGATCGCCTGCAGAAATCGTTTTACATTGTCCCTCTGATTCTTCAGCAGGGCACCCGAAACGACGACGCCGTAATTGGCAAAATCCAACGGCAGCTCGGAAAGATCCGCCAGCACGCGGCAGCAGCCGGTGGCAACGATCTTCGCCACTCCGGTCGAGCTTACCAAAGCCGCGTCCATGTGACCGGCGATGAGCGCCGCCGTGCGCGTCGGCGTATTGCCGGACTGAAAAAAGCTCACGTCTTTTTCCGGGTCGAGTTTCCAGTATCGAAGCGCGACACGCGTCATGATATCCGAGCCCGAACCGAACCGGCTGATGGTGACCTTCTTTCCCTTAAGGTCGGCAGGGGTCTTGATGTTGTTCCGTACAACGAAAAAAGGCTCGAGACGATTGATCGGCACCGCAATGACTTTGAGACTGTGCCCAGCCAGCGCCAGGTTGAGCATTGCCGGCGTATCGAAACCGGCGATACCAATATCTCCGGAGGAAAGCGTTTGCGCCATCAACGTTCCGCTAGAAAGATAAATCGTCCGCACGTCGACGCCATGCTTGCGCCACAAGCCGGCGCGCTCGATGACTTTCAACAAATCAGAGCCGATCCCCGCTCCGCTATATCCCATGTTGAGAATTGGCAAAGTTTGGCCGAATACGATCGTCGGACTTAACACGGCGAATATGGCGATGAAAGCCTTCATGGATTTCTTCATAGGGTCCACCTCATGGACTCCAACCGATAAGCGCATAAGTATTATACTGCGGTGCAAAGCGTCAACGGCACCACGCGAAATGTGAAGTTAATGTCAGTAAAATGCATCACCCTTGACCCCAATACCCAAACGGGAATAATCTCAAACAAATTTCTAAAACGAGGTGAACCATGCCACAGGAAGCGAAGGAATTCAGATACCAGCCCCCGGAATTCCAAGGCGTAAAGAAAACGCTGACCGTTTGCAGCAGCGACCTTATGAAGGTCCAGGTGCAGGTGGTGAAAGACGGTGGAGAGAATAATCTCCATACTCACACCGGCGACGACGCCTTCTGGTACGTCATAACCGGAGCTGTGAAATTCTACGGTGAAGGCGACAAACTGATTGGCGAATACCAGCAGGGTGAAGGAATCCTAATCCCGCGCGGCTTTAAGTATTGGTTTGAAAGCGCTTCTAAAGAGCCTCTGGAGATACTGCGCGTGACAGCGAAGGATCAAAACGTAGAGAACAAACGCGTTGACCTTTCTCCCCAGAAGCAGTGGATGGTCGAGCGGAATACGTTTGGCACTCGGCAGTAGCCGTCGCCGCTTAATCGCAGCGTTTTTTGGATTTAGCTCGTGTATGGAACGGTAGCGGCCCGTTCCATGCTTTTTTATAACGTTTACATTGCCGGCAATCCTGTCAGTCATCCTGAGCAACGCGAAGGATCTCGAATCAGATTTACTCGTGGGGGCTTGAATCGTGGACTTTGGCTTCACTCAAGACCAGCAATACTTAATTGCGCGCGTGGACAAGTTGGTGCAAGAACGTATCGCGCCACGGGCCGCGCAGCACGACCAAGATTATGAGGCGCCAGTGGAAGACTTCGAGGATCTCTTTCGTGAAGGCTGGTTGCTGGCGAATCTTGATAAGAAGCGCGGCGGGCTCGGATACGGATTGCACGGCGACGATCCGCTTTCATTTTTCCTCATTGATGAGCATCTCGCCTACGGCAATCCCTCTACGGCTCACTGCTTTCAGGTACATAACAACGCTTTAATGATGATCGACGCCATGGCCAATGACGAGCAAATCCAACGTTGGGTCGAGCCGACGGTGAAGCGGGGCGCTTTGATCCCGGGCGCCGGCGCTGAGCCCTACGCCCGCCGACTATGGCAAAGCGCGTCAAAGACGGCTATCTAGTCAGCGGCACCAAGCACTACGCGACCAACGCAAGTTTGGCGGAATGGCTCTGGATCGGTCGGGTCGCTTCGGACCCACATGCAAAGCCGATCATGTTCATGATGCACAGAGACACGCCGGGTTTGAAAATCGACACAGACGTCTGGCGCCCCTACGGGGATGCGCGCTTGCATCAGTCCATGGCTTTATTTGGAAGACAGCTTTGTGCCCGATGAAAATCTGCTCGGCGCGCCCGGACAATTTCTCGGCGAAAACTGGATGGGCAAAATCAATTTCGCCTTCACGGCGAATTATCTCGGCTCAGCACGCGCCATCTACGACTGGGCGCTCGCCTACGTCTGCGATAGAGGCGGCGCTAAGGATCTCTATCGCCAACTTCGTTTCGGCGAATTGAAGAGCATGCTCGACGCTTCGCGTCTAACACTTTATAGCGCCGTCCGGATGTTCAAGGTCGACAGCGATGGCGCGATGATCGCCGCCCACGAAGCGAAGTGGATGGCCAAGGAAACGCTACAGAAAATAATGTGGAGCGCAGCCGAGGTTTGTGGGTCGACTTCGCTGTTTCAAAAATACCCGCTGGAGCGTTTCTATCGCGATATGCATTTGCACATGATGCATGACCGGCATGACGTTGCCGCGCAAATTGTCGGAGCATCGGAATTGGGCGAGCCGTACGACGTGAATCGAACGCACTAGAAGAATGGAGTGGTGGAATGATGGAGTGATGGAGTATTGGCTCACTCGAAAATCCGATTAATCCACCACTCCAATACTCCATTACTCCATTACTCCAGTGTGCTACTTTCCCGTTTCTAACTCCTTCATCGCTTGCCGCGCGAAGGAAAAGTCTCTGACTTCGTCGAGGGGACGTTTCTTCTCACCCACGCGCGCAATGATCACCTCGATTTCGCTGTCGGTCATGATGCCATCACGGCTTAGAGTTTTGAGCTCGCCGTCGTAGGAATGCTCGGCAATATCGATCGGCTGCGGCAGCCATTTGATCAAGGTCTGGATTGTGTCTTGTCGGTTCTCCAAGATGTATTGATGCGAGCGCAGCAATGCCTTTAGTGTTCGCTTGACGAGCTGAGGGTTCTCTTTGATCAGACGATCGGACGTGAGCATCCCTGCAGAAGGAAGGCCGACCTCAGGCGGCCCCGCCAACGCGAGGTAACCCATTTTCTTGACCATCAAATCATGCGGTGGCGCAACGCAGATCGCATCGACTGCCCCGCTCACCAGCGCTTGCATTCGCACCGGTCCGTCCCCGATGGCGACAGCCTGCAGCTGGATCGGATTGAATCCCTTCGCTTGGAGCATTTCCTCTGCGACCAGCTGATCGGTTCCCTTGATCGTTGCCACGCCGAGTTTTTTGCCTTTCAATTGTTGCACGTCTTTGATTTCCGGCCGCACCATGACGTAATACGGACCCTTTTTAAGGTGTATAAACACCAGCTTCATCGGGAAGCCCTGAAGAATCCCGCGAAACGTGCTGGTGAACGGCGTCGCGAAGGACACATCCCCGTTGACCACCGCGGTCGCGCCCAGCCGCGGGTTCATCTGAATGATCTCGACCTCCAGCCCTTCGGTTTTGAAGTAACCTTTCTGCAACGCCATGTAGAGCGGCATCGCTGAACTGCTGCGGCTCGCATAAGCGATACGGACGCGTTGCCCCTGTTCTGCGCTCCGGGCCTGACTACTTACGAACAAATGCCCGAGGGCAATTAGAAGAAAAAGGAAAGCAATCACTGACTTTCTCTTGCTCATGCACGATTCCTCCATCACTGTATCCCCAGCTCTTTTTGCACTTCCTTTAATAGCGTGTAGTCGACCAAGCGCTCCGGCGGAAAATCGACGTTTTTGCCGAGGGCAGTTCCGAGGGTGTCGATCATGACTTTGAGCCCCTTCTCCGTCGCCAGTCCGTTTTCACTCATGGCCGGCAGCAGCGAAGTATAGACTTTGTCCGCAACGGAGTTGCTCGGAGCGCGGCGCCCTGGAGTAATGGAATGTTGGAATAATGGAACATTGGTTCTTAAACCCATCATTCCAATACTCCATCATTCCATCACTCCAGTACTCCATTCTTAGATGCCATAAAACGCTCTCGGGTTGTCATAGAGAATCCTTTGTCTAAGCCGCGGGGAGATATCCTCACGCACGGTGATCGCGTTGACGAATTGATCTTCGCGCGACGGGTCACTGTGCGGATAGTCGGAACCGATGAGTAGATGATCCTCACCGGTGTATTTTGCTAAATACGGAATGTCTTCATCGGCTTCGCACGCCACATAAACCCGGTACTCTTGAAACATCTCGGCGCTCGATCCAAAGCGAAACTTATCTCTCTGCAGGCGCCGAATGATGTGAATCAAGAACGGCACCCAGCCGGCCGCGGCTTCGATGAAGCCGAAGCGCAAACCGGGAAACTGCTCCGGAATCTTGTTGGCGATGATGTCGCGGAAGGCGAGCAAGGGCATCACCCGCGTGTGTCCGAAGGTATGGTTACGAACTAGTTCGAACATCTCGAGAATCGCTCTGACGCCGCAGCCGGTGTGGACGCAAATCGATAAATTCTGTTTTTGCGCCTCCTCGTAGATTGGAAATAAATAGGGATGATCCAGCGTATAATCGCCTTCAATCCCTCGAAAGAAGATTCCCACCGCGCCGTTCTGTTTAGCGAAGCGAATTTCGTCGACCGCGTCCTTCATCGATTGGAGCGGCAGCACCGCGACCCATTTGATTCGCTCCGGCGCTTGAGCGCATGCCCGCGCGAGAAACCGGTTGTAAGCGCGACAGAGCGCGATCTCCAGTTCGTGGTCCTTGGTGTTGTAAACGAGAAAGAGCGTCGGATAAACGATCTGCGCCGCCGTGTTGAGCCTATCCATATCCGCGACACGCGCTTTGATGTCGGTCATCTCACGTGACGGGACCGTCGAATCCTTGCGACCTTCCTGTACTTTTTGCGCGGAGGGCGTGACCAAGGCGAAGCTCCCCTTCCCCGCCGCCTTTGGATAGATCTCGCCGTCGATCAACCAAAAGGCGTTTCGGTTGCCAAACGACGTGTCTTCGGGCACCGACAGCATCAATGGTCGGCGCGGATACATCGCCTTGTCCATCATCGCCCACATCGCTTCGCCTTCAGAAATATGCGTATCGGCGTCAATGATTTGATCCATCGGTTTCCTCCTACGATCCTGTTAGAGTTCTTTTTAAAATGGAGCAAGCAGCGCGTTCCGCCGCGCGTCATTTCGGTATGAAATCATGTTCGACGGAAAAATAAAGAAACGTACCGATGTTGTCCGTCCGTCGATTCAAACCGATCGGCGCTGCGATGCCCGCGACAATCTGCAATTTTTCCTCGTTGACAATGGCGGTTCGAAAGCCGGGTGAAATCGTCGATCTGAACGACCTCTCCCGCTTGCCGTCGTCGTTAATGCTCTGATCGAAGTTTCCGACCCATTCCAGCATGAAATGCAGGCGCGGCAAAATCGCAAAGATAGCACTCGAACCGACGTTGTAGGATACCAGCGAACCTTTCGGCGAGAGCGGTCCGGTGCTGCCGTCGAGACGCGCCTGCACATGCGGCAGGTAAGTGAGACCGAAGTTGGCGTGCATCGCGAACCGTGACGCCAATTTCTTGCTGAACGGCAGGCTCCATTGATAGCCGACGACGCCGTTGCCGGTGCCGCGGTCACGATTGCCGGTCGGCAGGATCAGACTAAATCTCGGCGCGAACGCCGGCTTCAGGTCGCCCTCTTCCAACGCCTGGTAACGGTAGTTGATCAAAATGTCGCCGATACCGTAGACGCGGTCTGTTCCGTCGATCAAGTGAAAAGACGGAATCGTGTACGAGAGCTGATGCTCTAGTGAAAATACCGGCCACTCCTGTGTAAAGGTGAAGCTCCAACCATGGCGTCCGCGCGTCGTCGTGTATGCCGCGGTGAAGATATGTTGCACGACGCCGGGCTCTTGGTTGTAGGCCTCTTCGATCAGGAAACTGTTGTCTTCGATGACGTCGATAGGCCGCTCCTCGGCGCCACGGCTCTCCGTCGTTACTAAAATGAAGCTGACCATCGTGGTCAGCAGGCACGTCGCCAGCGTTCTCCGCATCGAATCCTCCCCCGAGCAAAAATTTGATTTCAAGGAATGTATCTCAAATCGACCAGTTGTTGAACGGTAACGCTCTTGGCCTTGGGGTTTTCTTTAGCGATCGTATCGAGAACCACTTCCATTCCTTTCAGCGTCGGCTTGCCATCGTCGGGCGTCGCCCGCAGCGAACCTTCGTACACCACCTCGCCCATCTGCCGATCGGGGAGTTTGCTCAAAAAGACGATCTTGCTGATCGCTTCCGCTCGATGTGTTTTGTAGTAGCGCACCGATTCGATGTAAGCGCGCATGAAGGACCGTACGGTTTGCGGCTGCGTTTCCAAGAAATCGTCGCGCACGACAACGTTCACGTGCGGAAACTCGATGCCCTTTTCGATGAAGTCGAGCAAGATCCCGTAGCCCATCTTCTGCGCGACCAGGGTTTCTTCTGGGCTCAGTACCGTGGCTTGGATCGCGCCGGACTTCATCGCCACGAGCCGCGCCTGCGATCCACCCACCTGAATGATCTGCACTTCATTCGGCGATAATGCGAATTGATTCAACGCCAATCTAACGACGTAATCCGTGTTGCTACCGAAGCGGCTGATGCCGATCCTCTTCCCCTTGAGTTGTTCCGCGCTGCGAATCCCGCCCGTTGCCACGAACATGTAGGGCAACAAATTCGTCGCGCCGCCGATGATTTTGATCTTCGCGCCCTGAAGATACGCGTTAACCACCGGCGGACCGCCGGTCATCAATAGATCGAGGCTTTTGCCAATCAGGGCTTGCAGCGACAAGGACCCTCCTGGAATGAAGATCATTTCTAGATTCAAACCATGCTTTTTAAAAATTCCCACGTCTTGGCCAAGATAAAGCGGCGCGATGCCGCCGAAGCCGTTAAAGGCGATTCGCACGTTGGTGGTCTGCGCCCATGACTGCTCGCCACCGCCAATGATCAAACCCACCAGCACGACAAAGGCAAAAGTTTTCTTGAAATTCATCTCATATGCGCCCCTCTGACAGAGAAGAGACCCGCGTCTCCGAAAACGGTTTGAACGGCTTGAACCGTTTGAACGTTTTGAACTAATCACTTTGTCAATTCCACAACGAAACCGCCATTCTCAACTTTCCAAGCTCTAGATCCGCCAACGCTTCGTTGATTTGATCGTAACGATAGCTTTTTGTGATGAGACTCTTGAGCTCGATGCGGCCGAGCTTCGCCATCTGGAAAACCTCCTCGACGTCGTTGGCTTGGCGGCTCGAAACACCGGTAATCGTAATTTCCCGCGTGACGAAATTGCCGCTGCTGATCGTAAACGGTCCGCTACCCAAGCCGCCGATGATCGTCGCCGTACCGCCCGGTCTAGTCGCTTGAATGATTTGATCGGAGGTCTTTGGATTACCGATGGCTTCGAAAGATTTATCCACGCCGCCGTCGGTGAGTTTAATCACCGATTTTACCGGGTCTTCCACAGTTGCGTTAATCGTATGAGTCGCGCCAAACTGCTTCGCCGCCTCCAACTTTTCATCGACGATGTCGACGGCGATAATCGGATAAGCGCCGAAGCATTTCAGGAATTGAATCGTGTTAAGCCCGATGCCCCCGCAGCCGATCACCAGCGCTGTATCCCCCGGCTCCAAGCGACCGCGATGTTTCACGGCATTGTACGCTGTCGTGACGCGGCAACCGACGATGCTGGCCTCTTCCATCGAGATACCGTCAGGGATTTTGAACGTCATGTATGCCGGCACAGATACATATTCGGCAAAACCACCGACGTTCCAGCGCGTGATAACCGTGCCGTCGGTCTTTTTCAAAGTCGGAGCCGCGGGGCGCCGCTCACATAGGTTCTCGCGTGCGCTTAGACAATATCGACAACGGCCGCATTTGTAGCGCATGCCGATGATCACACGATCACCGACCTTGAAATCTTTACAGTGCGCCCCTATTTGCTCGACATTCCCGGCAACCTCATGACCGAGAATTGTCGGCGGCGTGAAACGATTTCTTCCCTCCACGACTTTCAAATCGGTATGGCAGACGCCGCAGGACGCGACTTTGATCAACACATCCTCGTCGCCAACGTCGGGCATGTGCAAATCGTCGATTTTCAACGGTTGGCGCGCTTCGTATAAAACAGCGGCTTTCATGAATCTTCCTTTCGTCGTACCCTGACGAACGAAAAGAGCAACCACAGGGGGTTGCCCCACGCATTGGAATGGAAACTACTTACGCCACTGCAATGGTAACCGTCAAGGGAATCCGGTCCGCTTGACACAAGACTGGATGCGGCGATAGCGTCCGAGAAAAAAAGATTTCTCACTCCGTTCGAAATGACAGGCAGTTACTCTTTAGTTCATCCTTTTTGTCTGTCATCCCGCCTCTCTTTATTTGTCATCTCGAACGAAGTGAGAGATCTCGTCCGGGTAATTCAAATACGAAAGGACACTGCCATGCCAAATAAACCCACACCCCAAGAAGTCACCGTCGACGCCAAGACAACAGCACTGCTTGTGCTCGACCTAAATTGTCGCTGCGAAGACCCCAAAGAACCCTGTTACAAACTGATCGACCCGGTGGCCAAGTTTTTAGACCGATCTCGGCAGGCGAATATGTTCATTCTGTACACAGCCGCGGATCGCTACAAAGGCACGCCGGAAGCGAGAATGCCGCACGCTTTCAAGCAGCGGCCCGATGAGCCTACAATCTTTCCGCCGGCCTTCGACAAGTTTTACAGCGGCGAGATGCAACCGATGCTACAGCAGCGGGGAATCAAAACGGTGATCGTCTGCGGCGCGTCAAGCAACCAGGCGGTCATGTACACCGCGACGGCAGCCATCCGCCCCTTCGGTTACACCTGCGTGATTCCAGTCGATGGCCTCATCGCTCGCGGCGACTACGAACACGAGTTCACGCTGCACCAGTTCACGATCCTACCCGGCGGCGCCGCGGAGAAATTTAAGATTACGGAATTCGATAAGATAAAGATTGTGTAATTCGTGGTCCTCGTCGCACAGTTCACCTTTGGAGCCTGCGGTAGGCCACCTCATCCGAGAAATCGCACTTTGACGTCAGGTGTGGGAATCATACAGGCGTCGGTCCGGCCGAACCAGCGATAGCGGTTACGCGCTACCACCGAGTAAATCCAGTCTCGCGCCACTCGGGGAATTAGCCGGAGGACCGTGAGGAACTTCCATGCACAGCCAAAGCGAGAAACAACTTCGATAGCCGCGTCGCTGCGCACGAGCATTCTCCCACGCGAAATCAATACAAAAGTCTGAACGTCTGCCGGGTCCAGTCCCTGACTCCGGCAAATCTCTCTCCCAATCTCTGACTGAAGAGGGGCGAAATAGAAAATTGCCGCCCGGTCATGGCGAATAATGAACTGGACCGACGCAGTGCAGAGATTGCAGACGCCGTCGAATAAGACAAGGTTATCGGGGAATTCCGTCACGTCGTGCGCTATCAGCGAGCAACGCTTTACTTCTGCAAAATCAACCGCGATAAGAAATTATAACCATGAAGCCTCACCGCGGATAGAGCTCACGACAATAGACAGGAACGTCGCAATAGCGCTAGAAGGTACGCCCGAAGTCTTTTACGCGGTTTCACTTCGCAACTACTAAGTGAGTCGGTCAGTGCATCTTCACTTCATAGGCGATTCTATAAACGATTTCGCCACGTGACAGTGAAACGTAGAGTCGGACAAACACTACACTATTTTCAGCCATTGCTACCAATTGCTAGACTCATGGCAGCGTCTTAAGCCGCTCTCGCATCTCCTGCGCTGAGATCTCTTGGCCGTACAAAGGGCCTCCCTGTTCAAAAACCTTGGAGCGTTGGAGCGAGCCAAGGATCACCGGCTCGAATCCCGCGTCGCGCACCAAGGCTGACGCGACCTTCAACGCTTCCTCATCGTTGCCGGCCATAGGAATCGCAATACGCCCCTCCGGACGGTTAGAAAGGCTGGCGACTTTGCGAAAGTTCAGCGTGTTAAACGCGCGGACAATTCGCGCACCGGCTAATAATTTCGCCGACGTAAGCCCAACTCCATTTTGTCGGGCTTCCTTCGCGATCTCACCATCGCGCGCCAGAACGGCGTTGCCGGCATCGAGCACAATCTTTCCTACGAACTCTTTGGCGTAATCCGTGCCAAGCTGCGGGTATGCACTGTACGGCACGCCGATAAAAACAACATCGCCAAATGTTAAGGCTTCTTTTACGGTGCCGGCGCGAGCGAGGTGGCCGAGACCATCGACAAGTTGCTTGAGATTCTGCGGATTACGGGAAGAGAAGAGCACCTGATGGCCAGCTTTCACCCACAGCGTTCCCACCGTGCTGCCAATGTTACCGGAGCCGATTATGCCAATTTTCACGGCTGAAGCGCTCGTGGCCGACTGGGCAAAAGAAGTTTCGTGCGGAACGCCAACCGAGAGCGCGATTAAAGCCAACTCAACGACCCGGCAAAATATCCAACGAGACCAATTCGAGAAAGCGATTTTCGTCATGACAGACTTCCTTTCATTTGCACCGTTTGGTTTCCCGTATCTTAAACGAATTGAATGATTTGAACTGCTTGAACGGTTTGAACAACCTTTGATCGTTAGCGCGGATAAAGCTCCTTTATAAATCCTTCCTTCGCCAACTGCTCCAGAGGCGCGGGATCGTAGAACTGGCGAACATCGATGCCCTTGGCTTTGGGATTTCGCGTCGCGATATCTTCGATCACCGCTTCCATTTCCGCATGCGTTACCGTGGGGATATCTCGAATGTAACCGAGAATGTAGCTTTTGAACGCACTGGCAAGAAGCTTGGTATCCGTGGTCCGTGTGTACTTGCCGAGAATGCGAATTGTGACATCTGGATTGGCCTTGGCGTATTTGATGCCCTCCAACGTCGCCTTGAGAAATCGATTGACCATCTGCGGCCGACTGCGCACGAACGAATCGGTCGTCACCACCGCGGTTCCAGGATAGCGGTATTTGAGATTGGCTAGATTCATGAACTCACGGTAGCCGAGCTCCTTGGCTCTTTCCAGAGTCGGCGAAGAAATTAAAGCGCCCTGGATCACACCCTGCTGCATGAAGAGCAGGTTTTCCGGCACGCCTCCGGTCTGGATCATCTTGATGTCTTTGTTGGGATCGAGGCCTAACTCGCTTGCGGCTCTGCGCAATCCCAAATCCGTCAGCGAACCAAACCGGCTGACTCCGAAAGTTTTGCCCTTGAGATCCTGTGCAGTGGTAATTTCCGGTGTGGTCACGAGACTCATGGGGATAACATTGATGGTTGTACCGATCACAGTGAGATCGGAGCCCGACAAGCGCGACAGCGCGGCGGCCGCGCCCGATCCCTGGACGATTTGCGTGTCGCCGGAAATCAATGTGGTAATTGCCTGAGCTCCCGCGACGTAAATGATACGTACGTCGAGGCCGTATTTTTTGTAGATCCCCGCTTCATAGGGAACCCAAGTCGTAATCGATGTCGCCGCAATCGACGAATAGCAGACGTTGAGCTTTTCGGGCTCGGCAGCTTGAGCGTAGCGACTGGATCGGATCATATTTAATCCGAGCCAGAGAATCAGGATTATGGTAACAGTTCGAAAAAGTCTCATCGGACAAGCCCTTCGTTTTTAGCGGCGAATGCGCTCATTGCTGCTTCCTCGTTCTCGTCGCCGACCTTAGAGAACGGTCTATGGTAAGTCAAGGTGAGCGTGCGCATCGCGTTGAGTTGCCCTGTTGCCTATGATATTTCCGGTCGAGTTAGTGGGGCTAGTAGTGTTTTATGACTGATATACCAAGGAAAGTTGGCGTCGTCGGGCTCGGAGTCATGGGATTCGACATCGCCTTTCTCTACGCCATGAAAGGCTTTCAGACCGTCGTCTACGACGCGTCCAAAGCGGTCATGAACTCGCTCAGTGATCGCAGAGAACAAACCATTGATCGGCTCAAGAAACGGAATCGTATCAGCGATGCCGAGACCGAGAATGTTCGCAACCTGCTCAGGCCGTCGCCCGGTCTCGGCGGGTTGGCTCAAATGGATTTAGTGACAGAGGCCGTTTTGGAAAACAGCAGGACTAAGCTGGCTGTGTATCGAGCTTTAGGTGACGCCGGATTCTCGGGCATTATCACTTCGAATACGTCGTCAGTAACGCGAGCGACGCTGCTCGCCGGCGGCGACTACGACCGACGGAAATTCGCTCTCACTCACTTTTTTAATCCGGTGCTCTATACCCAGATGGTCGAAGTCGTCAAAGGCGACATCGCAGCGGCCCAAGGGGATGCCGTGATTTCGTTCTTAAAGGAAATCGGCCGCCAGCCGGTCGAGACCCACGACATTTCCGGCTTCGTTTCCAACGGTATCCTCATGGCCTACGCCGTCATGGCGCTTCGCTTGTTGGAACGCGGGGCGCGCATCGACGCCGTCGATCAAGCTGCCAAAGAACTCAAGCTTCTTCCGCCCTTGATCAGCTTCGACAGTTGGAAGCCATCGATTGTCGAAGATGTAACGCGCGTCATGTTTGAGGTCAGAGGCGATGCTTTTTTGCGCTCGTCGAAACTGCTCGTGCGACTGGCGAAAGATAACCCTACGTTCTACGTCGACCGATTGCCGAATCCGAAAATTTACGAGCTTGCCGAAGCGCGCGGCCGAACGCTCGATAACGAGAGCATCAAAAGGGCGCTGCTGACATCGATGATCATTGCCGCCGCCCGCGTCGCTGAGCTCGGCGAATCTCCCGCCACAGTGGATTTCGTTGCCACCGAGGGAATCAAGATGCCTCAGCCGCCGTTGAAAGGAATCGATGAAATCGGGCCCGCGGCAGTTCTCGATGATTTGGAAAAAACCAATCTGCAACTCGGAGATCAGCCAATGCCTGTGCCTGCGCTTCTCACCCGAATGGCCGAGGAAAAGCAAACCTTTTACAAAAACGACCAAACCAACCCTTGGTTGTTAGCTCACGCGGGACGGATACAGACGCATGCGAGCCATTGACGTTCACGTGCATCCGAGCACACGCGGGCTCGATGCGCACGCCTGTAGCTACTTCAGGCGAAATCTAAACGAAGTCCCTCGAACGGAAGAAACGTTTTCGGATCTCTATATAAAGCATGATGTGAAAGCCTTCCTGATCGGCTGGCATCCGTCCACAGTCAAAGAAGGCAGCCGCAACAGCAACGATCATGTGATCGATCTCGCGGCCAAGTACCCGGACGCCTTCGCGGGAATTCTCGCATCGTTGGACATCAATGCTGAGGATATAACGAAGGTCGCCCGCAATGCTCAGGAACTGGCGCGCCATCCCAAAGTCGTCGGCTTCAAATTACATCCGCCCGATCAAGGTTTTTATCCGAGCGATAGAAAATTTTACGCCATTTGGGAGGTTCTTCAGGCGTGCGCCAAGCCGGTCATGTTTCATGTCGGTTTTACCGTGCTTGGCGCCAATACCGACGGCGGCAGCGGCATCGCCCTGGATTACGGAAGACCGATTCACCTGGACACGCTGGCGCGCGATTTTCCGCGCATGAAAATCATCGCGGCGCACCCAGGCTGGCCTTGGGAACAAGAACTCATTGGCGTCGTGACGCACAAAAAAAACCTCCACGTCGATACCTCCGGCTATCTCGCCGAGCAGCTGCCGGAAATTTTTCTGAAAGCGATCGGCAGCCGGCTCCAGGACAAGACACTTTTCGGCACTGACTTTCCGTACGTGGATTTGGAGAAAGCGCTCTTAAGCTTTGAAAAGCTAAATTTCAAGCAAACAGCGAAAGACAAAATTCTGTTTGCCAATGCGCAAGCTTTATTTGGATTCTAGATGAATCGTGAGAGAGCTGTTTGTTATCAAGCGCGCGATTTCAATCCTTAATTCCCTCTCCCTCTGGGGTGAGGGCCAGGGGGGTACACTGCGACCACCCTCACCTCAATCCTCTCCCTCCAAGGAGGGCGAGGAGGCTATGGGAACCAGCTTTCTGAGTTGGAAAAGACGGGTTTTTTGCGTTGCTCTTACTGTTGTTAGTCGAAGACCTGACAAGGTCGGGATATGAAAACGCTTTACTCAATCTGGCTGGTGACTTTGCTCGTGTTGATCTGTCTTCACGCGTGGCAGGCCAACAGCGCCGCGGCGGAGCGCCTCAGAGTAGGATACCCATCGCCGAGCGCCAACTTCTATCCGCTCTTTGCGACCAAAGAGGCCAACCTCTTTGAAAAGTACGGCTTCGAACCCGAAATGATCTATGTCCAAGGGGTCCAACTGATTGCCGTCCATGTGGCGGGCCAGCTGGATTTCTCGTCGGTCTCTGGTCTGGTGTTTCTCCAAGCGTCGGTGGAAGGATCGGACCTTATTCTGCTGGCTAGCTCCAATGACAGCCAACCCATGAAACTTATGGTTCACGCCGGCATCTCCGGTCCGAAGGACCTCAAAGGAAAAACCGTCGCGGTCACTCGCTTTGGCTCTCTCACGGATCTGCTGCTTCGGCCGGTCCTTAAAAATTGGGGATTGGAACCCCAGAAGGACGTGAAGCTCTTACAGATCGGCAGATTGCCGGACATGGTCGTTGCCATCGCGCAAAAAAAGGTCGATGGCGGCGTGATCTCTTTTCCTAATTCGTTGCAAGCCGAAAAAATGGGCGTCAAGACGCTTCTGGACTTTGCCGACTCCGGACTGGATATTCCCTCCACCACGGTGGTGGCGAGCCGCAAATACGCTAACGCTCACAGAGAGGTCGTTTTGAGATTTCTCAAGGCCTACGTCGAGGGAACCCGCCGCCTCCTGACGGACAAAGAGTTAGGCATCCGCGCGCTGAGAAAATATGGCGGCGTGAATGACCGGGAGCTTCTTACGACTACTTATGATCTTTTCACCACCCGTTACACAAAGAAGGTCCCGAAGATCAATCCCAAAGCGGTGGAAACCGCGCTCAACCTTCTGGCCGAGGGCAATCCGAAGGCGAAAGGCCGCAAAGCCGAGGAATTCATGGACACAAGCTTCATGGACGAGCTAGAAACCACGGGATTCATTAAATCGGTTTGGCCGTAGAGCTTGAGTAAGGTAATTTGTTCAATGGCTCAAAAGTTCAAGGGCGAGACTTAAACAGACTGTTCAAATGCTCGAAGTTCACCCTTCGAGAGTCTCAGAGCGAACGGGACGAGGCGAGAAATGGTTGATGATTTTCCGTTCATGCTGGGCCCGTCGAAGCATGGGACGCGATTTTTCAGCACTCTGTAATCGATCGGAACGATTTGAACATTTTGAACGCTTTGAACGGCTTGAACCCTGAGTGATTGAACCGAGAACCATTGAACTCTTGAACAGTTCCGACCAAAAGGAGTCGTTAAGAGAATGCCTCAAGAAAAAATCGCCTCGCAAGCTTATCTGGAAGTCGCGGCGGCCCACGGAATCGATTATGTATTCGGTCTGCCCGGGACGAGCGGGCAAGAATTCATCGGCACCATCGCCGATCAGGAGAAAATCCGCTTTGTGCTGGCGATGCACGAGACTTGTGTGGTGTCCATGGCCGACGGTCATGCGCGTGTCACCGGCCGACCGCAGCTTGCGCAGGTGAGCACCCTGCCGGGATCGGCCAATGCGATCGGCGCGCTCTACGACGCCTATCGGGACCGCTCGCCTGTCATCGTGACGTCTACCAATGTCGACACGCGGATTGGCGGTCGCGATTCCCACACGGAAGGGAAAGATCTCGTCGAGATGACCAAGCAGTTCACCAAATGGAGCGCAGAAGTCCATCGCTCTGACCGCATCCCGGAATATCTGAATCGCGCCTTCAAGGTAGCCTCCACGCCGCCGACCGGTCCGGTCTATCTCGCTCTTCCTAGTAATCTGCTCGGCGAAACTATTAGTATTGCGAACCCGAACGCAGATCGTTCGCGAATCGTTGCACGGATTGCGGGCGATCCGGAAGCCTTGGCGGAGGCCGCAAAGCTGCTGGCGCAAGCCCAGCGGCCGGTGATCGTTGCCGGCAGCGGTGTCGCCAAAAGTGGCGCGACGGAAGAGCTGATCAAGTTCGCCGAGATGGTTGCCGCGCCCGTCGTCATGGAACCGCGCTATTCCTTTCTCGCCTTTCCGACCACCCACCCGCAGAGCTTCCAGATCGCCGAACGGCAACCCTCGTTCGATCTTCCCGTTTGGGGCGAACCGGATTTGATTTTCGCCATCGGCTGTCGCTTGATCCGAGAGTACCGCTACCTGCCGGAGCCGGTGATCAAACCTGACACGCGCTCTATCCACATCGAAGAAGATCCTTGGGAAATCGGCAAAGTGTTTCCCGTCGACGTCGGCATCATCGCCGACGCCAAAAGCGCACTCAAGTCACTGATCGAGATCTATCCCAAATTTGCCGCGACATCCGACGGTAAAGCCGAACGCTTGGAATGCATCCGAAAAGCCAAAGAACAGGTGAATGCAGAGCTGGAAAACAGAGTGAAGCAAGGCTGGGACTCAACACCGATCAACGCGGCGCGCGTCGCTCGTACCATGGACCGGCTCATCGAAAAAGATGCGTTGATCGTCAATGAAAGCCCGACCAGTAAAGACATTCTCATGGCCAATTTCCAGTTCTCGCCCGGACGTTCCTATTTTTCTAATTCGTCCGGCGGATTTCTCGGCTGGGGCTTGGGCGCTGCGATCGGCGCCAAGCTCGCGTCCGGCAAACGTCGTGTGCTCGCCTGTCTCGGCGACGGCAGTTGTATGTTCGGCATCCAAGGTCTCTGGACGCTGGCGAAGTATCGAGTGCCGCTGGTCGTGATCGTTTTCAACAACCGCGCCTACATGGCAGTGAAGAACCAATTTCGCGGCTCCGAAGAAAGAATCAGAATCGCCGCGGAAATGGGCGCCGAGATCACCGGCCCCGATATCAACTTTGCCAGGCTCGCCGACACCTTCGGCATATTCGGCCAACGCGTGGAACAGCCTGATGCGATCGAACCCGCCCTCAAGCGCGCGCTAGAGCAAAACGGTCCGGCGCTCGTCGACGTGGTTATCAGTCAAAATACCAGAAAGGATTAACCGCAAAGAGCCTAGTGCGGCAGAGGCGCAACCCAATCGACTCGCGCAAAGGCGCAAAGGCGCGAAGAGCAAAAAATTCGAAGCACGAAATCCGAAATTCGAAACAATTTCAATGAGCAAAATAGGTAAAATCCCAAACCCGCTTCCGTCGGATTCGGTGTTTTGGATTTTCCCGATTTGAGGTTTATTTGTCTCTGAGTTTGTTTTGGATTTGGAGCTTCGGATTTCGGATTTCGACTCGAGTATTGTTGGTGTTTTGGCGCGATAAATTTTCTTAAAGTCGTTTTGTTGAACATTTACAAGGTAAGAACCTACAGGAGGACCGCTTATGGTAGACGCAGCGAAAGAAGCATTCGACAAAGCCTCGTTGGGCGCGGAGAACAAAGCCTACAACATCATCGCTAAGTTAGATCCAGAGTATTTTGAAAAGCTCAAAGGCATTTACGTCGACGCCACATTCGGCCGCGAAGGCGCGCTGCCGCGAAAAACCAAGGAGCTGATCATGGTCGGCATCACCTGCGCGCTCAACCGCCCGCGCGGCGTCAAACTTCACAGCGAGCGCGCCCTGACGTTGGGCGCAAGTCCAAGAGAAGTTCTCGAAGCCATCGAGGTCGCGGCGATTCCCGGCGGTATGCCCGGCCTGTGGCTGGGCGTCGAAACGCTGGACGAGATTCTCAAAACCAAGGGAATTGAACTTAAGTAACCCTTTCGTTTTCGCCACCAGCTTGATTTTGTCTCATCAAACGATTGGAACGTCTGGAACGGCACGAAGCGCTTGAACGATTTGAACCATGGCTGATCTAAAGAACGGCCCCCTCGACGGCATCCGCGTTCTCGACCTTACACGCGTCCTTGCAGGTCCCTACTGCACCATGTTTCTCGGCGATCTCGGAGCCGAGGTGGTCAAAGTCGAGCAGCCTGGTGTCGGCGACGACACGCGCGGCTGGGGCCCGCCCTTTGCCGGCGGGGAAAGCGCGTACTTTCTTTGCGTCAACCGTAACAAGAAGAGCATCACCGTCGATCTTAAAACGGACGATGGTGTAGATTTGATTCGCCGCCTGGCGGCATCCACCGACGTGCTGATCGAAAATTTTCGTCCGGGAACGATGGAACACCTCGGGCTCGGCGACGAGAATCTACGCTCTGTCAATTCCAAACTCATCTATGCGTCGCTCTCGGGGTTCGGCGCAGACGGCCCGATGAGCGATGTCCCTGGCTACGATCTCATCGTTCAAGCCTGGGGCGGATTGATGAGCATCACCGGAGCGCCCGACGGCGAGCCGACTAAAGTAGGCGTCGCGATCATCGACCTGGTCGCGGGATTGATGTTGGGAAAATCCATCGCCGCGGCGCTATTCGCGCGAGAGAAACTCGGCATGGGTCAGAGAATCGATACTTCGTTGCTCGAAGCCGAAGTGGCATGTTTAATCAACGCCGGCAGCAATTATCTCGTCGCCGGAAAAGTTCCCGGACGCTGGGGCAACGCGCACCCGACGATTGTGCCCTATCAGAGTTTTCAGACGGCCGATAGTTATCTCGTAATCGGCGTTGCCAGCGAAGGAATCTGGCGGCGCTTCTGCCAGGCGATCGGCAAAACCGAAATGGCCGATGACGCCCGCTTTGCCAAAAACGCCAATCGAGTGGAAAACCGCGCGGCGCTCATCGCGATGCTCACTGAAATGTTTCGCAGCCGCGACAACGAAACTTGGCTAAGGATCTTGAACGCAGCCGAAGTGCCCTGCGCGCCGATTCAAACCATCGATCAAGTTTTTGCCGCGCCACAGGTGCGCCACAGAGACATGCTGGTGGAAGTCGAACATCCGACGGCGGGATCCGTGCGCATGGCCGGTATTCCGGTGAAGTTTTCCGCGACACCGGCGTCGATTCGCCTCCCGCCGCCGCTGCTGGGAGAACATACGGATGAAATTCTGTCCTCGTGGTTGGGAATGAATGATGGAGAGATTGAAGAGTTGAAAAGAAAGAATGTGGTGTGATTTTGTTTCATTCCTTCGCAACTTTTCAACTAGCACGACTATCATCCCGAACGAACGTGAGGGATCTTCCCTCACCCTTCCCTCTCCCACTCCGTGGGCGAGGGTAATTTAGTCGAAAACGGGCTAGACAAGAGAACAAGGACTTGATCATGCACAGGGGAATGCCTTTCGAAGAGTTTCACTCCGGCGATCATTTCACGACTGGCCGGCGAACGATCACCGAGCACGACATTATGCAATTCGTGACGTTAGTCGGACTCACCGAGCCACTCTTCTTGGACTTGGAGTACATTCGCAATGAAAGTTTATACGGCGAGCGCATCGCTCCCGGCAGTCTGACCTTTGGCATGGCCGAGGGATTGACGGTGCAAACCGGAATAATTCACGGCACCGGCATGGCCTTCGCGGGTTTGGACAAAATGCGCTTGTTTGGGCCCGTGAAAGTCGGGGACACGATTCAAGTCGAAATCGAAGTTCTCGACAGCAAGCCAATTCCCGCGCGTGGCGGCGGCATCGTACGCTACCGCCAGTGGATCAAGAACCAGCGCGGCGAGACGATAATGGAGTACGATGTGGCGCGCCTGATCCGCGGCGCGGCGGAAGACAATAAATGAACGCACGCTTAGCGCGATTAAAAGCGCCCGCTATTCAAACGCTCAACGTTCAACGTCCCCCACTCCACACCTTGAACTTTGAACCTGGAACCTTGAACGAATGGAGAAAAACGGCGACTTCAACATTCTCGCGAGTAAACATATGAGCGATTCACAAGCAAAATTCGGCGTCTTACTCCCGACCCGCGAAGCGGTCATGTCGGGCCGGTCGGACCCGGCAAGCCTTTTCCAGATGGCCGAGCGCGCCGAGCCGTTAGGATATGACTCCGTCTGGGTCGGTGATAGCCTCACGGCCCGGCCGAGAATCGACGCGCTGACGACGCTCGCCGCGGTCGGCGCACGTACGCGGCGCGTGCGTCTGGGCACCGCGATCTTTCTCGCGGCGCTGAGACACCCCGTGATGTTGGCCTATCAACTCGCCAGCCTCGACTGGATAACGGGGGGGCGAATCGATCTCGGTGTCGGCTATGGCCGGTCCAAAGAGCCCACGCAGGAACATGAGTTCGAAATCTTGGGACTAAATCCCGCCGCCCGCATGAAGATGAGTGAAGAACTAGTTCAGATCATGCGCCGGCTCTGGCGTGAGAATGACGTTTCGTATGAAGGCAAGTTCACGCGCTTCGAGCATGTCACAATCGAACCCAAACCCCTTCAGCCTGGCGGTGTACCGATCTGGCTCGCGTCCAACAACGTCGAACCGGGTCTAAAGCGCGTCGGAAGATTGGGCGATGCATGGATCAACAACATCAAGAGTCCTGAAGTGTATCACGAGTGTTGGGAAAAAATTCGAAGCTACGCAGCGGACGCCGGCCGTGATCCCAACTCGCTTCACGCGGGCATTTACTTCACACTCGCGGCTGGCGGTAAAGAAGCCGTGGTCGAAGGACAATCATTTTTGGCGCAATACTACAACCGCTCCTACGAAGCGGTCGCGAACGCGATGCTCTGCGTCACCGGATCCTGGGATGAAGTGATAGACTGGATAGAGAAGTATATCGAAGCTGGCGCTGGCACCGTTGTCTTACGCTTCGCCGCGCGCGATCAGCTCGGCACCCTCGACGCCTGCGCCGAAGCGCTCAATCGCCGCGGCTTGTTCTTTACACCCTAGCCGTCTTTGGATTCTTTTTATCGGCCGCAAGGGGAAGGGGGGGTGAATCAACTTGATTCGCTCCGTAGCAAAGCAACTACACACGGCGTCTGGCGGCACGGCCCAACTCAATTACTACTCGCAAAAATCCGCCGTGAAATCCGATGCTATCTGATTGCCACCGGTCCAACAACATTGGCATATCACTTGCCAAAGAAGGTTGGCAGCAAGAACGTGACAGGCACCAGATGATTTACGACAGAAACGATCATTAGATTTCGAATAGCAAAATCAGTCTAGTTTGAGCGAAAATCTAAAAATCGGTCAGGACTGAGAGCAATATCAAAAAATCTAGAAGGGAGAAAAAAATGTTCAGACGAATGACGCTCCGCCTAACGCTTGTTTTGACCGGAGCATTCCTGCTGGGCAGCCCGCTGGTATGGGCCGCTGAAGGCACCATTTCCAAAGTCACGGACCCATCCGGCAGCGCCTGCAATCTGAAATTCCCGGCAATCAGGGAAGAGACACTTTACTGGGATCGTCCGGTGCTTAAGGACCAGAACGACGGCGACATTATCGACTTCTACGGACCCTGCAACTACGATCCTCTAGGGAAAGAATCGGTGGCGCGTCAAAGGGCTCAGTATCAGCTCTTCCTGCGTCAACAGCGTAGTCGCGACTAACGATGGTGCTCGTGAATCTCTAGTTTGAAATCCGCAAGATCACTTTCCCGAACTGCTTGGCCTCTTCCACATATCGTTGAGCAGCCGCGCCGTCCTGCAACGCAAAGACCCTGTCGATGATCGGCTTGATTTTTGTCGCGTTCATGAAGCTTATGAGCAGTCGAAACTCGTCTCTGCTTCCCAACGTGGAGCCGTAGATTCTTAGCTGCTTGGAGACGAGCGCCGCGATATCATCGACGGGTTGCCCGCCCGCGGTTGCGCCGCAAGTTACCAGCCGTCCGCCTCGCGCCAAAGACGCAAGGCTTCTTCTCCACACTTCTCCACCGACGCAATCGAGCACCACGTCCACGCCGCGACCATCGGTTAAATCGCTTACGGCCTTTGCGAAATCGGCCTTGTGGTGATTTATGCCGTAATCTGCTCCCAAATTCTTTGCCCGCTCTAGTTTCTCATCACTGCCTGACGTGACGATGACCCGCGCGCCGATTTTTTTTGCCAATTGCAGGGACGCGCTGGCTACTCCGCCGCCGATACCGATGATCAGCAACGATTCCCCCGGCTTCAGCTCCGCATTGGTAATCAGCATGCGCCAAAGGGTGATGAATACGAGCGGAAACGCCGCCGCTTCCTCGAAAGAGTATCCTTGTGGAATTGGAAAACAATTCTGTGCCGGCAACTTCACGTACTCCGCGTACGTGCCCTCCATTCGCTCCCCTAGGACGCGCAAGTACACGCACATGAAATCCTGATCGGTGATACAAAACTCGCAGCGTCCGCAGCCGGTTGGCGGATAAAGGCAAACGGCGTCTCCGACTTTCACGTTTCCGGATTGCGCGCCAACTTCAACCACCACGCCGGCCCCGTCTGCGCCAAGAGTATGCGGCATCGGTACGTTGATACCTGTCGCGCCCATGCGGTTCCAAATATCGATGTGATTGATTGACGCAAATCTGAGCTTAACAATAACCTCGTTGGGCTGTGACAGCGTTGGCTCGTCTGCATCTTCGAAAAAAAGTTGCTCCACGCCCCCGTATCCGTGCATTCGAACCGCTTTCAATATCTTCTCCTCGGATGAACTTTTCGCTAGCAAGGCGAAGTATCGTTGTCAAACCACCAGGCACCAATCCACCACAGGCGCCACACAAGCATATGAGCAGCCTTAAAGTGGAATTGCTAACTCGATTAAGATTCTTCTTTTGGGGGAAGGGTGCCCCCTCGTCGGGGACACCCTGGGGTGATAGCTGCAAACATGAACCGAGGAGGAGAGCCCACGCTTGCGCTCGGGAACATGTTATGCCGGCGGCGAGCCGGCAAGGTTAAAAACCTTATCTCATTCTGTTCATCGAGTACTGCAGCTTCTTCAGTTCGCTCTGAAGATACATGTCTTTCAATTCGTGACGATCCATATGGGCTTCGAGCAACTCGGCGGGAAACATCTTTGCTCCGCAGCGATGACACATCGCCGCATGGAAGGTTTCCTTTGCATACTGGATCTCATGGTAATGGTTGCTTATCTCTGGTTCCATTTTGTCCCTCTCTGTCGTTGATTTACAACGCGACGCATCCTCATTCAGCAATTGACATGCCAATAGGAATCATGATCCAACCGCCATCCAACGTATTGATATTCCATAGAATTGCTACGACCTTGAAATTTACCCGGGATGGGTATCGAACAAAGTCGGCTAGTCATGAGTGTCCACGGTTTACATTTTTGTGCCCCGCTCGATCAGCACGAGACCTATGACGACTAAACGTCATGAGCAGTGCGAAACCACCGCCTCCTTGGCAGAAAGCCCGTCATGCGCGATTGGGCAGCTTGATTGGACAACCTGCGGACGCTGAATACCCTCGCATCGCATTGGATCTGATGCGGTGCGACGGAAAAGGATTGCTTGAATGTTGCGAATGAAAATCAGCCACAGACAATTTAATCAAGCCGACGGAGAGAGCTGGTCACCCGAGATAATAACAATTCAACCGAAATACGGAACACGATCGGGGTATTTCACCACAGTATGTTTTTCGAACTCATGCGCCACAGTCTCAAGCCGATCGTTTAGTCGGTTGATGTTATCTCCACGGACTACAGTGGTATTATCTTTGCTGTTTCTGCTTCTAGTTTTTGAGCATTCGCATAGATACTGAACATTGAATTTGAAATGCCTGCGCGAGCGTTTGATATCGCCTGCGCGAGCGTTTGATATCGCCTGCACAGGCCGTTTGCGATCCCGGCTTCCGCGCTTGAAAAAATTGTTCGCCGACAGACGTGATTAAATTTTACCGACGATTTGGAAATCGTCGCCTACATATGAGTCACCGAAAGCTCAAAAAGCATGCATGTTTGATCATCTCATTGCGACCGCAAAAGTGACTCGCGGAAGATTGTCCGAATTCCACTGCTTAGAATTCACGGTGGCAAACTCGTTTTGGCACGAGCATTGCGGTTTATATTTAGATAGCCGGATTCTTTCGAAGGCCACTACTCTCAGGATAAGCTGCCGCTTGTGCGAAGCCGGGTGCCACTCGTCGTGACAAGTCAATAAGATCACCTGCAAGCCATCCTCGCAGCGCTTCACAGAAATTTTACCTTCCAGCAATCACGGCGTTTCACTCGGCGGTTAGGTTCAGAAGCAAGATCGAAATGCGAATGTGGTGGCGTTGAGCTTTTTCCCGACACGCTGAAACAGCAATCGAAAGTGTGCCTGCGATCCTGCGAACAGACCTCTAACAGAGAGGAGAATATTTTATGAACCCGACGAAAACTTCCATATATGTCCTCTGCGGCGTTGCCGACTACCGCCCGCCTGAAATTTGGGAAAAAGTCGCGGCGAATAGCGATTTGCTCCAAGAGTCTTGGGAGTCAGGAAAACTTGAGTCGCTTTATACAGAGTCGCTTTTGTGGATGGGTTTTGAAAAGTTGGCTGCCGAGGCGATTGCGGGCGGAGTCGATCTTAGCGAGGTAAGAGCGATAAACGTTGCGGTGTCGTACCCACGAGAGCTGGCGCAGATGACGGAAGACGAGCTAGCGGATGATTTTCTCTGGCGTCTATCCAAGAGTCCGCGGCGAAACTTATTTAAAAAGTTACCAAAAATTCGTTTCACACCGAGCCACGCTGCGTCTTCCTCGGGAATGGTGCCATTCAACGACGCCATTGCGGATATTTTGGTGCGCGGCGACGAGACTTCCATCGTGGTTACCGCGGGCAATACCAAAGGAACCAATCGTCATCGCCCCCGTATCAGCCCCGACGAGACAACGGAAATCTTTGCCAGTCTGATTTCGCCCTTCGATCGCAAGCATACCGGCGCCAACATGCTCAAGCTTGGCGCCGTCGCGGTGGGCCGGGCGTGCCAGTCGGATGCAAATCTGTTAGAGGCTCTGGAAAAGTTCGCCTACGATCAGCGTGTTTTCACCCACCAGTTAGCGATGCGAAATTTATCCACGGCTCACGTGGCGACCCATCCGGATAGAATCAAGGATCAGACTATTTTTTACCCTCTCAAGTTGCGCTCGGTGGCACCGCAAAGTTTAGGGTATGCCGGTTTCATCCTGTCCAACAAAGCCCCCGATACCGAGCGAGCGGTGCGGGTTGTTGGCTTAGGGTCGGGCGTGGACGCTTCGAGCATTCGTGATCGTGATAGTCATCTATCGCGGGCCATGACAACGTCGGTAACCGCTGCATTGCACCAGGCAAACATTGTCAATCCTGCGGATTTGAAGATTCTCGAACTTCACAATCCTTTCCCCGGGGTTTCGCTTGCCGAGTTGGAAGTTATTCTCAAGTTCATCGGGTACGAGGGGCGTATCAGCGATGCCTTGCTCTCTAACGACATCGGAACAAACGGAAAGTTAATCAAGGCAGGACGCTCGGGCGGGGCCATGTGCGGACATGCGATTACGCCGACTTTTGTTCGTCTCGCCTTTGAAGCAGCCAAAGAACTACTCGGAACCGGTGGTTATCCTGAAATGAATGCTGAGGACAATCGGATTTCGTACGCGGGAATCAGCAGCGTGGGCGGGCATCACACCTTCGACGGTTACCTTTTATTAGCCGGTGGTAAGACTGAAAAAGTCGCGAATATCGACTCCGACCTGGCTCCTTTCGACCATGACTACCTCAACAGAATTGTTGACTGCGACCTGTGCCAACAGGCGAATCTGACAGCGGCCGAGATCCCGAATAGTATGACAGTCGCGTTTATCAGCTATCGGGAGTCGAGACTGGGACGCGAGTATTTCGGCATCGCGCACGCACCGGACGGCCGTGACTTTCCATTTTCGGCGTCGCAACCGCTGTTCGAACGGCTAGATGCTTCACACTCCGATGCCTATCCCATCAGACTTTCCCCAACCCTTCACGCCATCGAGGATTGGAAACAAGTGAAGCTTCAGCCGCAATCGTTTATGCCCGCGACGATGGCGTAGTTAAGAGGCCTGATATGATGGATTTTTTCCGCTAGCGATTGAACACTGATCGGACGGTCTATAGTTTTTCGATGGCGATGGCCGTGGCCCCGCCGGTGCCGTGGCAGAGCGTGGCCACGCCCGTTTTCTCGCCTCGTTCCGCTAAAGCATTGAGCAGGGTCACGATGATCCGCGCGCCCGTGCAGCCGATCGGATGCCCCAAGGCAATCGAACCGCCGTTGACATTCAACCTATCAAACTCGATCCCGAGCAGCTTGCTGAAAAGCACGCTGCTAACGGCGAATGCTTCGTTATTCTCATATAGATCGAAGTCGTCGATGCCTTTGTCCAATTTGTCCAGTAGCTTCTTGACGACGGTGATGGGCGCTTCAATGTAGCGCCAACTCTCCCCCGCCGCCCAAGTTCCGCCAAGGACGCGTGCGAGGGGCTCCAGCTTGTGTTTCTTCACCGCTTGTTCACTGGCCAGGATCAATGCCGCGGCGCCGTCGCTGATCTGGCTCGAATTGCCGACGGTTAACATTCCGTCCTTATTGAACGCTGGTGGCAATTTCGCTAAGCTTTTGAGGCTCGTATCTTCTCGGATGCCCTCGTCGTAATCCAAGGAGATTGTCTCTTTGGGTGTATTGACTTCCATGGGCTCGATTTCTTTTCTGAAAAAACCTCTGTGGGTTGCCTCAGCAGCGCGCTTGTGGGAATAATACGCCACCTCATCTAGCTTTTTCCGGGATATCTCCCACTCGATTACCAATCGCTCGGTCAATGCGCCCATGACCCCTTCCGCAATCGGATCGGTTAAACCGTCGTGAAGTAATGTGTCCCCAAGCTGTTCCGGCGCTCCCATGAGTAAACGATAACCCCAGCGCGCTTTATGGGATAGAAAGAACCCCGCTTGAGACATCGATTCAATGCCGCCTGAGAGTATCAGATCAGCTTCGCCAGCTTTGATCGCGGTCGCAGCGTTCATAACCGACATCATGCCAGAGGAACAGACCATATCCACCGCATAGCCGTCCACTTCCTGCGGAATTCCGGCTTTTACCGCGGCCTGTCGCGGCACAAGTTGTCCGTGGCCGGCGCGCAGAATATTGCCCATGATGTAAAGATCCAAGTCTTTGCCCTCGATACCTGCTCGGTCGAGAGCCGCCCTCATCACGTGCGCGCCCAGATCCGCGGGAGAAAACTCCTTGAGAGCTCCGCCGAAACGTCCAATCGGCGTGCGTGCTGTTGAAACTATGAATACTTCATCCATGCGCTTTCTCCCGTTCATAAAAATCCGGCCGAGCATAGCTTAAAATGATACGAATTGCGATCATGAAATTTTTTTGTTTTTCTCGCACCCGTGTCGGTCTGAGTTTTTACCACCTCCCTTTTATGCCTTTGGAGTTTCGTCCAGCGTCGCCCCTTTGCATCTTTCGCCATCCACGAGTCTCGATATCTTAGGTGTGGCGACCGCCATTGATGCTTAGGGTCGTGCCGCTGACGTAGCTTCCTGCCACCGGAGAAAGCAAATAGGCCACGCCCCAGGCGATCTCGTCGGGTTTGCCAAATCGCCGCAGAGGTATGGTTTCAAGGATTTTAGCCTGAATGTGATCGGGTATTGCTTCCAGCATCGCGGTCTCGGTGAAACCAGGAGCGACGACGTTGGCGCGCACCCCATAGCGCGCGCCTTCCAGCGCGATAGCTTTAGCCAGACCGATGAGCGCAGCTTTTGACGCCGCATAATTCGCTTGGCCGATGTTACCCTGCTCACCGACGACCGAGCCGATGAAAACCATCGCGCCTGCGCGGCGCTCGTACATGAAAGGGATCACCGGTTTAATGGTATTGAAAACGCCGGTCAAGTTGACATCGATCACCGCTTTCCATTGATCCGCGGTTAACTTCTGCAAGAGGTTATCTTCATTAACTCCAGCATTGGCGACAACCCCGTAGATCGGCCCGAGTTCTCGCTCGATCCTTTGCACGGCCGCTTCCATCGCTCGGGCATCGGTGACATTGGCTTGGAACGCCAACGCGTCCGGCAGTTCCAAGATGGAACGGTCGATGTAAGCGACCTTCGCGCCTAACTTTCTTAACAGCTTGACTGTGGCCGCCCCGATACCGCGGCTGCCACCCGTCACGAGAATGATTTTATTGTCGAATCCCAGCATCGTACCTTCCTTGTTGTTGAGTTGAAAATCATTTGACCATTTACCTTCGTAGCCATGTGGCGATCGCGGGTGGTAAATCGCGTTGAACTTTTCCGCTCACGTACATCCCAATATGGCCCGTAGGAAAGGAAAGTACGGTGTAGTCCCGTTTAGCGCAGAATTTTTCGAGGGCCCGAGAAGAAGCCGGCGGCACCAGATGGTCTTGCTCGGCATAGATGTTGAGCACCGGCATTCGAATATTTCTAAGATCAATGTTTTGGTTGCCGATTTTGACTTCGCCCTTGATCAACTTATTGCCCTGGTAGAAGTCTTTCATGAATTGCCGGAAAGCTTCGCCGGCTTGATCAGGGCTATCGAAAATCCATTTTTCCATCCGCAAGAAATTGAGCAGCTCGGTCTCATTGTCCATGAGATCGATGACGTCGAGGTACTTTTGCACGCCCAACAGATAGGGCTTGAGCATCAGGTAACCCGCGTTGAGAAATGAACCGGGGATGTTTCCCAGCGCATCGACCATCAAATCTATGTCGACGCTCTGCGCGCCAACGGAGCAGCCGGACCAGCGGTTGAGGAGCCCGTCTTGCACATGGAAATCCACCGGCGTGACCATCGTAATCAGCTTTTGCACCTTTTCGGGATATAGCGACGCGTAACAAAGGCTGAAAGTCCCGCCCTGGCAAATGCCGAGAACGTTGATTTTTTCCAAACCGTGTCGATCGCGCACAAAGTCGACGCAGTTGTCGATATAACCGTCGATGTAATCTTCCAGGGTCAGCCAGCGATCGCCACGGCTCGGGTAACCCCAATCGATGAGATAAACGTCGATACCCAAGTTGAGCAGTTTTCGGATCAGCGAGCGATCTTCCTGGATGTCCACCATATACGGGCGATTGACCAGCGCGTAAACAATCAGCAGCGGGATTGGGAAGCGCTGCTCTACGAGGGGCGTGTAGTGGTAAAGTATGACTTTGTCCTCGCGATAAACCGCCTCCTTGGCACTGACACCGACCTGGATATCCTCCTCGCGGATACGGCCGAGAGTCTCAATGCCGTTGAGCACTTTGCGGTTCAGATCGACGAGTTCTTGAACGGTTTGTTCAGGGGTGAACTTTATCGGTGAGAGCGACACTCGTTACCTCTTCGGGCTGCGACTACGCTGACGTTGTCGATGTTTCGGAATAACCTTGTCGTCTTGATCGGAGGAAGGTTTGTTGATGTCCGGGCTTTCCTGTAAATGAGTTTCATCGCTATCACTCTGTCCGGCTTGCTGATTTTTCGCGTCGCTGATAGTGACGCTCATCTTTTGCATGACGGCAATGGACTCGGCAAGAACTTTCTTAAGCGCTTTGATCTCTTTGCGTTGCTCGTAGAGGGTTTGGTGAATTTCATCCACTTCGCTTCGCGTCGGCATGTCGCCGAATTTTAAAAATTCCTCGACGATCTCGCGCCGGCAGAGCCAGTAAGCCATCGCGGCATTGAGCACTCTCGCCTGCGCCTGGACGAATTTGTCCGAAGCGAATATCTCCGTCAGAACTGGATCGGCAACTTTCTCGAAAGGCTGGGCCCATTGCCGTAGGCTCTGGATGGTTTCGCCGCGCTCGGCGATGGAACCGATTTCTTGAAGCGCTCGCTCCAAAACCCGCGTGGCCGCCTCGGCCATGATCACGTAGTATTCAGTGCTCGCCTCGCGCCACTCCTGCCACGCCGCAAAAATCTTAGCGAACTTGTCATTTAGCTCTCGAGTAGATCCCAATCCGGGGCTCTGAATCAGCCGCCCGAAGGTCTGGTCGAATGAATCCCAGTAAAGCCGGCTTAACTCAACCAAAGCAGATCGATTTCCCGTGGCAGCCGCAGGGAAATGTGTCTCTGCTTTTTGCCAGCTCGCCACCCACGGCTGAGCAAGTTTTAGAAATTCAGCGACGTAAAGTCGCCACAGTTCGCTGAGTTTTTCCGTGGAATGAAGTAATCTTTCAGGGGAATGGATGAACTCGTCTCGTAGTCCCTCAACGTATCGAGTCACAGCGCTCTGCCAGTCTTCGCCCGACTCCATCTTAGCGGCGATCGCTTTCCAGGCCTCCGTCGCAAGATCGAGCGAACGCCTCCAGGCCTCTTGACTGGCGATTAGTCTTTCCGCCGCTTCTTTCGCGGTCAATGCGTCGCTGCTGATCCATGTCTCGAAAGCATCGTGCGCAAGCTTTCCCCACTGCGCAGCCGATGCCGGCTGCGCAGCAGCGGGCGCTTCCTTCGCCAGCTCAAACCATTTTTCCCAAACGGTTTTCTGGGCGTCAGTCCAAGCTCTTACGACATTGTCGAGCTGGTCGGACCAGATCTTTGAATTTTCCACTGGGCGCCCTAATGTCTCACATTCCCGGTCGATGATCACCGAGTTTCAAAATCGGCAGATTGCCGGCCGTACTCATTCCCGCCTTTTTCAGTAGCCTGCTCGTGCATCCCTTCTCTCTTCTCGTCCTTCTTGGTCTCACCGCCCCAGGTACGCGCAAATTCCATTTGCGCTTCCATAAATTTGCCGACGGATTCTTGCCACATTTGAGCCATTCTTTGGCTTTCCTGATCCCAGGAGCCAATGATCTTGCCGGGCTCGCTCTTTTTTATCAGCCCGAACCAGACGGCCCAGAGTTGCTCCTGCAGATCCACCCAGTTCTGATTCAGCTCTTGCGAATGCTGGGCCCACTCGGCAACTTCTTTAGGCAGGCCTTTAACCGGGGGCATATTTTCAGCCCACATCTTGATCCACTCAGACTGGCCTTCCAAAGATTTTTTTACGGTCTCTTCCCAAGTTTCCAAGGTCTTCTCCCACAACTCGGAGGCGTGAAACTGTGGCGCGCTTTTCTGGACAGTATCAAGCCAGTTGTCCCACATCCTTTTCTGAGTTCCCATCCAAGTGTTCAACATGTCCTCGGTTTGTTTTGTCCAATCCATATTTTTGCTCCTTTCTTTTTAGTTGGATAGATTGGCTGGGATCACCGACACAAAAAATGCTAGCACACACTGCTTGCTGTTGCAAGCATCAGTCAAAACTGCTCCCGGAACCGTTCACTTTACGAAAAGATTGGTACATTTCGATCAAGATGTCACGCTGCCGCGAAGACAACTTCGGGTCCTCCATGATTGCCCGGACCACGCCGCCATCGTCGTCGCCCTTAGGGTCGAGAATGCCAGCTTGAGTATACAAAGTCTCTGCGGAGAGCCGTAGACCTTTTGCCAAAGATTGAAGAATCATGCTGCTCGGCGTGCGCAGCCCGCGTTCAATTTGACTCAGATAGGCGTTGGAAACGCCGCACAAGTCGGCCAGTTGACGCACCGACATCTGGCCTAGTTCGCGTTGCCGTCGAATGAATTCTCCGACGCCCATGTCGGGATGAATATTATTCTTCTCAGACACAAGACTATGCTAGCCATTCGTGCTCACATATGCAAGCACCTCCCAAAGATCCAATCAGTGGGTGCTCGCTGGAGCAGAGCCGCGACCCTCGGTGAAGCCTTCGTTGCACGGTTCAGGGGTGCCAAAAGCAACCTTCTACTCGCACAGAAATTCTTGAATCAGCGGTGAATTGGCATACGTAATCAATCCAGATGGGACTTAGCACCACACTATTTTCCTGGCCCGAATCACTTGACAGTAAAGCCGGGTCCGCGCGATTCTACGCTTGCCTAACTACCGCTTGAGAATTGAGAGAAACGATGACTACCGAGATTCTCGAAGTCGAATTCCCCGTCATGCGCTATGATATCACCATGCCGCTCCTCGAAGGCCGGGTGCCGATCGACGGCGTAAAACTGAAGCCGGTAAGGACCTCGTCGATGATCAACAAAGAAGATCCTAAGATGAAAGCCGGCGACTTTGGCCTGTGCGATCTCAACATCGGCTACTTTCTGCCCGCCATCGAAGCGGGATGGAAAATCATCGGCCTGCCGGTTTTTTCTAAGCGCAAGCCCGTGTATCAGCTGATCTTCTGTCATGCCGATGCCGAGATTAGCTCGCCCAAGGATCTGGAAAAGAAACGCGTCGGATCGCGCACTTATCGGACCGCGCTCACCGTGTGGGCACGAGGGCTATTGCGTCAGCGCTACGGCGTCGACTTTTCAACCGTCCAATGGGTTTTGCAGGCAAAGGAGGTATTTCCCATCCATGACTCAAACGCTAAAATTGCTTACGTCGACGAAACCAAAAATATGTCGCAACGTCTCATCGCCGGCGAGCTGGACGCGATCATCACGGACATTTCGGACACCAAGATGTTCGAAAATCTGGAGAACCATCCCAAGGTCAGGCGGCTGTTTCCAAATTACGTGCAAGTTGACGCGGAGCTCTATCGCGAGACCGGTATCTTCACCCCCGTGCACATGATCGTGATGAGCCGCAAGCTCGATCGCGAACGCCCCGATCTCGCTACCAAATTTTACGCCGCCTTTGAAAAAGCCAAAGAGATCGCCTGCGACGATGTGCTGAGCGACCGCGGTGGATTCTCCGTAGTGTACCTACGAGAAAGAATGAAAGAACAAATCAAGACCTGGGGTGATCCCTGGAAGTACGGACTCAAAGCTAACAAGAGCACCATGGATGCGTTCATCAAGTACAATGTCGAACAGGGCATGATCCACACGGCGCCGTCTTATGCCGATATCTTTGCTTCTGGCACACTGGATACATAATTGATATTGAAGAGCTTGAGCGGTTCAAATGAAGTGAAGGATTTTAATATTTGCGCCGGCTGAAAACAAAAGAGGGTGACCCCATGTTATCCAAAGAGGACAATCAACTTCTCACTCGAACAACCCCCGGCACGCCGATGGGAAATTTGATCCGGCGCTACTGGATTCCTGGGTTGCTGTCGGAAGAAATTCCCGGACCGGACTGTCCCCCCGTGCGAGTAAAGCTGTTGGGCGAAGAATTGGTCGCTTTCCGCGATACTCAGGGCCATATCGGTCTCATCGGCGAGCACTGTGCCCATCGAGGCACCTCACTTTTCTTTGGGCGCAATGAAGAATGTGGTTTGCGCTGCATCTACCACGGTTGGAAATACGACGTCGAGGGCAACGTACTGGACACACCGGCGGAACCGGCCGACAGCGATTTCAGAAAAAAGCTACATCACACCGCGTATCCAACTCATGAAGCGAACGGCGTCATCTACGCTTATCTCGGTCCGCGCGCCAAGTTGCCGCTGTTTCCTAATTACGAATGGACCCAGGTGCCGCTTGAGTATACCTACGTGACGAAGTGTTTACTGGAATGCAATTATCTCCAAGGTCTCGAAGGCGAGTGCGATTCTTCCCATCTTTCGTTTCTCCATCGCGCGTTCAGCAACGAGCGTAATCAGTGGCTCTACAAGAGCGATACATCGCCGGCTTATGAAACCGAAGACACCGACTTCGGCGTGCGCCTGATCGCGACGCGGGACGCTGATAATCAACATTACGTCCGCTTTTCCGCCTTCGTGATGCCGGTTTATGGTTGCGTTCCCGCCGGCAGACCGACCAACGAGCTCGAAGGCTACGAAATCCACACCTATGTGCCGGCCGACGATACCCATTGCTGGCGCTACGACATCGGCTTTCGCCGCAACCGCGCGGTACAGGACGACGAGGTGCACCGGCGCAAACAGATCAATCCCGACTACACGCGCATCCGCAACGCGCGCAACAATTATCTCCAGGACCGCCAGATGCAAAGGACGGTGAACTTCACCGGCATCGAAGATTTTCTCAATCACGATGGCTGCGCCACCGAGAGCATGGGGCCGATATTCGATCGCAGCAAGGAACATCTCGGCGTAAGCGACAAAGCCGTCATCGCCCTGCGCAAATTCCTGTTGACCAGCGTTAAGGAACTCCAAACCGGCAAAGAGCCGGCTCATGTCGTCCGGGACATGGAGCTAAATTGGTTTCCGCACATCGACTGTTTCGCCCACATGTTGCCTCGCAACATGACTTGGCGGCAGCACTTCGATTACCTCACGTCGTCGGCCAAAATCGAAAACCCGGCGTCATACGCGGCGCGACGCGAAGCGGCGTCGTAGTTCTATAACAAGGTCAAGACATTTCACGCATGGCAATTCGGAGCAACAAAGTGACGAAGTCGAAAAAATCGCCTAACCCGAGCGCGCGCGCCGCGGTTCGCCGCGCTGAAGAAGAACTACGCATCGCCGCGAAGATTCTCGAGTGGGAAATCGGCGACCTCTGGGGCCACGTCGGCGTACGACTACCGGACAACAAGGGGATCGCCGTACAAATGTTCCGCCATCTTGAAGGCACGCAAAAAAACTGGCTGGTTCATTTCGATTATTCGCTCAAAAAACTTTCGGGACCCGGCACGATTCCGCGCGAGTCGGTCATCTATACGGAAATTTTCAAGGCCCGGCCGGACGTCAACGCCGCTGTCCATTGTCACGCCTCCATGTGCGTCGCGCTGAGCCTGGCGGAACAACCGGTCGATTGGGTACATATGCAGTCCTCCCGTTTCAAAGGAGGCACGCCGATTTTTCCGCACCCCATCTACATCCTCGACGAATCCGAAGGCGCCGCCTTGGCCAAAGCCCTGGGGGATGCTTCAGCCATCATGATCAAAGGCCATGGTATCGTCACAGTGGGCGCGACGATCGATGAGGCCTGTATCAATGCGCTCTACATGGAGCGTACGGCAAAAATCATGGCCATCGCGCGCCTGCATGGATATCAAGGACCGAGCGCTGAATCGATCCAAACACTGACCGGCAGCCGAGAAAAACTTTTCCGCCGACCAAGGGACGAGGTTTTTCACTCCGCCGATTGGAATTACTACGCGGACAAGGTCAAGAAGGGGGAGCGCTGGACGCGGGGATGGACGTAAAAACGATTTTGGGTTTCGAGTCGCCACATACTCTGAAACCTGCAAACTGAAACCCTAAAGTTACTTCAGAAGAAAAACCCATCCAATTAGCAATGATCCAAACCGAAATCGGAGGCGCCCGACGATGTTCGTAAGATGGTTGTGTACCGTCCTTCTTCTGCTGCTTTTGCCGCCGAACCTCGCTGCGCAAGAGACTTATCTCGTCGCCTACGCTGGTTTTGCCGGTTTTCAAGCGCCGGTTTGGGCGCCCAAGGACCTCGGATTGTTCGACAAGTACGGCTTCAAAGGCGACGTCGTGCTCGTCCCCGGTTCCGTCCGGCAAATTCAAGCTGTACTCAGCGGTAGCATCCACTTTGCCCAGATCGATGCAGCTACCGGAGTCAACGCGATCAATCAGGGGGCGGATCTCGTCATGTTCTCCGGAACCCTGAACAATTTTCCTTACAGTTTTGTAACCCAGAAGGAGATCCGCAAACCCGAAGATCTCGCCGGCAAGAAGATCGGCACTCTGGCCGTCGGCGGCGCGGTGGAAACCGCCACATTTCTCGCCCTCAAGGCGTGGAATATTCCGCGCCAGTCGGTGACAATCTTTCCCGCCGGAGATTCAGCCGCTCGCATTGTCGCGCTTTCCGCAAAAGCGATCGACGGAACGATGCTGTCTTATCCGGACATCAACGAAGCCTTGCGGTTGGGCATGCACGAGTTGGTGAAAATGCCTGATGTCAAAGGAACCTCGTTTCCGATGAATGTTATGGTCGCGCGGCGCTCGTTTTTTGAAAAAAATCGCGACACCGTAAAGCGCTTCCAACAGGCCTATGCCGAAGGCACTTACCAGTTTATGAATCAGAAAGACAAAGGACTGGCAGTATTGTCGAAGCGGCTGAGATTCAAGAATCCGAAGGGCCTCGAGGAAACTTACGATTACTTCGCCAAGAGCTTCGCTTTCCCCACGCGTGTATCGCAGGAAGGTTTACGCAATACTTTGGAAATCATCGCGCAGCGCAATCCCGCCGTGAAAGTCGACATGAATATCGGCAAATACCTCGACGAAAGTATTGTCGACGAATTGGAACGCGAGGGTTTCTTCAAACGCTTGTCCGGAAAGAGTTGACGCAATTTGCAGCAAGCGCACCACGATCATTATTATAGGGGCAAGGCGCGCCTTGCCCCTACGACTATTCTCTATTACCGATTGTCTACTCAACCTTGACCCCTGGGAATCCGTACCATATAACTCAGCGTTAGATTGCGGCTTCGGTTCATCCGCGAAATCGCGGCGAGGAAGGAATCTCACCTATGCGCAGGATGTCCGCTTCGTTAGTCGGATTGTTGCTCATTTTTTTTACTCGACCCGCATCGGCGCAAACCCCGCAACTCATTGAGGCCGCGAAAAAGGAAGGGGGGAAAGCCGTCCTTTATACTTCCATGGAAACGTTTACCGCCGACGCACTCAAAAAAGCTTTTGAAACAAAGACTGGCCTGCGGATGGAATACTGGCGCGGCGGTTCGACTGAGATTATTGACCGCGTCCTGGGCGAGCATCGCGTCGGCAAACCGCTGTTCGACGCTGTCGCGACAACGGGCGATCATATGCACCTCATGTTCAAAGAAGGAGCTTTCACCAAATACGAATCACCGTCGCTCAAGGGTTTCGCCAAGGACGCGATCGATCCCAACCTCGGCGCGCGTTATCGAAACATTTTATATGGCGTCATCTACAACAAAGCCGGCATCAAGGCATCCGAGGCGCCTAAAACTCTGGAGGATATCGTGAAGCCGGAATACCGCGGCAAGCTCGTCATGCCACATCCCGTGAATCACACATTGACGACTCAGTGGCTCGCCAGTCTGGACAAGATCATGTCCAAGAACCGAGCCGAAAAATTCATCCGCGATCTCGCCGCTGCCAAACCAATTTTTGTCGAGTCCATCGTTCCCGCCGCCGACCGTGTCGGCACCGGCGAAACACCCATCGGCATCACCTTTGTTCGCTTCGTCCTCACCTATAACAAACAGGGCGCGAACCTCGACTACGTGCGCGACTACACGATGCTGGGCGATGGACAGTACATCAGCCTGGCGGCTAAGGCGCCGAGACCCAGTGCCGGTAAAGCGTTTATCGACTTCTTCCTCGATGAGGAAAGCATGAGGATTCAGGCGAACACCGGCGAATTCGTCAACCGCAAAGGGGTTTATCCGCCCCTGCCGGATGCCGACAAGATCAAGTTCGTTCAGATGTATCAATTAGGCAAAGAAGATTTTGAAACCAAGAAAAAGGAGTATCAGAAGATTTTTCTACAGTAAGTTGCTGCTGTCGGAGAAATATTTTCTAGGTATCATGCTCAGCGCCAGCCAAGGATCCGAACCGAAACAAGATTTCTCGGTCGCTTCGCTTCCTCGAAATGACAACACAAGCACTTACTGCGTATGTCATTTCGACCGACGGGAGAAATCTTTCTTCTCCGCTTTCACAACGGCAGCTTAAAGTCTACAATTTTTGAGCAAGAAACTCAGGGAGGCAACCATGGCGGAATTTGTCATCGACGCAGATGGGCACATCATGGAAGATCACAAGGATATCTTCGCCCATATCAAAGGAAATTTTGCCGAAATGGATTGGCACTCGACCTGGCCGATGTTCGACGCGGACGGCTGGCAGCGCGGACTCGCGCGCAAGGGTAAACGCGAAGATCCTGACGCCGAAGCGTGGATTCGCTTTCAAAATGAACACGGCATCGACTGCGCGGTCCTCTATCCGACTTCTGCGCTGGCGTTGGGAATGATCCAACTGCCCGCCTGGGCGTCGGCGATCGCGCAAGGCTACAACGACTGGCTTTACGACCGTTTCATTAGCCAATCGCCGCGCCTCAAAGGTGTCGCACTGCTCGCGCCGCAAGATCCGAAGGCCGCCGCGACCGAATTGCGCCGTTGTGTCAAAGAACTAGGCTTTTCTGCGGGCCTCCTGCCCTCGGTAACCAATAACAGGACTCCACTATACGGTTCGCCCGTGTTCCACGAAATCTACGACGAAGCCCAGAGACTCGACGTGCCGCTCACCATCCATGGCGGGGTTAGCCAAAATCTCGGTCTCGACCGCGTGGCAAGTTTCTTGGAAGCGCATATGCTCGAGCATCCGGTCGGTTTGTTCATTCAGATTACCAATATGATGTTTCAGGGCGTGTTCCAGGAATTTTCCAAGCTGCGCGTGGCCTATCTCGAAGCCGGCGCCGGCTGGGTGCCGTTCATGATGGATCGTATGGAAGAAGACTACGAAAAATTCGCCGCGCGCCTGGCGCCGAATCTGAAATCGCCGCCGAGCAAGTTCTTCAAGTCGGGGAATATCTTCGTCACCATGGAAGTCGAAGAACGAACTGCTCCTTACCTCGCTGACTTGATTCGCGACGACGTCATCATGTGGGCCTCCGACTTCCCGCACGAGCGCGAACGCGACCAATTCGGCGGCGACTTGCCTCACTTAAAGGCGCGCAAGGATTTGTCCGACGACTTCAAAAGAAAAATGCTTTACGACAATCCAGTGAGATTTTATCGCTTCAGCGAAGGCGATATCGCCGCAGCGAGAAAGGCGAAAGGAAATTAACGCGATGCCGCTGAGCCGTCGTTAAGAACTTGACCCTAAAGTACCATAGTAGGTCATCGGTTCTAGCGGCGGGTTATATGCTAATCAATTCTTTGGAAGTACAGAGTCACGTTTTTTCCCTATATATACGCACGCGAACCAATGAACTTGGTCGTCGGGAACGCCCTCTAATCCGGCGTTTGTTTTTCCAAGAAAGACGATTGGTTTTGAAAAGTCGCAATATTCCGCTACCTCGTTAACTCTCAGGGCGAAATTGCTCAGTTCAGTGACGACACTTTCCGATTTTGCTTTGCCAAAAGCCGTGGTGAGCGCCTTCGAATAAACATCGATTACGTCGCCTTTGCTACAATGCGGAAATCTGTTCTCGATCCCGAGAAGTGGCTTTTTGTCTGAGACACTGGTCCCATATCCAAAGCATTTCTTCCCTGCATCAGAGCACCCAGCCAAGGGTCCAAGAAATGCCGCAAGCAGGACAGCGAAGGCAAACGTATGCTGTTTCATTTCAACTCCTGGCATCTAACGTTCGGCTGAGAGGCGCCGCGATTTGTCGCGGCGTCCTTCTCCTGTCGTTAGTTAGACGCCAGCCTCGGTCCCTGGCGGCAGGGCAACCATTCACTGCACTTGCGTGCATTGCAGATCGGCGCCAACGGTCAGGGGACCCGTGTAGAACTTCTTCAGTTCAGCGATGGCAGCATCAAGATCGAACAGACCGATGTGACTGACAATCAGTCTCCCAACGCTCGCGTCTTGGCCGACGCGACCGACGACCGCAGGTGAAGCATGAAGAGGACTACTGGCACCTGCAGCAAGCGCAAGATGCATGACCAGGACATTCGCTCCCTTAGCGAACTCGACGAATCGCGGGTTAGTACCGGTCTGATCGGAGCTGAATACTACCGACACGTCCCGTGTTTGCACGCGGTACGCCAGAGTCGGGATATTGCCGTGCGGTATTCCCAACGCGGTCACGGTCACTCCCTGCTGGTCGTAGACTTTCAACGATTCTGCTTTCGTCGCATCAATGACGCGGATATCGAGACGAACGCCTCCCCCCATCTCGCCCTGCTTGGCACCCAACGTGGGACCGAGCACTTGAAATGCGCCATTCTTCTCATCAAACAGGCGACTGAGAAACATTGGAAAGCTTGGCGCCACGTCGCTACCGGAAGGACCGGCTATGGGCAACGGGTCCTTGCGTGCCTGATTGCTCAACCACAGGAGTGCGGGCAGGTCAGAGACGTGGTCGGGATGGAGATGGCTTATGGCGACTAACGACAGGTCGCTAAGTTTAGCTTGGGTCTGGCCAAAGCGAAGGAAGGCCCCGCCGCCCATGTCGACGAGAATCCTCGCCTGGGTGCCGATCCAGAGAAGGTAACTGGCTGACGCTCGATCTGGATTGATCCTAGGTCCACCAGAACCAAGGATTTGCACAGCTACTGGATTCCCCACACAGCTTTGAGCCGACGCGCTGGATGGAATTGAGAGAAGGGCAAGCAAGCACACAATCACGGATCGAATCATGAGTCCACCTCCGTATACCTGAGCAAGTCTCAGAAATTGTAAGAATCCACGCTGTGAGTCTAACGCTATGCGGCTAAGCGGTGACGAAGAAAGCGAGCCTCACGGCGAGCATTTCCGACATCAGTCTTAAGCCGCGGGTTAGGCGGTTCGGCCGGTGAGAATCTGCATGTAGTTCTTTGCCGTGGTCCGATTGTCCCACGCCGCCTTGATATGATCCCTCATGCGCGGCACATCCGAAGCCACCGTGGTTGCCCACAGGTTCGGACCGTATGGGAGAACTCTCATCAAATTGTCGACGTCGAAGATAGGCCCCGTACCTTCGGCCTTGATTATCGCCACGGGCAGTTCCTTCGCTAATCTGATGCCCAGCTCGAACAACACATTTGGGTTGTGATCGGTCAAGTCGGCGACGACAAGGTCGGCCGTAAGGAGCTGGTTTATGATTGTAGATTGAATTACGTCGCTTCCCGCTTGCGCCGCCGTTTCAACCGCAAAGCCTGCCCCGTTGCCAGCTGGCGTGATCAGCGACCGTAGAACCTCCTGGAAGAATCCCAAGGACCTGGGCTGAGGATCCTTCTCGACGAAAGGCATGATCACAAACGCCGTTCGATCGAATTTGCCTTTGGGCTCGCCCACCACACGGATGTCGCTTGGATGCTCGACTTTGGCGGTCTCGGGAATCTTTAAGCCGGGACTGAGTCCCTGCTCGATGCCGAGATATTTGCAGTTCGCCTTGAAAATCTCGGCGAACTCGTCGTGAAACTCCGGATTAAGGCCGAATTCGCTCTGGAGCGTATTCGAAAGGAACTCTCGCTCGGGAAGGTTCGCACTTCCGTAGTGTTCATAGACGCGCTTGAAAATATCAACCGAGAAGAATGACTCAATAAGCTTTTGCTTTCGGGTAGATTCGTCGCCTGCGAATACAATCTCACGTCCCAAAGGTGCCAATTCTATCTTCTCAGTATACCGAGTGCCAATTGTGAAACCATAGTCACGTGCGGCAGCAGCGAGATAGAAAAATTTATTATTGCTCGGCTTAATACTGTGTGCAGCCTGCGCGACGTCCTCTACAGCCCGAGGATTGCCATTGTTCTTCTCCCGAATTGCCTGCGGTATTTTGAGGGACTCCTCTAATGTCCTGCCTGGATAGGGTCGAGTCGATTTCCTCGCTGCGGCCGTATTCCTCCCGCTCGATTGTTGCTTCTTACGTTTCGCCATGGATTATCCTGTGCTCAGCGCCTCAATGGCGCCGCTAGTATACGCTCTCCCTGTCGGGCTTCGAACCGCCTAACAAAGTTCCGCTCACCGGCGCGCGGCGTTTACGCGCGAGTCGCGCGATACGCAGCGTCGCGCGTGAACGAGGCGGCTCCGGCCAGCAAACGGCCGCGCGTCCGATGCAGCGGGGAGTTAGCCCGCCGGCATAGCCGAACTACGCCTCGCAGCTTGGCCGCTTTCGATTGTATTCGGCAATGCAAATCCAGCAGCGATGATCCACACAAAGCCCGGAAACCGTGTTAGTGGCACCAGGAAGAGTGCCTTCGGTGTGATCAGATTGATCCAGCTCAACTCACCGCAGACGGCGAGCACGATTCCAAGCACCGCAATCCACCTCGGCAACAGTTTGTTTAGCAGCGCCGGGATCGACACGCCGGCCATCAGCAGACCGAAAGGCACCGAAAAACCGCTTCCACCAAGCGCCTGCACGACCCAATATAACGCCACAACCACCGTTGGGTTATCGACGACGCCCCGCTGCACCATTGCCCACTGCACTCCCGAAGAAGTGAGCATGTGGATTGAGGTTGTGAAGCCGCCGAATAACGCGATGTACGTGCCGGCTGCGCGGACGCCGAGAAACTGAAGCCGACTTACCACCGCAGCGGTGTACAGGCCAAGCGGGATGGCGGCGCCGAATTGCAAAAAGGCACAGATCAGTGCCGCGCTGGGTCGGCTTCTGAAGAACGCTGCAATCGTGTCGGGGCTCTCCCATGGTCCCGGATAGTACGGCGAACCTCCAAATATTGTAACCGGATAGAGGCCAGCCAAGAACAGAATGACGAACGCTAAGGCGAGCAGGCCGAGCGGAGGACCGGCGTGCCGAACGCGTGCAGCATTCACAGTGGGTGAGGAGTTCATCAGTTCACCTCAAAGATCGGAGTGTACAAGACGGTTGCCCCGGCATGCCTAATCCAAGCGGTCTACAGAGAGATTCGGACCGGCTAACGCCAAGCTCAGCCGGCGCTCTTAGCGATCGGTCTGAAGCGATTGGTTAGCCCAGAATCTCCTATTCCATTTGATTGCCGAGTCTTCCCAAGAATCTTCTTATTCAAATAGGCAAACGGTTTAACCTCCTTCTTCTTCGCATCGTAGTAACCCCAAGTGAGGTATAGAGGGGCGCCGTCCTTAAGATTATTCCAGTCATCCAAGTCAAGAACGTACGTTAGTGAATGATGATCGGCTGATCTTCGTGTTGGGCGGGCAAGCTTCAAGTCTCCGATTTGAAGAGACCAATCAAGATCTCCTATATGGAATCGTTCAGTGTTGTGCAGTTCAATTTCGATACCCGGCTTGCCTTTCAGAGCGTTCTCAATTTGCCTGATACTTCTGACCGTTACTGCCCCGCGTACCAGGTCGATGCAGCGTCCATGTGCGGTGGGCAAATCAAACTCACCACTGGAAAAATTGCTACAATAAGAAATATGCCTTGGCGGTTGGTCATGTTGAGCGACTACTATAGCTAACCAATAGTATCTTGTTCCGTATAGAACTTCATAGCTTCTGTATAGCACGGTGAATCAAAGCCAATGTTGCTCGCTTTTACATCTAGAACAGGCCCTTGTAAAGCCGCTATGACGAGGCGACCCGACAAAAGCCGAAAGTTGTTTCCGTATATTGGAATCAACGTAAGTGCCCGTCGAGTCCGGTTCCCAAGTTGTCAGCCGGACTTCGCACTGCCCGCCCGCCTCGATTCAATACGTGCGTGTATACCATGGTCGTACTAACGTCTCTGTGGCCCAACAGTTCCTGGACGGTCCTGATGTCATAGCTATCTTCTAGCAAGTGAGTCGCGAAAGAATGACGAAAAGTATGACAGCTTGCTGGCTTGGCAATACCGGATTTTACCACCGCGTCGCGGACAGCCCGTTGTAAAACCGACTCGTGCAAATGATGGCGGCGTTTTTCGCCAGTGATCCTATCGGTGTAGTGTTGCGGAGCAGGGAAAACCCATTGCCATGGCCAATCACGACCGGCATTCGGGTATTTGCGTTCCAATGCATGCGGCAAAGCTACACGCCCAAGCCCCTTCGTGATGTCTTCTTGATGTTGGCATCGGTTCGCCTCGATAAGTCTAAAGAGCGACTCCTTGATCCCTGTTGGCAGCATCGTGTGCCGGTCTTTATCACCTTTGCCGGCTCTTATGACAATCTCACTACGGGAGAAATCAATATCCTTGATCCTAAGGCGACAGCATTCCATTAACCGTAGTCCGGCGCCGTAGAGCAAAATTGCCATCAAACGCGGAACACCATTCATGTGGTCAATCACTTTTTTGACTTCTTCCTTTGTGAGAACGACCGGCAGCCGTTGTGGCCTTTTTGCGCGAACAACGCCGTCGATAACTCCGATCTTTCTGTTCAGCACTTCGCTATATAGAAACAAGAGCGCGTTAAAGGCCTGGTTCTGCGTGGACGCGCTCACCCGTCCCCTCGTTGCTAAACTTGAAAGAAACTGTGCAATTTCCGTTTCAGCCATGTCCACCGGGTGGCGTTTGTTGTGGAAGAAGATGAAACGCTTTATCCAATGAACGTATGCCTTCTCGGTCATCTGGCTGTAATGCCGTGTCCGAATCGCCTGCCTGACTTGCTCCAACAACTTCGGTTTCTGAGTCGTCGGAAGTGTTTGAACGTAAGCTTTTGCATTCATCCCACCATCAATGACTACAAGCGTGCGATTAGGCGGTTCGTGAGTGTTTGCTGTTTCCATCATCGCTGCCTCCCTGCCTTAATTCCCCGCGTTCAAAACGTTCCAGTCGTTCCAATCGTTCAAACCGTTTCGACGCAAGACTCCAATGGACTCTTTAACCCAAAACTCGCTTTAGGGCGCTTTGAATTTACCTCCGGCATCTCATCCCATGTTCTGCCATCTAGCTCGCGACCCGTTAGTTTCTTTCTCGTTCCGCCCCACTGCTTGAAGAAAAACGGAACAGCTTGAGCGATGCATCGATCCCGAATTTTTCTCACCCATTGGGGGTCCATATTCCGCGCCCCGGGACCTGACTCGCCACCGACAATTACCCAGTGGATTCCTTGAAGCGGCAAGCGACCAATTGGCCCTAGCAGTGGCTCGACAGATAGGAACCGAACGGCCGCAGGCACTTTCCGCAGATGCTCGATGCGGTAGTTATAGTCGCTGTTCTCAACGCTCACGCCCATCCAGACGTTTTCATGCCATGGCAGTTTCCCGGCGACATCAGCAAGTCTCTCGGATCGTTTGGTTAAGATCTGGAAACTGTGCCAGTCGGCTTCTCCCATGACATCAAAAACACGGCGTACGAATTCCAACGGCACATTCGCGTGGAAAAGATCGCTCATCGAATTGACAAAGATTTTCCGCGGCTGACTCCACCGTAAGGGCTGATCAACCACATCCGGTTGTAGAGTGACAGTGAAATTATTCCGGTACCTCGCCTGCCCCATAGCGTGTAGTCGTCGTGTGAAGCCTGTTTGCGGGTCGGAATATTTCTTTGTTTCTTTCCAAAACTTTGGACCTAACTTATGTTTGCTGTACAGCCCGAGTCGATATAGCGGCAAATTCTTCTCGTCGGACCGAATCAGTAGCGTCTCTTTTAGACCTGGATCAATGTAGCCGAGTTTATGCATTGAGCGTCCAAACTCTTCAACGACGAAATTTTCGAACGATTTGCCCGTCGCCTTTTCCTTACCCCAGCGACTCCGCCAATCTGCGTTACCAACAAATTTCTCCAGTGTCTTATTCCGAGGCTGAATGTAGTTCTGTTCATTGCGATTTGCATCCATGCTGGAAGGAATAAGTACCAGAAAATCCATAAATCTTTGCGACAGTGCTTTTATTGTCGAAAACTGCAAGTTCTGCATTTGAAATGGATCGAGAAAACAAAACCCTAAGACCTTCTGGTTCCTTCCAGGTCGCGGCATCGCCGCAATAATATTATCCACCGATGTGTTGGCATTGCCGGTGATGATCTTTACGTCCCTGTTAGAAAAGTCCCGTCGGCACCTTGTTTCGAGAACTGCAGCATAATTCTCCTCTTCTTCACAGAAGATGTATTTGGCGAATGCTTCAGGCATCCCAAGGATCAGAAGTGGTGACGCACTAACTATCCGTCCTGTTCCGCGAATTTGAGAATGTCCAGAACCAGCGAATAAGTCCAAGTAAACGAGAGCATCCCACTTGGTACGCATGGATTTTACGAACAGCGAAGCATAGAGTTGGACGTGGCGATATTTCTCTTCACCCCAAGAGCCGATTTCTGTGGTTGGCAGGCCGTCATCATCCAGTGTTTTTAGCGGTTCAATACTCGCCATACAGACTTTTTTCGCCCGCGAGACTCTTTATTATGCTTCGTTTCGGGTCAATTGAAATTCTCACACGTAAATGTGGCGGATCTGCTGTTTATCCGGCGTAGCGAATTGACTGTTTCTTCGTCATATCCTTCGGAAACATATTTTCTCGTTTCCCATCGTAACGCGCTTGCAAATCGAGCCAGTACCGTTCGGACATACCGAAGTAATGCGCCAGCCGATGCGCGATGTCGGCGGTGATCGACCGCTGACCTTGAACAATCTCGTAGATGCGCCGCGCCGGGACACCGATTTCTTTCGCCAGGCGCCAGACGCTGACGCCTCGCGGGGCGAGGAACTCTTCTAGTAAGATTCTGCCGGGATGGGTCTTCTTGTTAGTCATAGGAGTGCTCCTTAAAGTGTTCGTTCAAACGTTCAAGGTTCAACCGTTCAACGACAAAACCGGAATCATTGACGTTTGGGCAACAATTCAGGTTTTCTAAATTTCTCGCCTTTCATTCCACTTTTTCTGAGGTAGGTTATGAAATTACTGATCATGCTCGATAATCGTTTAAAAGAGTTTGTAAGCTCGTCGACTTCTGTGCTCCCCACATAACCCTGGTCGAGAGCCACATAAACCTGGGATCTCACTTCGCCACATGATGCCTTGGCAACATAAAGAAATTGAACGAATTCCTGATTGCCACCACGCTCAAACCCTTCGGCAATGTTCGACATGATCGACACAGCGGCCCGTCGGATTTGATCTCTTAGAGCAAAATCTTTTGAGAAATTTTCATTTTTCGTTAATTGATAGATTCTTTGGGTTAACCGGCGACCTTCTTTCCAGACCTCCAGGTCTTCAAACACTTTCACGACCATACAAACCTCCAATTAGCTTTTAGAACTCTGCTCCGAATACGTTGAACGTTTGAACCGTTGAACATTTGAACGTCGCCGTCATTCGACGGCGCCTTGCCAAAACCATCTTCTTCTCACCCGGTCATAGTAGAGCCAGAGAAGATCGCCGCGGCGGGTTTCGGCGAAGTAATATTCGCGCTGGATCTCGCGGTTCCACCAGCCGCCGGAGAAGACATAGGGGCCGGTGAGCTTGTCGATGGTGCCGTGTTTGGGGCCCAGGATGAGCCAGCCGTCTTCGTGCGAGTGATACGGCCCGCCGGCGAGGCGGCGCGGCTTTGCCGCAATGCGGCGCACCAAGACTTTAAGACTTGAGGAGTTCAAGCCGTTCGAGCCGTTCAAATGGTTTCTGGGAAGCTTGATTCGGTCGATGGGCTCCCAGGTAAATCTTGCCTCGGGAAGATGGCCGTCGGCGAGCTTGGCGCAGACTACGGATTCATCGCCGAACTCGGCACGCAAACGGGCCAGCGCGCGATTGGCGGCGTCGAGGTCTCGCATCGGCCTTTCAGTAAACAGGCGAAGCTGCTCGCTGGTGGCAGCGCAGGATTCGGCGCGTAATTCGATTTCAACGACACCGGCGGCAAGCTGGAGCGATTCCAGACGCAGCCGAACAAGATCTAGAATTTGCATCGCATCGAGCGTCGGCGTTGCCGGACGGAGCGGTTCCTTGAGCTGGCCGTTCCGGTCGATAAGCAAAGAAAGCCAGAGAATCA
>WNFU01000213.1_pt1 | contig 75898 bp, 63 predicted proteins | sample 5400121 | NCBI WGS metagenome assembly WNFU01 (sample SAMN13153360, study PRJNA577476) | soil metagenome | isolation source: 100 cm soil or saprolite under grassland replicate 1 | place: USA:California | collected 2016-06-15
ACCCCGCCCACTACCTGGACAAGGTGAGGGGGTCGCTCGACAAGGCCCAGATCGTGTTCGGCAACCTGGAGGGCACCCTCACCACCGCCACCGACTCGAAATGCGACTCCGGTTCCACGAACTGCTTCGCGTTCCGGGTACCGCCGCGGTACGCCGGCTACCTGCGGTACCAGGGGGTTCGACGTGCGTCTGCGACCTCCTGGACCTCGCCGCCGCCGCCGCCAGGCTCGTCCGCAAGGCCGGCGAGGACGCGGACCTGGTGGTCGCGTACATGCACGCGGGTGCGGAGGGCGCGGACAGGACCCACGTCACCGGCCACGAGGAGTACTTCCTGGGCGAGGACCGGGGGAACCCCCGGAAGTTCGCCCGGATGGCGATCGACAACGGCGCGGACCTCGTGGTGGCGAGCGGACCACACGTCCTCCGCGGCATGGAGTTCTACCGGCACCGCCTCGCCGCGTACTCGCTGGGCGACTTCGCCAGCTACCACAACTTCGGGACCGACGGGATCGTGGGGCTCTCCGGGATCCTGCACGTGAGCATCGGGCCCCACGGCTGGTTCCGGTCCGGGCGGCTGGTCTCGGTTCGCCTGAACGACGACGGCCGGCCCCTCCACGACTCCTCGCGGAAGGGGGCCCACCTGGTGGCCCGGCTGTCGAACGAGGACTTCGGGGCGCACGCGGCGCGGGTCCTCCGGGACGGGACCATCGAGCTCCCGCAGTGAGCCACCGCGACGCGCGCCGATGCGCTCGCTTCGAGGAGGGATCCCCGTCGCGCGCCCGGGCCGGATCCGCCCACACGGCCGCCAAGGAGGTCCCCTCGGGCCTCCGGCGCCTCCGCCTGGTGAAGGTGCTCACCGGCGAGATCACGCCGAAGTCGGTGGCGGCCACCGGGGCCGGGCTGGTCTTCGCCCAGAACATGATCTACCAGCACTCCGTCACGGTGTACGACCGGAGGCTCCGCCTGGTGAAGACGATCCCGGACCGCATCCGGCTGTCGCGGTACGGCTACCCGCAGTACCCCGGCTCGTTCCAGGGCGGGCCGGTCGAAGCCGCGTTCTCCCCGGACGCGAAGTTCGCCTACGTCACGAACTACTCCATGTACGGGCCCGGGTTCGACCATCCGGGCTCCGACTCGTGCTCGCCGTCGTCGGGGATCGACCGGAGCTTCGTGTACCGGATCGGATTCCAGCACCTCCACGTGAACGCCGCGATCGAGGTGGGCTCGGTGCCGAAGGTGGTCGCGGTCACGCCGAACGACCGGTTCGTCCTGGTGTCGAACTGGTGCTCCTACGACCTCAGCGTGATCAGCGTCGACAAGGCCCGGCAGGTCCGGCGGATCCCCATCGGCCGCTACCCCCGGGGGATCGCCGTCCCGCCCACGTCCCGGATGGCCTACGTGGCCGTGATGGGGTCCAGCGACATCGCCAAGGTCTCGCTGTCCACGTTCAACGTCCGGTGGATCCGGGGCGTGGGTTCGGAGCCCCGGGCCCTGGTCCTCTCACCCGACGCGAAGTTCCTGTACGCCACGCTGAACGGGACCGGCGAGGTCGTGAAGATCGATCGTTCGAACGACCACGTGGTGGGCCGGGTCCACACCGGCACCGAGCCCCGGAGCATGGCCATCGCCCCCGACGGCAAGGCCCTGTACGTCGTGAACTACGACTCCCAGACCGTGACGAAGGTCAGGACGAGGGACCTGCACGTGATCCAAACGGTCCGGACGAACGTCCATCCCATCGGGATCACCTACGACGGCCCCGCCCACCGGGTGTGGGTGGCCTGCTACTCGGGCAGCGTCATGGTGTTCGACGACGCCGCGTCCGCCGGGTAGCCGGCGCGGCACCGGTCCTCGACGGGGTCATTCGCAGGACTTCACGGTGTCGCCGGGGTCGGTGGAGCAGGTGTCGGTGCCCCTGCCGCCGATGGCGGTGTCGCCCGCCGCGCCGTCGGCGGTGTCGAGGGCATCGGCCCCGCCGCCGCCGACCAGCTTGTCCGTCCCCGCGTGGTCGGTGAGGGCGTCGTTGCCGCCCTGGCCGTACAGCGTGTCGGCGGCCCCGGCCCCATTGATCGTGTCGGCGCCGGCCCGGCCGCAGATCACGTCGGGACCGCTCGTCCCCGTGATCGTGTCGTTGCCGCCGGTCCCGATGATCGTGCATCCCTTCGCGTTGGTCTGGACGGCAACGCTGTCGGTGTCGGACTCGTCGCCCGGGACCGCCTCGGCCGTGGACGACGACACCGAGGCCGTGTTGTCGAACGACCCCGACCGCGTGGGCCGCACGGTCAGCGTGACGGTGAACGACCCCCCGCTGCCCAGCGAGCTCTTCGTGCAGGTGACGGTCCCCGTCGAGCCGGCCGGCGGCGTCGAGCAGCTCGCGCCCCCGGTGTTCGAGATCGACGAGAACGTCATCGACGCGGGCAGCGTGTCCGTCACCTGGAGGTCGGACGCGGCGTCCGGGCCACCGTTCGAGACCGAGATCGTGAACGGGAACGACGTCCCGATGACCACCGGCGACGAGTGGGTCTTCGTCAGCACCAGGTCGGCGGAGGCCGGCGGCGCGCTGGTCACGGTGAGGATGCCGGCGCCGGTGGCGAGCTGGCCGTCGGGGTTCGTGATCGTGACGTCCTTGGTCCCGGGCGCGGCTCCGGTCGTGTTGAGGTCGAGCGTCACCGACGTCGGGCTGTTGGAGGTGGCGCTGTTCACGGTCACCCCGCCCGACACCGTTGCGCTCAGGTGGTGGAACGGCACGGCGCCGCCTCCGAGGTTCGGTCCCGGGTCGTAGAAACCGGAGCCCGACGACGACGTTCCGGTGATGGTCACCGTCGTGGACGACGAGCCGGCGGGGACCGACCCGCTCGCCGACGACGGCGTGGCGGGCGGCGGAGCGATGAGCTTCACCACGCGGACGCCGTAGGAGTTGGTGGCGTCCACGAACTGCTGGATGCTCCACATGGTCATGTCGTCGAGCGGATCCAGGCTGACGTAGGAGTAGTCGCCCCACCGACGCCCGAACTGACCGCCGGGGTCGCCGGGAGGGTTGTACGCGGACCCACTCGATGTGTACAGCGCGGGCGTCCGCATCGTCCCGAGCGCGTCGCCCGACAGCCGGCCGACGGTGGCCGCGTTCACGTGCTCGGCCGGGCCGGCCGCGCTGGACCCGATGGCCGAGTGGCCCTGGCCCGACACCATGATCGAGGGGATCCAGTACCAGCGCGGGTTCGACGAGGCCCCGTCGAACACGGTCCCCGACTGCACCAGCGAGGGGGTCGCCGACACGTTCTGGATCTCGTACCAGCGCACACCGTCCCGGGTCCCGGCGCCCGATCCCACCCCGCCGGTCGTGACCGCGATGTTGTGCGCGGTCCAGATGTGCCCGTTCTCCACACGCGCGGCGAACAGCCGGTCGTCCAGCGCGTCGAGCTCGCCGTTCGTTCCGCCGGCGTTCCCCAGATGCGGCACCGTCAGCGGGAACGACGTCGTGGGAACGGTCAACGTCACGTCCCCGGAGAGCGACGGCGTCCCGCCGGGGTCGGCGACCCGCCGGATGTCCAGCTGGCCGAACGACGCGTTGTCCACGCCGATGAAGTAGCCGACCGTGGCCTCGGCATCGTCGTCGTCAACGCCCTGCGGCGTGAACGGGCCGGCCCCCGTCGCCGAGCCGACGAGCCCCCGGAACGCCGTCACCACGATCGGCCCCGCCCCCAGCACGGAGGACTTCCGGACCACGAACGCATCGGTCCCCAAGAAGTGGCCCGTCGCGGTCGAGAACGCGTTGTCACCGATGTAGAGGGCGTTCGCGTCGATGCCGAGCGTGTCGTAGTCGGCGAACCGCTTGGTCACCGACGGCGTGATCGACGCGTTGTTGAAGAAGAAGAACGTGAAGCTCGACGACGACGTGATCACGCTTCCGCTGCTGACGGCGAGCAGGACGCGATTCGTCTTCGAGCCGTTGCAGCCGGGCACGTCGATGATCGTGAGGAACCATCGACCGGACAGCCGGTCGTACCGGATCCTCGGGTCGGAGGTGAAGTTGCACCCCACCCCGGTCGTCATGACGCTGGCGAAGAACACGTCGGTGTCGGCGTCGAGGGCGCCGTCCGCGACGCCGCTGCGGTTGAAGCTCCTGATCCGGCCGTTCACCGCGACCACGTACTGCGTGGGGCCGATGGCCCCCATTGTGTCCGGCGGGAACGAGAAGTTGGTGTCGGCGAGCGTGGCGCCGGTGAAGCTCGTGCCGAGCGCCTGCGGTGCGCGGGAGCGTCCGCCCGTCGCGCGGGGCTGCGAGGGCGTCGACGAATCCCCCGTGGGCGCGGGCGGCCACTGGGCCACGCGGGGAGCGGACGGGTTCTGCCGCTTGGGATGCCGGACCGCTTCCGGGAGCCGGCCGAACTGGCGAAGCGATCCCCTCGATCGGGCCTCCCGGGCCTGGATGGACCGGACGGATTCCCTGATCCCGGCCGCACCCGTCCAGGGATGACCCCGTGTCCATCCCCCGGCGCCGGCGCGGCCCGCGGAACCCTCGGCGCTCGGTCCCAGCGAGGCCAGCACCAGGATCGTCACCCCGGCGGCGAGGACCGTGGGGCCCAGTCGCCGGGAACGGCGGACGGCACGGGGACGCTGGGGCGGTGCCTGCATCGAGGGGCTCCTCACAACGTGGGGGAACGGGGCCGACCTACGGTAGCCAGTCCCGGCGCACGCGACAAGGGACGTTCAGGGGACGCCCCGACCGCGGGCCACGGGTCGCGCCTGCCCGCGCGGAACCTCCGGCCCGGATTCGACGCCTCGGGCCCCCGCCCCTCAGCGGGGCGCCACCAGGAGGCTCTGGGCCCCCTCCCCGACCCACCCCCGCCGGTCCCACATCGTGCTCCGGGCCACGCCCAGGCCCTCGCTCCCGACCCGCGTGATCGCGTCAAGGCAGACCCACTCCCCCTCCGGCATCCGGGCCAGGTGCACGGTGAGATCGACGTTCACGAACAGGACCTCGGTCATCGGGAACTCCCAGCTGATCCCGTTCCCCGAGTCCGCGGCGGCCAGCACCCGGGACAGCGGCGAGATCTCCTCGCCATCGACCAGCGGGATCCTCATGCGCATCCACATGGCGGTGGGCCCGGGCCGCCCCCAATCGCCGCCGGCCGTGCGCCACTCCATGGCGTGGAAGTAGTTCGGCGCCCACCCCGGGTCGTACTCGCCGGAGGTCGGACAGTCGTCGGGCCCCGGGAGCTCGGTCGCCGGGAGGTTCACCTCCCCGGCCAGTCCCTCCTCCGGGCGGATCCGCCAGGCCGAGGCCAGCGCGACCTCCTCGCCGGTCCCCGCGTCGCACAGCGCGGCCCGCACCAGCTGGACGCGGCGGCCCGGGCGCTCCACCTCCGCGCGGATCGACAGTGGCCGGCACGGGATGGGCCGTAGGACCTCGAGCGCGAACCGCGACACGAGCATCTCCCCCAACGGCTCGACCGCCTCCACGGCCCGCCCCAGCAGCGCCGACGGCGGCCCGGCGTGCAGGGCGTCCGCGGACCACGGCCCGCGCGCGAACTCCGTGGGCACGAACCGGTCCCCGTCCGCGATGAAGAACGCGTCGGGCGGCATGGAGGGGGAGCTTAGACGGTGAGGTTCAGCCGCGGTCGAGCAGCTTCTCGGACCCGCGCTTCCGGGCTGCGGGTCGGTCAGCTCGTCGATCCACCCCCGACAGGGCTCAGGCCTCGGGCATCGGCGGGGGGGCGATCGATGGAGGCTCGTCGGGCGCCCGGCCCGCCGGGTCGTCCACCGGGAGCGAGATCCGGAATGCCGCGCCGCCGTCCGGCCCGTCCTCGACCCACACCGTGCCCCGCAGCGCGGTGACCACCCCGCGGACGATCGACAGGCCGGCCCCGCCCACCGAAGGGCCCTCCTGGCCGGCGAGGGGAACGCGCGCGAACAGCGCCTCCCTCTGGTCCTCCGGCACGCCGGGCCCATGGTCATTCACGGAGATGAGCACCCAGTCGTCGTCCCGCCACACGCGAACGGCGACCGGCGGCCGGCCGTGCCGGAACGCGTTGTCCACCAGGTTCACCAGCACGGGCTGGACGATCTCCTCGTCGCCGAGGATCACGCAGCCCTCTCCGGCGTCGACCTCCACGGGCCGCCCCTGCCGCGCCAGCCCCTCGGCCAGGGCCCGGGCCAGGGCCCCGACGTCCAGCCGGTCCTCCCCGACGGCCGCACCCCGGGACCCGTGCCGGCCCTGCCACCGCAGGCGGTCCACGATCCGCAGAAGCCGCGTGCCCTCCCGTTCCATGGCGTCGACGAGGCCGTCGCGCTGGAGCGGGTCGAGGTCCATCTCGCGGAGGTTCCGGGCGTTGCCGATGACCGCGCGGAGCGGCGCGTGGAGCTCGTTCACCATGGCCGAGACGAAGTCCGCCTTCAGGCGGTACACCTCGAGGAGCTCCGTGACCCGAGCCCGTTCGCGCTGGTACAGCTGGGCGTTCGCGATCTGGGGCCCGACGTGCTCGGCGAACACCCGGAGGGACCCCAGGTCGGACCCCGCGAACGGGTGCCCCCTCGGCGCGTCCATCCGCAGGACCCCGACCAGGTCGCCGCCTCCGACGAGCGGCGCGCACATGGTGTCGCCCGTGACGTCGCCCCGTTCGAACCCGGAGGGGAGCGAGGGGTGCCGGGGAGCGGGGATCAGCATGGCCTCTCGGCGGGCCGCCACTCGGCCCTCGATCCGCTCGCCCACCTGCGTGGTCGCGCCGAACACCGCGCCGGCCCCCCGGGCCGCCGCGCACCGCAACATCCCGGGCCGGACCACCAGGTGGATCGACCCTCCCTCCGCCTCCAGGAGGTCGATCGCGCTGTCCAGGATGAGGTCGAGAGTCCGTTCGACGTCGAGCATCGCGGCGATGGCCTTGCCGGCCGTGGTCAGCGCGGTGTCCTCCTCGATCCGGCGGGTCAGGGCCTCGATGGTGACGTGCTCGTCCACCAGCAGGCCGGAGAGCTTGCGGAGGTGGATCTCCTTCTCCATCACATAGGCCCCGAACCCCACCGCCAGCAGGACCATGGCCGCCCGGAGGACGGGCGCGGACAGCAGCGAGTCCGAGGTCTCGGGACGCGGCCATGCCGAGAGCAGGACCAGCGTCACGCTCACCGCGGTGAGCATGGCCAGGACGATCCCCCACAGCTCCAGGCGACGGCGCTCCACCGCCCGCAGCGACACGTTGCGGACGTCGCCCAGCCCCGACCGCCGGGCGGCCCTTCGGATCGGCTCGGAGACGTTCGCGGCGGCACTCATCGGCGCACTCACCTGAGTTATCGGCGAACGGTGTCGTCCGCGAGCATCGGCCAAAGGTCCGAACCGCGGGTCCCCCAACCCTGCGACGAGCTCGGTCAGCCGGGTGTCACGGAGCGCCGCCGCGCTCCCCGTACAGCACGTCGTCCCCGCCCATGCCGTCGATGTGGCCGGCCCCTCGCAGGCCGCAGATCAGACCCGTCTTGGCCTTGAACGGCCGCCCGATCTCGACCCGGTCGAACTCGTGGGTCGGGTCGACCGGACGTGGATCGATGCTGACGCGCTGCCATGGTGCCCCCTCCGCCCGGGCCGGTGCCCGATGGGTTCCACGGGCGTGGCGGACCGCCATCGCGGCGCACACCCTCGCGCGGGTGGTAGAGCAAGGCGAGCTCATCCGACAGGGGCGCTCGGCGTCCCGGCCGTCAGGGAGCGAGCCGGGTGATCCGCCAGCCGCCGGCGCCGTCGGGGTCGTAGCGGACGCGGTCGTGCAACCGGTTCTCCTGGCCCTGCCAGAACTCCCACCCGGCTGGGACCAGCAGGTACCCGCCCCACCACGGCGGTCGCGGGACATCGTCCCCGGGATATCGCTCGGCGGCTTCGGCGTACGCCCGCTCCAGGGCGTCCCGGTCCGGGAGGGACTCGCTCTGGCGGGACGACGCCGCCGCCAGGCGGGCTCCCCGGGGCCGGGCCTCCCAGATGACGTCCGACTCCTCGTCGGCGCACCGCTCCACGGTCCCCCACGCCCGGACCTGCCGGTGCAGGGCCACCCAGTGGAACGCCACGGCGGCCCGGGGGTTGGCCGAGAGATCCCGGCCCTTCGAGCTCCCGAAGTTCGTCCCGAACGTGAGCCCCCGATGGTCGGCCCGCTTCAGCAGCACCATCCGGACCGACGGTTCGCCATCCGGCGAGGCGGTGGCCAGGGCCATGGCGTCGGGCTGGCGCTCGGCCTCCCGGGCCTCGTCGAACCACCGGTGGAACTGGGCCACGGGGTCGGGATCGAGGTCGCGCTCGTGCAGGACGGCCATGTGGGGTCCCGAGCCTACCGGCCGGCAGTGGTCTCCGATTCGCGCGATCGGGGATCTCTGCCACACTCCCGCCCGGACAATTCCCCCCTGGAGGTGACATATGCGACGATGGTTCACCGCGGCGGCCGGCGCCCAGACCATCGCCATCGTCGACGCGTTCGACGACCCCACCGCGAAGGCCGACCTCGACGTCTACGACAGCACGTACGGGCTGCCGTTCTTCCCGAGCTGTGGGGGGTCGGTGACCACCGCGTGCTTCCAGAAGGTGAACCAGGACGGCAACGCCTCACCGCTGCCCCGCAAGGACGCCGGCTGGGCCCTCGAGATCGCGCTGGACGTGGAGACCGCCCACCAGATCTGCCAGAACTGCAGGATCCTGCTGGTCGAGGCCAGCAGCAACAGCTTCTCGAACCTGGCCGCGTCCGTGAACACGGCCGTGCGCCTCGGCGCGAACGTCGTGTCGAACAGCTACGGCGGCGGCGAGACCAGCAACACCCTTGGCGGCGCGCCTACGATCATCCCGGCGTGGCCATCACGGTGAGCTCCGGGGATGGCGGCTACGGGGTCGAGAGCCCGGCCTCCTACAACACGGTCGTGGCGGGACCATGTGCAAGGGAGCGGCCGGCTACGACGGCCCCACCGGGGTCGGGACGCCGAACGGCACCGGCGGGTTCTCGGCGAACGACAGGGACCCGGGCGGGCCACACCGCGGAGCCCGCCCGGATCCTGTCACGTTCGCGGCCCAGGTGAGACAGTTCGCCCGCGATGGACGCTGAGCGGGAGCGGCTGGAGGACGCCGGTCCGTGGCGGACATGGGGGCCGTACGTCTCCCAGCGCCAGTGGGGCACCGTCCGCGAGGACTACTCCGCCACCGGCGAGGCCTGGGAGTCCTTCCCCCACGACCACGCCCGCTCCCGGGCCTACCGATGGGGCGAGGACGGGCTGGGCGGGATCTGCGACCTTCAGCAGACCCTGTGCCTGGCGTTCGCGTTCTGGAACGGCCGGGATCCCATTCTCAAGGAGCGGATCTTCGGCCTGACCAACGCCCAGGGGAACCACGGCGAGGACGCCAAGGAGTACTGGTGGTTCCTGGACTCCACGCCGACCCACTCCTTCATGCGGTGGCGCTACGCGTACCCCCACGGCGAGTTCCCGTACGCGCGCCTGGTGGAGGAGAACGCCCGGCGGGGCCGGGAGAACGACGAGTTCGACCTCCTGGACTCGGGCCTTTTCGACGGGGACCGCTACTGGGACGTCACCGTGGACGTGGCGAAGGCCGCGCCGGAGGACATGTGCATCCGGATGGAGGTCCGCAACGCAGGGCCGGAGGAGGCCACGCTCCACGTCCTGCCCACGCTGTGGTTCCGGAACCGGTGGTCGTGGCGCACCAACGTGGAGAAGCCCCGGATCACGCTGGATGACGGCGTCCTGGTGGCCGAGCACCGCATCCTGGGCCGCCGGGTCCTCGCGGGATCCGGCTCCCCCGACCCGCTGTTCTGCGAGAACGAGACGAACGCCGAACGACTGTGGGGGACCCGCGCCACCACGCCGTACCCCAAGGACGGGATCGGCGACCACGTGGTGCGCGGCGCGGACTCGGTGAACCCCGCGCACGAGGGGACCAAGGCGGCGCTGCACTACGTCCTGACCGTGCCGCCGGGCGGGTCGCGGGAGATCCGCCTGCGGTTCTCCGACGGCGACACGGACCTCGGGGTGGAGCACGACCGCGTCCACGACCAGCGGCGGCGGGAGGCCGACGAGTTCTACGCCTCGCTCACCGAGTTCGCCACCGACGAGGAGGCCTCGGTGATGCGCCAGGCCTTCGCCGGCCTCCTGATGTCGAAGCAGTTCTACTTCTACGACGTCTCGCGGTGGCTGGAGGGCGACCCCACCCAGCCCCCGCCCCCGAGGGAGCGGCTCGACGGACGCAACTCCGAGTGGGGACACATGAACAACTTCGACGTCCTGTCGATGCCCGACACCTGGGAGTACCCGTGGTATGCGGCGTGGGACCTGGCGTTCCACACCGTGGCCCTGGCCCACGTCGATCCGCAGTTCGCCAAGGACCAGCTGCTGCTGCTGTGCCGCGAGTGGTTCATGCACCCGAACGGCCAGCTCCCGGCGTACGAATGGGCGTTCGGCGACGTGAACCCGCCGGTCCACGCGTGGGCGGCGCTCCGCGTGTTCGAGATCGACGGCTCGCGCGACATCGAGTTCCTGCAGCGGATCTTCCACAAGCTCACGCTGAACTTCACGTGGTGGGTGAACCGCAAGGACGCCGAGGGCAACAACATCTTCGAGGGCGGGTTCCTGGGGCTCGACAACATCGGCCCGTTCGACCGGTCCCAGCGGCTGCCGGGCGACGTGCACCTCGAGCAGTCCGACGGCACCGCGTGGATGGCCATGTTCTGCCTGAACATGCTGGAGATCGCCCTCGTCCTGGCGGCGCACGAACGGACCTACGAGGACATGTGCACCAAGTTCTTCGAGCACTTCACGTACATCGCCACCGCCATGAACGACCAGGGCCTGTGGAACGAGGACGACGGCTTCTACTACGACCAGCTGCACCACCGCGACGGCGGGATGGTCATCCCCATGCGCATCCGGTCCATGGTCGGACTGATCCCCCTGTGCGCGACGACGACGCTCGGACCCGACACGCTGGCCAAGCTCCCGGAGTTCACGTCGCGGCTGCAGTGGTTCCTGGCCCACAAGAACGAGTTCGCCCGGGTGGTCCAGACCGACGACCTCGGCGAGGAGCGCATCGCCCGGCTGCTGTCGATCGTCACGCCGGACCGGCTGGTCCGGATCCTCGACGTGATGCTCAACGAAGCCGAGTTCCTGTCGCCGTACGGGGTCCGTTCGGTGTCGCGGTACCACCTGGAGCACCCGTTCGAGCTGGACGTCGGCGTGGGCGTGGCCAGGGTCGGCTACGAGCCGGGCGTCTCGACGTCGGGGGTGTACGGCGGGAACTCGAACTGGCGGGGCCCGGTGTGGTTCCCGGTGAACTACCTGATCATCGAGTCCCTCCGGCGGTTCCACCGGTACCTCCGAGAGGACTTCACGGTGGAGTACCCCACCGGGTCGGGCCGCCACAGCACCCTCGGCGAGGTCGCCGACGACCTGTCGCAGCGCCTGGTGAAGCTGTTCCTGCGAGACGATCGGGGCCGCCGTCCCGCGTTCGGGCGCCTGGAGAAGTTCCAGACGGACCCCGGGTGGAACGAACGCCTGCTGTTCTTCGAGTACTTCCACGGCGACACCGGCGAGGGCCTCGGCGCCTCTCACCAGACCGGCTGGACGGCCCTGGTGGCCGACCTCATCCTCAACCTGTCGAACCGCGACTCCGTGTCCGCAACCTAGTCAGTGCTCCGCCTCGGAGCAGCGGGCCCGTTCATTGCCGGTGGACCGGGCAGAGGAAGGCGAACGTGCCGTCGAACCGGAGGGTCTGGGTGGCGCCGCCGGCGGGCGCGGCAACCGTCCGCGCCGCGCGTGAACCCGTGAACCGGATGACGTCGACGCCGCGGGTGAAGTCCGCGATGAAGACGTATCCGTCGTGCCAGTACGCGGCCCATGTGTTCGCGTCGTCGGGACGGTAGTAGCCGACCTGGCGGATGTCCCGGGGGTCGCTGACGTCGATGAACCGGGTGCCCTGGGTATAGAACGCGTAGGCCAGCAGGCCGTCGCCCCGGTCGGTGAAGTAGTGCGCCGAGTCGCAGCCGCTGCTGCCCTCCTGCTTCTCCGGCGTCCACGTGTCGAGGACCCGCAGGCGGAAGTGGGTCTGGTCGATGTCCCGCCAGCCCTGCCCACCGAACGAGCCTCGGAGGTCGAAGGTGGCGAACCGGCCGGCCGACTTGCAGTCCGTGGTGACGTTCTCCTCGGTGGCGTACAGGACCTTGCCCTTCGTCCCGGCCACCCCCGGGATGCTCGCGTTCACGTTCCGCCAGGAGTTGTGCATGAACCGCGACGGCGTGTACTTGGCGGACGACCCGCCGCCCGCGTACGGGACCGGCCGGCACCCGGTGGCGCGCTGCGTCTTCCCGGTCAGCGGGTTCCGGTGGAGCCCAGTGGTCCAGTAGCCGCGGACACCGCCCGCCCCGGAGACCCACGCCACGCCGGCCGCGTCCACCTGGACGTCGTGGACGTAGTCGGTCACGCCGTCGTTGCGCTTCGTGTCGATGGGCTTCGGGCACGGCACCGGGTTCGCCGGATCGCGGACATCGGTGGCGAAGATCGGCCGGCCCACGAACTGGGGCTGGGTCTCTGCGTTCGCATAGGGCCCGGCGGTCCAGATGAACGCACAGCGGTTCACGCAGGTGGTGGTGTGGCCCGCCGGGACCAGGAACACGCTGAGCTGGCGGAGCAGCGTCGGGTCCGACACGTCGATGACGTGAACGGCGCCGTAGGGGAACGTGGAGCCGGACGTGGCGGGTGAGGTGAACCCTCGGGGATCCCGGCTGACGAACAGCAGGTGGCGGGCCGGATCCACGTCGACGTCCTCGTTCTCCCAGATGTACATGGGGAGCGCGCCGAGCAGCGCCGGAGCGGCGGGGTCGGAGACGTCATAGCTGTACACGCCGTGGACGGTCGAGACGAACATCGTGTCCCCGATGAAGTTGATCGAGATCGCCGCCCGCAGCTCCGGGATGTTCGCCACGAACCGCACGTTGCCCGAGATCGAGCCGGCCGGCGGGGCGGCCTCGGCGCCGGCCCGGACGGCGGGCATCGCCAGCACCAGGACCAGCGTGAACAGGGTGGGAAGCAGCTTCGGTCGAGAGCGCATTGGCGGGCCCCTCCTCGATCGCGCACCGACGTGTCTACCCCCGCGGTCCGGGGCACAAACGGCGCCCGGGGCCGGTCCTCAGGCGGGTGACCAGCGGAGGACGGCGCCGACGTCGTCCTTCGGCCCGGCGTCCCGGGGGATCACCAGGATGCCGGCGCCGGTCCCGAGCGTGGCCCGGACCAGCACGTCGAGGAGCCGGCCCTCCTGGATGTGGCCGGCGCCGATGCCGAACTGGGCCAGGTCCTCCGGCCGGAGGGCCAGGTGCGCGGGCTCGGGTCCGAACCAGGCGGTGCGCTCGTCGTCCGGGTCGTCGGCCACGAGCAGGACCTCGACCTGCGCGCTCCGGAGCGCGTCGACGACGGCGGCGGGACCGTCGGCCGCGCGATCGTCCTGGCCCCGCTCCCGGTGGAAGTGCTCGATGAGGGCGGAGGCCTGTTCGGCGGCGATCCCCGAGACCGCCTCCTCGACGTCGGGGGGGAGATGGCCCGGCGAGCCCCCGGCCCCGCCCCTCGGGATCACCCGGAGGGCACCCGCCCACCGCTCGGGGATGGACTCCTTCACCAGCGAGACCGCCCGGACGTCGCCGGCGAGGACGACCACGGCGGCCCCCACCCGGTCGGCGAGCTTCGCGGCCTCCTCGGCCACCTGGTGGGCGTTGTGCTCCCACGTGTTCTCGGCCCGCTGCTGGTACCGGCGCTGGGACCACCCCCCCGCCTGGACCTTGCGGATCGGGCCCCCGGCACCCTGGACCTCGCGCGCGATCTCCGTTCCCTCCAGTCGCACGCCCACCAGATCGGCGCCCGTCCGGTCGGTGACGACCGCGACGAACGGCACCCGCTCCTGGCGCCACCGCACGATGGGCAGGAGCTCCGGGAGCATCGCCCACCTCGCCCGGTCGCGAGGCTCGGGCCTTTCGGTGTGCTCCACGTGGACCACGCCGGACGCGTTCGCCACCACGGCCAGGCTCCCGCCCCTGGTGTGCGCCCCCGGCACGACCTCGTCGATGGCACGCAGCGACTCGTCGGGGGTTCCCGCGTCCGCCAGGCGGTCGCGGAGCGACTTCCACCGCGCCGTCCCGAGCTGCGGTGCGTTCTCGACCGCGCCCTCGGTCACCAGGTAGACGGACGCGAAGGGGCCCGGCTGCCGGCAGGCCAGCTCGACGAGGGCCGGGGCGGACACGGCGCCGGCGGGGATCGATTCCGAAGCTTCCATCGAGCGCTCCTTCCGCCTGCGGGCACGACGAAGCGGCGGCGACCGCCTCTTTGGCCACGTACCCGTGCTCGTGCCTCCGAAACGCGGCCCGGCCGGCGGGGGAAGATGCGCGCATGGCTTCGCCCAGGGTCGCGGTGGTCGGGCACACGGAGTGGGTGGAGTTCGCCCTCGTCCGGGCGGTGCCCCGGCAGGGCGAGATCGTGCATGCGTCCGGGACGTTCGCGGTCCCCGCGGGCGGCGGCCCGGTGGCCGCGGTGCAGCTGGCGAAGCTGGCGGGCGGGGCCGCGTTCTTCACCGCGCTCGGGGACGACGAGCTCGGCCACCGGACCGAGGACGGCCTCCGGGTGCTCGGGCTGGAGGTCCACGCGACGTTCCGTCCCGAGCCCCAGCGCCGGGCGTTCACGTTCCTGGACGACGCCGGCGAGCGGACCATCACGGTGATCGGCGAGCGCCTGGGCCCGCACGGCGACGACCCGCTGCCGTGGGACGACCTGGCGGGGTTCGACGCCGTCTATTTCACGGCCGGCGACCCGGGGGCGCTGGCCCGGGCCCGGGCCGCGCGGGTGCTGACGGCCACCACGCGGGCCATGCCGGTGCTGGTGGAAGCCGGGGTGGCGCTGGACGCGGTGATCGGCAGCGCCCGGGACCGGGACGAACGGTACGAGCCGGTGGACCCCCCGCCGGCTGCGGTGGTGCTCACCGAGAGCGGGGCGGGCGGATCCTTCACCACCGCCGGCGGCCGTTCCGGACGATGGGAGGCCTCCCCGCTCCCGGGACCGGTGCAGGACGCGTACGGCTGCGGGGACTCGTTCGCGGGTGGCCTCACGTACGGCCTCGGCGCCGGGATGACGCTGGAGGAGGCCCTGGCCCTCGGGGCGAGGTGCGGGGCCGCCTGCCTCACCGGCCCTGGCCCGTACGAGGGGCAGCTCCGGTCGGCGGACTGACGGCCCACCCGGCGGGCGCTGCTAGCATCGCGCGACCGTGGACGGCGCGCGCTTCCCGCTGGAGCCCGATGCGGAGCTCATGCTGGGCTCGGCGGAGGCGGCCGCCCGTGTGGTGGTCGAGCACCTGGCCTCGCTGCCGGACATGGCGGCGGTGGACCTGGCCGGGGCGCTGGAGGCGGCGACGCGCATACGGGAGCCCGCGCCCGAGGGCGGAACGCCGCTGCGGGAGCTCCTCCACGCGGTCGAGGCCGGCGCCCGGAAGTCGTTCACCACGGCGGGGCCCGGCTACCTCGCGTACATCCCGGGCGGGGGGCTGTGGTCGGCGGCGCTGGCCGACTTCGTGGCCGCCGCGCTGAACCGGTACGTGGGCGTGTGGGAGGCGGCGCCGGTCCTGGCCCAGATCGAGGCGCAGGCCGTGCGGTGGATGGCCGACATGTTCGGCTTCCCGCCGGAGGCCCGCGGGATCCTCACGTCCGGCGGTTCGCTGTCGAACTTCTCCGCCGTGGTCACGGCCCGCCACGCGCTGCTCGGCGAACGGTTCCAGGACGGCACGCTGTACGCCTCGGACCAGGTCCACAACTCGGTGGTGAAGGCGGCCCTCCTGGCCGGGTTCCCCCGGGACAACGTCCGGCTGGTCGCCACCGACGCCGAGCTCAGGCTGGACGTCGCCGCGCTTCGCGAGGCGGTGGCCGCCGACCGCCGCGACGGGCTCCGGCCCGCGTTCGTGGTGGCCAGCGCCGGGACCACGAACACCGGCGCGATCGACCCCATCGCCGAGGTCGCCGACCTGGCCCGGCACGAGGCGATGTGGCTGCACGTGGACGGGGCCTACGGCGGGTTCTTCCAGCTCACCGAGCGGGGGCGGGCCGCGTTCGCCGGGATCGAACGGGCCGACTCCATCACGCTCGACCCCCACAAGGCCATGTTCCTGCCGTACGGCACCGGGTGTCTTCTCGTCCGCGACGGCGGGCTGCTGCGCGCCGCCCACGAGTCCCACCACGGCGAGTACCTCCAGGACCTGGCCCTCGAGGAGGAGATCCCGAGCTTCACGAACTACTCCCCCGAGCTGTCCCGGGACTTCCGGGGCCTCCGCGTGTGGCTGCCCATCAAGCTGCACGGCCTGGCCGCGTTCCGGGAGGCCCTCGACGAGAAGCTCGACCTGACCCGGTTGCTGTTCGAGCGCCTCGGCGAGGTCCCGCAGATCGAGATCCCCTGGGAGCCCCAGGTGACGGTGGTGGCGTTCCGGTTGCGGGGCGACGGGCCCGAGGCCGACGAGGCGAACCGCCGGTTCCTCGAACGGATCAACGCGTCCCGCCGGGTCTACCTGTCGAGCACGACGATCCGGGGCCGGATGATCTTGCGGGCCTGCATCGTCAGCCACCGCACCCACCGCGACCGCATCGAGGAGGCGGCGGAGATCATCCGGAGGGCGGCAGCGGAGGCGGCGACGTAGGCCGGGATCAGGGTCTCGATATGGCCGCGGCCAGGTCGCGCATGCTGACCATCCCGATCACGCGGTCGCCCTCCACCACCGGGAGATGCCGGAAGCCCCCGGTCAGCATGCGGTCCAGGGCCTGACCGGCCGTGGCGTCGGGCTCGATGACCTGGGGATCGGAGGTCATGCGGTGGCGGACCAGGGAGGAACGGCCGATGTCGGAGGTCCCCGACAGCGACTCCAGGATGTCGCGTTCCGTGAAGATCCCGACCAGCCGGTCGCCGTCCATGACGAGCGCCGAGCCGGCCCTCCGCGCGAACATCGTGCTGGCCGCCTCCATCACCGTGGCCGCCGGGCCCACGACGACGAGGTCGGTGGTCATGACATCCCGGACCGTCGTCACACCTGCCTCCGCGTGCGGATCAGCCGAAGCGTAACGATCCCGGCGGAGCCGCGCGAGCCGAGCCCCCCGCCGCCGAGAAAGAGTGACAAAACCCGGGCTCGAACTTGACCGACCGGCGGCCGATCCGTAGGGTTCGCATCGGAGACCGCTGGAACCCTCGGGTTCCGGCGGTTTCCATTTGCGGGTCCGTTTTCCCTCCCGACCAGCGGTCTTCGCCCCACGCCCGCCCCCCCGGTCACCCATCCAACGGCGGCATCCGCCCCCGTCGGCGCGTTGGGACAGAGTTGTCCCTGGGGGCATCTGGGTGATTTGCCAGGTCCGCCCGATGGGTAAAGATTGATGCGTAGTCGTCCAAGGAGGGCAACCATGGCGTTACGCGCCGAGGAACTCCGCGGCGAGGAAGCGCTCCTCCAGCGATACATCGAGTCCGCCCGCCGGCGCGAACGGCTCCGGGTCGACACCGCGACGAACCCGGACGGGACCCGGGACCTGCTCCTGGCCCGCTACCTCCGGGCCCTTCGCCGGAACCCGCCCCCCGAGGGCGTCAACCTGGAGCACGCCGCGGTGCGGACGTGCCCGTCGTGCGGCGAGCGGACGGAGTTCCGCGAAGAGCGCGGGGGCTGGGCCGAGTGCCCGTCCTGCGGCCAGATGGCCTGACCGGCCCGAAAGCCGCGCGGCGGATCCACGAGCGCCTGGAATTGTCCCTATCGGCGGCCGTTCGCGAGGTGCAGGCTCCGGGACAGTTCACGGATGCGTCGACGCGCACCCGTGAGGCGATCCAGCCGGAGGGGGGTGGCGCCGATGGGCATCGAACGCTCGACCGGCCGCATCCCGCGAGGCGCATCGATCGTACGCCAACTGCCCGGCGGGGACCTCGGTGACGGGTGGCGGGGTCCACGTCACCGGTCCGAGCAGCGACCTCGAGCCCAACTCGACCCGGCCGTTCGACGGCGTGGACGCCGATGCCCTGGGCGACGACGCCTGGCAGGCCCGCGAGAACAACCACACGGAGGTTGACCCGACCGTGAACGCGTTCGCCGTCTGCCACGAGCCGACCCAGCGTGTCGTGCCGGGGCCGATCCGGTATACCGTGTCGCGGTCGCCATCGTCGGGGGCCTGGAACATGCCAACCAGTCCGGTGTCGCGGATCACCGCACGGATCGCGGAGACCGCTGAGCCGTTCATCCGCTTCTTCTCCGAGTACGCGGACCACCGCGACGCGGCGGGGCCCGACGCATCCGACTTCGTGGCCGGGAACCCCCAGGAGCCGGTCATCGACGGGTACGCGGAGGCCATCCGCCGGCACGCGTACTCCGACGATCCCCGGTGGTTCGCGTACACGATGAACGACCCGGGCGCGCAGGCCGCGGCCGCGGCATCGCTGAACGAACGGCTGGGCTCGCGGTTCCGGCCCGACGACATCGTGATGACGAACGCGGCCATGGCCGGACTCGCCACGAGCCTGCGCGCCGTGTGTGACGACGGCGACGAGGTGATCATGGTCAGCCCGCCGCACTTCCTGTACGAGCCGATGATCCTCGCCGCCGGCGCCACGGCCGTACGGGTGCGGATGCGCGAGGGGGACTTCGACGTGGACGTGGACGGCATCGCCGGCGCGATCACGGCCCGGACCCGCGCGGTGATCGTGAACTCGCCGCACAACCCCACCGGGCGGATCTACCCGCCGTCGACGCTGCGGCGTCTCGCCGACGCCCTCACCGAGGGCTCGAGGACGAACGGCCGCGCCGTCTACCTGTTGTCGGACGAGGCCTACCACCGGATCGTGTTCGACGGGAACACGTTCGAGAGCCCGGCCATGCACTACCCGAGCTCGTTCCTGATCTACACGTTCGGCAAGACCCTGCTCACGCCGGGGCAGCGGCTCGGGTACATCGCGGTCCCGCCCGACATGCCGGACCGCGAGGAGGTGCTGCGGTCGCTCACCGTGGCCCAGCTGGTGAGCGGGTGGGCCTGGCCGAACGCGCTGCTCCAGCACGCGCTGCGGGACCTCGAAGGGCTCACGATCGACGTCGGCCACGTCCAGGAGCGCCGGGATCTCATGGTGGCGGCGCTGCGCGACGTGGGCTACGAGCTCCACTCGCCGGAGGCCGCGTTCTACCTCCTGGTCCGCTCGCCGATCGAGGACGACGAGAAGTTCACCGAGCTCCTTGCCGGGAACGGCGTGTTCGTGATGCCGGGCCGGCTGCTGGAGGCGCCGGGGTTCTTCCGGATCTCCCTGACCTCGTCGGACGCGATGATCGAACGGGCCCTGCCGCTGTTCGCCGAGACCCTGGCCCAGGCCGGCGGCCGGGCGTAGGGGCCCGGCTCGGCGGCGCCCGTGACCCTCCACCTCCTGCTCGACACCTCGAGCCTGATGTACCGGGCCTTCTTCTCGGTGCCGGCCACGGTGCGGGACCGGGGCGGGCGGCCGGTGAACGCGGTGCACGGGTACCTCGACATGACCGCCCGGCTGGTGGAGCGGTTCCACCCCGAGCGGTGCGTGCACGTGTTCGACGCCGACTGGCGGCCGGCCCCGCGGGTGGCCGAGTACGCGGGGTACAAGGCGCAGCGGGCGGCCGACCCCGAGGGGCTCCCCGAGCAGTTCGACCTGCTCCGCGAGGTCCTGGAGGCCCTCGGCCTGCCGTGGGCCGAGGCGCCCGGCTGGGAGGCCGAGGACGCCATCGGCGCGATCACGGCGCGCGGCGGCGAGGACGACCGGTTCGCGGTGGTCACGGGCGACCGCGACCTCCTCCAGCTGGTCCACGACCCGGAGGTCCTGGTGCTGTTCACGCTCCGCGGGGTGTCCGAGCTCCGCGAGTTCGACGAGGCCGAGGTCCTGGACCGCTACGGAGTGCCGGCGGACCGCTACGCGGAGTTCGCGACACTCCGGGGGGACCCCTCGGACGGGCTCCCCGGGGTCCGGGGCGTGGGCGAGGTCACCGCCCGGGCCCTCGTGAACGCGTACGGGAGCCTGGAGGAGATGCTGGAGGAGGCCAGGGCGCCCCGCCGGCGGCCCGGCCCCCTCCAGGGCTCGCGGTCGCTGGTGGCGAACCTCCGGGCGGCCGAGGGCTACCTGGACGCGATGCGGCGGGTGGTCCCGATCCGCACCGACGTGGACGTCACGTGGTCGGAGGCCGAGGCCCACCCGGAGCGGGTCCGGACCCTGGCCCGTGAGCACCGCCTGGTGGGGCCGGTGGAGCGCCTGGAGCGGGCCCTCCGGGGCGAGCCGGCCGGCGGCGCCTCCCGGAGCACCCGGGCCTGACCCGGATCAGCCCTCGGGGGCGTCCACCGGCGGGACCGTGTCCTCGCTCTCGCGGCGCTCAACCTCGAGGCGGTCGGCGTCGGCGGTGGCGAGCGGTGGCTCGGCCACCTCGTGTCCACAGGTGTAGGTCTCGAGGATCGGGGATTCGGGACGCTGGATCTCGTCGCCCCGCTCCGGGCCGAGGTGGCGGAGCACGCCCCGGCCGCACACCGGGCACCGCTTCTCCGGATCGGCCATCCCGCCCAGCCTACCCGTGGGGGCGTGAGGACGAACCCGCGTGGAAAGAGTGACAAAATCCGCCCGCCGGCTTGACCGGGAGGGACCGTGCCGCTACATTTGGCCTCGGAGACCGCTGGAACCCTCGGGTTCTGGCGGTTTCCATTTTCAGGGGACTGTGGCGGTGCGGGCGTCCCCGCCGGAGCCCGCTCCGACGCCCAGCTCCCGCCGGAGGGCCGGCAGGGGCAGCGACCCCAGCGTCAGCAGACGGTCGTGGAAGTCCCTCAGGTCGAACTCCGGACCGAGCAGCCGTTCGGCGTCCCGGCGGAACCGTTCGATCTCGCGCTGGCCGATCTTGTAGGACAGGGCCTGCCCGGGCCAGCCGATGTACCGGTCGATCTCGACCATGGTGTTCGCGCGGGGCCCGCCCGTGGCCCGGTCCAGGTAGTCGACGGCCCGCTCACGATCCCACCCCAGCGCGTGGATGCCGGTGTCGACCACCAGCCGCGCGGCCCGCCAGGCCTGCGCCGAGAGCATGCCCAGCCGTTCGTGGTCGTCCTCGTACAGCCCCAGCTCGTCGGCCAGTCGTTCGGCGTACAGGCCCCACCCCTCGGCGAACGCGCTCCCCAGCAGGATCCCGCCGAACCGGCGGAGGGCCGGGCGGTCCGCGTGCTCCTGCTCCACGGAGAACTGGAAGTGGTGGCCGGGGTTCGCCTCGTGGAAGCTCACGGTGGCCAGCGCGTGGAGGCGGCGCTGGGCCAGGTCACCTGTGTTCACCCAGTAGATGCCGGGCCGCGATCCGTCCCCCGCCGGGGGCTGGTAGTACGCGAGCGGGGTGTCGCCCTCGCGGAACTCCTCGATCATCCGGACCTCACACTCGGCCGAGGGCATCCGGCCGAACACGGGCCGGGCCCCCTCCCACCCCGTTCGCACGTGCCGCTCGGCCAGATGGATGAGCTGGTCCCGGCTGGACGGCACGTCGGCACCGCTCTCGGCGTGGGCCGCCAGCGCCTCGTCCGCCGTGGCGAACCCGAGGCCCTCCGCGATGCGGCGGCGCTCCTGTTCGATCGACTCCATCTCCTCCAGCCCGATGCGATGCACGTCTTCCGCGTCGAGAGGGACGGTGGTGTACGACACGATCTCCACCGCGTACCGCTCCTCCCCGTCCGGCAGCGCGAGCAGGCCGATCGTGTCCCGGGCCCGGGTGCGGTACGCACGGAGGAACTCGAGGTACCGGCCGTAGGCCGGCCACAGGACGTGCCGCAGCGCGTCGGCCACGCGTTCCCGACCCTCGTCGGTCCCGTTCGCCACGGGGGTCATCCCCGGCGACTGATCGGGCGGGATGGCGATCAGGCGCTCCATCTGTCCGATGGCCCGGTCCACCACCAGCGCGGGCGCCGAGATGCCCTCGTCGAGCCCCCGGGTCCCCACGTCGGCCAGGCCCTCCAGGAAGGACGGGAACGCGGCCAGCCGGTCCACGTAGCGGTCCACAGCCTGCTGCGTGCCGGCGGGCTGGAGGACCGAGATCGCCACCAGCAGCTGGGCCGGCCCCCACAGGTGGGTGACGGCGGCGAACCGGTCGGTGCGCATCCGGATGGCCTCGAGGTTCCGGTGGGCGATCGCCTCCAGGACGTCCAGCGCGGTCCGTTCGGATTCGCCCAGCACCGACCGGTCGATCGTGCGGGATTCGTCGAGCGCTGCGCGGTGCACGGCGCGGGCCCGGGCGACCCCCTCCTCGGAGGTGTCCGGCAGGCGGTCGTCGAACCGCTGGTCGCCCACCTGCGTGGCCAGGATGGGATCGAGCTCGAGCAGGGCATCCCAGTAGCGGTCGGCCAGCTCCAGGGCCTGCTCCGCGGGCGGGGCGGGAGCGGGCGGGGCGGGAGGGGGCGGGGCGGTGTCGGTCATTTTGGCGACAGGCTAACCCGAGGGCCGGGCGGGCAGCCGCGCTTCGCGGTGCTGGGAACCCGATGCGTCGGCGCGGTGTAGGAGTCGTAGGAACCGGACGAGGAGGCGAGCATGATCAGGCGATGGGCGGTGGCGTTCGTGGTGGGAGCGGCCGTGCTGGCGCTGGCGGCGCCGGCCCAGGCCAAGGGCGAAGCGAGCAAGGTGTCGATCACGAACCCCGGGGGCGGCGGCTCGGGGTCGGGCGGGCCCGGCGGGGGCGGTTCGGGCGGTTCCGGGGGCGGCGGGTCAGCGAAGGGCTCCACGGCGGTCCTGTCCTCCCCGATCGTCCTCCACGGCCTCGATGCGGGGAGCTGGCTGGGCGACAGCGGGTTCTTCGAGGCGACGCCGGGGCGGCCGGACGTCGCGTCCATGGGGCCCGCCCTCGATGTGGCGGTGACGATGTCGTGCGGCGGGCACGGCACTCCCGGCGGGATGGTGCAGCAGCGGCTGTTCCCGTACGCGTCGGGCGGCGCCCTGATCCAGACCCTTCCCGGCCAGAAGTTCTGCGAGGGCAGGATCGGTGGCGGCTGGTGGTCCCTGTCCTCCAGCGCGCTGGCCATGCTGCAGCAGCACGGACTCCCCGGGACCTCGCCGCTGACGAAGACCGCGGCCCCGGCGGGCGGCGCGGCGAAGGGCTCCGAGGCCGGTTCCGCGGCGGCCCGTTCGTCGGCATCCCCGGGGCGCGCGCCGTGGATCCTCCCGGTGGCCGTGGGGGCCGTGGCGATCGTGATCGTGGCCGGAGCGAACATGGCGGTCCGGCGGCGCCGGCGGGAGACCGCCACGACCGCATAGCCTCCCGGAGCACGCCCGCATGAGCGCGGTCGGCCGCAGGCCGGCCGCGCTCGCGTTCGCCGTCCTGTGGACCACCCTCGCGGCCGCCTGTTCGTCGACCGGCCATCCCGACCGACGTGAGATCAGGGTCCCCTCGGACGCCCCGACCATCCAGGCCGCCGTGGACATGGCCGGGCCATTCGACACCGTGCTGGTGGACCCCGGGACCTACCCCGGGGACGTCGACGTCCCCTCCGAGTTGACCGGACTGACCATCCGGGGCGAGAGCCGGAGCGGCGTGGTCATCGACGGGCGGGACCGGACGTCCGCCGGCATCACGATCCACGCGGACCGAGTGGTGATCGAGAACCTCACCGTGCACTCGTTCCAGGGCAACGCGCTGCTGTTCCAGAGGGTGGACGGGTTCGCAGCGCGGTACGTGACGGTGTGGAACGTGGGCGGGTACGGCGTCTACGCCATCGGGAGCCGGGGCGGCGTGGTGGAGCACTCGCTGGTCTCGGGGGCCGCCGACGCGGCGTTCTACATCGGCGAGTGCCGGCCGTGCAGCACGACGATCGACGACGTCACCGCCCTGCTCTCCGGCCTGGGGTACTCGGGGACGAACGCCGGCGGGGGGCTGGTGGTCCGCGACTCCGTGTTCGACCGCAACGGCACGGGCATCCTGCCGAACTCGTTCGACGACGAGGCGAACCCTCCCCAGCGCGGTGCGACGTTCTTCGGGAACACCGTGAGCGGCAGCGGCTCGGTCCCCACGCCGGCCAGCGACCCCGTCGACGGCCTCATCGGCATCGGGATCGGCGTGGCCGGGGGCCAGGACGACGCCGTCCACGACAACACGGTGACCGGGAGCGCCCGGTACGGGATCGCGGTGTTCGCCACGATCCAGCCGGAGGGTTCGCCCTGGCGGCCCCACGGGAACGCGATCAGGGACAACCACGTCGCCGGCAGCGGCCTGGCCGACCTGGCCCTCGGGGCGCTCGCCGGGGGCGGGAACTGCTTCGAGGGGAACCGGTTCGCCACGAGCCTCCCGGACGGCCTGGAGCGCCTGGCGGCCTGCTCCGGACCCCGCGCGCCTGCCGGCGGCGACCGATCGGTGTCCGAGGAGCTCGAGATCTCCACGCCGGAGGCGCTGGTCCGATCCGGCGACCACCCGCCCTACACGTCGATGCCCGAACCGCCGCCCCAGCCGGAGATGCCCGGAGCGTGACCCGCCCGGGTCAGAGCTTGTAGCCGAACCGGCGGAGGAGGTCCTTGCGTTCCGCCTCGTCGTCGTCGGTCTCGACCCCGAGGGGCGGCTCGCCGTCCACCACGCCGACGATGCCCCGTCCCAGCTCGGTCTCGGCGACCAGGACCTCGGTGGGGTTCGCGGTTGCGCAGAACACCTGGCACACCTCGCTCACCATCTTCACCGCGTTCAGGACGCTCACCGGGAACCCCTCCCGGAGGAACACGATGAAGGCGTGGCCGGCGCCGATGGCCTGCGCGTTGCGCACGGCGAGGTCCACCAGCTCGGGGTCGTTCCCGCTCCGGCGGACCAGGCGGACGCCGGAGGCCTCGCAGAAGGCCAGGCCGAACCTCAGGACCGGCGAGGCCTGGGCCAGCGTCTCGTGGAGATCCTCGACGGTCTTGATGAAGTGCGAGTGCCCCAGGATGAAGTTGAGGTCCTCGGGCTTGTCGATCCTGACGGCGTGGAGCTCCATGCGGTGTCCTCCTCCTTCGCGTTCGACTCAGGTGGGCGGCGCGCCCGTAGGAGGCGGCTCCCCTGGCTCGGCGGGCTCGAGGTCCGGGGGCGGTTCCGCCGGCTGCCGGAAGCCGCCGGTCCGGGAGAGGTCCGGGATCGCCACCGGCGGCGCGACCAGGGGCGTGCGCCTGGCCCGCCACACTGCGATGGCCGTGGCCCCCAGGCCGTACGCGGAAGCCACGAACCAGGAGATCGGGCCGGCCACCGGGACGAACCCCACGGCCCGCAGCACCGCCCATCCCGCCAGGAACGCGGCCAGCCGCCGGGGCCCGCCGTGGCGCGGGGGGTGCACGATCGTCCGCCCGAGGACCCAGGCCGCCGCCACGTATCCGATCGAGTACAGCAGCGCCAGCCCCAGGAGGAGCCCGATGCCGAACGGGATCCCCACCAGGCTCACCATGAGCACGACCGCGGCCACGGGCAGGCCCACCAGGAGCCCGACCCCCCAACCGATCGAGCCCCCCACCGCCGTTCGGCCGGCCCGGCCCACCGCGTCCATCCCGCGGGGGGCGAGCAGCAGGAACAGCAGTCCCAGCAGCAGCGTCGAGACCGAGATCGCGATCCACACGCCGAGCTTCGTGACCAGCGTCCCCGGTGACAGGAACGACCACGACCCCCGCCGGATCTCGCCATCCACCAGGGTCCCGACCTCGACGGTGAGCTTGCCCCTGGTCACCCACACGTCGCCGGTGACGTGCGCCCCCTTGACCAGGGTGATCGGCCCGTTCAGCGCCACCACGTCGCCGTGGACCACGCCGGAGACGACGATCGGGCCGTCCGCCACGACCACGCTCCCCCGCACCATGCCGCCGATGCGAGCGGTCCCGTGCACGATCACCACGTCTCCGGAGGTGGTCCCCCGGGGAACCACCACATCGCCCGAGAGCACGACCTGGTCGCGGGCTCCCCCGCCGGCCCCCGGCTGCCCGCCCGCGGCGAACGCCGGGCCGCCGGCCAGGACCAGCGCGGCTCCCAGGATCAGCGCGGAGCCCGCCAGCACGCCGGACCCGCGGGCTCCCCCGCCGCTCACCGTTCCAGGGCCTCACCGGCCCGGGCGATGAGGACGGCCAGGAGGGCCACCCGGGGGACCACGCTCTCGAGGTCGAGCCACTCGTCCGGCCCGTGGGCCCCGCCCCCCACGGGCCCCAGCCCGTCGAGCGTGGGGACGCCCATGGCCGCGGTGGTGTTCGCGTCCGACGCGCCGCCCGTCGCGGCGTCGTCGACCTCGAACCCCAGGTCGCCGGCCACCTCCCGGGCCAGCGACACCAGCCGGGCCGCGGCCTCGGTCTTCTCCATGGGCCGATGGCCGGCCATGGTCCGGACCTCCGCCGTCACGTCGGGCACCGTGTGCTCATCCGCGATCCGCCGGACCTCGGCCTCCGCCTCGGCGAACGTGTCCACGTTCGGCGAACGGACGTCGATCTCGAGCGCGCACCGGTCCGGGACCACGTTCGGCCGGGTCCCCCCGGCGACCACGCCCACGTTCACGGTGACCCCCGGCCACCGCCCGTTGAGCGCCTGGAGAGCCAGGATCTTGTGCGCGCCCTCCAGGATCGCGTTCCGCCCGCGCTCGGGCTCCACGCCGGCGTGGGCCGCCCGGCCGGCGATCTCGATCCGCACGTCGATGATCCCCTTGCGCGCCGACACGATGTCGCCGTTCTCGCGCGCGCACTCCAGCACCAGGCACACGTCCGCCTCCCGCGCGCACCGTTCGATCACGGCCCGCGAGAACGTCGAGCCGATCTCCTCGTCCGGGTTGCACACGAACGTCACCGGCCGGGCCAGGGCCCCGGCGGCCTGGAGGGACTCGAGCGCCACGAACCCCGCCAGGAGCCCGCCCTTCATGTCGGACACCCCCGGACCCAGGGCGCGCTTCCCCTCGGTCCGGTACGGCCGCCTGGCCGCGGTTCCCTTGCCGAACACGGTGTCCATGTGCCCGATCAGGAGCACGCGTGGTCCGCTCCCCTGCCGGCGCCGCCCCACCACGCAGTCCCCCAGGCGGCGCTCGCCGCCGGCGGGCTGGTGCGGCAGCCGTTCGACCTCGAACCCCAGCCCCCGGAACCCCTCGGCGCACATGTCGGCGATCCGGTTCACGCCGTCCGGCGTGTACGAGCCGCAGTCCACGTTCACCATCTCGCGGAGGACCTCGAGGTACTCGCCCTCGCGGCGTTCGATCTCCGAGCGGATCGCTCCCAGGTCGGCCATCGGCCTGAGATTACAGGGGACGCCCGGTGGGATCGCCGGCCCTAGGAGGCCAGAACGGGTCGCGCTCGCTCTCGCGTGAGGATGTCGAAGTCGCCGCTGAGGGGGGTCGACATGAAGGCGATCCGGGTCCCGTCCGGCGACCACGAGGGCCCCCGGTCGTCCCCGTCGCCCCTGGTCAGGCGGCGGACCCTCCCCCCGTCGAGGTCCATCCGCCGATGGTCCGGCCGATCCGGACGTCCTGCGACATGGGGAACTTCTAGCACCCCGGCCTTCCCGGGACCAGGGGCGGGGCCCACCGCGAGACCCCCTCGACATACCATCGCGGCGATGTCCGAGACGGAGCCCCTCGCCCCACCGCCCGAGGACCCGGAGGTCCCGCCCGACTGGGCCAGCCGGGACCCGTGGTGGACCTTTGGGTACTGGATCCTGGGCGGGCTGCTCCGGTTGCTGTTTCGGATCCGCTACCTGGGCCGCGACCACGTCCCGAAGCAGGGTGGCGCGATCCTCGCCTGCAACCACGTCAGCGTGCTGGACCCCGCGATCATCGCGATGGGCGCCACCACCACCGGCCGGGCCGTCCGGTTCCTGGCCGCCGCCGAGTTCTTCGGCCACCGGTTCATCGGGTGGGGCCTGCGCAGGCTCCGCCAGATCCCCATCCACCGCGGCGCCAGCGACCGCCGGGCCCTGGCGGAGGCCGCCCGGGTCATCCGGCGGGGGGCCCTGGGCGGGATCTTCCCCGAGGGCCAGGTCAGCCCTGACGGCAACCCCCTGCCGGGCAAGCGGGGCGCCGCCCGTGTGGCCCTGGCCAGCGGCGCCCCGCTGACCCCGGTGGGGATCTGGGGAACCCGCGCCCGGTGGCCCCGGGAGGGCCTGAGGCTCCGCCGGCCCCTCCGCCCCCGGGTGTTCGTCTCGTTCGGCCCCCCGGTGTTCCCCGAGGGCGTCCTGGAGTCCCCCGAGGACGTCCAGGCCCTCACCGACCGCATCATGGAGGCCATCGCCGAACAGGTCGAGGTCGCCAAGGCCGCCGTCGAACGCGGCCACTGAGAGCCCGGACCGAAATCTGACCGCTCGCTCCGTTGCGGGCTAAGGTGAAGGTCGTGCGACGAATCGCCGCCGGACGAACTCGCCGAAGGCGCGGCGGCGAACGATCACTGGAGGCGCATGGCCAGAGCGAAGCCGGTGGAGGAGCCCGAGCGGCGTGAGCCGGGCACGCCTGCCCTGCAGGGCGTGCCGGCGTCGTTGGTTGCCGAGGGGTCACGCGCGGTTCGTCCTGATGAAGTCAGGGAAGGACGCCGGCGGGTCGTCATCGAGCACGTCACCCCGGAGATCGAGGGCGGGCGGTATCCGGCCAAGCGCGTCGTGGGCGAGGACGTGGTGGTGGAGGCCGACGTGTTCGCCGACGGGCACGACCGGCTGGCCGCGGAGCTCCGGTGGCGCCGCGAGGGCGAGCGCGAGTGGCACGACGAACCCATGGCGTTCGTCGACAACGACCGGTGGCAGGGGACCTTCCGGGTCGAGGAGCTGGGCCGGTACCGGTACACCCTCCGTGCCTGGGTGGACCGGTTCGGGACGTGGCGGGCGGGGCTCGAGAAGAAGGTCGACGCCGGGCAGGACGTCTCGGTGGAGGTCCTGGCGGGGGCGGATCTGGTGGAACACGCGGCCCAGCGCGCCGCCGGCGAGGACCGCCGGACGCTCCGCAGAGCCGCGAAGTCCATGCGGGAGGGCTCGGACCCCGACCTCCTGACCGCGCTCCTGGGCACGGGCCGACAGGCGGCGAGAGCCGCGGCCGTGGAGGCCGCGCTCGACCCCGCCGTGGCCGAGGCCATGGACCGCTCGCCGGACCGCCGCACGGCCACGGCCTTCGACCGCGAGCTGGCCGTGTGGGTCGAGCCCGAACGGGCCCGGTTCAGCGCGTGGTACGAGATGTTCCCCCGCTCCACCGGCCGGGGGACCGAGCCCGGCACGTTCGCCACCACCGAGCAGCGGCTGCCGTACGTGGCCGGGCTGGGGTTCGACATCCTGTACCTCCCGCCGATCCACCCGATCGGCCGGACCCTCCGCAAGGGCCCCAACAATGACCCCTCGGGTGGTCCCGGCGTCGTCGGTTCCCCGTGGGCCATCGGGGGCGAGGAGGGCGGGCACACCGCGATCCACCCCGACCTCGGCACGTTCGGGGAGTTCGACCGCCTGGTGGCCGCGGCGGCCGCCCAGGGGATCCAGATCGCCCTCGACATCGCGTTCCAGTGCTCGCCCGACCACCCGTGGGTCCGTGAGCACCCCGACTGGTTCCGCAAGCGCGCCGACGGCTCGATCCAGTACGCGGAGAACCCCCCGAAGAAGTACGAGGACATCTATCCGTTGGACTTCGGGACCGAGGACTGGCGGGGGCTGTGGGCCGCGCTCCGGGACGTGTTCGTGTTCTGGATCGCCCACGGCGTCCGCGTATTCCGCGTGGACAACCCCCACACGAAGTCGCTGGCGTTCTGGGAGTGGTGCATCGACTCCCTGAAGCGCGAGCACCCCGACCTCATCTTCCTGTCGGAGGCGTTCACGCGGCCCCGGCTCATGGAGCGCCTGGCCAAGCTGGGGTTCACCCAGTCCTACACGTACTTCGCGTGGCGGACCACCAAGCGCGAGATCACCGAGTACATGACCGAGCTCACCCAGACGGAGCTCCGCGAGTACTTCCGGCCGAACTTCTGGCCGAACACGCCGGACATCCTCACCGAGCAGATGCAGACCGGCGGCCGGGCCACGTTCATCCACCGCCTGGTCCTCGCGGCCACGCTGTCCTCGAGCTACGGGATCTACGGTCCGGCGTTCGAATTGCAGGAGCACGAGCCGGTGGCCCACGGCCGGGAGGAGTACGACCACTCCGAGAAGTACGAGATCCGGGACTGGAACCTGGAGAACCCCCGGTCCCTGGCCAAGCTCGTCGGCCGGGTCAACGCCATCCGCCGGGAGAACCCGGCCCTGCACTCGATGGACGGATTCCGGTTCCACCACATCGACAACGACAACATGCTGATCTACAGCAAGGCCACGGCGGACCGGTCGAACGCCGTGCTGGTGGTGGTGAACCTGGACCCGTACGCGAAGCAGGCCGGGTGGACGCACCTGTGGCTGGACGACCTCGGCGTCACCGAGCACGACCGGCCGTTCCAGGTCCACGACCTGCTCACCGACGCCCGGTTCGTGTGGCGGGGCTCGGGGAACTTCGTGGAGCTCGACCCCCAGAAGATCCCGGCGCACGTGTTCCGGATCCGCCGCCGGGTCCGCGACGAACGGGACTTCGCCACCTACCAGTGAGATGGGACGATCCCCCGCCTCCTCTCGCCCGCTCGACGAACAGCAGTGGTACCGCGACGCCGTCATCTACGAGGTCCACGTCCGGGCCTTCGCCGACTCCGACGACGACGGGATCGGCGACTTCCGGGGCCTGATCTCCAAGCTGGACTACCTCCAGGACCTCGGGGTGACTGCCCTGTGGCTCCTGCCGTTCTACCCCTCGCCGCTGCGGGACGACGGCTACGACATCTCGTCGTTCCGGGAGGTCAACCCGTCCTACGGGACGCTCCGGGACTTCCGGGCGCTCCTGCGCGAGGCCCACGAACGCGGGCTGTACGTGATCACCGAGCTGGTCCTCAACCACACCTCGGACCAGCACCCCTGGTTCCAGCGGGCCAGGAAGTCGCCCCCCGGCAGCCGGGAGCGGGACTTCTACGTGTGGAGCGACACCCCCGAGCGCTACCAGGACGCCCGGGTCATCTTCCAGGACTTCGAGCCGTCGAACTGGTCGTGGGACCGCGAGGCCGGCGCGTACTACTGGCACCGGTTCTACGCCCACCAGCCCGACCTCAACTACGACAACCCCGAGGTCCGCCGGGCCATGTTCGGCGTCGTGGACTTCTGGCTGGAGATGGGGGTCGACGGGCTGCGCCTGGACGCGGTCCCCTACCTGTTCGAACGGGACGGCACGAACTGCGAGAACCTCCCGGAGACGTTCGACTACCTGCGGGACCTCCGCCGGCACATCGACGACCGGTACCGGAGCCGGATGCTGCTGGCCGAGGCCAACCAGTGGCCGGAGGACGCGGTCGCGTACTTCGGCAAGGGCGACCTGTGCCACATGGCCTTCCACTTCCCGGTGATGCCCCGGATGTTCATGGCCACCCGGATGGAGGACCGGTTCCCCATCGTGGACATCCTGGACCAGACCCCGGCCATCCCGGAGCTCTGCCAGTGGGCCATGTTCCTGCGCAACCACGACGAGCTGACCCTGGAGATGGTCACCGACGAGGAGCGCGACTACATGTACCGCGTCTACGCGGGCGACCCGCAGGCCCGGGTGAACCTGGGGATCCGGCGGCGCCTGGCGCCCCTGCTGGGCAACGACCGCAACGTCATCGAGATGATGAACGGGCTCCTGTTCTCGCTCCCCGGGACGCCGGTCGTCTACTACGGCGACGAGATCGGGATGGGCGACAACATCTACCTCGGCGACCGCAACAGCGTCCGCACGCCCATGCAGTGGTCCGGGGACCGCAACGCCGGGTTCTCCCGGGCCAACCCCCAACGGCTGTACCTCCCGGTGGTGATCGATCCCGAGTACCACTACGAGGCACTCAGCGTGGAGGCCCAGCAGGCCAGCCCGAACAGCCTGCTCTGGTGGATGAAGCGACTCATCGCGCTGCGCAAGCGGTACAAGGCGTTCGGTCGGGGCGAGCTGGAGTTCCTGTTCCCGGACAACCGTAAGGTCCTGGCGTTCCTCCGGCGGTACGAGGACGAACGGATCCTCGTGGTGGTGAACCTGTCCCGCTACGCCCAGTACGTGCAGCTGAACCTGGCGGAGTTCCGGAACACGGTGCCGGTCGAGCTGTTCGGGCACACCGAGTTCCCGCCGATCGGGGACCTGCCGTACATGCTCACGCTGGGCCCCCACCAGTTCTATTGGTTCTCGTTGGAGACCCAGCGGGTCGTCGAGGTGAGCGACACCAAGCTGCCGCGGCTCGACCTGTCCGGGGAGACGTGGGACCGGCTGTTCACGTCCCGGCGTCACCGCGAGGCGCTGGCCGAGGTGATGCCCGCCTACCTGCGGCAGCGCCGGTGGTTCGGGGGCAAGGCCCGGCGGATCAAGGGCGTGACGTTGGTCGAGGCGGTCCCGGTGCCGCCCGCGGGCAAGTCGGACGCGGACCCGGTGGCGTTCTGGACGCTGTTCCGGGTGGAGTACACCGAGGGCGACAACGAGACGTACGCGCTGCCGCTCGCAGTGGCCGGGGTGGGCAAGGGCCGGGACCTGGCGCGCTACCACGCCGGGGCGGTCGTGGCGCTGGTGCGGACCTCCGAGGGCGACCGGGCGCTCATCGACGCGATCTGGGAACCGCAGTTCGGCGGGGCCGTCCTGGCCGCCATCCAGCGCCGCCGACGGTCGCAGGGGACCACCGGGACGCTTGCCTCCACACCGGAGCCTGCGTTCGGCGATCTCCGGTCGGCCGTGCGTGACGCGCCCGCGCCGATTGTGCTGGCCGCGGAGCAGAGCAACACGTCGCTCGTGTTCGGCGACCGGCTGATCCTGAAGATCTTCCGGAGGCCGGAGGAAGGGGTGAACCCGGACCTGGAGATCGGTCGGTTCCTGACCCGTTCGCAGTTCCCGCACATCCCGCCGGTGGCGGGCGCGGTGGAGTTCCGGCGGGGCCGGAGCGAGCCGATGACGATGGCCATCCTGCACGGGTTCGTGACGAACGAGGGCGACGCCTGGAAGTTCACCCTCGACGCGTTGGGGTCGTACTTCGAGCGGGCGGCGGCGTGGCGGGACGGGGGGGGTTCGTCGGGGGGCTTCCCGGAGGAGGTGGAGCGGCTGCTGCCGGGGAGGCCATCATTGCTGGAGATGTCGGGGGCGGAGCCGCCCGAGTTCGCCCGGGAGAGCATCGGGCCGTACCTCGACGCGGCCCGAATCCTGGGGCGGCGGAGCGCCGAGATGCACCTGGCGCTGGCCTCGAACGGCGACGACCGGGCGTTCGCGCCGGAGCCGTTCACGTCGCTGTACCAGCGTTCGCTCTACCAGTCGCTCCGGACGGTGGCCATCAGGACGTTCCGGCTGGTGCGGCGGGCGGACGTGCAGGATCCCCTGGTCGAACGGGTCCTGGAGGCATCCGACGAGGTCGTGGGTCGCTACGAGGAGCTGCTGCGAACCCGGATCGACGCATCCCGAACCCGGATCCACGGCGACTTCCACCTGGGCCAGGTCCTGTGGACGGGAAAGGACTTCGTGATCATCGACTTCGAGGGCGAGCCCGCAGTGCCCCTCGGCGAGCGCCGCATCAAGCGGACGCCGTTCACCGACGTGGCCGGGATGATCCGGTCGTTCCACTACGCCGCGCACACGATGCTGGCCCAGGAGACCGAGGCCCTGACCAGGGCCGGCGACCCCCGGGAGCTCGACCCCTGGGCCGAGTTCTGGTACCGCTGGGTCAGCACGTCATTCCTCGGCGCGTACCTGGAGACCGCTGCCGGAGCGAAGTTCATCCCCGCGAGGGCGTCCGACGTGAACCTCCTGCTGAAGACCTGCCTGCTGAACAAGGCCGTCTACGAGCTGAGGTACGAAGCGAACATGCGCCCCGACTGGATCCATATCCCGGCCAGGGGCATCCTCGACCTCCTCCAGGCCACCGAGTGACGCGATCGGACGACCTGCGGGCGCTGCGCGGGCTGGCGCGGGCGTACGGGGTGCAGACGTCGTTCCGGGACGTGGACAAGCGGACCCATCGGGCCACGGTGGCCGGGCTGGTGGAGGTGCTGCGAGCCCTGGGGGTGGAGATCGAGTCGCCGGCGGACGCCGCGGCGGCGCTCCGGACCGCTCCGCGCGGCACGCCGGCCGGGCGGCGTTCGAAGGGGACCCCGTCGCGCATGCCGGAGATCGCCGAGCCGTCGTGGGGGACCTTCCTGCCCGTGTACGCGATCCGGTCGCGAGGTGACCACGGGGTGGGGTCGTTCACGGACCTCACCGAGCTGGTGCGGTGGACGCGGGAGCTGGGGGGGTCGGCCGTGGGGACCCTGCCCCTGCTGGCACAGTTCCTGGATGGGGAGCCGTTCGAGTACTCGCCGTACTCGCCGGCCTCTCGGCTGTTCTGGAACGAGTTGTTCGTGGACCTGGACGCCACGCCGGAGATGGCCGGGAGCACGGAGGCGCAGGAGCTGGCCGCACGCATGCCGTCGCCCCGGGGGCGGCTGGTGGACTACGCGAGGGCGTGGGCCGCGCACCGGCCCGTGCTGGAGGCGCTGTCCCGGGAGTTCTCCGCGAACGCGCCGGCCGCGCGGCGGCGCGCGTTCGAGACGTTCCGGCGGGAGCGGCCGGAGCTCGAGGACTACAGCCGGTTCCGGGCGTTCGGCGAGCGGACCGGCCGGCCGTGGCAGGAGTGGCCGGGGCCCCAGCGGACCGGCCGGATCGGCCCCCGTGCGACCGATCCCGAGCGGGTCGCGTTCCACCGGTACGCGCAGTTCGTGGCCGACGAGCAGCTGGCCGGCGTGGGCCGGACGGAACCGGGGACCGGCCTGTACCTGGACCTCCCCCTCGGGGTCCACGGGTCGTCATTCGACACGTGGCGGCACCGGGGCCTCTTCGCGAACGGCGCGGCCGGGGGCGCGCCGCCGGACAGCTTCTTCGCGAAGGGCCAGAGCTGGGGGTTCCCGCCGCTGCACCCACGCCGGATCGCCGACGACGACTTCGCCTACGTCCGGGCGTGCTTCCGGCACCTCATGCGCCACGCCGGGGTCCTGCGGATCGACCACATCCTGGGGTTCCACCGGTTGTACTGGGTCCCCGACGGCTTCGAGGCGACCCACGGCGTGTACGTCCGGTATCCCTCCGAGGACCTGTACGCGGTCCTGGCGGAGGAGGCTCATCGAACGGGGACCGCGGTGGTCGGCGAGGACCTGGGAACGGTCCCGCCCATCGTCCGGGCGGCCATGAAGCGCCACGGCGTGCTCCGGAGCCACGTGCTGTCCCTGGAGGCCCAGTTCCACATGGATCGGGCGCTCCCCGAGGCCCCGCCGAACTCGCTGGCCTCGCTGAACACCCACGACCTGCCGCCGTTCGCGGCGTTCTGGACGGGCGCCGACATCGACGACCGTGTCGACCTCGGTTTCCTCGGCCCCACGGACGCAGCTCGGGAGCGCACCACCCGCAGGCGACTCGTCCGGGACCTCACCGAGGCGATGCGGACGGAGGGCCGACTCCGGACGCGTGGTCCGCGGGTGGTCCCGCCGGTGGACGCCGCGGCGGCGCATCTGGATCACCTGGCGGGCGGCCCGGCCCGGATGGTGATCGTGAACCTCGAGGACCTGTGGGGGGAGACCGAGCCCCAGAACCGCCCCGGGATCTACCGGGAACGGCCGAACTGGCGCCTGCGGGCGGCTCGCTCGTTCGAACAGCTCCGGTCGGATCCCGCGATCACGGGTAGGTTGGAGGAGGTGGACCGCCTGCGACGGGAGCGGGCGGACGCCGAACGGAGCCGCCGACGCCGGCCCGCGCGCACGACGAGCGACACGTCAGCGTAGAGCCGCACCGAGGAGGACCCCGCCACATGAGCACCACACAGCACGACGCGCCCGTCCGCTACGACGTCAGCCTCATCACCGACGACGACCTCCACTGGTTCAACGAGGGGACCCACACCGGCCTGCACGCGAAGCTCGGGGCCCACCCCATCACGGTGGACGGCGTGGAGGGGACCGCGTTCGCCGTGTGGGCCCCGGACGCCGAGAGCGTCAGCGTCATCGGTGACGTGAACGGGTGGAACCCCGGGGCCCATCCCCTGGCCGCCCGGGCTCAGTCCGGGATCTGGGAGGGGTTCGCCCCGGCGTTTCGGCGCGGCACGATCTACAAGTTCCACATCGTTGGCAAGGGCGGCCGGTTCCGGGCGGACAAGACCGATCCGTTCGGCCTGCTGTACGAACACCCCCCGAAGACCGCGGCCGTGGTGTGGGACCTCGGATACGAGTGGGGCGACGGGGAGTGGATGGGGACACGGGGCGGCCGGGCTTCGCTGGACGCGCCGATGTCGCTGTACGAGGTCCACCTGGGCTCGTGGATGCGCGACCCCGCGGATCCCGGGCGCTTCATGTCCTACCGGGAGCTGGCGCCGCGCCTGGCCGAGTACTGCTCCCGTCTGGGGTTCAGCCACGTCGAGCTCCTCCCGATCATGGAGCACCCGTTCTACGGCTCGTGGGGATACCAGACCACCGGCTACTTCGCGCCCTCCAGCCGGTTCGGCACTCCGCAGGACTTCATGTGGTTCGTGGACCACCTGCACCAGCACGGGGTGGGAGTGATCCTCGACTGGGTGCCGTCGCACTTCCCCTCCGACGACTACGCGCTGGGGAACTTCGACGGCACGCACCTGTACGAACACGCCGACCCGCGCAAGGGGTTCCACCCCGACTGGAACTCCTACATCTTCAACTACGGCCGGAGCGAGGTCCGGTCGTTCCTCACGTCGAGCGCGATGTTCTGGCTGACCACGTACCACGCCGACGGGCTGCGTGTGGACGCCGTGGCGTCGATGCTGTACCTCGACTACTCGCGGAAGGCCGGGCAGTGGATCCCGAATGTGCACGGCGGCCGGGAGAACCTGGAAGCCATCGAGCTCCTCCGGCACCTGAACGGCAGCGTGTACGCGCAGCACCCCGACGTCCAGACCATGGCCGAGGAGTCGACTTCGTGGCCCATGGTGTCGCGCCCCATCTACGTGGGCGGCCTGGGGTTCGGCTACAAGTGGGACATGGGGTGGATGCACGACAACCTGCGCTACTTCTCGAAGGACCCGGTGCACCGGAGGTACCACCACACCGACCTGACGTTCCGGGGGATGTACGCGTGGACCGAGAACTTCGTGCTGCCGCTCTCGCACGATGAGGTGGTCCACGGCAAGGGCTCGCTGATCGGGAAGATGCCGGGGGACGACTGGCAGCGGTTCGCGAACCTCCGGGCGCTGTTCGCGCTGATGTGGACGACGCCGGGGAAGAAGCTGCTGTTCCAGGGGGGCGAGTTCGGCCAGTGGCGGGAGTGGAACCACGACCGGGGGCTGGACTGGCACCTGGTGGAGGGCGGCCCCAACATGCATTCAGGCCTTCAGCAGCTGGTGGCCGACCTGAACCGCCTGTTCCGGGAGGAGCCGGCCATGCACCAGCTCGACACCGAGTCCGCCGGGTTCGAGTGGATCGACGCGAACGACAACGAGGCCTGCGCGATCTCGTTCCTGCGGCGGGACCGGGACGGGCGGGCGGTGCTGGTGGTGGGGAACTTCACGCCGGTGGTCCGCCAGGGCTACCTGGTGGGCGTCCCGACCCCCGGGTACTGGCGCGAGATCCTCAACACCGACGCCGGGATCTACGGTGGGAGCGACGTGGGGAACCTCGGCGGGGTGGACACCCTCCCGTTCGGGACCCACGGCCGCGACCACGCCGTGAGCCTGACCCTCCCACCGCTCTCGGTGGTGATCCTCCGCCCCGACGCATGAGGAGTGTCGCGGGGTCAGCCGGAGGAGAAGAGGACGTTCTCGCGAGCATGGTTCGGCGTGGTTCGGCGTGGTTCGCCTGGGCTCGTCTGGGTGCATCCCCGCTGCTCAGCGGCCCTGTCCCCGGGACGGCCCGGCACGCATGTCGAGGGTGTTGCGCAGAGGTGGCTCAGCGACGGCTTCGCAGCGAGCTCGACAAACACCGCGTCGAGCCGCTCCGCGGCGGCGTGGTCGGCCGAGGGGATGTGGTGGGCGTAGGTGCGCAGGAAGACGGCCGGATTGTGGCCGAGCCGGTCCGCCGCCGTCTTCACGTCGACGCCCTGGGTGAGCAGCGCCACCGCATTCGAGTGCCGGAGCGCGTGGAACGTCACCGAGTAGCCGTGCCGGGAGCAGAACGCCGTGAACGCATGGCGAGGCAGGAAAGGGACCGATGGGCGCTCGCGCACCAGGGGCAGTTCGTGACGGTGTCCCCCGCGTCGGCGATGCAGGAGTCGGTGCCGCATCCCCCATTGGCGGTGTCGTTCCCGTTCACCCCGTCCACCGCGTCCAGGCTGTCGGCGCCGCACCCGCCCTCGAGGACGTCGCTGCCGTCACCTCCGGTCAGGGTGTCCCGACCGCCCTTCCCGTAGCGCGTGAACCCCGACCGCGTGCGCGCGTACCGTGAGGCCGAGAACGCGAAGCGGCGAGCCCGAGCTCGGGACGAGTAGACGTGCCACCGGGAACTAGACCTGAGCGACCACCTCTCGTACCTCGATACTGTCGAAGGTGACGGACTCAGGCCTCGGGGCGTTCCGTGCCATCTCGGCGCCCCGTTGGGCAGCGTCCTCACTCTCCCAGACAATGAAGGCCAGGCCGTGTCCGTCTTGCGAAGCTAACCAGAATCCCGCGACGACCCCTGGCGCTTCCTTCACCCTCGGGACGACATTGGTCTTGAGGTGTTCCAGAGCCTCCTCCTCGTGGCCGGACTGAACGGCCACACCGGCGACCAGAGCATGCATGGTGCCCTCCTCTTCGGCTCGACAGGGTCCGAGGTCAATTTGGGACACACACCCACGCGGTCGTCAAACCGAATGGCTTGACTCGGCCCGACGATTCGTCGATGCGCCTCGTCGCGGACTCGTCATGTCCATTCCTGGACACCGCGTGCACGGTCTGTGCATGGAACGAGAGCAGGTAGCCGAGCGGCCGGCCTTCGTCCGGCGCGTCGTGTTCGCGGAGGACCCCGCCGTCGCCCGGGCCCTTGAGGAGCGAGCGATCGAGCACGGCCCCTCCGTCGCCGCCGAGGTCCGGGCCGCCGTCCGGGAGCACCTCCGCCGAGGCGAGGAACCGGGGCCCGGATGACGGCGCCTGTTTGCTCTGCTCAGACCCTATGAATCGGAGAAGAAGACGTTCTTGACCTCGGTGTACAGATGGACGGCGTGCATGCCCATCTCGCGGCCGAACCCGCTCTGCTTGTAGCCGCCGAACGGCGCCTCGGTGTGCACGCTGTGGTTCGAGTTGACGGAGATCACGCCGGTCCGGATGCCGCGCGAAACTCGCAGGGCCCGTCCGAGGTCCCGGGTCCATATCGACCCCGACAGGCCGTATGGCGAGTCGTTCGCGATGCGGATGGCGTCCTCCTCGGTGTCGAACGGGATCATGCAGACGACCGGTCCGAAGATCTCCTCCCGGGCAACCCGCATGCTGTTGTCGACGTCGGCCAACACGGCCGGCGCCAGATAGAACCCGGCGTCCGGCTGGTCGGGCGAGCGGCCCCCGGTGACCAGCCGGGCCCCCTCGTCGCGGCCGATCGCCAGGTACTCCATGCTGGTCCGCCGCTGGGCCTCCGAGATCAGCGGCCCCATCTCGGTTTCCTCGTCGAGCGGGGGCCCCACGCGCAGGGCGTCGGTTCGCGCGGAGAACCGTTCGACCACCTCGTCGTAGACGGACCGTTCGACCAGGACTCGGGACCGGGCGCAGCAGTCCTGCCCGGCGTTGCCGAACACCGAGAACGGCGCCCGCTCGATCACCGTGTCGAGGTCGGCGTCGGCGAAGACCACAGCCGCCGACTTCCCGCCGAGCTCGAGCGAGACGCGCGTGATGTGGTCCGCGCACCTCCGCATGATCGAAGCGCCGATCTCGGTGGACCCGGTGAAGGAGACCTTCGAGACTCGAGGATCGGCCACGAGCGCGTCCCCGACCGCAGAGCCGGGTCCGGGCAGCACCGAGAGCGCACCCTCCGGCAGGCCCGCCTCGGCCAGGACGTCGGCCATGGCCAGGGCGGAGAGCGGCGTGGCCGACGCCGGCTTCACCACCGCGGTGTTCCCGCACGCGAGCGCCGGCGCCACCTTCCACGACGCGATGACCATCGGGAAGTTCCACGGCACGATGAGCGCGCACACCCCGATGGGCTCGCGGAGGGTCACGTCGAGGCCCTGGTCGGCCACCGGGATGGTCTCGCCGAGCACCTTGTTGGCCGCGCCGCCCCAGTACTCGAACACGTTCGCCACCAGCCCGACCTCGTCGCGCGCGTCCCGGATGGGCTTGCCCGCGTTGCGGGCCTCCAGCACGGCCAGTTCCTCGAGCCGGTCGCGCACCAGCGCGGCGGCCCTCGCCAGTACGCGGCCCCGCTCAGTGGCGCTCGTTCGGGGCCATGCCCCCTCCTCGAACGCGCGGTGCGCCGCATCCACGGCCCGCCGGGCGTCGTCGGGGCCCGCCTCGGCCACCTCGGCCATCGGTCCCCCGGTGCCCGGCTCGGTCACCTCGAGCGTCGCCCCGGACGCCGCGGCGACCCGCTCTCCTCCGATCGACAGCAGCTCCACGCCCACGGCCTGCCTCCCCGCTCCGGGTTCCCGGCCGAGATGATAGGCCCAAGCGGAACGCCGAACCCCGACGTCAGGTGTCGTCGGCGGGCGGGTCCGTGCCGACGAACACGCCGCCGTTCCAGTACGCCTCCACCCGCTTGCTCAGCAGCCCCTTGACGTCGAGGACCAGCTCCTCCGGCGGATCGAACCTCCCGAAGTCGACGTTGAGCTCGAACCCCTCCGCATCCATCCGGCGGAACCGGTGGGGGCGCCGGCTGGACCGGGTGAAGCGTGACTTGCGGCTGGTCCCGGGGGGCTCGCAGTGGGTCTCCAGCCACGTGTAGCCACCGCCGGCCCACTGGTGGGGGTCGAGCCACACCCAGACCCGGCCGCCGCGCCGGCCGATCAGGTCCAGCGCCTTCGGCGTCGCGACCACCTTCATCCGCGAACGGTGGCCCTCCCGAACCCCGACGCTCCCGAACCCGAGATCATCCCGGCCACACCCTACGCGGTCCCGCACCCGGGGCTCGGTTCCGCCCGGCATTGTGCAGTAGCCTCGGCCGGCCGAACGGATCGTGTCCGGCAGGCTTCGGAACAGGAGGGTCCCATGCGCCTCGAGGGCAAGGTCGCGCTCATCACCGGCGGCGCGAGCGGGATGGGCAAGGTGGCCGCGCGGCTGTTCGCCGAGGAAGGCGCCCGGGTGGTGCTCACCGACGTGGCGGACGAGGCGGGCGAGCAGGCGGTGGCGGAGATCGCCGGTGCCGGAGGCGACGTCGCGTACGTTCATGCCGACGTGTCCCGGTCGGCGGACGCCGAGGCCATGGTGCGGTTCGCCGTGGAGCGGTTCGGGAGGCTCGACGTCCTCTACAACAACGCCGGGATCTTCCACCCCCGGGACGACTCGGTGGTCAACACGCCGGAGGAGATCTGGGACCTCACGATCAACGTGAACCTGAAGGGGGTCTTCTTCGGCTGCCAGTTCGGCATCCCGGCCATGCTGGACTCGGGGGGAGGCTCGATCGTCAACGTGGCGTCCTTCGTCGCGTTGATGGGGGCGGCCGCGCCGCAGATCGCCTACACCGCGTCGAAGGGCGGCGTGCTGGCGATGACCCGGGAGATCGCCGTGGAGTTCGCCCGCCGGGGCATCCGCGCCAACGCACTGTGCCCGGGCCCGATCGAGACGCCGCTGCTCGCGGAGCTCCTGGCAGACCCCGAGCGGCGGAACCGCCGGCTCGTCCACATCCCCATGGGCCGGTTCGGGCGCGCGGAGGAGGTGGCGCGGGCGGCGCTGTTCCTCGCCTCGGACGAATCCTCGCTGATGACTGGCGCCGCCCTGGTGGTGGACGGGGGCATCACGGCCGCCTACATCACGCCGGAGTAGCGGACGCCTGCCGGCCCGCCCGCGGCGGGTTCATCGTTTCGGCACATCCCGCCCCCATCCTTCCCACATGCCGCGCAGTGACTTCGCCGGCTCGGTGGGCGCTGAATGATCAGTTCGGGCCATAACCACATCGCTCGCCTGAGTCGGGAAGGGGGGTACATGGCAGACGTGACCGTGCCCGGTGATGGTGCTGCGCCCGGAGCGGCGGCATCGGCGTCCCCGTCGACCGCCACGACCGCGAGATCCGACGTGGAACGATTGCACGAGCTGGGCTACGCCCAGGAGCTCCTTCGCAAGATGGGCGGGTTCTCGAACTTCGCCGTCTCGTTCACGATCATCTCGATCCTCTCGGGCTGCCTGACCCTGTACGCGTTCGGGATGGACGCCGGGGGGCCGGTGGTCATGACCATCGGGTGGCCCCTCGTCGGGATCATGGTGATCCTGGTCGGGCTGGCCATGGCCGAGGTGTGCTCCAGCTACCCGACGGCCGGCGGCCTGTACTACTGGTCGGCCAAGGTTGCCCCCCGCAACGGCCCCGCGTGGTCCTGGTTCACGGGATGGTTCAACCTGGTGGGCCAGGTCGGGATCACCGCCGGGATCGACTTCGGGCTCGCATTCTTCATCAATGCCTACCTGAACCTGGCGTTCGGCCTGTCCACCGCCCGATCGAACACGATCATCATCTTCGGGGTCGTCCTGTTCCTCCACGGCCTGCTCAACACCTTCGGGGTGCGCCTGGTCGCGTTCCTGAACGACGTGTCGGTGTGGTGGCACATCCTGGGCGTGCTGATCATCGTGGGAGCGATGTTCCTGTCCGCCCCGTCGGGCCACTTCACCGTGGGGGAGGTGTTCAGCACCTTCCACAACGGCACGGGATGGAGCTCGAAGATCTATGTGTTCCTGATCGGGTTACTTCTCGCGCAGTACACGTTCACCGGCTATGACGCGTCGGCGCACATGACGGAGGAGACCCAGCGAGCCGACGTCGCGGGGCCCCGGGGCATCGTCATGTCCATCGTGGTCTCGCTGTTCGCGGGGTGGATCCTGCTGATCGGGGTCACGTACGCCATCAGTGACTACGGGGCCGTCCGGGGCAGCGCGACGGGCGTGCCGCCGGCCCAGATCTTCATCGACGCCGTGGGCCGCACTGGCGGCGAGCTGCTGCTGCTGCTCGTGATCGGGGCCCAGTTCTTCTGCGGCATGTCCTCGGTGACGGCGAACTCGCGGATGATCTACGCGTTCTCCCGGGACCGCGCCATGCCGGCCTCGGACCTGTGGCACCGCGTCAACAAGCGAACCCGGACGCCCACCAACTCGATCTGGTTCGCCGCGGTAGGGGCCTTCCTGCTGGGCCTGCCGTACCTCTACTCGCCGACGGCGTATTTCGCCGTGACGTCCATCGCCGTCATCGGTCTCTACATCGCCTACGCGATGCCGGTGTTCCTGCGGCTGCGGGCCGGCGAGTCGTTCCGGCGGGGACCGTGGCACCTGGGCAGGTGGAGCTACGTCGTGGGGTGGATCGCGGTGGGCTGGGTCATCTTCATCGCGGTCCTGTTCAGTCTGCCCCAGTACTCGCCCATCACGATCGACACCTTCAACTACGCTCCGGTGGCGGTGGGCGCCGTCCTGCTGTTCGCCGGCGTCTGGTGGATGGTCTCCGCCCGGAAGTGGTTCAAGGGCCCGAAGGTCCAGGGCTCGCCCGAGGAGCTGGCCGCGATCGAACGGGACCTGGAGCGCGTGTAGCGAAGGGAGCCGGGGAGGGACGCGGCGGCCGACGCGGGCCGTGCCGCCGCGCCTCGGCGTTCCCGGCGTGAGGAGGATGTGGGTGGAACGCGGGAGGCTCGACGCCGGCACCGTCGAGGAGATGGTCGGGCGGGGCGACCTCGACACGGTGCTCGTCGTGTTTCCCGACCAGCAGGGGCGGCTGGTCGGCAAGCGCGTCACCGGGAGCTTCTTCGTCGACGACGTCCTCGCGGGCGACGACCTCCATGCGTGCAACTACCTGCTGGCCGTCGACATGGAGATGGAGCCGTTGCCCGGCTACGCCTACGCATCGTGGGAGACCGGGTACGGCGACCTGGCGATGCGGCCGGACCTGTCGACGATGCGCGTGGTCCCCTGGCTCGACAAGACCGCGATGGTGCTGTGCGACGTGCTCGACGAGGAGACGCTCGAGCCGATCGAGGTGTCGCCGCGGCAGATCCTGAAGCGGCAGATAGAACGGGCGGCGGCGGCCGGGTACACGGTGAAGGTCGGGAGCGAGCTGGAGTTCTACCTGTTCCGCGACTCGTACGAGGAGGCGGCCGAGCGCGCGTACCGCGGGCTCACCCCGCACTCCAGCTACATCATGGACTACCACATCCTGCAGACGACCAAGGACGAGTACCTGATCCGGCAGTTCCGCAACCACATGGACGCGGCCGGCATCCCGGTGGAGTTCTCGAAGGGCGAGTTCGGCCGCGGCCAGCACGAGATCAACCTGCGCTTCACGGACGCGCTCGAGATGGCCGACCGGCACACGATCTACAAGAACGGCGTGAAGGAGATCGCCGCGCTGAACGGCCGCGCGGTGACGTTCATGGCGAAGTGGTCGATGGCGGAGGCCGGCTCGTCCTGCCACCTCCACTCGTCGCTGTGGAACGAGGACGGGTCGCGGTCGCTGATGTGGGACGACTCCGGACAGCACCACATGTCGTCGACGATGCGCGGCTACCTCGGCGGGCTGATGGCGACGGCGCGCGAGATGGCCTGGATGTTCGCGCCCTCGGTGAACTCGTACAAGCGGTACCAGGCGGGGTCGTGGGCGCCGACCGCGATCGCGTGGGGGCACGACAACCGCACGTGCGGGTTCCGGCTGGTCGGCGAGCACACGGGGTTCCGGGTGGAATGCCGCATCCCGGGCGCCGACGCCAACCCGTACCACGCATTCGCCGCGACGATCGCCGGCGGGCTCCACGGCATCGAACACGGGCTGGAACCACCCGAGATGTTCCACGGCAACGCGTACGAGGCGACCGACGTCCCCCGTGTGCCGACCTCGCTGCACGAGTCGATCGCCGAGTTCGAGAGGAGCGAGGTGGCCCGCAAGGCCCTGGGCGACACGGTCTTCGAGCACCTGTTGAACACGGCGCGCCAGGAGCAGATCATCTTCGACAACACGACCGTCACCGACTGGGAGCTCGCGAGGTACTTCGAGCGCCTGTAGAGGTCGGTCTACGCGGGCCGGCGGGCCGCGGAGTGGCGGGCCCGCTCGGCGAGCGCGTCGAACAGCGCCTGCTGTGCGGGGTCGTCCGCGGCCGTGTCCTCCGGGTGCCACTGTACGGCGACGATCCAGCCGGGCCCCTCGTGCTCGAGCCCCTCGATCACGCCGTCGTCGGACCGGGCCGTGACGACCAGCCCCTCGCCCAGCTCGTCGACGGCCTGGTGGTGGTGGGACGAGCATGCCAGGACCTCGCTCCGCGTCGCCTCCGCGAGCAGGGTGTCGGGCGCGACCTTCACGTCGTGGGTGACGGGCGTCCCGCCGCCGGGGACCCCGTGCGGCCCGAGCCCGGGAACACCCGGGAGGTGCTGGATCAGCGTGCCCCCCAGCGCGACGTTCAGGACCTGGATCCCGCGGCAGATGGCCAGCGTGGGGAGCCCCCGCTCGATCGCCTGGCGGACCATCGCGATCTCCACGGCATCGCGATCCGGGTCGACGCCGTACACCTCGGGGTGCGGCTCGGCGCCGTACGCCGCCGGGTCGACGTCGCTGCCGCCGAGCAGCATCAGCCCGTCCACCGAGTCGAGCACGTCGACCGCGGCGGCCGGGTCCGATTCCATGACGGCCAGCGGACGCACTCCGGCCCGCCGCGCCGCCAGGACGTACAGCTCGGGAACGGCGAACGCCCCGTGCTCCCACCTCGCCACACGTCCCCCGGGAAGTCGATACGCAGGCACGGCGATCAGCGGAGCCACCATGAACGAAGTGTAACGGGCGCACGGGCACGGTTTCCGGCATCGGCGAACTGGGACGTGGCGCTCAGCCTCACCGGCGGGTTCTCCGGCTCGCCGGGCACGTACAGCGTGGGTGTGTCCTGTGCACCGAGGACGCCGGTCATGTCGCGTTCTACTCGGGCGACGTCATCGGGTGGACCGTCCCCAACCCGGGCCCCGCCGAGGACGTCAGATCACCCGGAGGCCCTCGGCCCGTGCCGCGGCGGCCTGCTCGTCGTCGAACGTGACGAACGAGATCCCGTCATCGACTGGTATCGAGGCCGCCTCATCGATCGCCGTCGCGACGTGGATCGCGTCGAGCCCGCGGAGGCCATGGGTCGATGCGATCCGGTGCGCCGTGTGGAGCGTCACCGGGGAGCGGAGCGGCAGGAGCGCGACGGGCCCGGCCACGCCGCAGTCCGCGTCGAAGGCGAGCAGGTAGTCGCCGGCGAGATCGATCCTGCGGGCTCTGAACGCCCTCGTCACCGCGCTCGCGAACTCGACGCGAGCGACCTCGGACGTCATGACCCCCTCCCCGTCGAACAGGAGTCGCCGCGCGACGGCGCTCGCCGGCTCGTCGGCCAGGTAGGCGCGGACGAGCGCGCTGGAATCCGCGTAGACCCTGCTCACCAATGATCGCGATCGCGCTCGAGCTGCTCGCTCACGATCGGCCCCCAGCCACGGGACATCTCATACAGCGCCTCGCGATCGAGGACCGGGCCCTCCGGCTGCGGTGGAACCACGACCCTGCCCTCGGCGATCATGCGCGCCTTCCATTCCCGAGGACTCTCCGGGCGGTCTCGCTCCTCGACGGTGCGTTCGAGCGACTCGATCATGAGCGAGTTCATCGAACGTCCCTCGCGCCGGGCCACACGCTTCAGCCGTGCGTGGAGCCGGTCGTCGATCCTGGCGATGATCTGCCGCATCGCCTCGATGATAGCATTCCCCCTCATGCTGATATCACCTCGGGGCACGATGATGGCACGAACCACCGACACCCCGGACAGGAGTGTCCCGGGCGCCACGCTGGGTAGGCCATAGCTGTGTCCGATTCGTACCGGTTGCTGACCGAGGGGACCCTCGGTGCTTCCGTGCAGGCCGATGGAGGCGTCCTGTTCCGGGTGTGGGCGCCGTTCGCCGAACGGGTCGAGGTCGAGGTCGACGGGCGGCGCGTGCCCATGGGCCCGGAGGACCGCGGATATCACGCCGTCACCGTCGCCGAGGCCGCCGCCGGATCCCGGTACGGCTTCCGCTTGAACGGGGGGGAACCACTCCCCGACCCCGCGTCGAGGTACCAGCCGGACGGGGTGCACGGCCTCTCGCAGGTCTGCCCCTCCCCGGAGCCGCCTCCCGACTGGGACGGCCCGGACCTCCGCGACTACGTGATCTCGGAGCTGCACGTCGGCACGGCGTCCGCCGACGGCACGTTCGACGGGTTGCTCGACTACGTCGAGGAGCTGGCGGCGCTCGGCGTCAACGCCGTGGAGCTCATGCCGGTGGCCCAGTTCCCCGGCTCGCGCAACTGGGGGTACGACGGCGTCTTCCCCCACGCCGTGCAGGACTCCTACGGGGGGCCGGACGGCCTCCGGCGGTTCGTGGACGGGTGCCACGGCCGCGGAGTGGCGGTCGTCCTCGACATCGTCCACAACCACATCGGGCCGGAGGGCAACGTCCTCGGCGAGTTCGGTCCGTACTTCACCGAACGGTACCGCACCCCCTGGGGGGACGCGATGAACTTCGACGGCCCGCGCAGCGACGAGGTCCGCCGGTTCTTCGGCGGCAACGCGCTGATGTGGTTCGAGGAGTTCGGGATCGACGCCCTCCGCCTCGACGCCATCCACGGCATCGTGGACACGACCGCCCGGCCCTTCCTTCTGGAGCTGGCGGAGGCCGTCCGCGACCTCCGCGAACGGACCGGCCGCAAGCACTTCCTCGTCGCGGAGACCAACAGGAACGACGTCCGAACCGTCACGCCGCTCCACACCGGCGGCCTGGGGATGGACGCCCAGTGGAACGACGAGTTCCACCACGCCGTCCACGCCCTGCTGACCGGGGAGCGGAACGGCTACTACGTGGGGTTCGGCTCGGTGCAGGACCTCGCGGACTCGGTCCAGCGCGGGTACGTGTACCGGGGCCGGTACAACCCGCACCGCCGCCACCGCCTGGGGAGCGACTCCTCCCACATCCCGCCGGAGCGGTTCGTGGTGTGCGCCCAGAACCACGACCAGATCGGCAACCGCATGCGGGGCGACCGCCTCTGTACGCTGGTCGGCTTCGAGCCCCTCAAGGTGGCGGCCGCGCTCACGCTCCTGCACCCGGGGGTGCCGCTGCTGTTCCAGGGCGAGGAGTACGGAGAGACCGCGCCGTTCCCGTACTTCATCGGCCACACCGATCCGGACCTCGTGGAGGCGATCCGGCGGGGCCGGCGGGAGGAGTTCGCCTCGTTCGAGTGGTCCGGCGAGCCCCCCGACCCCCAGGACGAGGCCACGTTCGACTCGGCGCGGCTCGGTCGGGACCCGTCCCCCGAGGGCCGAATCCTGCGCGACTGGCACCGGGAGCTCATCCGCATCCGGCGCGACCACCCGGCGCTGGGACCGGGCGTCCCCGCGGAGGCCGAGGCAGACGAGGCCCGCATGCTGCTCACGGTGTGGCGCGAGGGCAGCGCCGAATCGCTGGTGGTGGCGAACCTCGGGGCCGAGCCGGTCCCGGACGCGCTGCCCATGGGCTGGGACCGCCTGCTGTGCTCGGCCGACGAGCGCTGGGGTGGCCCCGGCCCCGGCGCCGACCCCGCCACGCTCCCCGGCCACGCCGTGGCCGTCCTGATCCGGACGAACGGGTAGTCTCCGGCGATGCGGATCTGGCCGGGCACGCCCTACCCGCAGGGCGCCACGTGGGACGGGGAGGGCGTCAACTTCTCGATCTTCTCGGAGAACGCCACGGCGGTGGATCTGTGCCTGTTCGATCGCGCGGAGGACGCCCGCGAGACCCATCGCATCCGCATGCGGGAGCGAACCGACCTCATCTGGCACTGCTACCTCCCCGACGTCAGGCCCGGCCAGCTGTACGGCTACCGCGTCCACGGGCCCTACGAGCCGGAGCAGGGTCACCGGTTCAATCCGAACAAGCTCCTCATCGACCCCTACACGAAGGCCGTCTCCGGCACGATCCAGTGGAGCGACGCCCTGTACGGCTACACGGTGGGCCACCCCGACGTCGACCTGTCGTTCGACGGCCGGGACTCCGCCGGCGGCATGGCGAAGTGCGTGGTGATCGACCCCGCGTTCACCTGGGGCGAGGACCGGCCGCCGGAGGTCCCCTGGAACCGGACCGTGATCTACGAGTGCCACGTCCGGGGGATGACCATGCGCCATCCGGGCGTCCCGCGCCGACTCCGGGGCACCTATCTGGGGATGATCTCCGACCCCATCATCGACCACCTCCGTTCCCTGGGCGTCACGGCCGTCGAGCTGATGCCGGTCCACCAGTTCGTCAGGGACCGGCGGCTGGCGGAGATGGGCCTGACGAACTACTGGGGGTACAACACCCTGTGCTTCCTGGCCCCCGACGTCGGCTACGCCACCGGAGGGCTGGGCCAGCAGGTGGACGACTTCAAGTCGATGGTGAAGGGCCTGCACCGGGCCGGCATCGAGGTCATCCTCGACGTGGTCTACAACCACACCGGCGAGGGGAACGAGACCGGCCCGACGCTCTCGCTGCGGGGCGTGGACAACGTGGCGTTCTACCGGCTGATGCCCGACGACCCCCGCCGGTACATGGACTTCACCGGCACCGGCAACAGCTTGAACATGCTGCATTCCCGGTCCATCCAGCTGATCATGGACTCGCTCCGGTACTGGATCGAGGAGATGCACGTCGACGGATTCCGGTTCGACCTCGCGCCCGTGCTGGCCCGGGAGCTGTACGAGGTGAACCGGCTCGGCACGTTCTTCGACATCATCCAGCAGGACCCGGTGATCTCCCAGGTCAAGCTCATCGCCGAACCGTGGGACGTGGGGCCGGGCGGATACCAGGTGGGGAACTTCCCGGTGGGATGGGCGGAGTGGAACGGGAAGTACCGCGACGCCGTCCGCCGGTTCTGGCGGGGCGACCACGGCATGGTCCCCGAGATGGCCTTCCGGCTGTCCGGCTCGTCCGACATCTACGAGGGCAGCGGCCGGCGGACGTACGCCTCGATCAACTTCGTCACCGCGCACGACGGCTTCACGCTGAACGACCTGGTCTCGTTCGAGCACAAGCACAACGACGCGAACGGCGAGGGCAGCCGCGACGGCGCCGACGAGAACTACTCCCGGAACTGGGGCACCGAGGGCCCCACGGAATCGGCGTACATCCGGCGGATGCGCGAGCGCATGAAGCGGAACTTCCTGGCCACGCTGATCTTCTCCCAGGGCGTCCGGATGATCCTCATGGGCGACGAGACCAGCAGGACCCAGCAGGGGAACAACAACGCCTACTGCCAGGACAACGAGTTCTCGTGGATGAGCTGGGAGCTCTCCGGGCGGGAACGGCGCCTGCTCGAGTTCGCGCGTCATGCCCTGGCGGTGTTCCGCTCGAACCCGGTCCTGCGGCGCCGCTCGTTCTTCACCGGCCGGCCCATGGCGGCCGACGGGTTCAAGGACGTGACGTGGATCAGGCCGGACGGCGAGGAGGTCACCGACGAGGACTGGGCGGACCCGGGGAACCAGATCATCGGCATGCTGATGCACGGACGGGCCACCGACGAGGTGGACGAGCGCGGGCGTCCAATCTTCGGCGACACCGTGCTCCTGCTGATGAACGGCGGGGCCCGGTCGCGCGTGTTCACCATGCCGCGGCTGGAGCGCAGCGGCGCGTGGGAGGAGGTCATCAACACCTCCCGGCACGACATCGCCGAGCGGCCGGTCCGCAAGCCCACGGTGAACCTCACCGCCCACTCGGTGATCATGCTGCGCCACGACGAGCGGCTCAGCCCGCCGTGACCGCGGCGCCGGGCGCGGGCGCATGAGGATCCCCACCTCCACGTACCGACTTCAGTTCGGGCCGGGATTCGGGTTCGCCGACGCCCGTCGCCTGGTGGGGTACCTCCGGGCCCTCGGCGCCGGCGACCTGTACGCCTCGCCCCTGCTCCGGCCCCGTTCGGGGAGCGCGCACGGGTACGACGTGGTCGACCCCACCCAGCTGAACCCGGACCTGGGGGGCCGGGACGGGTTCGACGCGCTGGCCGCCGACCTCGGGGCGCGGGGGATGGGCCTCCTCCTCGACATCGTGCCGAACCACATGGCGACGTCGGACCAGAACCCCTGGTGGTGGGACGCGCTGAAGCACGGCCGGCGCTCGGCGTTCGCGTCCTTCTTCGACATCGACTGGGGCCCCGGAGGCGGTCAGGTCCTGGCCCCCGTCCTGAACGCTCCGTTCGGGCAGGTCCTGGAGGCGGGAGAGATCCGCCTGGAGCTCTCCGGCGACGGCGAGCCGGTGGTCCGCTACGGCGAACTCCGGTTCCCCGTGGATCCGAGCTCGTACCAGGGCGCCCCGGAGGACCTCCCCGCGTTGAACGGACGCGCCGGAGAGCCCGAGTCGTTCGACGTGCTGGAGGCCCTGCTGAACCGGCAGCACTACCGACTGGCGGACTGGCATATCGCCGCGAGGGAGATCGACTACCGGCGGTTCTTCGATATCTCGGACCTTGTCACGCTCCGCACCGAGGACGCGTCGGTGTTCGAGGCCTCGCATGCCCTGGTGCTGGACCTGGCCAGGCAGGGGCTGGTCACGGGCCTGCGGGTGGACCACGTCGACGGCCTCCTCGATCCGGCCGGGTACGCGGACCGGCTCCAGCGGCGGCTGGGCGAGGAGACCGGGCGAGACGGGTTCGTCGTGGTGGAGAAGATCCTCGGGCGGGACGAGGACCTCCCCCCGGGATGGGCCGTGGCCGGGACCACGGGGTACGAGTTCGCCGACCTGGTGGACGGGCTGTTCGTCGACCCGGCCGGCGTCGAACGAGTGGAGCGGACGCACACCGCGCTCACCGGACGGCCCCCCGCACAGGGGTTCGAGGAGGTCGCCGCGCGGTGCCAGCGGCTGGTGCTGGACCAACTGTTCGCCGGCGAGGGCCGGGTCCTGGCCGCGCACCTGCACGCCCTGGCCCTGGAGGACCGCCACGGCCGCGACCTCGCCGAGGACGACCTCCGGACCGCGCTGGCCGAGGTCATGGCCTGGATGCCGGTGTACCGGACGTACACGGTCGGGCGGCCCGTGGCCGACCCGGACCGCCGGGTGGTGGAGCGGGCCGTGCGCGAGGCGATCCGGCGGCTCCCCGACCGGTACCGGCGGGCCGTCGAGTTCGTCGGGCGGGTCCTGGTGCTCGACGTGCGCGGCGACCCCGAATGGACCGACGTCGACTCGTGGATCGGGTTCGTCAATCGGTGGCAGCGGCTCACCGGGCCGGTCACCGCGAAGGGCGTGGAGGACACCGCGATGTACCGGTGGGACGGCCTGCTGTCCCGGAGCGACGTCGGTGCCCAGCCCTCCCGGCCGGCTGTCTCGGTGGAGGAGTTCCACCGGCGGATGCGCGAGCGGCAGCGGCGGTGGCCGGCCTCGCTCAACGCCGGCTCCACGCACGACTCCAAGCGGAGCGAGGACGTCCGGGCCCGGCTCGACGTGCTCTCGGAGGTTCCCGAGGAGTGGTCGAGGCGGGTGCAGCGGTGGCGCCGCCTCAACCGGGGCCTGCGGCGGCGGGTCCGCGGCCGCGACGTCCCCGATCCCGCGCTCGAGCTGCACCTGTACCAGTCGCTGGTGGGGGCGTGGCCGCTGGAACCGTCGGAGCGTCGGGACTTCACGGCCCGGATGCAGGACTACGCGGTGAAGGCCGCCCGTGAGGCCAAGGTGTGGACGTCGTGGCTGGCTCCGGACCTCGCCTACGAGCGGGCGGTCCGTGGCTGGCTCCGAGCCGCCCTGGGCCCGCGGAACGAACGGTTCCGCCGCGACCTCGAGTCGTTCGCCGAGCGGGTGTCCCTGCCGGGGGCGGTGAACTCGCTGGCCGGGGTGGTGCTGCGGGCCACGGCCCCGGGCGTCCCCGACGTGTACCAGGGGGCCGAGCTGTGGAACCTCGCGCTGGTGGACCCGGACAACCGCCGTCCGGTGGACTTCGAACGGCGGATGGGCGCGGTGGAGGAGCTGGACCGGGGCCTCCATGACCGCCGGGCCCTGGCCCGGGATCTGGCCGCGACGTGGCCGGACGGCCGGGTCAAGCTCCACGTCCTCCGGGAGGCTCTCCGGCTGCGGCGGGCCCATCCGCAGCTGTTCGCCCGGGGCTCGTACCTCCCGCTGGAGGTGACCGGCCGCCGCCGGGCGAACGCCCTGGCCTTCGCCCGCCGCCGGGGCCGGTCGTGGGCGGTGGCCATTGTCCCTCGTCACGTGGCCGGCCTGGCCCGCGGCGGCCGGTTTCCGGTCCGCGCCGCCTCCTGGCCCGCCACCGTGGCCCACCTCCCCGCCGGTGCGCCCGAGCGATGGACGAACGTCCTCACCGGCGAACACGTCGACGCCGTCCGCGGCGGCATCCGCCTCGCCGACGCGTTCGCCACCCTCCCGGTGGGGGTGCTGATCGCCCGGTCCTAGGCCGGAGCCTGCTCGCTCCCTGTCCGAGGTGCCACTAGGGTCCCCTCTGAATGCTGGGGCGACGGGCCGGGGCAGCATCCACTGACCGCTCCGTGCGAGCCGGCCCGTTCGACCATCGGATTCCGGCGACAATGCGCCCGGTGAGCGACGTCGAGGAGAGGGCGCAACCGGACGGGGAGCGAACCTACCGTCGGCGGCTGCTGGGAATGCTGTCGGTGGCCACGTTCTTCGAGGGCTACGACAACTTCGTCCTGGCGCTGGTCCTGCCGCTGGTGCTGGCCGACCTCGGCGGGTCGGAGGCCCAGGCGGGGGTCATCCGGGCGATCGTGGGCGTGGGGTCGGTCCTGGGGTTCGTGCTGGCGGCCCAGGGCGACCGCATCGGCCGCCGGCGACTGCTGCTGATCACGATCGTCGGCTACACCGCCGGGACCTTCCTCACCGCCGTGTCCCCGAACCTGGCCTGGCTCACCGCCGCGCAGGTCGTCGCGCAGGTCTTCCTGGCCAGCGAATGGGCCGTGGCGGTGACCATCGTCGTGGAGGAGTACCCCATCTCGGAGCGGGGCCGGGCCCTCGGCATCGTCACCTCCATGAACACGCTCGGCGGGATCACGGTCGGGATCCTGGCCTTCGTCGGCCTGCAGCACACGCCCCTCGACTGGCGGGGTTTCTTCGTCGTGGGGATCGTGCCGCTCATCGTCGTGGCCTTCGCCCGTCGGAAGATGAGGGAGACCGCGCGCTACGCGGCGATCCGGGCGGATCCCGTCGCCTGGCACCTGAACCGGGGGCGGCTGCTGGAGGCGTGGCGGCCGGAGTTCCGGCGAAACGTCCTGGCGGTGGGGCTCATGAACTTCTTCCGGTTCGCCGCCGTGGCCAGCGGGGCGTTCTGGTGGCCGTACTACGCCCAGCAGGAGGTCGGGATGTCGCTCTCGCTCTCCGGGCTGTACCTGGGCATCGCGGGGCTCATCGGCGCGCTGGGGTTCGTCGTGGCCGGCCGGGCCATGGAGCGGTACGGGCGCCGCCCCACGTTCATCGCGTACGTGATCGGCGCGGCCGCGTTCGGCATCCCGCTGTTCCAAATCCACTCGCAGGGGCTGATGCTGCCGTTCGTGTGCCTGGCCATCTTCTTCGGCCTCGGCGGCGCCGCGGTCACGTCCGCGTTCTCCACCGAGTTCTTCCCCACATACGTCCGGAGTCGCGCGGCGGCGTGGTGCCGCAACGCCTTCGAGATCCCCGGGGGGATCATCGGGCCACTCGTGGTGGGCCTCCTCGGCGACCACCGAACCGGCCCCATCGGGTCCATCGGCGACTCGATGAGCGTGCTGTTCGTGGTGACGCTCCTGCCGACCCTGTTCATCGCCGTCCGCCACATCGGCGAGACCCGCCACCTCGACCTGTCCGCCCTCGACCTCCTGGCCGAGGAGGCCCGGGCGTGAGGCGTCTGGTGGCCCTCGCCGCCGTGGCGTGCGCCCTCCTCCCCGCCTGCGCGAGCACCGACCGCCCCGAGGGCGTGGTCGAACGGTGGCTGATCTCGCTGAACCAGGGATCGGCGGGCCGGCCAGACCGGTACGCGGACCCGGACGTGTCCGAACGGATCCTGCCGGGGTGGGACGCCTGCGAGCCCGGAGCGCTCGACACGATCCGCGTGGGACGCCAGATGACCCGGGCCGGGACCGAGCACGTCGGGGATGGCTCGGTGGCGGTCGTGCCGTACGAGGTCGAGTACGCCGACGACGCCGCCGAACTGTGCGACCACCCGGTCGGGGGCCGCCGCGCGCCGGCCGGCTACGTCGTCGCCGTCCGGCCCCGCGGTGGTGATTGGCGGGTCACCGATCTCCAGCGGATCGGGCCCGGGGAGTTCCGCTTCCCTGCCTTCGTGGCACGGCCCGTGGCCGCCGCATCGCCCCTCGTGTGGCTGGCGGGTGCCGGCCTGGGACTGCTGCTCTGCGCGTTCGTCGCGCTCCTCATGCGCGCGACGCCGCGGCCGCGGCCGGTGCCGTCGGAGCCGATCGATCCCACGGACGCCCGGGGGCTGTAGCCGTGAAGAGGTGAGGCCCGCGGCGCGGGTAGCGACCGCGGGCCTCGTCGGCCCGACCGCTCCCCCCCGGAGCATTGGCCGGACCGAGCCCGTTGGATCGGGTCAGGCCGAGCCGAACCCGTCCCCCGCTTCCATCGGGATGTGCGCAGCCGGCGCGGGGAGGGCAACGAGCGAGATCGTTCGGCGCATGGACAGGGTGTTCCCCCTCTCGGCGGTGCGGGTCCCGCCGTCCCATGGTCGTCCCCCGGCCCGGACTCCGTCCACCGCCTTTCGGCCCGGTGGGGTCGGCCGTTCGTCCATGGATCGACCGAGGCCTTCCGGCCGACCGCGTTCGACGAACCGGCGATCTCGTGCTCAGTCGGGCACGGGGAGGTGCCGCAGGAGCACGCGGAACACGCCCTCCAGGGTCACCTTCGCGTAGTCGTGGCTGGGGCTGTTCGTGATCATCACCGCGGCGGCGATCCGGAGGTCGCCCCGTTCGAGGAACGCGATCTGATGCTCCACCGCGCCGGTCCCCGAGCCCCAGCCGCCCTTGAAGAAGAGCTTCCACTTGTCGTGGTGCAGGCGGCCGATCCCCCATCGCTGCGAGGGCACGATGTGCGCCAGGAGGTAGCGGGCGTACGCCTCGTGCCGGTCCGGGATGTAGCGCTCGAGCCGGAACATGAAGCGGGCCTCCTCGCCCGACGTGTCCGACGAAAGGCCCCACGGATGCGGCACGAAGTGGAAGTGATCCATCCCGGCCACGTTCGCCAGGGCGTACAGGCGCCTGGCGCCGACGATCTCCGAGACCCGCGTCGCCGCGAGGTTGTCCGACCGCTTGATCATGGGCCCGAGCAGCTCGCGGTCGGACGGGCGGAGGTCCCGGTCGCGCACGGAGGGCATCCGCAGGTACGCCACCATGAACATGACCTTCACCGTGCTGGCGAGCGGCACCGCCCGGGAGCCGCGCCACCCGTACGCGTTCCCCTTCGGCCCGATGACCGTGAACGACACGTCGCCCGAGCGGGTGGCCGCGTAGTCCCTCGAGGCGCCCACGTCCGGCGGCCACGCCCCCGCAGGCCCCGCCGAGAGCCCGACGATCAGCGCCGAGGCGGCGAGGGCCGCCGACGTCCGGCGAACGGTGAACCGGCCCATGGCGAGCCCGATCCTATGCCTCGTCGCGCTCCGGACCACGCGAAGAGGCCGGGCCCTCGTTCGGACCCGGCCTCCGTGCGTTCGTTCTGCGGTTACAGCGCGACCGCGCCGGCGATCTCCTTGGAGTCCCGCAGCTTGCGCAGGGCCTCCCGCTCGATCAGGCGCACGCGCTCGCCGGACAGCCCGAGGACCTTCCCGGTCTCCCGCAGCGAGAGCGGACGGCCGGTGTGCAGGCCGTACCGGAGCTCCACCACGTGGCGCTCCCGTTCGTCCAGCACCCGCTCGACGGCCTCGCCGATCTCCTCGCGGAGCAGCGCGTCCTCCACCTCGGAGAACTGGCTCTCGGAGTCGGCCTCCTCGATCAGGTCACCGAGCTCCGTCTCCTCCCCCACCGGGGCCTGCAGGGACAGCGGCTCGCGCCGCCCCATCTCGGTGAGGTCGTCGATCTCGGCCACCGTGGTGTCGAGGGCCTTGGCCAGCTCCTCGCGGGAGGGCTCGCGCCCCATCTGCTGCGCGAACTGGAACCGGGTCCGGTTCAGCTTGCGCAGGCGGTCGTGGATGTGGACCGGCAGGCGGATCGAGCGAGAGCGATCGGCGATCGCCCGCGTGATCCCCTGGCGGATCCACCAGGTCGCGTACGTGGAGAACTTGAACCCCCGGCGCCAGTCGAACAGCTCGACCGCGCGCATGAGTCCGATGTTCCCCTCCTGGATGAGGTCGAGCAGCGGCAGCCCCTGGCCCTGGTACTTCCGGGCCACGGACACCACGAGGCGCAGGTTCGCCATGATGAACCGCTGGCGGGCGGCCTCGGCCTGGCGGATGTCGGCGCGGGCCTTCATGATCGACCGGTCGGAGCGGAGGCGGCCCGCCTTGATGCGGTCCTCGGCCTCCTTGCCCTTCTCGATGGTCATGGCGAGCATGACCTCCTCCTCCTTGGTGAGGAGAGGCTCTCGGGCCGCGGCCTCCAGGTACAGGCGGAGGTCGTCGGCGTCATCGGTGCCCAGTGGGCGAGCAGGTTCGGCCATTTTCTTCCCTGGGTTCTCCTTCAACAGCTACCCTCGTCCGGTTCAACAGCACCGTGACTCCCGGAATTCCTTCCGGTCGGCCTGTCAGTTCCCTGAGGGCAGACTGAATAGGGCCTCGGCGGCCACCTCGACGCAGGCTAACACGAAGTCTTCCCCAACTCAAGGCCGGCCACGCACGCCGGGGACATTGAGTTCGTGTGGAGACGGGCGTCTCCGTGCCCGTCTCCACACTCAGGGACGTCCGACGCGGCGCTCAGCGCGGCGTGCCTGAGGAGCCCGGCGGAGGACGGGCGGCGTCACCCGGAGGGCCGTTCGCAGGCCGAACGCGGCGCCCCGGACCGCCGTCTCGCGCAGGGGGTCCCACCGGAGCCCGTAGGCGGCCCGGAGCGGCTCCGGAAGCAGGGCGGCCGTGACCTCCCGCTGGGCCAGCGCGAACGGCCGGAGCGGAAGCGGCATGGGCGGGGTGAGGATCGCCGGGGCCAGCCGGCGGGCGTCGTCGGAGACCTCCAGCGTGGAGATCGTGAGGTCGACGTAGCGACGGAAGCCGTCGAACGTGTCCGGAAGGATCTCCGGCGGCGTGAGCATGGCCACGGCCAGGGCGCCCATCTCCCCCACGTACCTCGACCGGTCGTGCTCGGAGAGCGGACGTACGAACCGGCGGTACGCGAGGAGCGCGCTGTCGACGAGCGTGGCCCACACCCACAGCAGGAGGGCAGGGTCGAGCGCCGAGTACGGCCCCCCGCCGGGCGTTCGGCCACTGATCCGCCGGTGCACGGCGGTGACCCCCTCGGCGGCGCGGAGGGCCTCCTCGGTGTCCCCGAACGAGATGGCCAGCATGGCCTCCATGGTCCGGGCCAGCCGCCGGTAGGCCCCGCGCGGGAAGTCGCTGTGGCCGGCCACGCCCGCGGCCACCGCGGGATGGGCGATCTGCATGAGCAGGGCCCGGGGCCCGGCCAGGATCAGCGCCGCCTCCCCGTTCACCCGCCAGGCCACCGACCCCGGCCCGAACAACCCGGCATCGCCGGGGACGGGGCCGATCGTTCGAGCGCTACGCACGGGGGTCGATGAGGACCTTGATGCCCCCCCGGCCGTCGGCCTGGTCCTCGAAGGCTTGCTGGATCCCGGACAGGGGGCGTTCGTCGGTGATCACCTTCGCCGTCTCCGGGCGGCGCGCCAGCAGGGCCAGGGCGTCCTGCATCGACCGCCTCGAGGGGCCGGTGATGGCCAGGGCCCGCTGCTCCTTCACCGCCATCACCGCCGGGATGAACATGGCCGGCTCGAACGGCAGCCCCAGCAGCACGACCGTTCCCATGTGGCCGCAGGCGTTGAACGCGAGCTGGACGGCGGACGCGGCCCCGCTGCACTCGAACACGAACCGCGGCCCGTGCAGGTCCACGGCGAGGGTCTTCCAGAACGGGTCCTCGGCCACCGGGTCGAACGCCATCTCGCAACCGAACTCCAGGCCGGCCGCGCGGCGGTCCTCGCGGACGTCCGAGCCCACCACCCTGGCCCCGAGGTCGGCCAGCGCCGCCACCACGAGGAGGCCGATGGCCCCCAGGCCGGAGACGTACACGAGGTCCCCGGACCCGACGCCCGCATCCGTGATCGAGCGCATGGCCACGCCGAGCGGTTCGGCCAGGGCCGCCGAGCGGTCGTCCACCTCGTCCGGCACCGGGATCAGCAGGTCCGCCAGGGGGTTCGTGGTCTCGGCGTAGCCGCCCCAGTGGTTCTGCGGGTTCAGGCAGTACCGGGGGCGTCCCTCGCGGCACCACACGCACTCGCCGCACCCCCGCCCGGGGAACGCCACCACGCGCTGCCCCGGCGACCACCGGCCGGTCGTGTCCTCCTCCACGACCCCGCTGTACTCGTGGCCGGGAACCCGGTCCTCGCCGGCCATGATCCCCACCTTCCACAGCGAGACGTCGGACCCGCAGATGCCGTTGAAGCCGACGCGAACGCGCGCCTCGCCGGGTTGCAGCTCGGGCGGGTCCACGTCCCGGACGGCGAACGTACGCACGCCGGTGAAGAACGCCGCCCGCACGCCCGTATCGTACGACGACCTCCCCGCGTACCCTGTTCGCGGCATGGAGATCAGGCCCATCCGCCCGGAGGAGCTCCCGGACGCGCTGCCCCTGTTCGCGGGATACCAGCGGTTCTACGAGGTCCCCGAGCCGAACGACGAGGCCAACCTGGCCTTCTTCGCCCGCTTCTGCGAACCGTCGGGGGCCGGGCTGCTGCTCGGCGCGTGGGAGGACGACGACCTGGTGGGGTTCGCGAACCTGTACTGGACGTTCTCGTCCACGCGAGCGGTCGACGCCGCGCTGATGAACGACCTGTTCGTCGCCGAGCGGGCCCGAGGTCTCGGCGCCGGGCGGGCGCTGATCCAGGCCGCGGCGGAGGCCGCGCGGGCCCGCGGATGCCACCACCTCGAGTGGTACACCGCGCCCGACAACGTCACCGCCCGGCGCCTGTACGACGCCACCGGTGCCACTCGCTCCGAGTGGTTGGCCTACGAGATCGAGCTGACGTAGCCGGTTCGGTCAGCCCGAACACGCGCCTCGGGCTAACGTATGGCACCCAGGAGGGCGGTGCGGTGACACTCGGAACCGAGCACGACGAACCGTCGGCGGCGACCGTCGAGCGGGCCCGGGACGCCGCCGGCCGCGAGGCGTGGGCGGAGGCCTACGAACTGCTGTCCTCGATGGAGCCCGCGCTCCTCGGGCCGGGTGACCTCGAGCTGCTGGCGCAGGCGGCCTGGTGGCTGTCCCGGTTGGAGGAATCCGTGGCCGCCCGGCAACGGGCCTATGCGGGCCACGCCGCCGCCGGGGAGGAGGTCCTCGCGGCGGGCGTCGCGGTCCGGCTGGCCATGGACCACTTCGTCCGCAGTGAGGGGGCGCTCGGGGCCGGTTGGCTCGCGCGGGCCCAGCGCCACCTCCGCGACCGACCGGAGACCTTCCAGCACGGATTGCTGGCCTGTGCTGAGTCCACCGTGGCCCGCTTCGGTGGGGAGCTCGAGGGCTCACTGGCACTGGCGGAGCGAGGGGCCGACATCGGCCGGCGCCTCCGGAACCCGGATCTGGTGGCGATGGGGGTCCACCTGGAGGGGCTGGCCCTCATCGCCGGAGGTCGCATCGCCGAAGGCGTGGCGCTGCTGGACGAGGCCATGACCTCGGTGGTGGCCGGCGAGCTCACCTCCTATTTCACCGGGGTGGTCTACTGCAACGTCCTCCAGGCCTGCCTGGCGCTGGCCGACCTCCGCCGGGCCGGGGAATGGAACGAGGCCTCCCGGGCGTGGTGCGAGTCCCTCCCCGCGCAGTCCCCGTTCCCCGGGCTCTGCCGGATCAACCGAGCGGAGCTGGCCACCCTCACCGGGGCGTGGGCGGAGGCCGAGGCCGAGGCGTCACGGGCCTCGGAGGAGGTCATGCGCCTCAATCCCGCGATGGCCGGCGCGGCCGTCTACGAGGCCGGCGAGGTCCGCCGGCGGTGGGGGGACCTGGCCGGGGCGGAGGAGGCCTTCTCCCGCGCCCACGAGCTGGGATTCGAGCCACAGCCCGGCCTGGCCCTGGTCCGGCTGGCACAGGGGAAGCCCGGACCGGCCGTGAGCGCGCTCCGCCTCGCGGTCACCGGGGAGCTCGGCAACCGCCTCCGTCGCGCCCGGCTCCTGGCGGCGCTGGTGGAGGCGGCCCTCGCGCTCCCCGACATCGATTCGGCGGGGGAGGCCGCCGAGGAGCTGGAGGGCATCGCTCGCGAGTTCCGGACGCCCGTGCTGGACGCCTCCGCGGCCACGGCGCGCGGGTCGGTCCTGCTGGCGCGAGGCGACGTGACCGGCGCCCTCGGGGAGCTCCGCCGGGCCTGCGCCACCTGGCAGGAGGTACGGCTCCCCTACGACGCCGCTCGCGCCAGGATGCTGTACGGCCTGGCCCTGCGCGCGGCCGGCGACGAGGACGACGCCAGGCTGGAGCTTCGAGCGGCGCTCGGGACGTTCGAACGGCTGGGGGCAGCCCTCGACCTGGCCGCCGCGTCCGGGCTGCTCGGCGAGACGACGGGACTCCCCCGCGGGCTCACCTCGCGGGAGGCTGAGGTGCTGCGACTGGTGGCCGCCGGCAAGTCGAACCGGGACATCGCCGCCGCGCTCGTGATCAGCGAGCACACCGTGGCCCGGCACCTCCAGAACATCTTCGCCAAGCTCAACGTGTCGTCCCGCTCGGCCGCCACCGCGTTCGCGTTCGAACACGGCCTCGCGTGACGAGGCCGATCAGAGCTCGTGGCAGGGGCTCCGGAAGATCCCGTCGAGGAATGCCAGCGCCATCGGGACCTCGGACGCGGCGTCGAAGTCCTTCCAGGACCCCAAGCCCGCGACGATCCGGAGGCGCGCGGTCCCGACGCCGTTGAACCGGTCGAGCGCGCGAGCGAACGCCACGCTCTGCTGGACGGGCACCACCGGGTCGAGGTCGCCGTGCGCGATGAGGAACGGCGACACGTTGCGGCCGGGCGTGAGGTACGTGATCGGGTTCGTGGCCCGGACCCGGCCGGGCACGGACTGGATCGGCGCGCCGACCAGCCGTGACTCGCCGGACGTCGCTGCGTCGTGACGCTCGGCGGGTTCGAGGCCGGGAGTCCGCGCCAGCTGGCGGTCCATCGTGAGGAAGTTCACCGGCCCGAACCAGTCGACGACGGCCTGGACCGCGCTCGAGGTCGTCGGGTTGCCGAGCTTCGGGTCGTCGAACCGGGCCACGCCGGCGGTGGTCCCGAGCAGGGACACGAGTTGGCCGCCGGAGGAGTCGCCCCAGGCCGCGATGCGGATCGGGTCGAGGCCGTACCGGCCGGCGTTGGCCCGCATGAACCGGACCGCAGCCTTCACGTCCTGGATCTGGGCCGGGAACGTGGCCTCGTCGGTGAGCCGGTAGTTGATGCTGGCGAAGGCGTACCCGCGCCGAAGGATCGCGGGGAGGTAGGCCGCGTGCTCGGGCGCCGACTTGTCGCCGGTCGTCCAAGCCCCGCCGTGGACGTACATCACCAGCGGCAGGCGGGGGACGGGGAGCCTCGGGAGGTACAGGTCGAGCACCTCGGACGGCGAGGCCGTGGCGTAGTGGATGTCCGCGATCCGGCGGTACGGCGGCGGCTGCAGGGTGGCCGGGTCGGTGGGGGCCTCGGCCACGGAGGACGAGCGCGACGCCGTGACGGGGCTCAGGCCGGCACACGCGGACAGGACGAGCACGAGGGCCGCCACGGGGCCCGCCAGCTGGAATCGCCGTGAGGTCACGGAGTGCCTCCTGTCGATGGGAATCGTCTCACGCTTCCGCCGAACGGCGCGACACGGCGGGGCCGGCGGGCCGCGCTCCACGGGACAGTCGCGTCCCGTGGTGGATTCGAACCACGACCGCCCCGATCGCGAATTGGCTGATTCCGGCGATGAGGGGCGGTCGGGCCCCCACATAGCGTCGCCTCCGGGAACACACCGGAAGGAGGCAGGGATGGACGGGAGCGGTGGGACGGAGCGGTTCGACACCGTGGTCATCGGCGGGGGGCAGGCCGGGCTCTCGGTCGGGTACCACCTGCGGAAGCGGGGGCTGTCGTTCGTGATCCTGGAGGCGAACGAGCGAATCGGTGACTCGTGGCGGCGGCGGTGGGACTCGCTGCGGGTGTTCACCCCGGCTAAGTACGACGGGCTGGACGGCTGGCGGTACCCGGGGAAGGGCTGGTCGTTCCCCTCGAAGGACGAGCTGGGCGACTACCTGGAGGCCTACGCGGGCCGGTTCGAGCTGCCCGTTCGAACGGGCGTCGCCGTGAACGAGCTGAGCAGGGATGGTGACCGGTACTTGGTGACCACGGGCGGGGGGCGGCTCGAGGCGGATCACGTCGTGGTCGCGACCGGCTACTGCCACACGCCGATGGTGCCCGGCTTCGCCAAGGAGCTGGATCCCGGCATCGTTCAGATGCACTCCAACGACTACCTGAACGCGGGCCAGCTCCGCGACGGCGGCGTGCTGCTGGTGGGGGCCGGCAACTCGGGCGCCGAGATCGCGATCGAGGTGGCGAAGACCCACCCGACGTGGGTCGCGGGCAAGGTGCCGGGCCAGTTCCCGGTTCGCCACGGGAGCGTGCCCGCACGGTTCCTCCTCCCGGTGATCCGGTTCATCGGCCACCACGTGCTGACCACCGGGACACCGATCGGCCGGAAGGTTCGACCCAGGTTCGTCTCGCGGGGAGCACCGCTGATCCGGGTGAAGGAGAAGGACCTCCTCGCAGCCGGGGTGGAGCGGGTCCCCCGAGTCAGGGGCGTCCGGGACGGGATGCCGGAGCTCGACGACGACCGGGTCCTCGACGTGGCGAACGTCATCTGGTGCACGGGGTTCCGCCCGGATTTCTCGTGGATCGACCTCTCGGTCTTCGGCGACCGCGGCGAGCCCGAGCAGGACCGCGGCGTGGTGGCGAGCGAGCCGGGCCTGTATTTCGTCGGCCTCCACTTCCTGTACGCGGCCACGTCCGAGGTGCTGCCGGGCGTGGGCCGCGACGCCGAGCACATCGCGAGGCACATCTCGAAGCGTGCCGCCGCCGGGAAGACCCGCGCGCCGGGAGCGCGAGTCCCGGTCGAAGCCTGACGAGGGAACCGGGGGGCGATCCGGCCCCCCCCCGGGGCCCTCCACTACAGTCCCCGTGCGATGTCCGAGGCGGAGCACGGCGGGATCCTGGCGGCGCGGGCCCTGCGGGAATCGGGCATCACCACGCTGTTCGCGCTGCCCGGGGGGCACAACCTGCCCCTGTTCGAGGGGGCCCGGCTGGAGGGCCTTCGGCTCATCGACACGCGGCACGAGGAGAGCGCCGTGATGATGGCCGAGGGGTGGGCCCTGGCCACCGGCTCCGTGGGCGTCGCGAGCGTCACCGCCGGCCCGGGGTTCACGAACGCGCTACCCGGGATCGCCGAGGCGCAGAAGGCCGGAGTCCCGGTGGTGGTGATCAGCGGCCGGACGGGCTTGCGCCAGCGAGGGCGGGAGGCCGTGCAGGACCTCGACCAGCTCGCGGTCGTGGCGCCCATGTCGAAGTGGCGCGATCAGTGCCTGGCGCCGGAGCGGATCCCCGAGTACGTCCGGGCTGCCGTCCACCACGCGCGGAGCGGGGCACCGGGCGTGGCCTACCTCGAGATCCCGCAGGACGTGTTCGGCGCCCGGGCCGACGCCGCGGGAAGGCCGTGGCCCCAGGGGTTCCCGGTGGCGCGCCCGGCCGCGGACTCCCGGGACCTGGAGCGGGCCGTGGAGATCCTGGCGGGGGCGTCGCGGCCCGTGGTCCTGGCCGGGTCGGGCGCGTTCTTCTCCGGTGCGGGCGAGGAGCTGCGGGCGTTCGTCGAACGAACGGGCATCCCGGCCGTCACCACCAGCGCGGCGCGGGGGCTCCTTGACGACGACCATCCCCGGTGTCTGGGCGGGCTGGTCCACGCCGGGATCACGGTGGCGTCGAGCGACGCCGTCCTGGTCCTGGGGTCGCGGTTCAACGCGAACCTGCTGTGGGGCGGCGCGCCGCTGTTCCCGATCGAGGGACGGATCGTGCAGGTGGACGTGCGCCCGGAGCACCTGGGCGGCGAGCGGCTCCCCGACGTCGGGCTGGCCGGCGATTGCGCCGTGGTGCTCCGCCAGCTGACCGGGGCGTGGACACCGGAGCCGGGCGTCCTGGATGGCTGGGCCGAACAGGCCAGGGGGGGCGTCCGGGCGTCCCGGGAGCAGTGGTCGGCCGAGGTCGATCGTCCGTCGAACGGCGTGCACCCCGGGTGGCTGGCTCGGGAGACCGCCGCGTTCGCCGAGGAGATCGGCCCGTGCACGACAGTGGCTGACGGCGGCGACAGCGTGCTGTGGGGCATCGCGTGGTTCCGGGCCCACCGTCCGGGGACCCACCTGTACATCGGCTCGGCGTTCGGGACGCTCGGGATCGGCTTGCCGTTCGCCATCGCGGCGAAGGCGGCCCGCCCGGAGGAACCCGTGGTGCTGCTCACGGGGGACGGGGCGTTCGGGCTCTCGGCGATGGAGCTCGACACGGCCGCCCGTCACGGCCTTCCGGTGATCGTCGTGGTTGTGAACAACGGCGGCTGGGGGGACGTCCGCCACGAGCAGCGCGCGTTCTACGGCGAGGAGGCGGACACCGGCGCGGTCCTGTCCGGGATGCGCTACGACAGCCTGGCGGAGGCCGTCGGCGGCCACGGCGAGCGGGTCGAGTCGCCGGAGGAGCTCCGCCCCGCCCTGGAGCGCGCCGCGGCCTCCGGGATGGTGGCCGTGGTGGACGTGGCCACCGACCCCGACGTCATGAGCGACCTCATGAGGAACCTCGGCGGCATGGACGTCATGTGACGCCCGGCCCGGTCCGGCGTCCGGGCTCGCCGCGGTCAGCCCGTTCGACCCAAAGAACCTCCTCGAAGGTGCAGCCGTTGTGCGCACATTGCTCGTACGCAGCCCGAACGTCCTGGTCAGTCGACCGGTCGAGCGCGCCAGACGCCCATCGCAGGAACGCTGCCCGCTATCCGCTCGGATCCAGACGGCCGATCTGGCCCAACAGGTCCGGTGCTTCCTGCGACTTGGGAACCCGAACGTCGTCCACGATCGCACCATCCCGAAGCCTCACGACGCGATCGCACCGGCTGGCCACGACCGGGTCGTGGGTCGCGACGATCACGCTCATTCCTCGGTCGCGGCGGAGGTCCAGGATCAGCTGGACGATCTCACCCCCGGTCACGGAGTCGAGGTTGCCGGTGGGCTCGTCGGCCAACAGGAGACCTGGTTCGTTGATGAGAGCTCTTGCGATCGCGACCCGCTGCTGCTCCCCCCCAGACAGGCGCGAGGGAAGCGAACGCTCCCTGCCCGCAAGCCCGAGGGCCGCCAGGAGTTCCATGGCACGCTCGAACTTGTCGAAGTCCGCACGGTAGGGAAGCAAGGGGGCGGCGACGTTGTCACGGACAGAGAGGGATGGCAGCAGGTGGAACCGCTGGAAGACAAAACCGATCTTCCGTCGGTACGTGGCCTGCTGAGCCCGAGACAGGGAGGTCACCTCCGAGCGCCCCACCCAAACGATTCCCTCGTCGGGCCGATCCATGGCCCCGATCACGTGGAGTAAGGTCGACTTGCCGGAGCCGGAAGGGCCCGTTACGGCGACCAACTCCCCGGAGTCGATGGACAGATCCACGCGGTCAAGCGCGACGACGTCCTGCCCATCGGTCGCGTATCGCTTCGACACTCCGGTGAGTTCGACGCGGAATCCCATCGATCACTCCTCTGCCAGCACAGCGGGTGGAGTCATTCGGGACATGAGCGAGGCTGGTACGAGCGCCGCGGCGAGCGCGATCGCCGTCCCGGCCACGGCGGCAATCGCCCCGGCCAGCACGATGCGTCCGGGCGACCCTCCGACCAGAGCGGAGAGGCCGATCCCTGCGGTCGCCCCCGCGACGCTGCCAAGGAGCCCGATCCCGAGCCCCTCGAGCGCCACCATCCTGCCCAGGTCTCGCTCCCGCCACCCCATGGCCCGGAGCGTGACCAGCTCCGGGGCACGCTCTCTGAGGTTCAGAAACAGCACGTCAGCCACGGACAGGGCGGCGAGCACAACCGCCAGGGCCACGCCCACGTAGTCGACCCCCCGGACCTCGATGGAGATGAACGCCCCCAAGGCGGTCCCGAGGATCGAGCCCTTGAAGGCCAGGGTGATCGACAGGAGCAGGGCGAGAGCCCCCACCCCCACGAACAGGCCGGCCGCAGCGAGGAGGGTCCGTCCCGGCAACCGGCGGAGGTTGGCCAGGGCCATCCCCCCGATCCGCCGCACATGGTGGACCGACCGGCGCTTGGCCATTGGGGAACGAACCGCGTCGAGAGGCGAAGACCGGGCGGCCCGCCACGCTGGCACGAGGCCGGCGACAGAAGCCAGGACCATGGCCACAGGTGCAACGAGCAGGGTTCGCGATAGCGGGATCCCGAATCCGAAGAGCCTGACGAGCACCGCCGCGATGCCGGTCCCCGCCAGTCCGGCGGCCAGGCCGATCAGGGCGAGCTCGCCGAGAACCGCTCGGAAGATATGACCGCGGGACCACCCGAGCGCGAGGAGCGTCCCTATCTCGGTCCGCCTGGCCCGAACGGAGGCCAGGGCGCCGTTCACCAGGAAAAGGGTCGTCACGACCAGCACCAGGGCGAACAGCGCCAGGCTCTTCCGGTCCACCGCGTTGAGGATGACCACGGCCACACCCTTCTTCACCCACCCCTCCTCCACCAGAAGCGATGGCCGCCCGAACTTCCCGGGGGGCAAGTGCACGAGAAGCGGATGAGGCGACGAGCCGGCCGTCACGTCCACCGACAGGCCGGTCTCCATCTGGATGGCCTCCGCCACCCGGCGGATCCGTTCGCGGCTTACCGGGTCCGGCCCCTCGACCCCCGCCACTCTGACCCGGACGACGCTGATCGGGGCCTTCGGGCTGGCCCCCTCGAAGAGATCGGGATTGTCGAAGGCCGAGAGGCTGCGGAGCGTCGTGACCAGGAGGGGCGGCTGCTGGATGTAGTCGCCGAGGTTCTGAGTGGGAAGCAGCGGCTGGTCCCCGAGGGCCGTCCGACTGGCCGGATCCGCGGGTATCACCCGCGCCGGGTAGTACGTCTCCAGGGGGACGCGCGAGAGGGGGCTGAAGCCGGGGAGCCGCTGAGGATCGAACCGACCCACCACCTGTAACGCGGGAATGGCGAGGACGTTGTTCGACAGGAACGTGGTAGATCCCTGATGCTCCTCCAGCCTCCGGAATTGGGTGTCCCGGTTTTCCCCAGGCGCCCAGCCTCCACCGTAGTAGTTGCTGATGAAGACGTCGGTGGGGTTGTGGGCGGCCAGGGCAACCAGACGTTCCGGTCCGGCCGGCCGGTACCGCACGGGCGCCGTGGTCCAGTAGCCGTTGTAGCTGATCTCGAGCTCCGACGTGGGCTTGCTCAGTCCCTCGACGAGTCGCTCGTACATGGGGCCGATGGGGAGAGTGGCGCGGCCGACGGTCTGCCCGTCGAGTGAGGTGACGAACTGGAAGGCGGAATCCTCGGATGACAGATTCCGGTATGGGCGGGGCTCCTCCGGAAGGGCCAGGCGTTCCACCGTGACCTGGAGCTCCTCGCTCACGAACGTTCTGGTGCTCGCGATGAAGGGAACGACCCGGTACTTGGCTCTCGGTCCCTTTCGTTCGATCCTCGGCGCGTCCGTCTCTTGGAGCATCCTTCCCGCCACCACCGCCTGGTCGATGTGCAGGAGCTGCTCCTCCTGAGCGGGATCGACGGCAGCCACGAAGATCGGGAAGAACGCGGTGCTCACCGTCCCGACCTGTCCGGCCGGCAGTGGACCGTAGTCGGTGGTTTCACCCTGGATCTCTGGCGTGACCCCCGAGAAGCAAGCCAGCCCGCTTCCCGCGCCCAGAGCGAAGGGCGATTCAGCCGGTTCTTCGGGCTTCGATTGGATGAAGCCCGAACAGACGGGGAATTGCCCCTCGCCCGGGACGTCCTCGACGATGCCGCCGGGCGGGTCGACCCTGAAGGGATGATCCCGGGTGAGGTAGACGTACTGGGTGGAGTCCGGATACGCGGAGCTGCCGCTGTGTGCCAACCACTCGAGTCGCAAACGATAGAGCTGGACGGGGTCGCTGTTCAGGAATCGATCGATCCGCAGGACAACGAACTGGAAGGGCATGACGTAGCCGATGTTGGCGATGGGGGCGGCCACCTCGACTCCCGGGATCTTCAGGATCGTCCGCCACTGGCGGAGTGTGATGCCTCCGAAGATCCCGCTCAGGTAGTTCTGCTGGACCAGTCCCTGCTCGAGTTCGAGGGGGGTGAACGACCCCGGCGGTCTCACGAGGATGTCGTAGGCGGGACGGAAGCTCCTCGAAACCGTCCCCACGACCTTGAGCTGGCCGGTCTCTACGGCCGACGTGAGGAGGGTGAAGCCGACGGCCGCCACGAGGATGCCGACACCCAGCGTGGCCGTTCGGCTCCTGCGGTGCAGGAGCTGGCTCCAGATGAATCTCCGCACTCGCGCCCTCTCGAACCGGTGGTTACATCGTGACCGTATACCTTGTCACAATGCAATACGATGCCTGAGTATGTTCGAGTTTGACCGAGCGAGGAGGAGCACGAGTTGCCGATCCATCATGCGGTACTGGGGATGCTTGCCGAGGGACCGAGCTATGGCTACGAGCTGAAATCGAGCTTCGAGATTGCCGTCGGCCCGCAGTGGGGTGAGCTGAACATCGGCCATCTCTACCAGGTCCTCGACCGTCTGGTTCGGGACGGCCTGGTCACTCGCCGAGAAGTCGTCCAGCGTGACCGGCCCGACAAGGTCGTGTATCGGCTCACCCGCGCCGGCCGGATCGAGCTTGGCCGATGGCTTTCGGAACCAATCGCTCGACGAGGCGGGTACCGGGACGACTTCTTCCTCAAGCTCTTCGTGGCCTCCCGCCTCGGGCCCGACCACGTGGGAGAGGCAGCCCGGGTGCAGAGGGAGGCCTACCTCGCCGAGCTGAGCACATTGGCGGACCTGAAGAGAGAGCATCGACGAGAGCCGCTCGTGGCGTTGCTCGTGGAAGCGGCCATCCTCCACACAACGGCGAACCTGCGGGTAGCGGAGCTCGCCGAGGAACGAGCGGCGCAGATCGCGCAGGCTCCCCGGGCCGGCGCTGGTGAGGCTCTTGCGGCTGCCGACGAAGTGGGGGCCTAGGAGAACGGGGTCAGCCACATCGCGGCCGTTGTGTGGCGGCACCATGCCCACTGTGGCTGTCGTGCCGATCCGGCAGCTCAAGCCGGTTCGGTCCGCCCCCATGACCGGGCCTCGACCTCGAGCCAGGGGCTCGCCTTGGTGCGCGTGTCTCATCTCCGCCTCCCCCGATCACCCCGCCACCGCAGGCGATCGCATCGATTCCGGAATGTCCGGATGGGTTTCGCAAGCAAGGCGAGAGGGGTACGGAAGGAAAGAAGCCCGTCAACCTCGAAAGGAGCCCGCACATGCGCCGGAAGAGGACCCTTCTGGTGGCGTGCGCCCTCTTCGCGGCGTTCGCTGTGTCTCTGGCCCCGGGAGTCGCCGGAGCGAGCACACTCAACCTGTCGTCCGAACCGCCGGTTCCCGGCGCGGAGCCGTTCGCCGGTGGCTGGGCGGTCCCCGTGTCGACGGAGGGACCCGCCTGGTACGACCTCGACTTCTACCACCGGGTCATGCAGGCCGGGACCGAAGGGGTGCGGGCGCCTGCTGGCGCGGAGCTCCCGACGGCCGTCGGCCTCGCCTACCCCGGGATCAGGCCCGGCCTGTGGCTCGTCACCGTGACCACGAACCCCGTGGGGTTCGCGTGGTGCACGGCCAACTTCGTGTTCCAGGGGAGCGGCGGCTACGGGCTGGGGACCGCCGGCCACTGCGCCGCCAACGACGCGCTCGGCGCGTACCCGGACGTGACAGCCTACGTGGTGCCGCCGGTGGGCTCCGGGCAGCTGCCCGGCTTCTACCACATCGGAAAGTTCGTCCTCTCGCACAACAACGGGATCGGCGACGACTTCGCGATGATCTCGATCTACTCGCAGTACCAGTCGTGGGTGAACCCCACGATGCCGGTGTGGGGCGGCCCCATCGGCGTCTACACGTCGAACACACCGACCCTCGCCAAGCACTTCGGCCACGGGACGGCGCTGGGCACCGGCGGGACCCCGCGGGCCGGCGTCTGCGCCATCCTCGACGCCCGGGACGGCACCGCGTTCGCGTGGTACGGCGCGGGCTCGCCCGGTGACTCCGGGAGCGGCGTGGAGGCGGCCCTGGGCGAGGCGCTCGGCGACTTCACCCACATCGTGATCCTCGACGGGATCCCCGGCGAGATCCTGCCCGGCATGCTGGCCGGGACCCGCATGACCAAGATCCAGCAGATCGCGAGCGGCTGGACGCTCGTGAATGGCAGCCTGATCCCCATCTAGGCGAAGGGACAGCCGGAGACCGTTTCCCCCCCGAACTCGAATCGAAGACCGAGAAGACCAGGATGAAAGGAGCCCGCGGAATGCGCCGTAGAACAGCTCTGGTCATGGCCGCCCTGGTGGCGGTCGGCCTGGCCCTGTCCCCGACCCCGGCGGGAGCGGCGTCGACGGCATTTCGAGCACCGGCGGCCGGAGCCGAGCGCATCGGCGGCGCCCGGGCCGTGCAGGTATCGACGAAGGGGCCGTCCTGGTACGACCTCGCCTTCTACCACCGGGTGATCGCCGCGGGGACGAACGGCGTCCGGGCCCCGCGGGGCGCCCAGATGCCACTCGCGGTGGGACTCGCGTACCCGGGGATCCGCCCGGGACTGTGGCTGGTGACGGTCACGACGAACCCCGTGGGCTTCGCGTGGTGCACCGCGAACTTCGTGTTCGCCAAGCGCGGGGTGTCCGGCCTGGGGACGGCCGGCCACTGCGCCGCCAAGGACGCCCTGGGCGCCTACCCCGACGTCACGGCCTACGTCGTGCCGCCCCCCACCTCGGGCCAGCTCCCGGGCTTCTACCACATCGGGAAGTTCGTCCTGTCCCACAACAACGGGATCGGCGACGACTTCGCGATGATCTCGATCTACTCCAAGTACAGCTCATGGGTGAACCCCACGATGCCGGTGTGGGGCGGCCCCACGGGCGTGTACACCTCCACCCTGCCCACCGTGGCCAAGCACTTCGGCCACGGCGCGGCGGTGGGAGCCGGGGGCACGCCGCGCGCCGGGGTGTGCCCGATCCTCAACGCTCGCAGCGGCAATGCGTTCGCGTGGTACGGCGTGGGGGCGCCCGGCGACTCGGGGAGCGGCGTGGAGGCAGCGGCCGGCGAGGCCCTGGGGAACTTCACCCACATCGTGATCTACGACGGCACCAACAAGAACCCCGCCGGCCAGATCCTGCCGGGGATGCTCACCGGCACCAAGATGACGAAGATCCTGTCGATCGCGTCGGGATGGACGCTCAAGCTGGGGAGCCTGATCCCGATCTGATCCGGGTACCCATTCATTCCCTCTCACGGCCTCACGGCCACGGACGGGCCGCCGGCGACGGCGGCCCTTGTGGCATCCAGGGGGACCGCTGCCGATCGTGGGGGTCAGCCGACCTCGGCGGCGAGGAGACGGTCCAGGGTCGTCCTCCTGACGAAGCGCACGTCGTCGCCGAGCCCCAGCCACCGGGAGAACCGCCGGAGCTCCCGGGCCAGGGCCGGGGCGACCGTCCCGGGGTCCTGCGCGTCCTCCAGATGGGACGCCTGGACCAGGAGCACACCGCCCTTGCGGTCGGCCTTGAGGTCGACCCGCGCCGCGAGGTGCTCGCCTTGGAGAAAGGGCAGCACGTAGTACCCGTGGCTGCGGAGGTGGGCGGGGACGTAGATCTCGATCCGGAAGCGCATCCCCCACAGCCGTTCGACGCGATCGCGGAACCACACCAGCGAGTCGAAGGGCGACAGCAGCACCGCCTTGCTGATGCGACGTGGTGCACGTGCATCGCGATGCAGGTACGCGGGCTGGCGCCAGCCATCGACTGCAACCGCAAGGAGCCGGCCGTCCTCGACGAGCTCCCGGAGCCGGGGACGGGCCTCGGGAACCTTGATCCGGAAGTAGTCGGCCAGGTCGGCCGCCGTGCCCACGCCGAGCGACCGGGCCGCGATCTCGAGCAGGGACCGGTGGGCTTCCTCGGTGTCGGGCTCCGGCGCATTCAGGGCCTCCGGCGCGATCACGCGGTCCGGGAGGTCGTACCGCCGTTCGAACCGGACCCGGGTCGACGCCGCCACCTGTCCGGACCAGAACAGGTACTCCATGGCGGTCTTCCCGGCCTTCCAGTTCCAGCCCCAGTCCGAGCCTCGTCGCTCCCCGGGGTCGTGGAGGTCGCGGATGGCGAGAGGGCCGTTCCGCCGGACGTCATCGAGCACGGCCCTGACGTACTCGGGCCGGTCCCGGGCGATCCGGGCGATGCCGCCCCACGTCTCGCCGGTCGTGGCCCTCCGCATCCGCCACCGGAACAGCGGATACATCGCCATCGGGATCAGGGAGGCCTCGTGCCCCCAGTACTCGAACAGCTCCCGATGCCCGTAGGCCATCTCGTCGATCGCCTCCTGCGGGTACGGCCCGATCCGTGAGTAGGGCGGGACGTAGTGCGACCGCGAGACGACGTTCACGGAGTCGATCTGGATCACCCCGACGCGGTCGAACACCCGCCGGAGGTGGCGCCGGTCCACCCTCCCCCGAGGCGAGGGGTCGGCGAACCCCTGCGCACCCAGCGCGATCCGCCGGGCCCGGGGAAGGGAGAGGGAGTCCAGCCGGCGGCTCAGCCCCACTGGGAGGCGCGGACGGACAGGATCGGCGGGAGGTGGTCGGCCACGACGTTCCAGGTCTCGCCCTCGTCGGCCGACCCGAACACCTCCCCGGACTCCGCCCCGAAGTACAGCCCGAGCGGGTCGCCGCCGTCGTGCCCGAACGCCTGGCGCAGGACCGTGAGGTAGGCGTCCTGCTGGGGCAGGCCGTCCCCGAGCGCCCGCCACGACTCGCCCCGGTCGCGCGTCTCGTATACGCGCACTCGACCCTCGGGCGTGACCCGGTCAACGTCGGCGACCAGCGGGATCACGTAGGCACGGTCCGGATCCCGTGGGTGTGCCACCAGCGGGAAGCCGAAATCCGACGGGAGACCGGAGTCGGCGCCGATGTCGTTCCAGCTCTCGCCGGCGTCATCGCTGCGGTACACGCCGCCGTGGAACTGCAGGTACAACGTGTCCGGCTGCGCGGAGGGGCGATGGACGTTGTGCACGCACAGGTCGAACACGTCGCCGGGGGCGTCGTCCGGGAGGTACCTCGCGACCAGCCCCTTGACGCCGCGGCGCCACGACGAGCCGCCGTCGTCGGTCAGCCACACGCCGGCCGCCGAGATGCCGAGCGCCATCCGCGCCGGCTCGACCGGGTCGATCGAGATCGAGTGCAGGCAGAGCCCGCCTCCCCCGGCCTGCCACTCCGGCCGGCTGGGGTCGTCCCACAGGGCCCGGTTGAGCTCCCACGTCCGGCCGCCGTCATCGCTCCGGAACAACGCTGCCGGCGCGACGCCCGCCCACACCACGCCGTCCTCCACCCCGGGCTGGATCACCCAGGTCCGGGCGACCGTGGCATCGGCGTCCTCGGGGAACGCGGGCCCGGTCGTCTGCTCCCACTCCCCCCCTGGATCGTCGGTCAGGAAGACCCGGGGCCCGTACTGACCGTGCGTGACGCTCGCGAGGTACGTGCCCGTGCGGGGGTCCCGGATGGCGAACTCGACGTGCTGGCCCGAGAACGCCCGCGCCATCACGTCCATCGCCTCGCCGCGTTCGCCGCGCAGGACGAACAGACCCTTGTGCGTTCCCACGAGGACCTCGCCGGAGCCCCCACCGGCGCCGCCGGAGATGGCGGGGAGGATGTGGACCTGGTCCTCCGAGGCCACGGTGGCCTCGATCGAGACGCGTTCGCCGTTCACGAACACCGTGACGTGCTCCCGGATCCGGCCCTGCTCGTCGCGGACCCACCCCACCAGCTTGGGATGCTCGCGCTCCAGCTCGCCGACGATCTCGGCGACGGTCCGCCCGGCGACGTCCATCGACGACCGCCCTCCCGCCAGGTCCCGCAGCGGGGACCTCAGGTTCACGTGCGCCATCGTTCCTCCGATTGTCTCGAGGGTCCGACCGACATTATGTGCGACGCGGGCGACACCGACCGGGCGACCCACCGGCGCCGCCCTCAGGCGGGGACGGCGCGGCTGGCCGCCCACGTACGGAGGGCCACGATGTCCTCGGCCCGGGACCGGGACAGGGGGACGGTGCCCCTGATCTCGGCCAGGATCGCATCGGTGGTGAGATCCGTCCCGGCCGCGAAGGCCCTGTACAGGGCGGCCACGATGGCCGCCTCGATCTCCGCCCCGGTGAACCCCTCGGATGCCGCGGACAGCCCCGCGACGTCGAACGCCGCCGGGTCCCGGTGCCGCCGCGTCAACTGGGACCGGAGGATGGCCTCTCGTTCGGCGGGCTTCGGGAGATCCACGAAGAAGATCTCGTCGAACCGGCCCTTGCGCAGGAACTCCGGGGGCAGTCGCGTCAGGTCGTTCGCGGTGGCCACCACGAACACCCCCGGTGGGCGCTCCTGCATCCACCGCAGGAACGTGCCTAGCAGCCGCTGGGTCACGCCCCCGTCGCTCTCACCACCTGTGGCGAACCCCTTCTCGATCTCGTCGATCCACAGCACCACGGG
>WNFU01000210.1_pt1 | contig 75828 bp, 65 predicted proteins | sample 5400121 | NCBI WGS metagenome assembly WNFU01 (sample SAMN13153360, study PRJNA577476) | soil metagenome | isolation source: 100 cm soil or saprolite under grassland replicate 1 | place: USA:California | collected 2016-06-15
GGGGCAGGGGGTGAGGGCGGCCGACCGGAAATTTACAGCCGCGACCGCGGATCGAGCGCATCGCGCATGCCATCGCCCATATAGTTAATGCTCAACACCGTGAGGAAAATCATCAAGCCCGGCCAGAGCACCATATGTGGTGCGATCTCGAGGAAGTTCTGCCCATCGTACAGCAGCCGCCCCCAGGTCGGCGTATCGGGCGGGAATCCCAAGCCGAGAAACGAAAGCACCGACTCAGTGATAATCGCCTCCCCCACCGCCAATGTCGCGGCAACGATGATTGGGCTCAGCACATTGGGCAAGATATGCCTGAACATAATTGCGCCGCGGCTGATGCCCAGGCAAGTGGCCGCCTCGACGAACTCCTTCTGCTTGAGCGATAGGAACGAGGCGCGCACGATTCGCGCCGTGCCCATCCAATTTAGCAGGCCGATCACGCCAACGATCAGCAAGAAGATGCCGAGCTCGGGACCTAACACCTTGCGCAGCGCGTCACGGAACAGAAAGATCGTTAGCAACAGAAGGGGCAGCTGCGGCAGCGCAAGAAACATATCGGTAAGGCGCATCAGCGCATTATCGATGACCCCGCCAAAGAAACCAGCCACGGAGCCGACCAGCGTGCCGACTCCAATCAGGATCAGCATGGCGACCGTCCCGACCGCGAGCGAGATGCGCCCGCCGAATAGCACGCGCGCGAACAAATCGCGGCCAAGATCGTCGGCACCCATCGGGTGTTTGAGGGTCGAGCTGCTCATCGAGGCCGGGATATCCATCGCATCGCGATTGACGCGGTAGAGCAGCGGGCCAATCACGGCGGCGAGGATAAAGATGATCAGCACAACGGCACCGGCGATCGCCAGCTTATGCCGCCGGAAGCGCCGCCATGCGTCGCCCCAAAGCGTGCGTGGCGGGCCAAGTGCGCCCAGCGTCAAGACATCGCTTGCTCGCGCTGCCGGCGCCGCAGTTCTCTCAGCTAGAGTGCCTTTGGCCATAGCACATTCTCCTTGTGGATACCTCTCATAGAGACCGCCGCGAGGCGCTGCACCGATCAACTATAACGAATACGAGGATCGAGGACACCATATAAAATATCAGCGACCAGATTGAAGGCAACCACCAGGATCGCAAAAATAAATGTCAGCGCCATAACTACCGGCGTATCGGAGTTCTGGATCGAATGGATCAGCAGCTCGCCCAAACCATTCACACGAAAAATCTGCTCGGTGATAATCGCGCCTCCGAAAATCCCGGGAATACCAAGCGCGATCAGCGTGACTACGGGTATCAAGCTATTAGCCAGCACATGGCGCGTGAGCACCATGCGCTCGGCCAACCCCTTGGCACGAGCCGTGCGCACATAGTCCAACGGCAGATTGTCGAGCATCGAGGAGCGCATGAAACGCGCGACCGCGGCCGACTGGAATAGGGCCAGGACGCCAATTGGCATCGCGATCTGCTTGAGCTGCTTGACGAACGAGGCCCAATCCTGGACTTTCAAGCTCGAGTCATAGATAAATGGAAACCAGTGCAGCTTGACGCTGAAGAGCAAAATAAATAGCAATCCGGTAAAGAATGTCGGCACTGAGAAGCCAATGAACGCCAGAGTCGTCGCGGATTGATCAAAAAAGGAGTATTGCTTGACTGCCGAGAGGATGCCAATCGGAATTGCGAGCAGAATAGCGATCAGGTAGGAGATGCCAACGACCCAGAGCGTCTGCGGGAGGCGCTGCTTGATCAGATCAAGGACGGGTATGCGGCTGGCGAAGGAGAAGCCAAAGTCACCGCGGCTCACCGAGATCACCCACTTCACATAGCGCACCGGCCAGGGCTTATCCAGGCCCAGCGACTCGCGGATGCGCGCGCGCACTTCGGCCGGCACCGCCGGGTTGGCGCCAAACTGCGCCAGTGGATCGCCGGGCGCCAGCGCCAGGATGGCGAAGATCACGAAGCTGATCACCAACAGCGTCGGGATAGCGACCAATACACGTCGGGCGAAATAGGTTCCCATAGCGACCTCTGAACAGATCTACGGATAGAGGGAACGTTGTCGATGTTCCCCCTATCCGTATAGTCTAACAACTTATTGGCTCATCGTCCAATCGGCGATGTTCCACATCTCCGAGTCCCACGGGTTCGGGTTGACACCCTTGAGGTTCTTATTGATGCCCGAGGAAACCATCGGGCGGGCCACCAGCGGGATGTTGACCACGTCCTCGACGATGATGTCATTCATCTTCAGGACGATGTCCTTGCGCTTAGCCTCATCGGTCTCGGTGCGCAGCTGCTGGCAGAGCGCATCGTAGTCTTTGTTGACGAAGCGCTCGGTGTTGGCGAGCTGCCAGCCATTAGCCTTCGCGGGAATCTGGTCGCTGGCCCAGCCGCAAAGGTAGCTGGTCGGGTCGGGCTGCTCGTAGTTGTTGGTGTACATGGCCACGTCGGTGAAGAGATGCGAGACCGTGTCGGGGTTGCCGGCGTCGTTGGAGAAGAACACACCGGCGTCGACGCTCTTCAACTCGGTCGAGACGCCGAGCTGGTCCCAGGCAGCCTTGACCAAGGCCTGCTCCTTCTGGCGCAGCGGGTTGACGGTGGTCGCGTAGATGATCTTCATCTGGACGCCACCCTTTGCGCGGATGCCGTCGGAGCCGACCGTCCAGCCGGCCTCGTCGAGCAGCTTCTTGGCGCCCTCAACGTCTGGCTCGCACTTGTGGCGCCCGCCGTAGATTGTGCTTGGATCGATGTATGGCTGCGTCGTAATGATCTCACAGGTCGGGCCGGCACCAGGAGGATAGAGGTCAGCCACAGCCTTGCGGTCGATCGCCATGCCGAGCGCCTGGCGCACCTTGAGATCGCTCAGGAACGGATGCGGCTCGCTGACTTCGGAGCGCTTATCGCCCAGCGCCGGGTCGGGGTTGGTGCGGTTGATCAGGATGCGCTCGACCGAGGAGCCAGGGATGGTCACAAACTCGCCCTTGCCGCCCTCCTCCAACTGCTTGAGCACCGGCGCCTCGACCTGGAGGTTCCAGGCGTAATCGGTGTCGCCGGTCTGGAACACCGCGCGCGCGGCCGACGTGGCGTCGCCGCCGCCCTTGAAGATTACCTCTTTGAAGAAGGGCTTGTCGGCGTCGCGATAATTCTCGTTGAGGTCGTAGGTCACCTGGTCGCCGGGCTTGAACTCGCGCAGCTTGTACGGGCCGGTACCGATCGGCGCGTTGTTGGCCGCCTGGCAGGCCGAGTCGGTGGTCGCCTTCTCGCCGATGCAGTCGCCGAACTGCTTCTTCTGCAAGATATGCCCACCGCTAGAGAGGAACATCTGGTAGGGGTTGGGATTGGGCTCTTTCCAGGTGATCTTAACTGTGGTCGCGTCGACCGCCTCGACCTTGTCGGCACCGTCGAAGCGGGTGCTGTCACTACAAGCGGTCTTCGGGTCGACACAGTAGTTATAGGTGAAGACCACGTCGTCGGCGGTGAAGTCGCTGCCGTCGGACCACTTGATGCCCGACTTGAGCTTCCAGGTGACCGTCTTGAGGTCCTTCGAGACGCCGCCGTTCTCGACGGTCGGGACCTCGGCAGCAAGCACCGCAACGGGCTTGCCATCGACACCTGTGGCCGCCAGCGGCTCGATGATCAGGCGCGAGGCGTCATTGTCCTTGGTGCCCTGGCCTAAGTGCGAGTTGAGGGTGGTTGGCGCCTGCCAGTAGAGGATGCGCAGGGTGCCGCCCGCGCCACGCCCGCCAGCGGCGGCCGGCGCTGCAGTCGCAGCAGCGGGCGCTTCAGTTGCGGCGGCGGGGGCGGCAGCAGTGGCAGCAGGCGCTTCAGTCGCCGCGGACGCCGCCGGGGCGGCAGCAGTGGCAGCAGGGACGGGGCTCGTCGTAGCGGCCGGAGTACCACCACAGGCGGCCAGAATCGGAATGATCAGTGCCAGGAGCAGTGCGAACGCAGAGCTACGTCGCCAGGAAACGCGTAGGAGTCGCATACAACCTTCCTTTCGCAAGCAGAAGAATCTGTGCCGACTTCAACTCGAAGTCCAAGGGAGTTATCTTGATCGCCCTTGATCACCTCCCTTCATGAGGGCTGCAATTGTTCGACGCGCATTGATGATACGGCATCATCCACCGATATGATGTATCGTAGTGCCACGTAGGTTGTGATCGGCGAGGGCTACGATCCATGTGTCTAGCGTGGAGCGCGACGCTCAGTTCACCTTGGGACAGCCAGATCGTCCTGTTCAATACCAGCAATACGAATATTGGGCTGAGGCAACGAGTGCGAATGCGGAACTGAGATTAAGGGTGTTGATCCGTATTTTTGAGTGCTAGGATTATAGCAGAAAGCGTTTTGAGCGTCAACAAACTGCCCTACCGTGCTAGAAGCGCGCAAAAAACATTTACAATCTTAACAACCTTGGGTTACAATCTCTCGTATCGAACGTTTTTTCGTTCTACGAACGAAAAAACGTTCGATACGAGAATTTTTGATCCATGCCGGATCATAGAGAAGGTGATACTATGAAATGGATCACACGCGAACATATCCGAGTTGGCCGCATGGGCTGCGCCTGGCTGATCAAACGCTTTATCGACCCGGCCGCGGAGTTTTATTTTGTGCCAGGCAGCCAGCTGCGCGCCGAAGCTGAGCGGCTCGGCGCGACGCTGTTCCATGCCGAAGGCGCCGAGCTCGCGCGCCGCGGCGATATATCATCGTTTGAAATTGTGCTCCAGCACTATCGCCTGACCGACGACCCGGCGCTTGTGCTGCTTGGCCGCATTGTGAACACCGCCGATATCAAGCAGAGCCGTTATCAGCAGCCTGAAGGCCCGGGACTCAGAGCGATCGCCGATGGTTTATCTCGACTGTACTCCGACGACCAGATGCTCAACGCGGCGGGCAACCAGATCTATGATGCGCTCTACGCCTACTGCCAGGAAACCATCCGCCGTGGCAAAACCTAATACGGCTGGGTCGAAATATCGTTTTGAAGATAGAAGATGGAAGATAGCACTTATCGCTTTATGAATTCTATCCTCCATCCTCTATCCTCTATCCTCTATTCTCTATCCTCTATCCTCCATCTTCCGCCCTACCCCTTCACCACCACCGCCCCGATCTGCGCATCGGCAATCTGCTTGTTCAGCGCCGCTACGTCGGTCTGAATCAACTGGTTGAACTGATCGATTTGGGCGTCGATCTGCGGCGAGAGATCCTTGAAGACCTCATAGGATTGGTCGGTTGGCCGGTAGTTGCCCAGATTTACGGCCGACGGCAGCGATGCGATCCGCTCCAGCAGCCGCACGCCGTTGTTGAGGCTGTCGCTCCAGTGGAGCGGGGCGCGCAGATCAGGAATGAGAAGCGTCTTCTCGATCTCCAGCACTTTATCCTTCAGCGTGGTGGCCGCCGACGCAATCGGCTTGCCGTCGGGCAGCTCCTCGACCCGCTTGCTCCAGCCGTCGAGCTGCTGGCGGAGGTCGCGCATACGATTGATCGCCTTGATCGTCGCGTCGATTTTTTGATGTAGCTGCATCAGCAGGTCATACTGCGCCTGCAGATCTTCGTGCGAAGCCGGCGCGCCTGGGTCGCCAACAACCTCGAATGTCTGGGTGTAGCTCTGATCGCCGATGGTCAATGTGGCCTGGTAGGTTCCCGGCGGCACCACTGGGCCCTCGATCGTCATCTCGGCCGGCGGGTCTTTGCCCTCGACCTTCGTGGCAGGCGCGTGGCGCAGATCCCAGATGAAGCGATTCCAGCCGGCGTTCGCGGGAATCTTCAGCTCCTTGGCGGTCGGGTCGTCTTTTGCGGCGGGCACTTCAGCCGCCTCCGCAGCAACCCCAGCCTCGCCAGCTCCCTCCACGCCGCTCGAGGGTGCCGCGCTCACCCCTTGGCCCTCGGTCCTCGGTTGATCCTGCGGGTGCCCGTTCTCGGTTCTTGGTTCTTTTTCCTCCGGCTTGCTCTTGAACGTACGAATCTCGTTCCCTTGCGCGTCCTTGAAGCTGAGCGTAATGGTGTCGGCCGGCTTCTGCTTCAGGCGGTAGGTCACGATCGCGCCGGCGGGCGGGTTCTTGCCGACGTCGAGGTACGTACGAACGACCGCATTCTCGGGCGTCTTGTCCACCACAAAGGCCCCGCCAAAGCCCCCTACGTAGTTCTTGCCGGGCAGATCGCTCGACCAGTCGATGCCCACCCTATGACGGGCCGACGCCCGCGGTGTGAATAGGTGTGCGTCGGCATCAGCGATTGCATCAGTCATCTGGTACAACGGCGCCAGGTCGTCGAGCAGCCAGATCGAGCGGCCGTGCGTGCCGGCGATCAGGTCGCCATCCTTGACCAGCAGATCGTGAATCGGCGCCACCGGCAGGTTCAGCTGAAACTGCTGCCAGGTCGCGCCGTCGTCGAACGAGAGGAACAGCCCGGTCTCGGTGCCGGCGTAGAGCAGGCCCTTCCGCGTGGGGTCCACGCGAACGACGCGGGTAAAGGCGTCTTCGGCGATGCCGTTGGTGATCTTCTGCCAGGTCTGGCCATAGTCGGTCGTTTTGTATAGGTAGGGCTGGTAGTCGTCGAGCTTATAGCGCGTCGCCGCGACATAAGCGGTTGCCTGGTCGTACGGTGAGAGTTCGATACAGCTGATCAGCGTCCACTCAGGCAGATCCGGCGGCGTGATCTTGGCCCAGTTCTGGCCGCCGTCTTTCGAGATATGCAGCAGGCCGTCGTCCGAGCCGGCCCACAGCACGCCGGGCTCATGCGGCGACTCGGCCAGGGCGAACACGGTCGCGTAGGTCTCGGCGCCGATCGCGTCATAGTTGACCGGTCCGCCGGTCGGCTTCAGCGTCTCGGGGTCGGCCTTGGTCAGGTCAGGGCTGATCGGCTGCCAGCTCTGGCCTTCGTTGGTCGACTTGAAGACCATATTGCCACCGATATACAACGTGTTCGGGTCGTGCGGCGAGATCACAATCGGGTAGGTCCAGGCGAAACGATACTTCTCCGCGCCCGCGCCATGGCCGGACCTGACATCGGGCCAGGTAGTCACCAGCCGGATCTGGCGGGTGCGGTGATCGTAGCGCTGGAAGGCGTTGCCGCCGCCGGGCGAGGACCCGATCGCGCCAACGTACACGATGTTGTAGTCGTCGGGCCGCACGGCAATGTAGCCGCTTTCGCCCGTTCCGGCGATATAGCAGTCGGCCCAGGTGATGCAGCTATGGTGGCTGCGGCTCGGTACCGCGATACTGGTGTTGTCTTGCTGCGTGCCATAGACATAGTAGGGGCTGCGATTGTCGGTGGCGATATGGTAGAACTGGGCGGTCGGCTGATTGTAGATTGTCGACCAGGTCGCGCCGCCGTTGAATGAGACATTCGCGCCGCCGTCGTTGCCCTGAATCATGCGCTGCGGGTTGCGCGGGTCGATCCATAGGTCGTGATTGTCGCCGTGCGGCGTGGCGATCTCGCTGAAGGTCTTGCCGCCGTCGGTCGATTTCCAGAAGCTCAGGTTGTTGATATAGACCGTGTCGGGATCCTGCGGGTCAGCAGTGATATGTATATAGTACCAGGCGCGCGACACCAGGTTCTGATTGTCGCTGACGCGCTCCCACTTCGCGCCGCCGTCGTCCGAGCGATACAGGCCGCCCTCGGTGCGGTGCTCGATCAGTGCCCAGACACGACCGGCCTGGGCCGGCGAGGCCGCCACGCCGATCTTGCCCTTGAGCCCCTTGGGCAGGCCCGGCCGATCGGTGATATCAGTCCATGTCTCGCCGCCGTCGGTCGACTGCCACAGGCTACAGTCGGGGCCGCCGCTGGAGATCTGCCAGAAGCTGCGATAGGTCTCCCAGATTGCGGCATACAGAATGCGTGGGTTCGCGGCATCGATGCTCAAGTCAACCGCGCCGGTCTTGTTGCTCTTGAACAAGACCTTGCGCCAAGTCGCGCCGCCGTCGGTCGACTTATATACGCCGCGCTCGTCGTTCTGGCCGAAGGCGTGCCCCAGCGCGGCCACATACACGATGTCGGGGTTGTTGGGATGCACCCGAATCTTGCCGATGAAGCGAGTATCAGCCAGGCCAATATGCGCCCAGGTCTTGCCGGCGTCGGTCGATTTGTACACCCCATCGCCATGCGACACGTCGATCCGAATGGTCGTCTCGCCCGTTCCAGCGTAGATCACATTCGAGTCCGATGGCGCGACCGCCAGGGCCCCGACCGATGCGGTGTTGAAAAAGCCGTCGGAGACATTCTCCCAATATGTCCCCGCATCGCTGGTCTTCCAGACTCCACCTGCGCAGCCGCCAAAGTAGAAGACATTGGCGTTCTCATAATCCCCGGCCACAGCTACCACTCGACCACCGCGGAATGGGCCGATGCAGCGCCATTCCAGCAAACCGGAAAAATCGCTCGTACTTGACATGAATCGTGCTCCTTGGGTGCGCGAAGCTCGTTCTCACGCGCGCCCTACAATCGGGAGACGGACAACATCAACCCGGATGGAGAGTATTCTGCTGCATTGGTGCTACGGTCGTAAGCATAGCATACAGTCGTTTGCGCTGCAAACAATAGAACAACCCTTAATCGGCGGCAAGGCTGACGGCAAGCCAGATTCTGTGTGCTAGTATTACAGGTGGCATGTCTCAACATGGAGTCACTAGCACATCATGGAATTAACACACCAGATCAGCACCGCCCCGCGCCGCACCATGGCGCTAGCCTGCGGCGTCTTCCTGATGGCGGGAATCACACTCGCGGGCCTTGGCCCAACACTGCCACATCTCGCCGTCAATGTTGGATATGATCTTGCCGCGCTGGGCTGGCTCTTCACAGCCATCTCGGCCGGCGTGGTACTGGCCCAGTTCGGCGCCGGGCCGGCGAGCGATCGGCTTGGCCAGCGGCCGGTGCTAAGTGCCGGAATGCTATTGATGAGCGGCGGCGCAGTCGGCGTGACGCTCGGCTGGACCCTAGCGACTCTGCTGGCCGGCGCACTTCTAATTGGCATTGGATTCGGCTGCGTGATCGCCGCGGGCAACATGCTCGTCGCCGGCTTGTTTCCGGCCCGCAGCGCCGCCGCACTCAACGGAGTGAATGTCTTCTTCGGAATTGGCTCGATGATTGGGCCGGTGGTGTCGGGGGTGGCGGGCGCGCGCCTGGGCCTGCCGCAGGCGGCGCTCTGGGTTGGGGCGGGGTTGCTGATCGCGCTGGCGCCGACGGTGCTCGGGCGCATGGCCCGCCCGCGCCCCCGGACTGCTGCGGCGGCGGAATATACCCCGCCACGTTCGGCTGCATTCTGGCTGATCGGGCTGCTGCTGCTGGTCTATGTCGGCACCGAAGTGGGCTTTGGTGCATGGGTGACTGTCTATATGATCGCCAGCGCCAAGCTTGCGCCGGCATCGGCGGTGTTGGTCGCCTCAGGATTCTGGCTCGCGATCACGCTCGGCCGGGTGCTGGGCACGATGCTTGGGCTGCGCCTCGGCCCACCAACCCTGCTGATGGTGAGCTTGCTCGGGGTATTGGGCGGCGCTGCGCTGCTCACATTCGGCGTCGGCGACCTTGGGCGCTCGGTCGCCGGAGTGCTGCTGCTGGGGCTGAGCTGTGGGCCGGTCTTCCCAACTGTGCTGGCCGTCATCGCCAGCGGCGGGCGTGCGAGCGGCACCGCGGCCAGCCTGGTGCTTGCGCTCGGTAACTGCGGCGGATTGGTTATTCCAGCACTAATCGGCCTGCTGTTGAGCCGGTATGGCCCGGCTGCCGCGGCTGAGTTGGTGCTCGGCGCGGCGGTGATCATGGTAGCGCTCTGCGTTGTCGTCGTGCGTTCGGGTATCGTCGAAAGCCGCGCTGACTGAATCATTTCGTTTCGATACCGAAGCGGATCGCTCATGATCCGAAAGATATCAGTCGTATCGTCGGCTGTGACCGCGCGGAGCACCAGCCGCTCAGTTTCAAGCACCGGAACGCCGCAAAGGCGGTCGTCAGATCAAGCATGATTCCTCATACCTACTTCCCCAGCTCGCCACGAGCCAGCGCCCGCGCGATCGTGTTGTGGCGCGCCACCAACGCCGGCACATCCACGCCAAGCAGCGCGCCGCCCTGCACCCGCACGCGGCCATTGATCACGCTGAGGTCGACGTTCGGCGGCTGGCAGAACACCAGCGCGGCCAGCGGGTCGTGCACTGCGCCGCCGGCGAAGCCCAGCGTGTCGAGCCGATAGCCGACAAAATCGGCGGCCATGCCCGGCGCCAGGTAGCCAATGTCGTCGCGCCCAAGCACCTCGGCGCCGCCGCGGGTGGCCAGGCGCAGCGCCTCGATCGCGGTGAGCCCGGCCGGGTCGCCCAACACGCGATGCAGCAGCAGCGCCTGGCGCGCCTCGGCCAGCAGGTGTGAGCCGTCGTTCGAGGCCGAGCCGTCGACGCCCAGACCCACCCGCGCGCCGGCCGCCTGCAGCCCGCGCAGCGGCGCGACCCCAGATGCCAGCCGCATATTCGAGGTTGGGCAGTGCGCCACGCCGGTGCGGGTGCGCCCCAGCCGCGCCACCTCCGCGGCCGAAGGATGCACCATATGAGCATGCCAGACATCCTGGCCGACCCAACCGAGATCCTCGGCCAATTCGACCGGCGTGCGGCCAAACTGCTTCGTGCAGTAGACATGTTCGTCCTGCGTCTCGGCCAGGTGGGTGTGCGAGTGTACGCCATACGAGCGGGCCAGCTCAACGCTCTGGCGCATCAGCGCGGGCGATACCGAGAATGGCGAGCACGGCGCCAGCACGATCCGCAGCATGGCGTAACGCTCAGCGTCGTGGTACTGCTCGATCAGCCGGCGTGAGTCGCGCAGAATGAACTCCTCGTCCTCGACCACGCGGTCGGGCGGCAGGCCACCCTTTGATTCGCCGACCGACATCGAGCCGCGCGCCGCATGAAAGCGAAAGCCCAGCTCCTGGGCAGCGGCGATCTGGTCATCGAGCCGCGCGCCGTTCGGCCAGATATAGGTATGATCGCTGGCCGTGGTACAGCCCGAGAGCATCAGCTCGGCGATAGCGATCTTGGTGCTGACCAAAGTCGCTTCGGGAGTCAGGCCGGCCCAGATCGGGTAGAGCGTGCGCAGCCAGTTGAACAGATTGGCGTTTTGGGCGGCCGGGATGTTGCGCGTCAGCGTCTGGAAAAAGTGGTGATGCGTGTTGACCAGCCCTGGCAGAACGATCATGTCACGGGCGTCGATCACCGTGTCGGCGCTGGCCGGCAGCTGGCCGGTCGGGCCGATCTGTTGAATCACATTGTCGGCAACATAGATTCCGCCGTCGGCCCAGCGCTGGTCGGCATCGTCGAGCGCGACCAGCAGTGTGGCATGTTGAATCAACAGCGTGGGTAATCTACGGTCGCTCATCGATTTCGCAACACCCTTTCTCGAGCGCGATTGCACAATCCTCAAGACGCAGACAGCCACAATTCAACCCAGTTTCTAGAATGTGTCTCATGTGCTGGGCGCGCTCGATCAGCGCGTCGAGTTCGCGCAGTTTTTGGCGCGCGAGCGGTTGCCAGCGCGCCGCAGGCGGCGTATCCGGCTCAAATCCATGCAGCAGCGTTTGAATCTCCGCGACTGTAAAGCCGGCTTGTTGGGCAAGCTGGATGACCTTGAGCATCTGCACCGTGCTTTCATCGTAGCGGCGGCGTCCACTGACCCGCCTGGGCTGGGGAAGCAGGCTGATACTCTCATAGAAGCGCAAGGTCGATGGGCGAATACCCGCTCGACGTGCGACTTCGCCAATTGCAAGATCTTCCATCAGATTCCCCCTTGACTTAAAGTGTACTTTAAATGATACAGTATGATCGCCGGTGTGGCAAGGATCCCATCTCACCGTTTAGAAAGGATTGTTCGGATATGTCGACGACCACAGACACGCAGCACGAGATCCCGATCGCCTGCGACCTGACGGCCATTCCCACAGATGAACGGGAGGCGCATGAAAGGCTCGCCAAGCAGCTGTTTCTTGAAGTCGTTCCGGAGCGGCACGAACTCGCCGACGGGTATGCGTTCCAATTTCGCGCCGACGAGTATCCGTCGTTGGCTGAGTTTATCGCCAACGAGCGGCTGTGTTGCCCGTTTTTCCGCTTCACTTTGGAGGTGACGCCAGGGCGCGGGCCGATCTGGCTGCGCATCACGGGCGATGCCGGCGTAAAGGAATTTATCCAGTCAGAATTTACGAAGGTGTAAGGATGGCGACATATACCGCTCATCACGGGCTCTCACGCACGAAGTTTCTGCTACTTGCGGGGCTGATGGTGCTTTCAAGCCTGCTCTTTGTAGCAGGGGTCGCCCTTGAGCGCAGCTCCCCGAGCAGTGAGGAAACGAGTGCTCCCACGCGGCAGGCCGCTCCTGCGGTGGAAAAGGGACGAGAAGCGCAGGAGGGCTCGGAAGCCAGAGAAGCCCAGGAGCGTCAGGAAGCAGGTTCTACCGCGACTCAGGAAAGCGCGGAGGGCAACGCAGCCCACGAACAAGCGGAGCGGAGCGGTGTATTCGGGATCGACCTCGAATCACCGTGGGTGCTCGCGGGTGTAGTGCTGGGTACTTTGCTGCTTATTGCGGCGCTATTTCTGTTCGGATACCGGGTACTCCTGCTGGTGCTCATCGTTGCGCTTGCTACAACGATCTTCGACGTGCGCGAGGTCATCCTTCAGCTTGGGCGGGCGCGCTATGGAATCGCTGCACTTGCCGGTGGCGTCGCGATCAGTCGTCTTGCCACCATTATTGTGGCGTGGTTTGCTCTACGTGAAAGGCGCCGGAGTGCTCATCCTCCGGTCGCGCCATCACATTCAACTGTTCCATAACAGGAGGTATCATGCTAAAAGCCATAAAACAATGTGTCGGCCTGCTCGATTGGAAGGTTGTCGCTGGCGGACTAGCAGTGATCGCCGTACTTGCACTATGCCTCAAACTGCCAACGCTGAGTGTGCTCACCGGGGCGACGCCCCTGCTGCTCGTCGCGGCATGCCTGGTGCCCTGTCTCATTCCAATCGCGCTGGTGCGTGGAAGTGGTCGTCGAAATCGCACCAAAGAGACAACGCATGAGAACGAATAGCACTTCCCACTAGAGATGGCACATTGAACCAGTAGAGATCGCGGAGGGCGCCGAGCTTATGTTACTCTTTCTCTGTGATCTCTGTGGCTAATATGAGTACTGGCGGCTAAGAGGCCGTCTCGCGCGCGGTCAACTCCAGGAAGCGGTTCAGCACCTCGATCGCCACTGCAACATCGGCGGCCTCGACCGACTCGGCCGGGTTGTGGCTGATGCCGCCTTTGCAACGCACGAACAGCATCGCGAAGGGCGTCAGCGCCGCCAGCGCCGCGCCATCATGCCCCGCGCCGCTCGGCAGCTGGTGCAGCGGGTAGCCCAGCGCCTGGATCGCCTGGCCCAGCCGCGCGGCCAGCGCTGGCGCGCATGCCGTCGCGCGCGACTCCTGCGCCACCTGCCAGCCCAGCTCGACCCGCCGCGCGGCGGCGATCTGCTCGGCGGGCTCGCGCAGGCGCCGGCAGGCTTCCGCACATTCGCTATCTTGCTGATGCCGCACATCCAGGCTGAGCACCACAAGGCCAGGAATCACATTGCTGGCGCCCGGCTGCGCACTGATCTGCCCGACGGTGGCGACCAGCCCTGGCCACGAGCGCGCCTGTGCCTCGGCCGCCAGCACGAACTCGGCGGCGGCGCACAGCGCATCCTGGCGCAGCTCCATTGGCACCGTGCCGGCGTGCCCGGCCATGCCGGCGAAGCGTACCGCCACGCGGCTCTGCGCGGCGATCGCCGTCACCACGCCAACCGGCAGGCCAAGCCCCTCAAGCACCGGCCCCTGCTCGATATGCACCTCGCAATAGCCCAGCAGGTCGTCGGCGCGCCGCCGCGCCTCGTGTAGCCGCGCCGGATCGCCGCCGAATGCGCGGATCGCATCGCCCAGGCTGATTCCCGCGTCGTCGCGCCGGTCGAGCGTGGCTGGGTCGAACGTGCCGGCGAATACTGAGCTGCCGAGGTAGGTGGTGTGGTAGCGCACGCCCTCCTCGTCGGCGAAGGCCACTAGCTCGATCGCATACGGCAGGCGCCGACCTTGATCGTGCAGCCGCGCCACCGCCGCCAGCGCCACCAGCACGCCCAGCGGGCCATCGTAGCGCCCGGCGTCGATCACCGAGTCGAGATGCGAGCCCAGCAGCAGCGTCTTCGCATCGGGCTGCGCGGCCTCGTAGCGGCCAATCAGGTTGCCGATCGCGTCCTGGCGCACGGTCATACCGGCCGCGCGCATCCACTCGGCCACCAGCGCGTTGGCCTGCGCCATAGCCGGGGTCGCGAAGCGCCGCGTGATCCTCCCCGGCTCCTCGGTGCAGGCGGCCAGCGCATCGCAGCGCTGCATCACTTGGTTGGCGTAGCTGTCGCTCATCGTTACTCCATTGCACTAGGGCCCAATCTTGGCCCCTTGGTCGATCCAGGAGCCGAGTAATACGCGCTCGTCGTCGGTGATGCCAGTCTTGTTGCCGAATGGCATGGTCTTGGCGATCACCGCGCGCTCTTTGATCCGCGCGACCATGCGCTGAATCTGCTCGGGTGTGTCGAACATCACGCCGGCCGGCGCCACCGTGAACTGATTATCGGTTGGATGCGCCGAGTGACATTGGACACAGCGACGCTGGATCACATCGCGCGCCGTCGCGAACGGCACCGGCGCGCTGGCCGAAGCGCTGGCCGGGCCACGCACGCGCACCATCAGGAACGCCACCAGCGCCAGCGTCACGATCGCCGACGCAGCGGCGTAACGCAGCCACGGGCCATATGTGAAGCGGATATTCATGAAGTGGCGCACCAGCGCGCCGCCGGTCATCAGTATCGCCAGAATCAGCCAGTTCAGCGCGTTGCCGTAGGCGCCGGGAAAGTGATTGCTGATCATGATCAACAGCACCGGGAACGTCATATAGTTATTGTGGATCGAGCGCAGCTTGGCGCGGTACGACAGCGCCGGGTCCTGCGGCTGGCCGGCCTTAGTGGCCGCCACCAGCTCGCGCTGCGATGGGATGACATAGAACCAGACGTTGCCGGTCATCAGCGTGCCGAGCAGCGCGCCGACATGGATATAGGCCGCCCGCCCGCCGAACACCCGCGAAAGCCCAAACGCCGCCGCGATCAGCAGCACGAACGAGATCGCCGCCGCCAGCCGGGTATGCTTTCCGATTGGCGAGCGCCAGAGCAGGTTGTACGCGAACCAGCCGAGAATCAGCGTTCCAATGCCGATCGCGATCGCCGTAGCCGGGCCGATCTCGGCCACGCTTGGGTCGATCGTGTAGGCCGCGCCGCCCATGTAGTAGACAATAATCAGCAAGAACACGCCGCTGACCCAGGTGGTCAGGTTCTGGAACATGAACCAGTGTACTTTCTCGGGGTACGGGAACCCGGGCGGCAGCAGCTTCTTCTCGACTTCGTAGAACGCGCCGCTATGCAGCAGCCAGATCTTGCCCTGCACGCCTTCCTTCGGCTCGTCGAGCGGGCGCAGGTTGCGGTCGAGCCAGTTGAATAGCAGCGAGTTGCCGATCCACATGATACCGGCAATCACATGCACCCAGCGCACCACCAGATCGAGCAATTCGCGGATAGTGGCATCCATAGCTTGTCTTCCCTCATCGTTCTGTGGAGCTTTACAGTCTGGTTGTCAGTGGTCAGTGGTCAGTGGTCAGTGGTCAGTACTGACCACTGACCACTGACCACTACCTGTGAACATTGTCTTAGGTTTGTATTTTCGGCAGCGTCGCAATAAACAGCAGATCATTCACATTCGTCTGAGTCGGGCCGGGCAGCAGCAGGTCGCCAAGCGCGGCGAAGAAATGATACGCGTCGTTGCGCTGGAGGTGCGCGACCGGGCTAAGGTTCAGTGCGCGCGCGCGCGCCAGCGTATCGCCGCCCGCCACGGCGCCGGCCGCGTCGGTTGGGCCGTCGCCGCCGTCGGTCGCCAGTGCAATGACGAGCGCGCCCGGCAGCCCGGCCAGCCCCTCGACCGCGCCAAGCGCGAGCTCCTGGTTGCGGCCGCCCAGCCCATCGCCGCGCAGCGTCACCGTCGTCTCCCCGCCAGCGATCAGCAGCGCCGGGCGCGCCAGCGGCCGATCGTGCAGCGCCAGCTCGCGCGCCAGCCCGGCGGCCACCCGCCCGATCTCGCGCGCCTCGCCCTCCAGGTAGGTCGTCAGCAGCATGGCGTTGAAGCCGCGATCGCGCGCCGCCGCGACTGCCGCTTCGGCGGCGATCACATTGCTGGCGATCAGGGTATTGGCAACACGCTCCCACAGCGGATCGCCGGGTTTAGGCGTCTCGGCGACTTCGCCGGCCAGCCCGCGGCGCAGATGCGCGACGACCGCCGGTGGCAGGGCGTCGGCCAGATCGTAGCGCTCGATCACCGCCCAGGCGTCGGCGAAGGTGGTTGGGTCGGGCGTAGCCGGGCCGGAGGCAATCACGTCGAGCGGCGAGCCAATCACGTCGGAAAGGATCAACGTAGCAACCTGCGCCGGCGCTGCCAGGCGCGCCAGCTGCCCGCCAAACAGCCGGGTGCAGTGCTTTCGCAGCGTGTTGATCTCGCCGATCGACGCTCCGCAGCGCAGCAGCGCGGTCGTCAGCGCGCGCAGGTCGTCGAGCGACAGCCCTGGCGCCGGCCACGTCAGCAGCGCCGAGCCGCCGCCGGAGATCAGTGCCAGCACCAGGTCGTTCGGGCCGAGCCCGGCCAGCAGCCCGGCCATGCGCTCGGCTGCCGCCGCGCCGCGGGCATCGGGCACCGGATGCCCCGCCTCAAGAACGATGAACGATGAACGATGAACGATGAATGGCCCATCCTGTTGCATATTCATCGTTCTGCCTTCATCATTCATTGTTCTGGTGTGGCCTTCTTTCGTCACCACTAGCCCGGCGCCGACGCGCTCGCCGAGTATGTCGCAAGCGGCCTGGGCCATCGGCACGCCAGCCTTGCCGCCGCCGACCAGCACGACGCGCTCGATGCGTTCGTAGCGCCGCCCGCCGACGACGATCGCGTCGCCCGCACGGCGCAGGTTCGCACGCACCGCATGCGCCGGGTCGACCGCTTGCAGCGCGGCGGCCATGATCTCGGCCAGCGCGCGGCCGTGGCGGTTGGCACGCAACGTGTGGGTGAGCAGGCGATCAGGCTTCATATCATTTTCCTTTTCTTTATGCACGATGTGTGCGCCCGAGAAGCGATTGCTAAACAACTGGAGTGGAAGCTCTATCCTACATCTTATCATGATTGGTGTTAGACAGAGGATAGCTGATATCTTCTAGCTTAGATCATATCTACTGTGTGCCGACCGCGATTGATGCGCGGCGATCGACTGGATAGATACGCCATCTCATGGTACTAGTCGTGCTAGAATATATCTGTGTTCACGACTTACGCCGTCGGCATTCTTTGGCAGGTTTGGGAGCGGTTGCACCAGCTCCACGCCCGCACTGCGTGAGTCGTATGATTATCTCCGGTTAGAATCGTATAAGGAGGGAATGAATGAGCGGTCAGCATCCTACTCCGCAGGTCTGGTCGGCGATCCAGAGCGCGGCGCGCTCGATCAGCCGGCGGCGTTTCCTGGGCTCGCTGAGCATCGGTGGCGCCGCCGCGCTGCTGGCACCCGCGGCCACCCCCACATTCGCCCGCGCATCACTACATACTCTCAGTTTGCTCGACGCGAATATCGCCGCACAGGCCGGCGCGAGCTACACGCTCCCGCCTCTGCCCTACGATTACGCCGCGCTTGAGCCGCATATCGATGCGGCGACCATGCGGCTGCACCACGACCGGCATCACGCCACGTATGTCACAAATCTTAATAATGCGTTGGCGAATTATCCCGACCTGCAGGGCCGCGACATCGTCGATCTGCTATACCACATCAGCGATGTGCCCGAGGCCATCCGTACCACTGTGCGCAACAATGGCGGCGGGCACTTGAACCACTCGATCTTCTGGGCGATAATGGGCCCCACAGGTGGCGGCCAACCAATCGGCGCGCTATTGGATGCAATCAATACAGCCTTTGGCGACTTCGCGGCCTTCAAAGCCAAAATGACCGATGCCGCGACCAAGCAATTCGGCAGCGGCTGGGCCTGGCTGGTGCTCGACGGCGCGAAGCAGCTCCAGGTGATCAGCCGCCCCAATCAAGACGCGCCGGTGATGGATGGCCTTGCCGCGCTGGTTGGCGTCGATGTGTGGGAACACGCCTACTACCTGAAGTACCAAAACAGGCGCGCCGATTATCTGGCCGCCTGGTGGAACACGATTAACTGGGAGTCAGTCGGCAAGCGCTTCGACCAGGCCCGCGGTGCGTGACCAGCACGTTTTGGTGATTCAGCTGCGTATCTATCATAGTTGAGAATGCGCCAGAATGATAGGCGCTGATCCGAACGGACTGGGCGTAAACGACGCTCAGTCCGTTTGTTCAACTTTCAGATCAGGCGCTGATCGACGGCGAATCGCGTCGCGGCGGCGCGCGAGGAGACCTCGAGCTTGCCGTAGATCGAGCGCAGGTGCGCATGCACGGTGTGGGCGCTGACGATCAGCCGCTCGGCCACCTGTGCGTCGGTGAGCCCTTGGGCGACCAGGCGCAGCACCTCGACCTCGCGCGCCGTCAGGCCGGCTGGGTATTCGGCCCCGGCAACGGCCGGCTGAGGAGCGGTTGGCGGCGTTGGCGCGGACGGCGTTTCTGGTGGCGGCTCCAGCGCGTAGGCGATTGCCTGCTCAATCGTCATTGCGCGCCCGGCTTCCCAGGCCGCCGCGAAGGCATCCTCGCCGAGTTGAGCGCGCGCAATCTCGTGATTGCGGTCATATTCTGCGCGATGTACCGGCGCTACCACCAAGCTCATGCTGGCGAACAAGGCCTCCGCCGTCCCAAACAGCTGGGCTGATCGCTCTGGGTAGCCCTGTACTGAGGCTACTCCCGCCATACCCGCCAGGCTGAGCGCGATACCGGACCGATCTCCTAACTCTCGACTCAGGGCCAGCCCCTCCGCGAAGCATGCCGCTGCCCGCAGTACATCGCCTTGATGCAGCACCGCACCCCCCAGATCGTGCAGAGTTTCTATGGTTATCGCTTTATCGCCTACTTCACGATACAATGCCAGGCTTTCCGCGTACAACTCCACCGTGTGCGCCCAGTCACCATGAGACTGCGCTATAATTCCTGCGTTAGTGAGGCCCATAGCGATGCCTGTTTTGTCACGGAGCTGGCGGGAGAACGCCAGGATCTGCTCGTTATAGACCGCTGCTTGAGTAAGATCGCCCTGCACCGCTGCGATCTGACCGAGAAGCTGAAGTGCATACGGGCGGCCCCACTGATCATTTACCTCGTCGAATAACGCCAGGCCCTCTTCCGCGCATGCGCGCGCCATCGCATACTCGCCCTTGTTTAGCACGATAGCCCCTAACGACAAGAGAGCGTATGCGATAGCTGGTTTGTCGCCCAATCCGCGGAAAAGGGACAGACCCTCCTCGGCATATACGCGCGCACCAGTGAAATCGCATAACCAAAAAGCAAGATGACCTGCCCCGACAAGCGCTTTTGCTCGGACCGCCACCGATATGGTGCTGCTCCGCGTCAGCGCCGCTTGCAGCCACGCATTGCCCTCGTCCCAGTGATAGCGCCGCGACCAGAATTTCGTCAGCGCTCCGGCGAGCCGAACACTATGCTCTACTTCGCCTCGGTCGCCGAACCATTCCAGCGCGGCGCGCAGGTTATCATGCTCGGCCTCCAACCGCTCCAGCCATGGCTCGCGCTCGGGCCGCCGGAACAGGAGCCATGGCTCCGCCTGCTCAGCCAGCCTCAAGAAGTAATCGGCGTGCTGCTGCCGCGTGGCATCGGCCTCGCTACGCGCTACTAATTGCTCCAGCGCGTACTCGCGGATGGTCTCCAGCATCGTGAAGCGCGGCTCGCCGTCCAGCCCCTCCTCCTGCCGCACCAGGCTCTGGTCCAGCAGCGCGGCGATGGCATCGACGACGTCCATCGGCGGATCGCCGTCCGCATTGCACACCGCCTCAGCTGCCTCCAGTGTGCAGCCGCCCACAAACACGCCCAGCCGCGTGAATAGCCTCTTCTCGTCCTCATCGAGCAGCTGGTAGCTCCAGTCGATGGTGCTGCGGATGGTTTGCTGGCGCGCGGGTAAGTCGCGCGCCCCACCGGTCAGCAGCTTCAACCGGCTTCCCAGCCGCGCGAGCAGCGCCTGCGGAGGAAACAGTTTGACCCGCGCCGCGGCCAGCTCGATCGCCAGCGGCAGCCCATCCAGCCGGTAACAGATCTCCGCCACTGCCGGCGCATTCGCATTCGTCACCGCAAAATCAGCTTTCACCGCCTGCGCCCGCTCGATGAACAGCCGCACCGCCTCGTACTGGCTTATCTCCACCTCGAACGTTTGAACGTTTGAACGTTCCAACGTTCGAACGGCGGCTGGGGGCAGCCCGAGCGGCGGCACGGCGTACTCGCGCTCGCCCGAGAGGTGCAGCGGCATCCGGCTTGTGACCAGCGCTTTCAGCCCTGGTGCAACCGTCAGCAGCTCGCTCACCAGCGGAGCCGGCTCAGCGACTTGCTCGAAGTTGTCCAGCAGCAGCAGGAGCTGCTTCTCGCGCAGATAGTCCTTCAGCTGGTCGAGCAGCGAGCGGCCCGCGCTCTCGTTGATGCCGAGCGTCTGCGCTGCGGTAGCGGCGACTAGGTTAGGGTCGCCGATCGGCGCCAGGTTGACGAACCAGACGCCATCCTTGAAATCGTCGAGCAGTTCAGCCGCGACCTGCAAGCCTAGACGAGTTTTCCCAGTGCCGCCTGGGCCAGTCAACGTCACAAGCCGCGCGTCGGCGCGCCGCAACAACGAGCAGACCGAAGCAACTTCCTTCTCGCGCCCGATCAGTGCCGTAGGCTGCGCCGGCAGGTTGTGTGGCCGGCGATCGAGCGTTTTCAGTGGTGGGAAGTCGTTGGACAGGTCGGCAGCGACGATTTGGAAGATATGCTCGGGGCGGGTCAGGTCTTTGAGGCGCTGGGCGCCCATGTCGCGCAGCTCCACCCCAGGCGGCAGATCGTCGCGCACCAGCTCCACCGTCGCGGCCGAGAGCAGCGTCTGGCCGCCATGGCCCGCGGCCAGAATTCGGGCGATCCGGTTGAGCGGCTGGCCCTGGTACTCGCCGTCGCGTATCTCTACGGCGCCGGTATGCACGGCCATGCGCACACGGATCGGTCCCGTCTGGCCCCATGGTTCGTCCTGCAGCGCGCCCTGCGCGGCCAGAGCCGCGCGCAGGGCCGCTGGCGCGCTGGCGAAGGCAGTGCAGAAGGCGTCGCCGACTGTGCGGAAGACCACGCCGCCGTGCGCTGCTGTCGCTTCGCGCAGAATCGCGTCGTGGTGTGCGAGCGCGCCCGGCATCGCATGGGGATGCTGCTCCCATAGGTGGGTGCTACCCTCAATGTCGGTGAACAGAAAGGTCACGGTCCCGCTCGGCAGGTCCGCCATGTGCCACCTCCGCACGATTCACAGCCGCACCTATCGCCATGATAGCATAGGGCGCAACCAGCCGCGTGGGGGGATAGACAGGCCGAGAGATCAGTAAGCACCATCCACTATTTACACTCCTTGGTGCCGTCGCCGCGGCACCTGCTGCTTCTCTGCGACTCACCCCGCCGGAACGAGCTCGATCTGGAATAATTTCGGCCAAAGCTTGCCGGTGACAAACAGCCGGTCCTGTGCGGCATCGTAGGCTATGCCGTTGAGCACGTCAACCTGCTGGCCGCGATCTTCCACGCTTAGCAGCCCTCCCAGGTCGATCCAGCCAAGGACCTGGCCGCTCTGCGGGTCGATCCGGGCGATCAGGTCGGTCTGCCAGACGTTGGCGTAGATCTCGCCGTGTACATACTCCAGCTCGTTGAGCCGCACCACCGGGCCGTGGTCGTCGTAGACATCGATATGGCCGGTTTCCTCCAACGTCGCGGCATCCAAAAAGTGAATCGTTGACGTGCCATCGCTCATCATCAGCCGCTGGCCGTCGTGGGTCAGGCCCCAGCCCTCGGTTGGGTAGGTAAAGCTGCGCTGCCATGTAAAGCTGGCCTTGTCGTACACAAAGCCGACGTGGTTCTGCCAAGTTAGCTGATACAGCTTATCGCCGAGAACAGTTACGCCTTCGCCAAAATACTCAGCCGGCAGGATGCAGTGCTGTTGGACTTCACCGCTCTCCAATGCGACACGCCGCAGCTCCGACTTTCCATTCAGCCCGATGCTCTCATACAGCGCGCCGTCGGCATACTGCAGGCCTTCGGTAAATGCGCCGCGATCATGAGGATACGTGTTGACAACGCGGTAGCCGTAGCGCGGAATTGCCGATTGGAGAGTGTGGCTAATCGGCGGCGCAGGGTAAGCCGGGCTCGCTGACGCAATCGGCTCGTCCGGGGGCAGGCAGCTCGCGACCATCCCCGGCGTTGGCGTGGCGCCCGGCGCCGCCGGCTCCGTCGTGGTTAGCGCTGGAATGGTCGTCATCGCGATCGGCGGTGGATAAGCCGTCGGCGCGTTCGGGGCGGAGCCGCTCGGCGGGCCAGGGTAAGCCGCCCGCGTGCACGGATCAGCTCCGCTCGTCGGCGCGCACGCGGTCGGGGCCGCAGGCGGCGTAGTGGGCTGCAACGATGAATCCTGGACACCGCAAGCGTTCAAAGCCAGCGCCAAGCCGGCGCTCACGATCACTGTGCATCTTTTTAATGAAAAAACCAATCGACGCTCCTGGCATAAAACTATATCATACAATTCCTCCAAGTCGTGCGCAGCACGAAGGTATCTGTGCTATACTGCTCTAGCATAGTTATTGCGATTATTCTGGGATAGCGCCTCGAAGGACATCTGCCATGACAACCCTATTGATCAGCGAGTCCGGGGAATTACATCTAACGCTACAGGGTGCCGAGGAGAATCGTATTCTCACAACCGTACGGCGTTGGCCACATTGGAGTCGCGTCGATATCGAGCGCGATCCGGCAAACGCGGAAAATTGCCTTTCTGTGACATTGATTACTGAGCAGGCACATGAGTCAACGGTACGAGATATTCTGAAGCGCAGCTTCGATCTGACATTTCCGCCAACCGGTGGCAGCCGCGATCTCGCTCCTGAAATCCAAGCGCCGCCCAAGCGCCGCCGCCGCTAATGAGATCGCGCGCTCCATCGAGAGAAGCTGCGGGCAAAGGCTATCTCGGTAGCCTTCAGAGTACGTATGATTGCGCGAGGGAGGCAAAATCCTATGAACTGGCTTCACTGGTTACGAGCACGTCTGCTCCCTATTACACCCGCCGAGGCTCAGAAGCGCGTGAATGCTATCGACCATGCCCTGGCCGATCTGCGGGCCGAGATTGCGGCGCTACCGCCAGATCAACGAGCGGCGCGTATGTCAGACGTCCAGGCGCTTATTGCTGAACATGCTCGCACCCGCAACATACTCGCCGATGCGCTTGACGATCGTGCGGAACGATAGCCTCGTCTGATCAGCAGGTAGCCATTGGCTGGCGCGGCTTCTCGCGGTCCCTTCGTTCCCTTCCCGAAAGCGCTGGGAAACTACCGCGCTTCGCACGAACTTCGGCTGAGCCACACTAGGCGCCCCTGAGGCGTGCCACCTCGCCCTCGCACCAGATTTTTGCCTGATCGCAATCCTCAAAGATCCGTCCGCCCCAGAGCTGGCGCGCAACACCATGCTTGAAATATTCGACATACGCGGTATAGCCGCTCTCCGGGCGCTCGCTCTCCTGCGCAATCACGACACCGCCGATATATTCTGACCAAGTTGTGGTGATCCGAGCTTCGTAGCACTCGAGCGCGCCCAAACTCTGGCGCCAAATCAGGCCAGCTTGTGGTTGTGTATTCATCTATCTCTTTCCCCCCTCCGCACCGTTAGGCTGGCGTCAGTTGGTCCTGCAAGAAAAACCAAACCCGACTCGGGCGCGGATCATCGTCAAGTGAGATATTGTATCCTATCGTCTTATCGGCATAGCTGGGAATAATCTCTTTGACGATTCCCACATGTCCGGGCAGCGGCGGCAGTGTCGTCACGTCCTTACTAACGCGAACGCGATCGCCAGGCTGATAGTGATGCCCTGTTTTCTGTGATGTCATCGTATCATTTCTCTCTTCCGCGAGCAGCAGCATTGCCATTACGCAGATCATGGATCCAATCGGCTGGCCCGAGATTCCGCGGCTACGTCGACGCTATTCTCGCGGCGCCGTTCGAAGGAAAAGACATGCTTGTATCGCTCATACGCTGGCAACGATCCTGAATATCGCGAACCGCTTGATGCGATCAGGCGCTGGCGATGTAATCCAGGCGTTGCTGGGGAGGCGATAAAGGTGAGGTATATTTCAACACTAAGTATATCACGGATATCTGTTTCGCGCTTATGCGCCGACGGACGCAATCTCTGTTTTTGTGGAGGCGCGCGGCCCCGCACGACGGAGCAGCGCAGATCGGTGCAAAAACAGATTTCGCGCCAGCAATATCATTGAGTATAATGGCGGATCTCATCCACAGTTCAAGCAAGGAGCCCGCTATGCCTCGCTACCAGCCCGCCGACTCGCTGGCCTCGCCGCGATTCACCGGCGTACGTACATTCGCGCGCCTGCCCCATGTCCAGGCGACTGAAGAGGTCGATGTCGCGGTCGTCGGCCTGCCGTTCGACACCGGCGCGACCTTCAAAGTCGGCGCGCGATTCGGCCCCGAGTCGATCCGCTCGGCCTCGCACATGCTGCGCCCGTATAATGTCGAGCTCGATGTACAGGTGTTCGCGACGCTCTCGATTGTCGACTATGGCGACGCACCAGTAGTGCCCGGCTTTATCGAAGACAGTTACGCCGCGATCACGAATACGTTGCGTCCACTGGCCGCCGCTGGCGTGATGACGCTTGGGCTGGGCGGCGACCACAGCATTGCGCTGGCCGAGCTGCGCGCATTGGCAGCGGCGCACGGTCCGCTGGCGCTGGTGCAGTTCGACTCGCACGGCGATGTCTGGGACAGCTACTTCGGCGGCCACAAGTACACCCACGGCACGCCATTCCGTCGCGCCGTCGAAGAAGGGCTGCTCGAACCACAGCGCTCGATCCAGCTCGGCATGCGCGGCCCGCTCTACGGCCCGGAAGATTTGCAGGTCGCGCGCGACCTGGGCTTCACCGTGCTCACCACCACGCAGCTGCTCGGCCACACGCCCCAACAGATCGGCGAGCTCGTGCGCGCAACCGTCGGCGATCATAAGGCCTTCCTCTCTTTTGATGTCGATTTCTTCGACCCGGCGTACGCGCCCGGCACCGGCACCCCCGAGGTCGGTGGACCGACAGCGTTCCAGGGGTTGGCGTACCTGCGCTCCTGCACCGGTATCCGCTGGGTCGGCGCCGACGTGGTGGAAGTGTTGCCCGCGCTCGATCATGCGCAGATCACCGCGCACCTGGCCGCACAGGTCGGCTATGAGTTTCTTTCGCTGGTGGCGCGCGAGCGGCGCGCCTAGTGCAGCAGCGTACTATGCTATAATGCTCATGAAGTATCATACCGCTCGCGCTCGATACGGCGCGGCGTTCGCCTCTTAGTATCGGAGGACCTACGCAGTCACTCGCAAAACACGGATTTTTCTTCTTTGTATCGAACGTTTTTCGTTCTCGGAACGAAAACGTTCGATACGAGAGATTTTTAATCCTATGAAACAAAGCAATGATCGACATTGACAGTATTCGCGACCAATTCGAACAGCACTACGGCATCCATCCGCGCCTGATGGTGCGCGCCCCTGGGCGAGTCAATCTGATTGGCGAGCATACCGACTATAATGATGGTTTTGTCTTCCCGGCGGCGATCGACCGCGCGACGTATGTGGCGGCCCGGCCGCGCGATGACAATCTGGTCCATATCGTCGCGCTCGACTTGCAAGAGCAGGATGAGTTCGCGCTCGATGCGCCGATCGAACGCAGCGCCGCACACCCTTGGAGCAACTATATCCGCGGCGTCGCGAAGGGTCTGCTGATCGCCGGGCACCATCTCGGCGGCGCCAACCTGCTGATCACCAGCGACGTACCGCGTGGATCGGGACTCTCGTCGTCGGCCGCACTGGAGGTGGCCACTGGCTATGCCTTCCAGTTGCTGAACCGGCTCAATATTCTCGGCGAAGAGCTTGCGCTGCTGGCCCAGGGCGCCGAAAACACATTTGTCGGCGTGCAGTGCGGCATTATGGATCAGTTCATCTCGGCGCTTGGGCGGCAAGATCATGCGCTGCTGCTCGACTGCCGCGACCTGAGCTATCGGCCGGTGCCGCTGCCCGCGCATACCCAGATTGTGGTTTGCGACAGCCACATGGAGCGCAGCCTGGCCGGCTCGGCCTACAATCAGCGCCGCCAGGAGTGCGGCGAGGCGGTGCGCATCCTCAAGCAGTGGTACCCCAAGATCACCGCGCTTCGCGATGTCACGATTGACCAGTTCCACGAGCACGAGGCCGATCTGCCCGAGCCGGTGCGGGCGCGCGCGCGCCATGTGATCACCGAGAATGATCGTGCGGAGCGCAGTGCCGTGGCGCTCGAGGCTGGCGACGTCGCGGCGTTCGGCAAGCTGATGAACGAGTCGCATATCAGCCTGCGCGACGATTACGAGGTCAGCATTCCCGAGATGGATACGCTGGTGGCGGCGGCCCAGAGCGTGCCTGGCTGCTACGGCTCGCGCCTGACTGGGGCAGGCTTCGGCGGCTGCACCGTCAGCTTGGTCGAACAGTCGGCGGTCGAGCGCTTCAAGGCCGCTGTTGCCGCGGCCTATCGCGACGCCACTGGCCGCGCGACGACGATCTACGTCTGCCGCGCTAGCGACGGCGTCGGGCGGGCGATACCGCAATAATGTATGTCAAAGTGCTCATCCATCCTTAACACGAATTTAAACTCTTCACGCTAGAATGCAAACGATTGGATGAACCATGACTTTGGATTCTTATAACAACACACTATGTCAACGATCTTACTCGTCGAAGACGAGCCAACCCTCTCGGAAACGCTGCGCTATAATCTCGAGCGCGAAGGCTATACCGTGCTGAGCGCGGCCGACGGCGTGCAGGGCCTAGAGCTCGCACGTCGCGAGCAGCCCGACCTGCTCATCCTCGATATTATGCTGCCGCGGCTCGACGGCTTCTCGGTCTGCCGCATCCTACGCCAGGAAAGCGATATGCCGATCCTGATGCTCACCGCGCGCCAGGATGAAGTCGATCGAATCGCCGGGCTGGAGCTCGGCGCCGACGACTATGTGTCCAAACCGTTTAGCCTCGGCGAGCTTCTGGCGCGGGTGCGGGCGATCATGCGCCGCACCGACCGCCAGCCATCCGGCAGCCGCGAAGTGCTCGACGCCGGCGCGCTGCGCGTCGACACTGGCTCGCGGCGGGCATGGCGCGCCGGGGCCGAGCTGACCCTCTCGCAGAAAGAGTTCGACCTGCTGACCTGCCTGATTCGCAACCGTGGCATGGCGCTTTCACGCGACGTGCTGCTCGAACGCGTGTGGGGCTACGACTTCCTGGGCGACAGCCGCACCGTCGACGTACATATCCGCTGGCTGCGCGAGAAAGTCGAGCCCGATCCCGGCCGCCCAATCTATATTCAGACGGTGCGCGGCGTCGGCTACCGCTTCGAGATACCGCTCCAGTGAATGACAAGATGACAAGGTGACTGGGTGGTGGGGTGAATACATCTTATCACCTTGTCATCTTGTCATCTTGTCATCTTGTCACCATATGTCCGTACTGAACATCATCCTCACGCTGGCCCTGATCGCGGCCCTCGGCTGGGCGCTCTGGCTGTGGCGCAGACAATATCGAATCGTCGAGAGCGTGCCGCCGCCCAGCGAGCTGTTCCCCCCGCTCTTCCGCGCCGCCGCCGATGCGCTCGACTCAGGACTGGTCATTCTCGATCACGAGCGCGAAGTACGCTACCTGAACCAGCAGGCCGAGACCCTGCTCGGTATCGCCAGCGCCGAGGCGATCGGGGAAGGACTGATCACCATTGTGCGCGATTATCAGGCCGATGCGCTAGTGCAGGAGGTGCTGCGCGACGGCGAGGCGCGCGAGATCGTCTTACAGCAGCTGTTCGGCGGGCGTACACTGCGCCTGCGCGCCAAGCTGCTCGAAGCCGGCGAGCTGCGCGGTGCGGCGCTGCTGATTCGCGATGTAACCCAGCTCAATCTGCTCGAACGCGCGCGCCGCGACATGGTCGCGAATGTGTCGCACGAACTACGCACGCCGCTGGCCTCGGTCAAGCTGCTGGTCGAGACGCTGCAGACGACTCCACCGCCGGCGATCGCCGAGCGGATGCTGAGCCAGATGGCGCAAGAGGTTGATGCGATTACTCAGCTCGTCGACGAACTGCACGAGCTGTCGCAGATCGAGTCGGGCCGCGTGGCCTTGCAGCTGGCGCCCACCGCACTTGCGCCGGTGGTCATGCGCGCGATCGAGCGCATCCGCCCGCAAGCCGAGCGCAAATCGCTGCATCTACGCGGCGAGGTCTCCGACCAGCTGCCGCCGACGCTTATGGATGCCGGGCGGATCGGCCAGGTGCTGTTGAACCTGCTGCACAACGCGGTAAAATTCACGCCGGCCGGCGGCGATATCGCCATCCGCGCGGCGACCTTCTCCACCGTTTCAGAGACTCCAAAAATCGGCTATGTCGAGCGGCGCACCGTGTGCGAGCAGCTGCCCTACGCGCCCGGCGAGCGCCGCCAGCGCACACTGCCACTGCAATACCAGGGCCGCCCGACGATCAACATACCGCACCCGCTTGGGCCAGGCGACTGGATGCTGATCAGCGTCAGCGACACCGGCATCGGCATTCCCAGCGCCGAAGTTTCACGCGTATTCGAGCGCTTCTACAAAGTCGATCGAGCGCGCACGCGCAACGCCGGCGGCACCGGGCTGGGTCTGGCGATCGCCAAGCACTTGGTCGAAGGCCATGGCGGCCGGATCTGGGCCACCAGCGAAGAGGGCGCCGGGTCGACATTTTATGTGGTGGTACCCCTGGCCTAGAAATTGTAAATTGTAAATTGCAAATTGGACAGCCACATCAACAATTTACAATTTCACGAATTCAAAGTGGGCCACACCGCCAGCTTGGTGCGCACCCGCTTGATCACCTCGTCGGTAAATTCGGTGGTCGTGGCATGGCCCTGGAGGTCGGCAGTGCGCACGCCGTCGTAAACAGCCTCGAACACGGCCTCGGAGATCGCTCGCGATGCGATCGCGGCGTTGCCGCCGACATATGAAAGCAGCGAGCCGCCCGCCAGAATCATCGCCATGGGGTTAGCCAGGTTCTTGCCAAAGAGCGATGGCGCGGTGCCATGCGGCGCCTCGGCCATCACCACCCGGGTGTTCCACTGGTCGTCGAAACCAATCAGCAGCGACTCCGAGCCGGCGATCGAGCCGAACATCTGCAGCACGAGGTCGCTCATACAGTCGCCGTCGCGGTTGAGTGTCGGAATGACCATCGCGTCGCCCATATTGCTCAGAAGCAGCGCATAGGTCGCGTCGATCAGCTGCGGGTCGTACTTAATGTCGGAGTGGCGGCGCGCCGCTTCGTCCATCTCTTCCTTCAGCATGCCTTCATATATTGGGCTGACGGTATACTTAGGGCCGCCGAAGACCTTGGCGTGCATCTTCTCGGCATGGCGAAAGGCGTATTCCGCCACCGCGCGGCAGTTCCGGCGCGTGATGCGCTCGGTACGATAAGCCACCTCATCCAATCCTTCGCCCTCACGCCATTCTTTCGCGCCATATGCATCGCCCACCGCCATACGAATCACCGCGATCGGCGCGTAGACACCGCCGACCGGCCGCACGCCCGGAATGCGCCGGCCGGTTCGCACAATCACCGTGCCGTCGACCCGTTCGCGCAGAATCGCGTTAGGGCTGCCGACATCGCCTGTGGTCTCGGGCGTAATCGTCGCCGCCTTCAGGCCCAGGCCGGCGGCCAGCATTGCATCGGCCGCCTCGCGCACCACTTCATTTTTGGTCGCCCGCCGGTTGTCCAAGCTCAGGTTGAAGCGTTGAAAATTCGTCTCGACGCCGGTGATCGCCGGATCGAGCACGCGCAGCGCCTCCTCCAGCAACTCCTGACCAGTCTGATCGCCCTCTAGCACAATAATCGTGGTGCCCATCGCTCATCTCGCTTTCTTCTTTGTATGATTATGGATATAATCACGGTGCTTAGTTTACAGGACTTACGCGGTCACTCGTAAAACATGGATTTTTCTTCTTCGTATCGAACGTTTTTTCGTTCTGCGAACGAAAAAACGTTCGATACGAGCTATTTTTAATCCCTGTAGTCGAATGTAACGCTTGTTTCCACGAAAATACGAGGACGATATGTCATTACAAGAAGAGCTCCAGGCTGAGGCCGCCAAGTATATGATCGGCGATTACGTCCGCCACATCTTTCTCTGCTCCGACCAGAGCGAGCCAAAATGCTCCACCAAGGAGGCCAGCCTGGAGGCATGGAACTATCTCAAGAATCGCCTCAAGCAGCTCAATCTGTCAATCGCCCGCGGCGGCGTCTACCGCACCAAAGCGAATTGTCTGCGCATCTGTATCCATGGACCGATCGCCGTAGTCTATCCCGAAGGGGTATGGTATCATTCCTGCACGCCGGCGGTGTTGGAGCGAATCATTCAGGAACACCTGATTGGCGGCACGATCGTCGAAGAGTACGTGTTCGCCCGCAACCCACTGCCGCGACGAAGTTAAGAGTTAAGAGTTCGAAGTTATGGTCGCATCAAACTCTTAACTGCTCCGTATGGCGATCGCCTCGATCTCGACACGAACGTCGCGCGGCAGCCGCGCCACCTGCACTGTCGATCGAGCCGGCGGGCTGGCCGTGAAGAACTCGGAGTATACTGCGTTCATCGCCGCGAACTCGTTCATATCGGCCAAGAAGACGGTGGTCTTCAGCACCTGACCTAGCGAGCTGCCGGCCGCCTCCAACACCGCCTTGAGATTAGTCAGCACTTGGCGCGTCTGCGCGGCGATATCGCCTTCCAACAATGTCCCTTCCGGTTTCAGCGAAATCTGGCCAGAGCAAAACACCAAATTGTCAATCGTGATCGCCTGGGAATACGGGCCGATCGCCGCTGGCGCATCAGCGGTAGAGACCACATTGCGTACCATAGTAACCCTCCAAATCTACGGCGCGAGATTGAGCCTATTCTAACCTATTTTGAAAGAAAACATTTGACAGACATACCGTTGATCGTGTATTCTATAAGTGCTAGCTTAGGAGCTTCGACGGCACTAAATAGCGTCCGATATACTGAGATTGTTGAAATGACGAATTGCCTGACCAATCAAAGATCACCGCGCGGCGCGCACATGCATGTGTCGTGTCGTGGCGGTTATGCTACATCACATGATCAGCGCATATTCATCATCGGGCGTGGCATCGCCGCGCCTATGTATCGGAACGGCGTACACCGGGCCAGGCGCGCTCGTGCGGTGCTGGTCGCCAGCGCCGCGGATGTCATAGGTAGAGCGCTCTAATCAGGGGCAGACCCCTTGCTGGAGCGCGTGCGTCTGATTGTCGTGCGGCTTTGGAAAGGGGGTTTCTCTTGGGGCAACGTGTTCTCGTCCTTAATGCTAGCTACGAGCCGCTCCAGATCGTCTCCACTCGGCGGGCGGTAGTACTTCTGCTACAAGAAAAAGCTGAGCTGGTCGAGGCCACCGAGCAGCGCTTACGCGCGCAAGGCTTTTCCCTCGACGTCCCGATTGTCATCCGGCTGGTGCGCTATATCAGAATTCCACGCCGTCTGCGGCTGCCCTGCTCGCGCCGCGGCGTGTTGACTCGCGATCGCGAAACATGCCAGTATTGCGGCACTCAACCCGGCCGCGGGCAGCTTACGGTCGATCACGTCGTGCCGCGCTCGCGCGGCGGGCAGACGACCTGGGATAATGTGGTGGCCGCTTGCCGCGACTGCAACCATCGCAAAGGCGGCCGTACGCCCGACGAGGCCAACATGATGCTGATGAGCAAGCCGCGCCAGCCGCAGTATGTCGCTTTTGCGCTGCTGGGCGAATTGGAACGCCACGACGTCTGGCGCAAGTACGCCTATAGCAACGCGTAAGCCACTAGCACAGCGCAAATTCCCCTCGGCTGAGGCTCGAGGCCCGCGTGTTTGCAGCACGCACGGGCCTTTGTTTTTGTTTTTGGATGGTATCATAAATAGTGAAGGAGCTCGACGATGAGCACAATCACCGAGGGAACGCTGCTGTGGCAGCCGTCTGACGAACTGAAGCGCGGCAGTACGCTGCAAACTTATATGGATTGGCTGGCCAGGCACAAGCAGCTGCGCTTCGGTGACTATGCGGCGCTGTGGGAGTGGTCAACTCTGCAAATCGAGGCGTTCTGGGAGTCGCTCTGGGAATTCTGCGAGGTGCGCGCCACCACACCCTACGCTCAGGCGCTGGCGGCGCGGACGATGCCGGGCGCGCAATGGTTCCCCGGCGCTCAACTCAACTATGTGGATCATGTCTTTCGTAACGTCGCGCCCGACCGCCCGGCGATTGTCTACCAATCCGAGCTACGCCCATTGAGCAAGCTATCATGGGCCGATCTGGAGCGCCAGGTCGCGGCCCTCGCGGCTGGGCTGCGCGCGCTGGGCGTCACACGCGGCGATCGGGTTGTCGCGTACATGCCGAACATCCCCGAGGTGGTCGTCGCCTTCCTCGCCACCGCTAGCCTGGGCGCGATCTGGTCGAGCTGCTCGCCCGATATGGGCGGTGCCAGCGTGATCGATCGCTTCAAACAGATCGAGCCAAAAGTGCTCTTCGCGATCGACGGCTACCAGTATGGCGGCAAGCCATTCGACCGCCGCGCGACGATCGCCGAGTTGCAGCAGGCGATGCCCTCGCTCGAACGGCTGGTGCTGGTGCCATATCTCGACACCCAAGCCGACCCAATCAGCTTCGCAAACGCGATCGGGTGGGCCGAGCTGCTAGCGCAGCCGGGCGAGCTGCACTGCGAGCCGGTGCCGTTCGATCAGCCGCTGTGGGTGCTGTACTCATCGGGCACCACCGGCCTGCCCAAGCCGATTGTGCAAGGCCACGGCGGTATTCTGCTGGAACATCTCAAGTCGTTGGCGCTGCACCTCGATCTACGGCCCGAGGATCGATTCTTCTGGTTCACCACCACTGGCTGGATGATGTGGAATTTTCTGGTCGGCGGCTTGCTGGTCGGCTGTACGATCCTGTTGTTCGACGGCAGCCCCGGCTGGCCGGACATGGGCGCGCTCTGGCGCTTCGCGAGCGCGACTCAGATGACCTTTTTCGGCACCAGCGCGGCGTATATCGCGGCCTGTATGAAAGCCGGCGTCGAGCCATGTGAAGTAGCCGATTTGAGCGGGCTGAAGGGCATGGGTTCAACCGGCTCGCCACTCTCGATCGAGGGCTTCCAGTGGGTGTACGAGCATGTTAAACGCGATTTGTGGCTAGCCTCGATCAGCGGCGGGACGGACATGTGCACCGCATTTGTGGGTGGCTGCCCGCTGCTGCCGGTCTACGCCGGCGAGATTCAGTGCCGCTGCCTGGGCGCGGCGGTGCAGGCCTTCGATGACCATGCCAACCCGGTGCTCGACCAAGTCGGCGAGCTGGTGATCACCGAGCCAATGCCCTCGATGCCGCTGTTCTTCTGGAACGACCCCGGCGACAAGCGCTATCGCGAGAGCTACTTCGAGATGTACCTCGGCATCTGGCGGCACGGCGATTGGATCAAAATCACACCGCGCGGCGGCGTGATTATCTACGGTCGATCCGACGCAACGATCAATCGTATGGGCGTTCGCATGGGCACCAGCGAGCTCTATCGGGTGGTTGAGGCTATCCCCGAGGTGCTCGACAGCCTGGTGATCGACCTTGAATATCTTGGCCGGCCGCCCTACATGCCGCTGTTCGTGGTGCTGCGCCCCGGCGTCGAGCTCGACGACGCGCTGAAGGCGCAGATCAACACGAGCATTCGCACGGCGCTCTCGGCGCGGCATGTGCCGAACGAGATTGTCGCCATTCCCGAGGTGCCGCGCACGCTCAGCGGCAAGAAACTTGAGCTGCCGATCAAGAAGATTCTGTTGGGCGCGGATGCTGCCCAGGTCGCCAACCCCGACTCAATGAGCAACCCGCAGACACTGGCCTATTTCGTCGAGTTCGCGCGTAGGCTCAACGCCTAGTGCAGGTTATCGTAGGTTCGATCCTAGTTCCTATAGTTCCCTCATTTCCCTGGCAAGGCCAAAGGGAAATGAGGGAACTATAGGAACTAGAATGGATTTGTGATTGCTTGCACTAAGATATATATCACATCGCCCGTTGCCGACTCCGGCCGCAATACTGCTCGACCAGCTTCAGCAGCGCATCGAAGTCAAAGGGCTTCGGAAGGTAGGCATCAGCGCTGAGCGCTGGGGCATGGATGTTCTCGGCGCCGGATATGACGATCACGGGAATGCTGGCAAGACGTGCATCATCCTGTTGTGTACGCCGAAATGCCGCGCCGTCCATCACCGGCATGATCATATCCAAGAGAATGAGTTCTGCCTGCGGTTCATCCTGCAGATGCTCGAGCGCCGCCAAGCCATGGGACAAAGGCACGGCGGTATAGCCGTTGCGGGTGAGGAACACAGTCAGCAGCATACGAATGGTCGCATCATCGTCAACAATCAAGATCGTCATAGCCGTGCTCCATGCGAGAGTGAGCGATCGAGCGGGCTGCAGGCTCCGGCCGCCATCTCGATCAAGCAAGCGGACGCAGTACTTCAATCCTGGCCGGCAGTATCGTTCGCTGAGTGATCGTCAGATCCAGAACACGCTACGGGCGAAAAAGTTACTCCCTGCGACGCATCCGCTTCTGGCGCCGCTGGATCGAAAAGCTCGACGAGTCGTTCACCTGGGCTGGGCGCGGCCAGTGCCGTCCAAGGCTAAAAGCGCTATATTAATCATCTGTAATTGTCAACGAGCGTAAGTGGCGCTTGAACATGTGCTACAATACGGCCATGCAGATCAAGCATCAGAATCACCAATTGCCGATTTCGCCGCGTCGCCTGGCCGGCATCGCCGGGGCTGCCGCGCTTGGCGCGGCCGGCGTGCTGGTTGGTGCCGCCGCATATGCTACCGCACGAATCAACGTTCGTACGCCTAACGACTTTATGTCAAGTTATACCTTCTCGCCGTTCGAGACGCGTGTGGAAGGCTATGAAGACGTGACGTTCCGCACCGCCGACGGGCTGACGCTGAGTGGCTGGTGGCTGCCGCGGCCCGAATCGCGGCGCGTGGTCGTGGGCTTAGCCGGCCACCGCAGCCCTAAATCCGATCTGCTCGGCATCGGCAGCGGGCTCTGGCGCGCGGGCAATAATGTGCTGATTTTCGACTGGCGCTCGCGCGGCCAAAGCGAGATTGCCCAGCACTCGCTGGCCTACTACGAGCTGCGCGATGCCGCGGCGGCGATCGAGTATGCGCTCGGCCGGGCGCCAGGTGCGCGGCTCGGAGTGATTGGCTATTCGATGGGCGCGTCGGTGGCGATCTTGCTTGCGGCGGGCGAGCCGCGCGTCGCGGCGGTGGTCGCCGACAGCCCGTTCACCGGCATTGCCGAGGTGGTGGCCCACGGCGCGGCGCAGAAACACCTGCCGGCTCAGCTGGTGGTGCCGCTGGCCGACGCGCTGACAAATTGGCGCTACGGCTATCGCTTCGGCGCGGTTCGCCCGATCGAGGCGGTCGCGGCGATCAGCCCGCGGCAGCTGCTGCTGATCCACGGCAGCGCCGATAGCCTGATCCCGGTCGCGCACGTCCACGAGTTCTACGCCGCCGCCCGCGAGCCAAAAGAGCGCTGGGTGATCGAGCGGGCCGACCATTGCGGCGGCTACTTTGCCGATCGGTCGCTGTACGTCGACCGCGTGGCCACGTTTTTTACACAGCATTTGGCAATATCGACTGAGGAGTCAGGAGTCAGGAGCTCTTCTGACTCCTGACTCCTGACTCCTGATTCCTGACTCCTATGAGATTCGACATTTTGACCCTCTTCCCCGATATGTTCACCGGCCCGCTGACTGAGAGCATTTTGAAGCGCGCGGTACAGACCGGGAAGATTCACATAGAGCTGCACGACATTCGCGCCCATGCTAGCGACAAGCACCATACTGCCGACGACGCGCCGTATGGCGGCGGCGCGGGCATGGTGATGAAGGCAGAGCCGTTGGCTGCTGCCATTCGGTCTGTGGTCCGTGGTCCGTGGTCGGTCGCAAGCAGCCGGGCATCAGAGCCGGTTGATGAAGCAGGGCTATTGGAACAAGACGAGCAACGGACAACGAATAACGGACGATGGACTCTGGTCATTTTGATGTCACCTGCTGGCGAGCGCTTCACCCAGAGCGTCGCACACGAATTGGCTGCCTACGATCGGCTGGTGCTGGTGTGCGGGCACTACGAAGGAATCGATGAGCGCGTGCGCGAAGCACTGATCGACCGCGAGCTGTCGATCGGCGATTATGTGCTGACGGGCGGCGAGCTAGCCACAATGGTCGTGGTCGACGCGGTGGCCCGGCTGGTGCCGGGGGTGATCGACGCCGAGTCGATCGGCGAAGAGTCGTATGGCGGCGGACTGCTTGAATACCCGCACTACACTCGCCCGGCTGTCTGGGAAGGGCGCGCAGTACCTCAGATCTTGCTCTCGGGGCACCATGGGCAAGTGGCGCAGTGGCGCCGGCAGCAGCAGCTGCGGCGCACGCTGGAGCGCCGCCCTGATCTCTTGAAGAGTGCCGAACTGACCACCGCCGATCGCAACTACCTACGATCGCTTGGCTGGTCGCCTGAGAATCACCATGAACTTGCTTGAAGCTCCAACGTCTTATATAATTGCCGGCGCGATCGTAGTTGTCGCAATACTCTTATTCGTTCTGTGGGTCCAACGGTCGCCCGGCCGTCCACATCTCGCATATTCCCCCAGCCGGGGCAGCATAGGAGGACCAATGTTCGGCACTAATAAGAAGGCCCAGCCCAACGCGCCATCCACCTTGAACGGTCGGCCCGAAACAGTGGTCGGCGCCAACACCAGCATCGTCGGCACGCTCAAGTCCGATGGCAACATCCGCATCGACGGCACGGTCGAGGGCGATATCGAGATCCTTGGCAACCTGATCATCGGCGAGACCGGCCGCGTGATCGCGACGCTCAAAGCGCAGAATGTTCACGTCTCAGGTGCCGTCAAGGGCGAGATCATTGCCGTCGAGCAGCTCGAAATCTCGCCGACCGGCAAGGTTTGGGGCGATATCACAACTGCGGCGCTGCATATTGAGCCGGGCGGTTTGTTCCGCGGCCAGAGCGCGATGTCGACCAATATCGACGAGCCGTTGCTGCTCGAGGCGCCGCGTTCCGGGCGCGCAGAGTAAAGCGCGGCAATCATGCGCCGCCGACGCCCACGCCGTACCAATATGGCGACTGCTGCCTCGAGTTTGGCGGGCGCGGTGCGATTCGGCCGGCCCGGCGTTCATCTGCTGACGCTGGTGCTGCTGGCTGTTTCGATCTCGACGCTGATGGGCTTTGTCGGGCAAATTGTCGACAGTGCACAGTTGGAACGCCGCAAAGACGAGCTGCGTGCCGAAAACGCCCAATATGCCACCGAGAACGCCGCACTCACCACCGCCGTCGCCGAGGCTGAGTCACCCGCCTACGCCGAGAAGATTCTGCGCGAGCAGCGCGGCTATGCGCGCGAGGGCGACACCGTTATTCTGCCGACCTTCCCGCAGATCACCCCAACGCCGGCGGCTGCCGATCGCTCACCCGCGCCCACCGCCGTGCCCGAGCCAAACTGGCGGCGTTGGCTGCAGGCGCTATTCCCGCCAGGTGGGCGGTAGGCTGCTCATAGGTCACAACTATCTCACTGTTCACTATTGGGATAATGGAACGCGGATGAACGCGGAAATGGGCCAGTTGTTCGCAGCTATCCGCGGCCAATATGAGGAAACGTGAACAGCTACCCACCTTCTGATCAGGTCTTCGACCCGCAAGGCAAACGCAGCCTAACAAAATACGAGCCACCCAGAACTTGGGTGGCTCGTGTGTTTGCGACAATCGTTCAATCAGATTAGAGCCGCGTGGTCTCACCCGTCGTCGGAGAATTCTCGGCCTCGGTCCGCTGCTGGGCAGCCGGCGCAAGCGGCTGCGGGTAGCTGCTGGTAATCGGCACATGCTGGGTTGGAGTTGGTCTGGCGGCCGGCCGCGAGCGCTGGCTAAATTGGGTGATCAAGCGCTGCGCATAGGCATCGATTCGATCCTCGCGACCGCGCGCCAGCACGCTGGCGCCGGCGAGGAACACCACGCCCGGCCAGAAGAAGTGCAGCAGGAATAGCAGCGCCAAGCCGACGCCCCACATTCCAACTTGCACCGCCTCGTTCATGCGACCCATGCGTCGGCGCTGCTGATATGCGACCACGCCGCCAACCAGCAGCGCGGCGGGGAAGATCAACGACCATAGGTTGAACAGCGCCACGACGCCCAGACTCATCAGGATCACACCGGCGGCTACAGTAGACTGCTTATTGAGGTTCATTGTTGTACTCCTTATCTATTGCCACATCCCATCTTGCGGTGGGGCGATTATCTGCCGGTATGACGTTGGCGTATCGCAGAATGTTGCGTTATGATGTGCGGACATCCGCAGCTGCGCTTCGCCGCGTACAAATGGATATGGCTCGACACGAATTGAGCAAGAACATCGGATCATGACAACAGTCTTCGCACACCTCGCGCGCCCGCTTCGTTGGCGCACGCTCATCGCCGACGCCGTGCTGGCGGCGCTGCTGCTCGGTCCGCTGGCCGCGCCATTTCTCCAGGCGTGGGGGCAGCTGGCCCCGCGCACAGTCTCCGGCGTCGTCTACGCCATGGGTAGCTTGGTCTGCCCGCAGCCGGCGCGCGGCCTGGCCCTCTACGAGGCCAACATCATGGCGGTCTGTATGCGCTGCTACGCTGCCGTGCTGGGGCTGCTGCTCACACGGCTGCTTTATGCGGCCGACGCCGGCGCCAGCCGTTTCTGGCTGCCGCGCTACGGCCTGCGCGTGTTGCCGATCTTCGCAGCATTGATATTTGCTTATGTCGCCGAGTTCGCCGGCCAGATCGCCGGTCTTTGGGTTTTCGACAATCTGTGGGTAACGGTTGCCGGCTTGATAACCGGCGTCGGGCTAGGGCTGATGTTCCACCCGATCCTACAGCGGCAGCCGGCCGGGTCGTTTCGCCCAAGCGCCGTAGGACGCGCATGAACCGACACATCGTCGCCATAATCATTCGTTGTCCTGCTCGCGCTCGCCGAAATCGGCGATTTGATTGGGCTGAGCATGACGCTCGCTAGCCCGGCCGAGGCCGCCAAGCTGCTCGGTATTACGCCACGCGCCGAAACCATCCGGGCAATGATTGAAGCTCACCAAGATGCCGTTTCGATGCGCTTTTCGGCCTTCCTGGCCTTCGTGAACTTCGTGGCTTCGGCGGCATGCTACGCCTGCGCCAGCAGCCGATCGACCATCTGAACCAGCGTCGCCAGCGCCCGCCGGTCGCCGCCGCGCTTGTGCGGCTTACTGGCCGCCGCCAGCGACGCGTGCTCCGCGTCGGCCTGGGTAATTTGTAGCGATAGCTCGGTTGCCGGATCGAGCGGTCCACCGCCAATTACGGCCACAATCGTGCCGCGCTCGACATCATGGTGCTCGATCTGGGCGCGCATCTGCGCTAAAGCCGTCAGGCAGGCGCCAAACAGCGCATGTGGCGCGGTTCGATAGGTCCGCTCGATCTGCGATGGTTTCATGAATTACTCTTTTTTCCACACGTAATGGTATGATCGGCGTCCATTCGCGAGTAATGACGAGATACGGCGCTACGATGAACGATATCGAGTTATCGATTGTGATCGTCAGCTGGAACGGCATGCGCCAACTGCCGGATTGCCTGGCCGCGCTACAATCCCAGCTGCCGCCGGACGCCGAGCTGGTGCTGGTCGACAACGGCTCGCGCGATGGCATGCCCGCCTGGGCGCGCACGGCTTACCCCAATGCCCGGGTGATCGCGCTGCGCGAGAATCTGGGTTTTGCCGGCGGCGTCAACGTTGGGCTGCGGGCGGCGCGCGGCGAGCTGCTCCTATTGCTCAACGACGACGCCTTTGTCGAGCCAGGGTTCATCGTTGCACTGCTGGCGCCATTTCGGCAGCAGCCCGACCTAGGCGCGGCGAGCGCCGTGCTGCTGTTCAATCACCGGCCCGAGCTTGTCGCGACGGCCGGCGTCCGCGTGCGGTGCGACGGCCTGGCGCTCGATCTGTGGACCGGGCGCGGCATCGCCGATCTGCCGGCGAGCCCCCAGCCAATTTTCGGCCCCAGCGGCGGCGCCGCGCTCTACCGGCGCGCGCTCCTGGCCGATGTTGGGTTAATGGAGTCTAGTTTCTTCAACTACCTAGAAGATGTCGACCTGGCATGGCGCGCGCGGCTGCGCGGTTGGCGCAGCGTCGTCGTGCCTGGCGCACGAGCCTGTCACGTCTATTCGGCGACCTCGGGGCAAGGCTCGGCCTTCAAGCAGCGGCTGCTCGGCCGCAACCGCCTGCGCACGATCATACGCTGCATGCCGGGGCCAGTGCTGCGGCGCTGCATGCCGGCCATCCTCAGCTACGACCTGCTGGCAATCGTCTATAGTGTGCTGGCGCGCCGGCCCGAGGTGCTGAGCGGGCGGCTTGCCGCACTGCGCGAGCTGCCGTTACTGTTGCAGCAGCGCCGCGCCATTCAGGCCCGCACGATTGTCTCCGCAGATACAATTTTCGATTGGCTCGAGCCGGTTGCCTCGCCATGGGCCACCCTACGCGAGCAACGACGCCTGGACGCGATTCTCCGCGAGCGACCGGAGTGACAAGCGCCCATTGCTAGCCCATAGTGCGTAGGATCGCCAACTACGCACTACGCACTATGAATGGAGACGTACACGTCCAGTGACCCTCTGACACCTATCGCTCTCGTCTTTTATCGCCAGAAAACATGCTATAATGCCAACCCCACGACCACGCGGAGAAAACGATGAATATCTTCAGAACATTCTGGAAATCGGTTCGTGAGATGTTTGACGACCTGTTCATCCTGGCGATCGTCAACGTCTTATGGGTACTGATCAACGCACTCGCGCTGCTTATCATCGTGGCGGCCTTATACACCGGCTCGTTTGGCCTCGTCGGCCTGGCGCTGTTGCTGAGCGTGGTCTCGTTCGGCCCATCGAATGCCGGGCTATATACGATCGCCGAGCGCATCACCGAAGGGCGCACGTCGTCGTGGCGCGATTTCATCGCCGGGCTGCGCGCGAACGCCAAGCTCAGTTGGCAAGTGTACGGGCTATGGATGTTCGGGCTGGTTGTTTTTCTGTTCAACCTGCAATTCTATAGCCTCAACGGCTCGTCGCTAAACGCCTTCCTGATGGTGCTCTTCTTGTACCTCCTGGTGGTCTGGTTCGGCATCTTGATCTACATCGGGCCACTAATGTTGATCCAAACCGATAAGCGCATCCGCGTGATCGCGCGTAACGCCGGGCTGATGACATTCGGCCGGCCGCTGTTCACGCTTGGGACGCTGATCTTGATGGCGATCATTTTCGTGACCTCGATTTGGCTGGTTATCTTGCTTTTCATAATCACGTTCTCGTTCCTCGCGCTGTGGGGCTTTCGTGCGACCCTCACGTTGATCGCCGAAGCCGATGCGCGCCGAAACCAAGCTGCCGAAAAGGCCGCCCAAGCCGACGCCGAACCCGCCAAAGGCCGTGGCGGGCAGGTGCGCCCACGCGAGTAAGCCCAGCCGAACTTCCCGCGCAGTTTTGAAGATCGAAGATCGAAGATGGAACATCGCGATGCAGCGCACTGCAATGTATCATCTCGATCTTCTCTCCTCGATCCTCGATCCTCGATCCTCGATCTTCAAATACTGGCGGGGAATCTCCGCCGTCGCGTCACTCGCCCGCCTCGCGCAGCCACACGCGCATGCGCCCGGGCGCACAATGATCCCAGGCATAGTAAGGAATCGCCTTGAGCGTGGCGGATTGGATGGCCGGCCGCGCCGTGCGATACAGCGCGCCATCCCAGTCAGAGTCATCGAGCGCTACCGCTACCGCATCGATCGTTACGACGCCGCCGAGCAGCTCCGGCGCGAAGCGTTCGGCCAGTGCCGACGCTTGCGGCAGCGCGATCCGATCGAGCTCGATCGAGTGATCGGCCTGCTCCAGGCAGTAGACCAGCGGCCCGCGCCGGAGCGCCACATTGCCGGCGTCGGCGGCGATGGCCGGGTGAGCATATACGCGCTCCGCAAGCATTGGCAAATCAAGTGTCACCACATCGCCGCTGCGCCACTCGCGCTCGATCCGCGCATAGCCCTGCTCGACGCAGGCAGCTAGGTCCACCGGCGCGCCGTTGACCGCCAACCGCGGGTTCTCGCACCAGGCCGGCAAGCGTAGTCGCAGCCCAAACCGCGCTGGGCGCTCCAATTCGACACGCAGCGCGATCGCGCCGTCCCACGGGTAACGCGTCTCCTGGTGCAGCGTCACAGGCTGCCCGCCAAGATCGAACTGCCCTGAGCCGCCAATGTAGAGATGGACCACCGCGTCGGTATCGCTCTGCGCATACACATATTCGCCCAGCGACGCGAGCAGGCGCGCTAGGTTCGGCGGGCAGCACGGGCAGCTGAACCAGGCCTGCCGGTGATGCATGCCATGACTTGCCAGCGGATTGTCGTAGAAGAACGTCTCGCCCTCGAGCGCTACGCCGCTGATCACCGCATTGTACAGCGCCAGCTCGAGTACATCGGCGTAGCGCCGATCGAGGTCGAGCTGAAGCATGCGCTGGGCCCAAAAGATCAGCCCGATCGCCGCGCAGGTCTCGGCATACGCGCTCTCATTCGGCAGATCGTAATCGCTGGTGAAACCTTCATTCGCGCGCGATGTGCCGATCCCGCCCATCACATATATGCGCTTGGTCGTAAGGTGCGTCCACAGCCGCTTGCAGGCCTCGAGCAGGCTGGCGTCGCCGTATGTCCCGGCCAGGTCGGCCATCGCGCTATACAGATACACCGCGCGCACGGCATGGCCCACCACCTCGGGCTGCTCGCGCACCGGCAAGTGCGACTGGTTGTACTCGTATGATCGGGCCCAGAACGTCGCCGGGTCCTCGCCACGCTCGCGCGCCTCGATCTCGAAGTAGTGCGGCTGCCGGCCGCGCTCATCCACAAAGTAGCGGCTCAGCTCCATGTAGCGCTGCTCGCCGGTCGCGCGGGCAAGCTTGATCAGCGCCAACTCGATCTCGGGATGGCCACAGTAGCCGCGCTTTTGGCTTGGCTCGGGGCCGAACACCGTGCCGATATGATCGGCATAGCGGCAGAGCACATCGAGCAGCGAGCGCTTGCCTGTCGCTTCGTAATGGGCCACCGCCGCCTCAATCAAGTGCCCGGCGCAATACAGCTCGTGCCAGTCGCGCAGGTTCTTCCAGCGATTCTGGGGATCGACGCTGGTGAACCAGGTGTTGAGATAGCCGTCGGGATGCTGCGCCTGTGCGATCAGCCCGATCACTTGGTCGAGCAGCGCATCCAGCTGCGGATCGGGGTTGGTGGCCAGGCTGTAGCTAGCCGCCTCGATCCACTTGGCGACATCGGAATCCCAGAACATGACATGCGTTCCGCCCCATTGCCCACGCGCCCTGATCTCCGGCCCTGGGTTCCAGTCGCGCCGGAAAGCATCGATGCGGCCAGTCGCCAAGAGCTGGCGATAGATATGTGGAATTGTGCGCTCGCGGTTCACCCGCCGACGGGGCGCCCAGAAGGCGTCGGCGATCGTGACATCGGTGAGTGCAAGCGGCGCATAGCGTTGTCGCACGGTCGTATCCGCTGTGGGCGGTATCGGTGTGGTAACGTGAGCTTGCATAGGACTCCTTAGTGCTGGTTATCGTAAATCCGTTCCGACTTTGTCGGGAAATAGAAGGAACTACGGGAACGAGATCGAACTTCTGATTGGCTGTACTTATAGCAGTGAGCAGTATGCAGGAGCCAGTCCGCAGGTAGACATATCGTATTGGAAAGCCATCTTGTTCTGATCTATTGGCTCAATGCTTCTGCTCGCCGCTATAGTACGGTGTTTCGTATGTTCGTCGGGGGTTCCTAGTTCCTTCACACGAGACTTTCGGTGTCTCGGAACGCTTCCGAATCGGCGTTCTAACCCTTCAGCCCAGTGAGCGTAATACCCTGTATAAAGTAGCGCTGCGCCAGCAAGAACAGCGCCAGCGTCGGTATGATGACCGTCGTCGACGCCGCCATCAAGTAATGCCACTGTGTGGACATGAGGCCGCGAAATTGCGCCAGGCCAAGTGCCAGCGTGAACTTGTCCTGCGATGAGATATAGACCACCGGGGCCAGGAAGTCATTCCAGGTGTTGAGCACGGTGAAGATCCCGACCGTCGCCAGCGCCGGGCCGGCAAGCGGCATAATGATTCGCCAGTAGATCCCCAGTTCCGAGGCGCCGTCGATCCGCGCGGCGTCGGACAGCTCGGCTGGTATCGTACGGAAGAACTGGCGCAGCAAGAAGATATTGAACGCGCCGCCGCCGAACCAGGGCGGCACCCATAGCGGCAGATAGCTGTCGAGCCAGCCCAACGAGCGAAACATGATATACTGCGGAATCAGCAGCACTGCATAAGGGATCATAATCGCGCTCAAGATCACCATAAAGATCAGGTCGCGCCCAGGAAACTGCATGCGTGCGAAGCCATAGGCGCACAACGAGGATGAGAGGATCACGCCAGTGGTCGTCAGCACTGTAATCAGCATGGTGTTGAGCGCGTAGCGCCCGAATGGCAGAATTGTCAACGCCTCCGTGTAGTTTTGCCAGCGCACCGGATTCGGGATCCACTTTGGTGGAAAGAGCCAGATCTGCGACTCGACCTTCAGCGATGTGCTGACCATCCAGAGGAACGGGATCGTCATCACGAACGCCCCCCCGCACAGGCAGCACCAGATCAGCAGACGGCGGATCCGTTTTGCGCGGCGGCTACCACCAACCACCCCGCGGGATCGTTCCTCGACTGACCACTGCACAGCACCGTCGCCGATACCTGTAGACATAGCTCGTTCCTTTCGCGCGCCGTCCTAATTGTATATTGTATATTGCAAATTGATTAGCAGCATCCACAGTCTGCAATCGACAATTTGCAATATGCAATGTACAATTGTCCTAGCGCGACTCTTCATAGTATACTAGCCTGCCGAGGTAGCGAAAAACAAACAGCGAGAGCAGCAGCACAATCGCGAACAGCACCCACGAGAGCGCCGCCGCGTAGCCCATCTTAAAATCGCGGAAGGCGCTCCGAAAGATATACAGACCGTAGAACAGCGTCGAGTTCTGTGGGCCGCCTTGGGTCATCAGATACCCCGGCACGAAGGTCTGAAGTGCGCCGATCAGCCCGATCACTAGGTTGAAAAAGATCACCGGCGACATCATGGGGATGGTCACATTCCAGAAGCGCTGCCAGTAATTGGCGCCGTCGATCTCGGCCGCCTCGTAGAGATGCTGCGGAATGCCCTGGAGTCCGGCTAGGAAGATGATCATGCTGCCGCCGATGCTCCACTGGCTCATAATGATCAATGCCGGCATGGCCCAGTTCGAGTCCTGGAACCAAAGCACTTTTGGGATGCCAAACCAGTGCAGCACGGCATTGAGCAGCCCCAGCTCCGAGTTGAAGATCCACAGCCATAAGACCGCGTTCACCACCAGCGGCACAATGCTGGGCAGGTAGAACAGCATGCGGAACAGCGATATGCCGCGCACATTGACGTTCACGAGCAGCGCCACCGCGAAGCTGAGCACCAGCGAGAGCGGGACGGACACAAGCGTAAAGTAAAACGTGACCGCGAGCGACTTCCAGAACAGATCGTCGTGGAGCATCTGCTGATAGTTGCTCAAACCCACGAATGTCGCTGGCCGCAGCATATCCCACTCGGTCAGACTCAACCAGATCGCTACAATCATCGGGCCGGCGACCCAGATCAGGTAGCCGAGAATCACCGGTGCGATGAACAGATACCCAGCCAGGATTCCACGCTTGCGCAGGGAAAAACGCATGGGGCGCGCGACCTTCTGCTGCTGTACGAGCATACGATTGGCCCTTTCCGAATGCCTATCTGAATAGTGCATTGGACCACCACGGATTACTATTCTCTCGTATCGAACGCTTTCGTTCTGCGAGCGAAAAACGTTCGATACGAAGAAGAAAAATCCATGTTTTGCGAGCGACCACCTAAGTCCTGCAAATAACAGCTGTACTGAGACGGATTATACATCAAGCCGGGCAGTCAGCCATATGGCCCACCGATGGACGTTACTTCAGGCTCTCACGCGCCTTCGCCAACACGGCTTCGGCCTTGGCGATCGCGTCGGCATCCTTCAACGCCTGATCGACCTTGGCCTTGCCGACCCATACCGAGTCGAGTGCGGTGGTGATGATCTGGTTGGCCTCCGCGTGGCCGGCCGGGTAGAAGTAGTTGCGCGAAGCCTTGCCCAGGTAGTCGGTCGCGATCTGCTTGTAGCCATCCGGGTGGACGCCCGGCGTCAGCCATTTGCTGATCCCCTCCTCAGTCAGCAAGCTGGTGTGGCTCGGCAGCCACAGCCCGGCTTTGATCAACCCGAGCTGATAGTCGTCGGACGAAAGGAAGGACAGCAACTTCCAGGCGGCATCGGGGTTCTTGGTGTCCTTGTGGATCATGTGCATATGCGCCTGGGCCTCGGTGACGGCGGTCTTCATCTTCGGGAGCACGCCAGCACCGGGCTTGAAATTCTGCTTCGCGATGTCTTGCAGCAGCCACGAGCCGTCCATCAAGATCGCCAACTTTGCGGATGCGAGCATCTGGATGCCGGTGAGGTTGAGAGTCTGCAGCGTCAGCGAGAGCGGCGCGACATGGTGGACATTCGCCAGATCGGCGACCTGCTGCATGGCTTCGACGGCGGCCGGCTCGCCGAGGTGGATCTTATAATCGGGGGTGAACGCATCGCCGCCGTTCGAGTAGGCCATGACATCGCGCGGGAGGAACCAGGTCGGCCACGACACGCCCCATTGCTGGACGTTGTTCGGGTCGAAACCGGAGTCGTCCGGATGCTTGCCGGCGCTATCCACCGTGAGCTTACGGGCGTTATCGAGAAACTGATCCCATGTCCAGGCCTTGGCTGGGTCGGTTGGCGGCGGCTCGACACCGGCCTTCTGCAGGATATCGGCGTTGTAGTACAGGTGGTGGACAACCCAGCAGGAGCCGATGCCGTACCACTTGCCGTTGATCGTCGCGCGGTTCTCCTCCTGCGGCTGAATGAAGTAGTCGGCCTTACCAATCACCGGATCATTCTTGACCCGCTCGGTGATATCCATCACCACGCCACGCGATACGTAGTCGGCCATGTTGCTGCCCCAGAAGACGTCGGGCGGCGTCCCGCCGGCCAGCATAGTCTGAAGCTTGGTCGGGTATTCATCATTCGGGGTATGTAGCCAATTGACTTTGATGTCGGGGTTCTGGCTCTGGAACAGGTCCAGACCTTTCTGGACATTCTCTTTTTCCAGGAGGCTGCCCCAGCCCATCATCGAGATCGTCACCGGGGCAGTGCTGCCCTGCGCCGGGGCGGCGGGGGCCGCGGTCGCCGCGCCGCCGGTGGCGGGGGCCGGGGTGCCACCGCAGGCAGCCAGCAGGCTGAGACCAGCGGCGCCGAGGCTCATCTGGCCGGCGCGGCGGAGGAAGTCACGGCGCGAAAGGCGCTCGCGCGTTGGCATCGTCGAACTGTCGTCCTTTGACATTTGTATCTTCTCCTTTGAAATATGCCGCTTCTGAGACGGCAACGCCGGACGTCGCAGTGGCCGATTCCGATTGATGGATGGATCATCGCCTATACTGTCGATTGTATTCCCTTCGCATCACCTCCTTAACCTCAGCGCCTTCCTAATCGATTAGAATCGGCGCCTAGAAATACCTACCGGAGGCGCACCCACGCATCTGGTGCTAGCTACACTGATATGATCTTTTCGCGTGTCTTCGCGCGTCTTCGCGGATTCTTGACCGGTGCTCTAGGTACAATCTACAATCGTACTACGCGCTTTCGCGCCGCACCAACTCAACCGGCAGATTTTCTAAGCGTGGCGGCGTATCATCATGCTCGGACTGAATGACGTCGAGGAGCAGATCCGCAGCACGTTGGCCAAGCTCCAGCAGCGGAATACGCATCGTCGTCAGCGGCGGCACCATCTCGCTGGCTGCCTGAATATCGTCGAACCCAACCACCGCTACATCCTGCGGCACACGCCGCCCGTGGGCCCGTAGCGCTTCCACTGCGCGGATCGCCAGATCGTCGCTGGCGGCAAAGATCGCGGTCGGCGGGTCATCCAGCCTGAGTAAATGCGCCACGCCCGCCCGCGCAACCTCGGGCGCCCAATCGTCGCCGTAGATCAGCGCGTCGTCGCCGACAATGCCATGCTCGGCAAGCGCGCGGCGGTAGCCATCCAGGCGCCCACGCGCGGTCGAGTAGCGCCGATCGCCGCTGATATGCCCGATCCGGCGGTGCCCTTGCCCGATCAAGTAGCGGGTGGCACCGTACCCGCCAAGCTGGTCGTCGTACGTCACGGCGCTAAAGCCAAACCGTGGCGCGGCCGGTCGCTCAATTGTGACACACGGCACGTGCGTCCCAGCGATCACCCCCAGCAGCGCATCTGTCTCGGGCGGATCCTGCACAAGCCGCACGACGATGCCGTCTAATCGCCCACTGCGCAGCAGTAGCTCGACACTGCTCATATCCTCGCCGATGTCCATCGGGTAAAGCAGCACATAGTAACCGCGCGATTTGAGACGCGCCGTCAGCCCGGTCAAGATCCTCGCGCTGTACGTCGAGACAAACACATCCAGCGAGTAGTAGTCGTCGATAATAAAGCCGATCGTGTTGGTACGCTGCGCACGCAGCCCGCGGGCGACTGCGCTAGGGTGGTAATCAAGCTTGCGAATCGCCCATAAGACGCGCTCGCGCACTTCCGGCGACGTCGGTCGTGGGCCGTCGTTGACCACGTACGAGACTACGGCGGTCGAAACTCCGGCGAGCTTCGCGACATCAAGGTGCGTGACCCGTTTCTTCGAGCGCATAGCGACCGTTATATGAAAACAATTGATTCTAATCGATTGGACAATAAAAGTATAGTAGCATCCCCGATAGTTGTCAATTTCGACCTCGTGATATTCTCTTCAATGCGATGTATAGCCTGCATTCGCTCCGGTACTTGCTATTTCGTTACCGCAGCCGATTGCCGCCATCAACTGGCAACACCACACCGGTTACATATTCGGCCTGGGCGAGGTAGATCACCGCCTGTGCGATATCATCCGGGCTACCGATCCGGCGCAATAGCACCGTCTGCGCCGCGCTCTCGGCCTGCGCCGGCGTCCAATCATCCGGCAGCAGCACCGGGCCAGGAGCAATCGCGTTGACGCGCACCTCGGGCGCGAGATCCTTTGCGAGCGCTTCGGTGAGCGTGATCACGGCGCCTTTACTCACCAGGTAGGGTGTATGGTTGCGCCAGGGCCGCAGCGCGCCTACATCGGTGATATTGACGATCGCGCCGCGTGCAGCGCGCAACGCCGGCGCGGCACGCTGCGCGGCGAAAAAGGCGCTACGTGTATTTGTCGCGATCAGCTCATCCCAACGTTCCTCGGTCACAGTGCCAATCGGCGTACTGCCCCATATTCCGGCATTATTCACCAGAAGATTGAGCCGACCCCAGCACGCAATTGCCCGATCGACCAGTTGCTCGACATCGGCAACCACCGCGAGATCGCCGGAGAAACAGGTCGCCTCTACACCGAAGCCGATCAATTCATCCACAACTGTGCGCGCCTGATCGGCAGAGCGATGGTAATGTATCACGACATTTGCGCCTGATCGCCCAAGCGCAAGCGCAATTGCCCTTCCCAGCCGATGGGCGCCACCGGTGACGAGTGCGACACTCCCATGTAGATCCATCAAACACTCCTTTCAACCAACCTTCCAATTCCAATATCAGCAGGCTCTAGGTGATTGGACGTCTGCCGGAGGAATAAGATCCCTTCAAATCTCCCTGCAGATGCCGACTGCCTAAGTCGTGTAAGTCACAAGTATACCAAGATCGCTCTGTAGTTTGTGCCAACACCAAGGCGCACAGAACGGATATACCGTCCTATGCGCCTTTTCAAGTTGTCAGATTGGTGTTACGCTGGCACGGCCGCCAATTGAAGGGTACTACCCAAGCTATGGAGTTGGCGTATTGGTCGGCGCCGCGGTTGGCGTGTCGGTCGGCGCCGCGGTTGGCGTGTCGGTCGGAACTGCAGTGGGGGTATCGGTCGGCACGGTAGTCGGCGTGTCGGTCGGCACCGCGGTCGGTGTATTCGTCGGCGTCGAAGTGCAGTTGCCATTGCCATTGCCATTGCCATTATTGCACGTCGTGTTGGTCGGCGTGCTCGTCGGCGCATTGGTCGGCGTGCTCGTCGGCGTATTGGTCGGCGTGCTGGTCGGCGTATTGGTCGGTGTATTCGTCGGCGCATTGGTCGGCGTGCGCGTCGGCGTGCGCGTCGCGGTTGGCGTGTTCGTCGGTGTACGCGTCGCCGTCGGCGTACTGGTCGGTGTGCGCGTCGCGGTTGGCGTGTTCGTCAGTGTACGCGTCGCCGTCGGCGTACTGGTCGGTGTGCGCGTCGCGGTTGGCGTGCCGGTCGGTGTGCGCGTCGCCGTCGGCGCATTGGTCGGCGTGCGTGTTGGTGTGCGCGTCGGCGTGTTCGTCGGCGTACGCGTCGGTGTGTTGGTCGGCGTACGGGTTGGTTTCGGCGTATCTGTCGGCGTACTCGTTGGCGCACTATGCGTCGGCGTGTTCGTCGGCGCCGGCGTACTTGCCGGCTTGGGCGTATTCGTTGGTGTGTGCGTTGGCGTTGGCGGCAGCGTTGGCACCGTCGGCACAGGCGTCGGTGAAGGCGCTACCGGCGTCGGCGCTACCGGCGCCGGTGAAGGCGCTACCGGCGTTGCTGTCGCGCGGCGAACTGGCGCTCCAGCAGTCGCAGTCGGCTTACCAGGCGCGGGACGAACCGACGGTTCCGCAGTGAACGTTGGATTCACACGAGTTGGAGTCGGCGTCGCCGGTGGTGGAGTCGGCTGGATAGACACTGAAACAGCCGTCCTGCGCGGGCGAACGGTTGGTGGCAGCGGTGTTGCCGTGGGCGTTGATGTGGGCGCCGGCAAGATTGCGACTGGTACAATCTCGCGATTACTCCCGGTTAGCTTCTTCTGCGCATCACTAACCTCAGTCGCATCGCGCTCGGCCGCATTGGCGGCTGCGGGGTTCAATGGCGCTAATGCAAACCCGGGAACATCCCACGCACCATAATCGGCCTGAAACGCTGCCAGCAAGCTATGTGGATAAATCTCTCCATATGGCGTCACCACCAGCAGCATCAAGCGCGCCACAATGCTTACACCGAGCAAGCCGAACATGAATGCACAATAGACCAGCAGGAACATCGTCCACCTGCCGCGCCACTGTCGTGCTCTGCGTTTGATGCGTATTAGCTTGGCAACCATACCGCTATGCCTTGTAACTCTGGGAGCGATCTACCGCATTCCTAATGTTCATGCGGTTCCTTGGCCCGCTCATGCCGCAGTTACCATGTTCGTCTTGTACGAAAGCGAGTCGGTATGAGCGCACGGCAATATAAAGCTGAACATACTCCCGTGCGGCGCGGTATGTTCGAGCCAGATCTTCCCGCCCTGACGCTCAACTAACTCGCGGGCGATCGCCAAGCCGAGGCCAATGCCGCGCTCTGAGGAGTTAATTCCATCGGAATCCCGGGCAAATCGCGTGAACAAGTGCTCGCAGAACTCGGCGCTGATGCCGTGGCCGGTATCAGCCACATCCACTCGGACTGCCTGCGCATCATAGCTCGCGCTCAACCTGACCGAGCCGGTTTCGGTGTAGCGACGCGCGTTATCAAGCAGCTGCTGCACGACGATTCGAAGATGCTGTTCGTCGGCCTTGAGCTCGGGCAGATCTTCCGGAATGTCAAGGATTAATTCAAGGCCCTTGATCGTCATCGCTTTGCGGATCGGCCAGAGTATGCTCTCAAGCGCATGCCGTAGATCGACCGGCTCCAACACCATATGCAGCGTCTCAGACTCCAAGCCGGCGATGGTGATAACATTGTTGAGCAACGCCGTAACAGTTTGCGCATTCTTACGCATAGCCTCGAGCAGCGTACGCTGATCTTCAGGAATCGGCCCGGCCAAATTGCGCAGCAACAACTCGGAAGTACCGCCTAACACCATCAGCGGCGTCCGCAGCTCATGCGAGATGGTCGCGATAAAATTGGTCTTCGCGCGATCGATTGCTACTTCGCTGGTGAGATCTTGCAACACATAAACATCGCCAAGGCCGGCTCCATCATCGCTATGCACTGGCGCCGAATTAACGCGCACAATCCGATCGTAGAGCTTGTAGAGCTCCGAGCTGTGCGCGCCGCCAAACGACCACGCCGCCGAGTCAAACGGCTCCAGCGGCAGTTCCTCGAAGCGGCTGGGCGCGGCCTGTCCATCTTCCAAAGCCAGCAATGTACGCGTCATCCGGTTCACCAGCAGCACATTGCCGGATGGATCGCACACCACCACACCATCAGTAATACTGTCAACAATCGCCGCGCGCTGGCTGGATTCCGAGCGAACCACACGATAGAGATTGAGCAGGTGGCCGGTCATATCATTAAAGGATTGCGCTAGAATGCCCACCTCATCGCTGGCGGTCACTTGGCTGCGCCGCCCTAGATCGCCCGCCGAGACGGCCTGGGCTGTGCTGACCAATTCTTGAAGTGGGCGGGTGATCTGCCGCGCAATAAAGATACCCAACCCAATAATCGCCAGCATCAGCACCAATGTCAGAATTGTCAGCGGCCATTGTACGTCGAGCCAGGGACCAGTGACATAATCGTGCGCCAGAGCGACCGACAGCAGACCAACAACTACATCACGAACACGCAGCGGCGCATAGGCAAATTGATAGGCACGCTTGTTCACGATGCCAACATCAAAGACCGCCTGCTGCTGGGCAAGCTGGAGATCGCGGATCGATGCCACTAGGTCACGCCGGATATCGAGTTCGTTAAGCCCATTCGCCGGCGCTGCGGTGCTAGCGATTGCAGTACCGTCCTCGGCCTGGTAGAGCGAGATCATCGCGACCTGCGATTGTGCGTTCAACTCTTGTAGCAGAGTATCCAAGCGTGTCGCGATGACTATGCCGCCGACAATCTGGTTTTCGCGAACGACCGGCGCGACTGTAAAAAGATAGCGGGTTTTGCCATCGCCAAACTCTAGCAGGCCGGCGAATTTATCGCCAAGTTCGTCGCTTTGCCCTGCGAGGATGCGCGGTACAAACCACAACGCACCAATTGGGCGCACCGGATGGCTGATGCGATCTTGATCGCCAAGCTGAGTGAGCGGGCGTTCCCAATCGATCACCGAGCGCTGTTTAGTGTCAAACGCCAGCATACGATCGACACGATCGCTGACGCGCTGTGAACTGATGCGAAAATACGGATCGAGCGCCCGCGCAAGCCCAGCGCTATCATCGGTCGCTAGTGCGTCGGCAACCGCTGGAGCATTTGCCTCTGGGTTTGCTTGGGCAAACGCGACTTGGCGGAGGAACAGGAGGTTATCGCTCTCCTGCTGGCTTAATTTGTCGTTGATATTGCGGGTAATCTGTGCCAACTGGTTGTTCAGTCGCTCTTGGGCGGTTCCACTGATAAACAAAAAAGCCAAAGCGGAACCCGCCAACGCGACGACCATTGTCAGCAAGAGAAAAGGGAGGATAATCTTATATTGAAGATGTGAGCGCAGCTCACGAATTAGGCGCATTGGTCGTACCCCTTCATCGAGGCACATGAAATGTTACGATATTGCCGTAGAACACTGTGCGTGTGAAGCGCCAACTAAAGTATATATCGGGCGCAATCGTCTATCAAGGGCCATTGTTCATTTATGCATTACAAAATTGATAACAATTTTTTAAGATACAGCCTTATCGTGCAAAAGCGCTGTTCTGCTGTGTATACCGATGCTTCGCCATTTCATGATATGGGCAACGATGCTATGCTCAATGAAAACAACTACAGTCGATAACGAGGGTTTTCGTTTTCAGCTTGTCATTTATAATATCCTTGGTCTTAGGCGGTGGTGGAGTTTGGGGAGGCCGGGTGCCTACACGCAGAAGGAGCAATCATGAAATTTGGCGCGCACATGTCGATCTCCGGCGGCCTGCACAAGGCTTTTGGCTATGGCCAGCGAGCTGGTTGCGATACTATCCAGATTTTCAGCAAAAACCAGCAGCAGTGGCGCGGCAAAGCGCTGCTCGAACAAGATATCGCGCTGTTCAAGGCCGAGCAACAGCGCACTGGCCTGGGGCCAATCATCGTTCACGACTCGTACTTGATCAATCTTGCTTCGCCAAATGACGAGCTGTGGGAAAAGTCGATCGGCGCCTTCGCCGACGAACTCGAGCGCTGCAACGCACTCGGCATTCCGTATCTGGTGACCCACCCGGGCGCGCACACCGGCTCGGGCGAGGAAGCCGGGCTACAGCGCGAGGCGAGCGCGATCAATCGACTGCTCGACACGGGTGTTGGCGGCGACACCATGATTCTGCTCGAAACTACCGCCGGCCAAGGAACCTGTCTGGGCCAGCGCTTCGAGCACCTGGCATACCTGATCGAACAGATGCAACACCCGGAACGGCTCGGCGTCTGCGTCGACACATGCCATATGCTGGCGGCCGGCTATGATATCCGCACCCCTGCGGCATGCGCCGCGACATTCGCCGAGTTCGATCGGATTGTCGGCATCGAGCGCATCAAGGCATTTCACCTGAACGACTCGCAAAAAGACTTGGGCAGCCGAGTGGACCGGCACACGCACATAGGCGCTGGCTGCGTCGGGCTGGAAGGCTTCCGCGCGATCGTCAACGACCCGCGTTTCGCCGATCTGCCGATGATTCTCGAGACGCCGAAGGGTGATGATCTGGCCGAGGATATCGAGAATCTGTCGAGACTGCGCGGGTTAATACAATCATAGATCGTCGAGCTGTGTTATGATGACAATGATTCAATTCTCTCCTTATGGAGCTTGCCAATGCTAAAACGAATTTTTTGGTTGAGCGTCGTCGCGGCCTGCGGCTGGTTGGTTTGGCAGTGGTTCCGCCAGCGCCAGAGCGAATTCGGCGACACCACGCCGCATTTTGCTCCAGCGCGCCCATATACGCCACCAACGCCGCCAGCCGCCGACCCCGCCGTGGCGCTAGCGCCCGCGGCGCCAAATCCACCTCCGACAGTTGCGCCGGATACGCCTGAAGCGCACGCTGCCGCAGGAACGACGCACGCCATCGACGAGCTTTTTGCTGAAGAGGCGTCGGCCGCCGAACCGGCCACAGCTGAAGCGCCAGCCACCACAGCCCCGGCTGAAGCCAGCACGGCGCAAGAAGTTGTCGGCTACTGCATGCGCTGCCGTACCAAGCGACCGATGAAGGGCGCTCACGAGGAGATCAGCGAGAGCGGCCGGCGCGCCGCGCGTGGCACCTGCCCGGTGTGCGGCACAAACATGTTTGTGTTCCTGGCCGCTAGCGACGATGATCGAGGAGCAGTGTAATGATATCAACTTCGGGTGAGTACTTCGTTTGCGCTTTACGCATCATGCTGCCGAAAGCGTAAAGGGTAAAACGTAAGTATTGAAGCGAGTTTGGCATGAAACGTGATCTCGACCGACTCATTACCGAACGGAACCTTGATGCGATTATCGTCGAAGGCCCCGACGGCTTTGCCAGCGCCAACCCCGATTTCAACTACCTGGTTGGCGGCGTTCATCTCACCGGCACCGTGATCAAAAAGCGCGGCGAGCCGGCGATGATTGTCTACCGCACGATGGAGCGCCAGCAGGCCGAGGAGACCGGTCTGGTGATGGTGTCGTACGACCGCTGGAACATGCGCGAGATTCGAAAGCGCTGCCCCGATAATTTTACTGCGCAGGTCGAGCACCGGCGACAAATGTTGACCGATCTGGGCATCGAGGGGCGCGTCGGCATCTATGGGACGGTCAAGGCCGGCCAGTATTTCGCGGTGATGGCCGCGCTGGCTCAGCAGCTGCCGAACCTCGAGATCGTGGCCGAGTTTGAGAACGATCTGTTCTCGGCCGCACGGCTGACAAAAGACCACGACGAAATCGAGCGGATGCGCACGGTTGGCCAGAAGACATGCGAGGTGGTTCAGACGGTGGTCAACTTCATCCGCAGCGGGCGGGCCAACGGCGACATGCTGGTCGACAGTCGCGGCCAGCCAATCACGATCGGCCACGTGCGCCAGCTGATCGGCCGCGAGATCGCCGCGCGCGGCCTAGAGACGCCGTTCGGAACGATCTTTGCGCAGGGCCGCGACGCCGGTATGCCGCACGCGGCCGGCGACGACGGCGAGCCGCTCCGGCTCGGCCAGGCGATTGTGTTCGACATCTTTCCGCGCGAGGCCGGCGGGGGCTACTACCACGACATGACGCGCACCTTCGCGCTCGGCTACGCGCCGCCGGAGCTACAACAAACCTACGATGAGGTGCGTGGCGCATTCGAGCAGGTCGTTGGCGAGCTAGAGGCTGGCGCGCCGACGAAGCCGTATCAGAATTTGGTCTGCCAATACTTCGAAGCGCGTGGCCACGAGACGATCGGCAGCAAATCGCCGATCGAGGAGGGCTACGTCCATGGCCTCGGCCATGGCCTGGGGCTGGAGATACACGAAGATTTCGGCTTCCCTGCCGGCCAGGATCGCGGCGAGATCATTATGCCAGGCGCGGTGTTCACAGTCGAGCCAGGGCTGTACTACCCCAGCAAAGGCTATGGAGTACGAATCGAGGATACGATCTACTGCACGCCCGATGGCCACTTCGAGAATCTAACGCCGTATCCGAAGGAGCTGGTGATTCCGATCACCCAAGATTGAGGCGCTCGCCACTGCGATAGGCGCGCCGCCACCCACGCCGGCGCAGCTCTGCGCCAGCGCGCCCAAGCACCTGCCAACCGCGATCGTCGCTCACCAGTGCAGTCTGCTCATCGACGCCGATCAGCGTCAGGCCGGGCGGTAGGCTATGCGCGAGCAAACCGCCCACCCGTGTCGCGCCGGCATCATAGTGTGGTACGACAATACTTTCATGCACTAGGCCAAACGCCTCGACGAATGCCCACGGCCAGCCGAAGCGCAGCCGCGGCTCGATCAGATGGCTGCCCAAGATCATTGCTCCTGCGCTGCAGCCGGCCAATACGCCGCCATGCTCGTAAACAGATTGGACGGCGGCCCACGCACCTGTGCCAATTAAGATCCTGAGCAGCGTGCCAGGCTTGCCGCCGGAGAAATAGACGAAGTTCGCCGCCGCGATGCGCGCGATCATCTGCGGATCGTCGGCATGCTGGCGCGTGGTAATTGCGGCTGCCGCTACCGCCGAACCAAGGCCGCTGAAATGCGCAGTGCCCAGCGCAGCCCAACGCGCGACCACCTGCGGGCCATCGGGCACCGCGGCGGTAGGAATGACGACCACGCGCGCTTGGGCGGCTCCACCAACCCGCTCAAGCAGCACAGCGTCGACCGGGCGCATACTATCGAGAAATTCACCGGAGCCGACGAGCGCAAGCGTGCCTGCCATAGTGTTGTGCTTTCCTGAGAAGTTCCTGGCTAGTTCCCGTAGTTCCTGGGCTAAAGGGCTGTAGGAACTACGGGAACTACGGGAACTGCGCGTCTGCGACCAAGCTCTATCGGGTGCTCTACCCTTGCGCGTCGCGCCAGGCCACGAGTTTTTGCACCGGAGTCAGATCCCACGGCGCGCCCAGCTCGAGAATGATGTGATTGGCCCCGGCCGCCGCGAAGGCATCGAGGTTCCGCAAATCACTGGCGTTGATCGACACGGTTCGCTCGATCTCGGCTGGGTCGCGGCCCTGCTGATTGCACCAGTCGGTCAGAATCGCATTCTTGCGCTGCCAGTTCTCGGGCGGGCCGAAGCCATTCCAGAGATCGGCGTACTGAGCGGTCAGCCTCAACGTGACTTTCTCACCGCCGCCGCCGATCAGCACAGGAATCTTACGCGTCGGCGGCGGGTTCAGCTTCTCCCAGCGCGCTTTGATAATCGGCAGATTCTTGCCTAGCTCTTTCAAGCGGCTGGGTACGGTGCCAAACTCATAGCCGTACTCGGCGTAGTCGCGCTGGGCCCAGCCGGCGCCAATGCCCAAAATCAGGCGCCCGCCGCTGATATGATCGACCGTGCGGGCCATATCGGCCAGCAGGTTCGGATTGCGATAGCTATTGCAGGTCACCAGGCAGCCGACTTCGGCGCGCGAAGTGAGCGTAGCCATAGCGGTCAGCAGCGTCCAGCCCTCGAAGTGCGGGCCATTCCTCTCGCCGTAGAGCGGGAAGAAGTGATCCCAGTTCCAGATCGTATCGACACCCAGTTCTTCAACACGCTTCACGGCGTCGGCAAATGCGGCGTAGCTGGTTTGTTGTGGGTGCAGCTGCACGCCAATGCGGATACGCGGCATAGTGCTCCCCTTTCTTCACAAAGGTGTAATTGTGTAATCTTATAGTACATCGTTTGTCGGCTTTCGTCCACACGGCGATTGCAATGGCGAACTGTGGTGCTATACTGTAGGAACCGAAAGTCATAAAATTATTATCATCGACAGGAGGAAGCGCAATGGCGAATTTTGTACTGCTCTACAGCGGTGGCAGCATGCCAGCGACTGAAGCCGAACAGGCCGCAGTGTTGCAAGCCTGGGGCGCGTGGTACGAGCGCCTCGGGAGTGCCTTGGTCGATGGGGGCAATCCTTTTACTCCAGTGGCAAAAAGCATCGCGAGCGACGGCACTGTGAGCGACGGCCCGGTGGGGACGATGGCCAGCGGCTACACCATTATCGCGGCGGATTCGCTCAACGCGGCCGTCGAGATGGCTAAGAACTGTCCCGTATTACAGGGTGGCGCCCAAATAACAGTATACGAAACCTTCAACGTGATGTAGCGAGCGCCGCAGCCGCAATAGCCGGGAGTGATGGATAAGCCTTTATCCATCACTTTTTTTTATTGGTCGCGAGTTGCAGCCTGGCTTCAGGTGCCAAGGTTTCACCACGCCTTACACTGGTGATGCACCGATGTCAAGGTATTCAGCGTAGCGACGCGCTATATCGCGTCGCTACGCTGTTCACCATTGGAATGCCGCGCATCTCTTTGAGAAACGTTGTCTTAGCCGTGAGATCCTGGCCACGTCGTGCGTCCTATGTGGTAGTACACGCTAAGAAGAAGGCTCCACAATGCGATACTACCGCGTTTTAGCGTTCGTGCTTCTGGTCGTGTTAGCGCTAAGCGCTTGCGCGCTCGACAGCACTCCGGCGGCGCCGGCCGCATCTGAGGTGACGCTGCCCACCAGTTCGGCGCCCACATCCGCCGCGCCGCTCGCGGCGACGGCTGCCGGCTCAGAACGTGTCACGATCACATTCTCGCTCTTCGAGAACGAGCGCGCGGCATTTGAGCCGCTGATCGAGTCTTTCGAAGCCGCGAATCCCGATATCCATGTCCAACTCGTGATGCTCGACCCGTTCTTCGGCCGCGGCGAACCACTCGACTACGAACGAGTCGTCCTTAGCGCCGCCGACACGACGAGCTTCCCAATGAGCCCGCAGGCGATCGCCAATGGCTGGGTGCGCGATCTCACGCCGCTGCTGGAAGCCGATCCCACGTTCGATCGCGCCGACTTTTTTCCAGGCGCGCTCGAAGCGGCCAGCCAAGGGCAGCGGCTGTATCTGATTCCGCGCTCACTTCGCGTGCCGGTGCTGTTTTACAACCAGGATCTGTGGGCGGCGCACGGCCTGCCCGCACCGACGGCAGATTGGACATGGGACGATCTGCTTGGCGCGGCCGAACAGCTTGCCGATCATCGAGGCGCGTCGCCGGTATTTGGCATACTCGATTGGTTCGGAACGGGGGCGCTCGCGGGCACGTTCGCCACAGCCGGCGTGTACCGCGAGCGCTCGGACCGGCGACCATTGGACGACCCGCAGGTGGTAGCGGCGGTCGAGCACGTAGCGGGACTGATGACGTCGGGTGCGCTGCTCTCGCTCTACGAGCCGAGCTTCCCGCACCACGGCGACCACCCCGACGAGGTCCGCGCGGCCGAGTTCATCCGCAACGGGCAGATCGGTATCTGGAGCCCGGATCTGTGCTGCTACAATCTACAAAGCAAGCCGCTCTCCTTCGCAGTTGGCGTGATGCCGTTCCCCAGGCCGCCGTTCTCCAACTTCACCAGCGTGGACAGCTACGCGATGAGCAGCGGCACGGCATACCCACAGGAGGCCTGGCGCTGGTTGGTATTTCTCAGCCGGCAGGCCTCCGTTCCGACGGCTGACTTCCAGAACGAGGACACCATGATACCGGCGCGCCGGTCGGTTGCGGAACAGAGCGGCTACTGGCTGAAGCAGAAGCCGGAGTATGCCACGGCGCTCAAGGCGATCGTGGATGGTCCCTATACGCGGGACTTGATCGGCGCGCGGCCGCTGCCGATCTTCTTCGAGGTTGGCTTCGACACTGTGTTCCAGGCGATGCTTCAGGAAGGAAAAACCGCGCAAGCGGCGCTGCGCGATGCCCAGCGCATGCGCGAGCAGCAGGCGCTTCAGCCCTCGCCCACGCCGAACTCACAGCCGATCGCGGTGGCTACGCCGCTGCCCGAGGCAACCACCGACGCCACCAGGATTACATTCGGCACCACCGGCAGCAATGGCGAGGCGCTGCGTCAGCTCGCGGCCGCCTTCAATCAGCAGAACAACGGCATCTTCGTCGAGATCGTGCAGCGCGACGTCTCGCGCATGCCGCCGCCACCGGCCACACTCGCCGAGCGGCTCGACTGCTTCGCGGCATTCGGCACCTCCAATTCGGCCGAGCTCACGGCCACGCTCGACCTCCGGCCGCTGGCCGACGCCGATCCAAGCTTCGATCTTGACGATTACTATCCAGCGTTCCTCGCGCCGTTTGAGGATAACGGCGGGTTGTACGGCCTGCCGCACGAAGTCTACTTGCGAATGCTGATGTACAACCAGAGTGCCTTCGACGCTGGCGGCGTCGCTCGGCCAGGTGCCGAGTGGACGCTCGACGACTTCCTGGCGGCGGCGCGCTCGCTGACGCATGGCGCGGGCGCCGACAGGCAGTACGGCTTCGCCGCGCCCTTTTCGTCGTGGCGCGAAATTCTGTTTGTGCTCGACCGGCGCGGCGCGGCGGCGACGACCGGCAGCGCGGCGACGCTGGCCCCCAACTTCACCGATCCACAGGTCCGGCAGGCGGTTCAGACCTACCTGGATCTGCTGCGCGAGGCATCGCCGCACGCTCGCCTCACCGATTACGCGCGGGATGAGGCCGAGCATAACAACGCCGCCGCGCTCATCGACGCCGGCCGCGTGGCCATGTGGCTCTCCTTCGGCGTGGACGAGCGCCAAGCGAGCGGTTGGACGCTCGCGGCCGCGCCGCCGCCTGGGCTGCGGACCGTCGGCCCGAATGACTTTGTCGCCAGCGGCCTGTACATCTCGGCAAAGACACAGCACCGCGAGGCGTGCTGGGCCTGGCTGAAGTTCCTCAGCCACGACGCCGCGACGCTCCAGGGCGTCTTTCCCGCACGCCGGTCCCTGGCCGAGTCGCTCGCCGAGACAGCATCGCTTCCAACCGGGACGGCCGAGGTCTACCGCGCATATCGTGCGGCGCTCGAGCGCGCGCCAGCTGCCGAGCCGGCGATGGCCGACTCGAACACGATCGACTATTACTGGTTGGTTCGAGCAATGGACCGGGCGCTGCAAGGCCAGGATCTGGAGCGCGAGCTCGACGAGGCGCAGCGGCTGACCACACAGTTTCTAGCCTGCGTGCGTGATGGAGGGAGCGGTAGGGAGTGCGCGAAGCAGGTCGATCCGGGCTACCAGGGGTGGAAGAACGCCGACCTACGCGATCGGTAAGCCGAAGGACGGAAGACGAATGATCGCCGTCTTTCGTCTTCCGTGTTCCGTCAAGCGTGGGGCAGATATTACGATAGCTTGAAGGATGATGAAGCGCCAAAGGAGTTCGTTGATGCAATCAGACCTCAGCACCAGCCAGAATGTGATCGCGCGGCTGAAAGCTTACGAGGATGCATGCAATCGCTACGACGTCGACGCGGCTGTCGCAATGTTTGCGGAAGACGGCGTGCTTACGTTCGATGGCGAGCGCATAGCAGGCCAGGCGGCATTGCGAGCTGCGCACGAATGGGATAAACGAGCGCACAATCAGGTCGGGTTCAGCGATTATATAGTCGAAGGAAAGATCGTGCGCTGCACGTTTGTGAATTGCCACGAATTACACCGCATCCTTGGCATCGACGCGATCCGCCGGCCGGCCGAAGTGATATTCAATCACGACCGCATCCAAACCTGTGTGCTCCTCGCACCCAATCTGCACGATCTTCAGCGCTTTCGCCAGCTCTCGGCTCCATTTTGGGACTGGGCCGCGGCGCAGCATCCCGAGCAGCTGGCGAAAATACGCGCTCCTGGTGCGGAGGGCGGCAGCGCGCTCTTCAGTTTGGCACACGCCTGGCACGACCAGCGGTGAAACCACTTATTGGCCCGCAAGTCGGGCAACCACCAGAACAAAATTCTCTACCTTCATTCCTCCTCATACCCCTTCACCGCGCCGAGGTACAAGCAACCCCAGCCGATGACTTCGCAGAGCGTACGCAGGCGGTTGAACCGCTCCCAGCGTGCGCGCGTGTCGGGCCAGTCGGCGGGCGGCGATTCGGGCGCTACCTCCAGCGTTTCTTTGTTGATCGGCAGCTCTATTGCCGTGACCCCCAGCATGCCAACAAAGGCGGCCGTACCTGCGAGCGTGAAACGGAAGGCCGCGGACTGTCGATCGCGCATCAGGCCAAGAACTGCCAGGCAAGAAACAACCGTCGCCGGCATCAAAATGCGCATAATCGGTAAATATCGGCGAGTAAGGGCTTGTTCCGCGGCAGTCTTCGCCTGAGGGTCTAGTTCGTGTAAGGCCGGAAAGACGAAGGTCAGCGACCCGATTGCGTTGCCAGTGATTACTGAGGCGAGGACGAGGTTGATGAAGCGAGTTATTTTCAAAGTCATTGTTTCCTCCTGCACTACAGTTTAGCGACCGCCGGGATGACCTCGCGGCCCATGATCTCCAGCGGTGTGATTTGATCTACACCTGCGACCCGGCCGATAACGGTTTGGATGCCCATGCCGGCGAGCCAGCGCAGCTGCCCGATCAGCTCGGCAGTCTTGGCGCCATCGCCAACGTCGAACGCGAACGGGCTGGTCTTCTCGATCGCGTCGTAGTCGCGCCCCTCGGCGGCGCAATGCTGGCGCAGCACTTCCAGCTTGTGCGGGATCTCCGGGTACGGGCGTAGATTACAGGCGTCGGCGTAGCGTGCGACCAGGCGCAGGCTCTTCTTCTCACCGTCGCCACCGATCAGGATCGGCGGATGCGGCCGGCTCAGACTCTGGGGGAGATTGAGTGGACGCTCAAGTTGATAGTGCTTCCCGCGATACGGACGCTCGTCGCCCTGCTCACCGCTCCACATCCGCAAGCAGATCTGGAGCGTCTCCTCCATGCGCTCGAAGCGCTCGCCGAGCGACTGGTAGGGAAGCCCCAGCCCACGCGCCTCTTCCTCGTCGTCGCCGACGCCGATACCCAGCCAGGCGCGACCGCCAGAGAGCACATCCAGCGTGGTTACCGTCTTGGCCAGCAGGCCGGGATGGCGGTAGGGCGTCGCCGTCACGACGGTCATGAGCTTGACCTGGCGGGTGTGGGCGGCCAGGAACGCCAGGGTGGCGTAGCTCTCGAGATGCGCGCGCTCGCGGCCGCCCATCCATTGGCTGGACCACAGGTGGTCCGCGACGGCAATGAGATCGAACCCATAGGCCTCGGCGGCCTGCGCGATCTCCACGAGCGTGGCGCCGAGGCGGGCGGGCCCACCGCGCCATTGGTAATCGACCAGATGGAGTCCTAGTTTCATGCTCCCTCCTTCCGCATAAAATGCTGGCAGTGTAGCGCGCGTGGAGAGATCTGGCATCACCCGGACGGGTGATATTAGGGGTAATCGAGTTGCGTGATGCGATTAAGCTTTTATGCCAAACCAGATAAACGCAGCCGAGCCTGAAAAGTTACACCCTTACGCCCAACGTCGACGCGTAGCTCGGGATAATGCGGCAGATACAGGGCCCATGGGAGCGCCATCATCAGCCGGTGCTCGAGCTTTTCGTTGGCATGCTTGACCAGCACCAGCGATCGGCCATGCGCGGAAAAGGTTAGCTTGCGGCGGAGGTACAGCTCGCTCATGAATGTTGGAACATTCTCACGCCTATCGATTTGCTGCGTCGCGCTTGATCAGCGCCCCTAGCACATACCCGCCGCCGATGATCAGCGAGCTGGCGATCATCCCGAGTGAAAGCCGGTTGACGGCGCCATTCAAGCTGCGCACCGCCCTGTCCAGATCATTCACCTCCAGACGGGCCGTCAGTTGGTTGGTGGCAAGCTTCTCGAGGATCATATCGGCGCGGCGCGGCGCGTTCTCGAACAGGTGCTTCATGTCGATCGCCCAGGCGAACATCCGCCCGCCCGCGAGCTGGGCCATGCCGCGCTTCTCCATCACCTCGATCATGTAGTCGCGGATGAGTTGAACCGGATCGAGTTCGGGCGACAGCACGCGGATCGCTCCGTCGAGATTGAGCATCGCCTTGCCAAGCAGCGTCAGCGCGCTCGGCACGGCCACACGATGCACATAGGCCAGCTTGGTCAGGTCGAGCAGCGCGGTGCCAATCGCCAGGCGCCCGCCACTCATATCGTGGTAGCGGCTGACCAGCGCGCTGACGTCTTGGGTGAAGCCCCGCCGATCGAACTCCTTCGGGATCTCGATCATCTCCAGGTAGGTATCGGCCACGCGCTCGCCCTGGCGCTCGGCGAAAGCCAATAGTAACAGGATGATCTTGTCTTTCTGCCCGGCGTCGAAGCGGCCGACCATGCCGAAATCCATCAACGCCAGCCGCCCATCGTCGGTCAGGAAGATGTTGCCGGGATGCGGGTCGCAGTGGAACACGCCGTCGATGACGATCTGCTTGAGGTAGGCCGAGAGCAGTTCCTTGGCGATCGCCGGTGCGTCGAGCGCGTCCAATTCCTCGCGCGGAACTTTCGACAGGTACCGGCCGCGCACGAAGCTCAGCGTTAGCGCGCGCCGCGAGGTATACTCGGCGTAGACCGACGGCGTCATCAGCCGCTCAAACCCGGCAATCTGCCGACCGATGATTCGCGTGTTCTCAGCCTCCTGGCGAAAGTCGAGCTCCTGGTTCAGGCTATGCTCCAACTCGCGCACCATTTGCGGTATGCCATAGCGCGTACCATAAGACGTATATCTGGTCAAGAAGCGCGCGACCTCGTGCAGCACCTCGATATCGGTCTCGATCCGCTGGCGCACACCCGGCCGCTGGACCTTCACGACCACCTCGTCGCCATTGCGCAGCCTGGCACGGTGAACTTGAGCCATCGAGGCCGCGGCCAGCGGCATTGGATCGAACGACTGGAACAGATCGGCGATCGGCGCGCCGAGCTCGGTCTCGACAATCTGAACGATCTTATCGGCCGCCACTGGAACGACGGTGCTCTGCAGCCGCGACAGCGCCGCGATGTAGTCGGCTGGGAGCAGATCGGGGCGGGTGCTCAGAAGCTGACCAAGCTTGATGAAGCACGGCCCCAGCTCCTCCAGCGCATAGGCCAGCCCCTCGGGATGATCGTCGTCCTCCTCGTGATCGCTGAGAAAGACGCCATCATCCTCTTCGGCATGCCGGTGGACCATCCCGAACTCGGCAGCGACGTGGTGGAGCTCGTACTTTCGAACGACACGAAAGATCTCCAAGTAGCGCTCGGGGTGGCGTGAGAAGCGGTTGGTGAGAAAATTCCGCGCCGAGGACGTCACACTTACATGCTGGTTGAAGTCGGGCATAGGGGTGATCCTTTCAGCATCGGCTATCGCGGCGGCACCGCGTAGCGCAGTTGATCGGTTCTGGAGATGCCATAGTTTAGCACGATTATCCTACTGCGGTCGCACGCGAGTCTTATTCCTTGGTGCTTCATTACAATCTAGTCCTCATCAGAATGTGCCAGATGATTTCTCGGCTGCTGTACAATCCCGAACGTGCAGCGCAATGGTGTCATTGCCAATCCGCTGCTGCGCCGGCATTCCACTGCGGCGGAACGGCGTGGGCAGAACCCGTACCGCTCTATCCCGCAAGCAACATCACCCGCCGGCGTGAGTCGCGGAGGTGTCGATGGCGGTAACCGACGACCGAACCGGACAGCGCACGGTTTCGGCAGCGCCGAGATCCATAGCGGGACTTGCAAAGTTACCGACTCCGCTGTAGAGTAGGACAAGTTACCGATCCTACGCCCGGCAGCGTGAAAGGGCACGGTGATGGCGCGTACGACCCCGCTGGTGGAGGGCAGCACTCTGGTCAGTGGTGCGGGCGATGCAGACACGATCGCGATCGGCACCCCGGCCTGGTATGCCTGGCTCGAGCAGGCAACCACATTCGCTGTTGCCACACTGGGCGGCACCTTCACCGCCCGCAAGGAGCGCATCGCGCGCGCTGGCGGCTACTGGAAAGCCTATCGCAAGCGTGCTGGCAAGGTGCATAGCGCCTACCTGGGGAAGTCCGCCGATCTCACCCTGGAGCGGTTGCAGGCTGTGGCGGCGAGCCTTGCCAACGCTGCCGTGCCGGGGCAGGCGCACGAGCGGCTCGTGGCGGGCGCACCTGCGCCCGTCGCCGAGTCGATGGAGCACACAGCACTCCCCACCGGCACAGTAACCTTCCTCTTCACGGACATCGAGGGTAGCTCACAGCTCTGGGAACAGTATCCGCAGGCGATGCCCGAGGCTCTCGCCCGCCACGACGCTATCCTCCGGCAAGTGATAACGGCACAGCGTGGCGTAATATTCAAGACGGTCGGCGATGGCGTCTACACGGTCTTCACACGGGCAGGAGACGCGCTAGAGGCCGCCCTGGCCGCGCAGCGGGGACTCGACGCCGAAGGATGGGGCGAGACCGGCCCGCTGCGGGTGCGCATGGCACTGCATAGTGGGGTGGCCGAGCAACGCGATGGCGACTACTTCGGATCAACCCTCAACCGCGCCGCTCGCATTCTCGCGCTCGGCCACGGCGGGCAAGTGCTCCTCGCGCGCGCGACCCATGATCTTGTCGTTGATGCACTGCCACCCCAGACCACCCTGCGCGACCTCGGCGAATACACCCTCAAAGACTTGAGCCGCCCGGAGCACCTGTTTCAGATCATCGCCTCGAACGTGCCCGCCGATTTCCCGCCGCTCCGCACCCAGACAACCCCACCGGCACCGTCTTCTCCTGCTGCGGCGCCACTGCTCGCTACCAAACTGTACGTGCCGCTGCCGCGCCCGCGCCTTGTACCGCGTCCGCACCTCCTTGATCGCGTGCAGGCTGGCCTGATGAGCAAGCTCACGCTGATCGCTGCCCCCGCTGGCTTTGGCAAGACCACGCTCGTGAGCGCCTGGCGGATGACCCCCGCTGGCAGCGCGCTGCCGGTTGCGTGGGTGTCGTTGGATGCGCATGACAACGACGCGTCGCGCTTCTGGACGTATGTGATCGCCGCGTTGGAGACGGTCTATCCCGCGATCGGCGCCACCGCCCTGGCGCTGCTCCGATCGCCGCAGCCGCCGATCGAGGCGCTGCTGACCAGCCTGATCAATACGATCACCCCCATAACAACAGATGTCGCCCTCGTCCTGGACGACTACCACCTGATAGGCACGCCGGCCATCCACGCGGCGATCGTGTTTCTGCTCGACCATCTGCCACCGCACCTGCATCTGATCATGCTCACGCGCGCCGATCCACCACTGCCGCTGACGCGGCTGCGGATGCGGGGTGAACTCACCGAGCTGCGCGCGGCCGACCTACGTTTTACCGCCGATGAAGCCGCGGCATTCCTGACAGTGATGATGGGACTGCCGCTGAGTAGCGACGAGGTTGCGGCGCTAGAGGCGCGTACCGAAGGGTGGGTCGCCGGCCTGCAGCTGGCCGCGCTCGCTATGCAGAACCGCACGGACCACGCCGGCTTTGTCGCCGCCTTCAGCGGCAGCAATCGCTTTGTGGTCGATTACCTGGTCGAAGAGGTGCTGGCTCGCCAACCACCTTACCTCCAGATGTTCTTGACGCAGACCGCGATTCTCGACCGCATGTGTGGCCCACTGTGTGATGCCGTCTTGGGAATTGAGAATACAGAATTGAGAGTTGAAAAAAGCTTAGGCCAATCAAGTCATTCTCAACTCCCAATTCTGCATTCTCACCTGACTCAAGAACAGGCCTACAGCCAGCTCATCCTCGACCAACTGGAGCGTGGCAATCTGTTTCTGGTGCCACTGGACGACGAACGGCACTGGTATCGCTATCATCACCTGTTCGCAGAGGTGCTGCGTGCCCGGTTATACAGCGGCGCGACTGCCGGCGAGGTGACGACACTCCACCAGCGCGCCAGCGCGTGGCACGAGCAGGCGGGACTGGTTGGCGAGGCGGTGCGGTATGCCTTCCTGGTACCTGATGTCGAGCGCGCCGCAGACCTGATCGAGCGACATGCCATGGCGATGATTTTCGCAAGTAGCGATGTGCTGCTGGTGCAGGCCTGGGTGGCGCATGTGCCGCGCGCACTGATCCTGGCCCGGCCTCGGCTGGCGCTTATCGCTGGCTTCACCACGGCACTGACGGGTCAGTTCGCTGCCGTCGAACGACTGCTGGCGGATGCGGCGCCGGCATTCAGCGCGCTCGATCTCTCCCCGAACATGGTCGGTGAGCTGGCGGTGCTCCGCGCGATGATTGCGCGCGTCCAGGGTGACGCCGCCGGCACGCATGCCCTTGCCCAGCAGGCGCTCGTCCAGCTCGATCGTGACAATCACGGTTTCCGTGCCGGTGCGGCCTTATACCTGGGGGTCGCATCCATGTGGCGTGGCGAGCTAGCGGCAGCCAAAGCGGCGTTTGCCGAGGCTGCGGCACTGGGCGAACTGGGAGGGAGTCAGTGGATCGCCCTGGCGGCGCTGGAGGAGCTCAGTTCGCTGCAGGCTCGCCTCGGCCTGCTCCGGGAGATGCACCGGACGTCGGAGCAGGCCAGGCAGCTGAGCGCCCGGCTGGGTGGGCAGCGGCTGCCGGTCGCGGGCATGGGCTATGTCGCCATGGCCGAGGTGTTGTACGAATGGAACGACCTCGCGGGCGCGGCGCTCGCGGCGACGCAGGGCATCGACCTTCTGCGGGGGGGGGTCGAGCGCTTGATGCTAGTGCGTGGGTACATTGCCTTGGCGCAGGTGTACCAGGCGCAAGGCGATCACGACGCTGCACTGGACAGCATCCATCGCTGTGAGGAATGGTTCGCACAGACACAGATTGCTGCAACTGGCCCTGCCCGCGCCTGGCTGGCCGCCTACCAGGCCCGGCTGTGGATGCGGCCGGGCGATCTCACGCGGGCGGCCCGGTGGGCGCAGGAGTGCGCGTTTGCGGGCGACAGCGAGCTGGGCTATGTACAGCAGCTGACGCTGGTGCGGCTGCGCCTGGCGCAGAATCACAACGAATCCGGCAGGCAGTTCCTTGGCGAAGCGAGCGCCATGCTGGCACAGCTGCTCCCCGCGGTCGAGGTGCGCGGATGGACGCGCTACCTGATCGAGGGCCTGGTGCTCCAGGCGCTGGCCGGCCAGGGGCAAGCGGATCAGACCAGCACCCTGACCGCGCTTGAACGTGCGCTGACCCTCGCCGAACCGGAGGGCTACGTGCGTATTTTCGTGGACGAGGGCGTGCCCCTGGCGGCACTGTTGGCGCAGGTCGCGGGCCGCGCGTCACCGGTCGCGGCGTACGCGGCCAGGCTGCTGAAGGCCTTCGGCGAATTGAGAATTGAGAATGAAGAATTGAGAAAGGCTCCGACCTCCAACTCTCAATTCTCAATCGCCCAGCGGGCACCCAATTCTCCATTTCTGGTCGAGCCGCTCAGCGAACGTGAACTGGAAGTCCTACGCCTGATCGCCGACGGTCATTCCAATCAGGCGATCGCCGACCAGCTCGTGGTGGCCGTCAGCACAGTCAAGAAGCATATCAATAACCTCTACGGCAAGCTCGACGTGCAGAGCCGCACCCAGGCGCTCATCCGCGCGCGTGAGCTGCACCTGCTGTAGCGCCGCGCCGCCCCCCTGCTCCATCCTCTCGCTTCCCGACCCCCATGAATGATACACCCCCAGCTACACCTTTGGGTGACTGGCTTTGGTGTGCTGATCGACTAGAGTGGACACAGCATCCAGCCGCACAGCGAACAGTCAAGGTGGCGCTCTGTCGGTTTGGGCGCGAGGAGTTCTAGGGTAAAAAGCGTAAAACGTAAAACGTGAAGAGCGCCATCGAGATGTTCTATTTTTCGTTTTACGTTTTACATATGCTGCAGCCGAATAAGGGACGTCAATGCCAACATACTATCAGATCAAAATCAAAGGCCATCTGGACAACCACTGGTCGGCCTGGTTCGACAGCCTGACGATAAGCAACGAGGCAAACGGCGAGGCGGTCCTGGCAGGACCGCTGGCCGACCAGGCGGCGCTGCACGGCGTGTTGATCAAGATTCGCGATCTCGGCCTGCCGCTCCTGGCGATCAGCACGCTCGCGACCACCGAATCGCCGCACGACGCACACTGAACGCCCCTCACAGGAGGAGCACCATGATTCGACAGCGCACCGACCGCACGAACGCCGCTTTCATTGAAAGGAACGCACGAATGCACATCCACAGGTTGAAACGTCTCATGCCGCTCGTGATGCTGGCACTGCTCACTCTGGCCGTGCTGCTGCCCACCGTCTCCGCCGGAGCAATGCCCATCAGGAACAGTCTGACCGACTTCGACGCGATCGACGCCTACGTCGACGCGCAGATGCGCGAGCTGCGCATCCCCGGCCTGGCGCTCGGCATCGTCCAGGGCGACCAGATCGTCCACCTCAAGGGCTTCGGCGTCGCCGACCCATCAGGACGGTCGGTGACGCCCCAAACGCCGTTCATGATCGGCTCGGTGACCAAATCGTTCACCGCCCTCGCAATCATGCAACTCGTCGAGCAGGGCAAGGTCGAGCTGGATGCCCCCATTCAGCGCTACCTCCCGTGGTTCCGCGTGGCAGACGCAACAGCCTCGGCGCAGATCACCGTGCGGCATCTGCTCAATCAGACCAGCGGATTGTCACGGGCAACCGGCAATCAGTTCCAGGCCAGCCGCGACATGCACCCGGATGCCCTGGAGCAGCAGGCTCGCTGGCTAAACACCACCCGACTCACCCAGCCGGTCGGCGCGGGGTTTCAATACAGCAACGCCAACTGGTGGCCGTTGGGGATGGTGATCCAGACGGTCTCCGGCCAGCCCTATGACGCCTACATTCAGCAGCACATTCTGGCGCCGCTTGAGATGCGCCGGTCGTTCACCGCCGTGGCGGATGCCCAGGCGCAGGGTCTAGCGACAGGCTACCGATACTGGTTCGGCCGCTATCTGCCCGCCGATTCCTCGGAATCGGGACACTATCGCGGCATGCTGCCACAGGGCGGGGTGATCTCCAGTGCCGAAGATATGGCGCACTACCTGATCGCGCATCTCAACCAGGGACGCTATAACGGCAAAGTCATCCTCTCACCTGCGGGGATGGCCGAAGTGCAGCGTCCTGCGGTCCCGCTCGGCAGCGCCGATACGTTCTACGCCATGGGCCTGGATGTCGGCCCGATCGACGGTGTGCCGACGGTATCGCACGACGGGAGTATGTTTAACTTTCACGCCAACCTAGTGCTGATTCCTGAGGGCCGGTGGGGGATTATGCTCCTGGAGAACGCGGAAAACTTGCCGGACGAGTTTGGGGCGCAGCGCCTGCAAGGCATCGCCGCCGGCGTGACCAATCTGCTGGTGGGCCGGCAGCCGCCACCCGCCGCGTCGAACTGGTTCTTACTGCTCCTCTACAGCGCGATCCTGGGGATCATCGTCGGCCAGGCGCTGGGGATGCTCCGTTCAGTCGTCCTACTGCGGCGCTGGCGGGCGAGGTCTGCGGATCAGCCACGCGGCTGGCTGGGGATTGGCCGGCGCGTAGTGCTGCCGCTGGTATTCAATCTAAGCTGGGCGCTGCTCATTTTGGTCGGCCTGCCACGAGTCTTCGGGCCGCTTCCGGTGCTGATGCTCGGGATGCCGGACCTCGGCCCGCTGCTGATCGGGAGCGGCGTGGTCGCGCTCGGCTGGAGCATTGTTCGCATGGTGCTGGCGTTCCGCGTGCTGCGCAAGCGTGCGGCGACGCGCGCCATTGGGGCGCCGGTCGCTGCATGACCGGCGTTGGTAGCTCACGCGCTGGGGAGCCTGAACGGCGCGCCGTTCAGGCTCCCCAGACTCGAACACAGTATACGCAAGCGGCTCCGCGGGAGCCATAATGAAGAAGGACATACAGATGAAGCATATATATTCGATCATGGATCATGGCCGCCGGATCGCACTGGCGATCTTCGCCCTGGCGATGTGCCTGACGGCTACCGCCGGGGCCGCGCGGGCCGCGCCCGTCGGCCCGGATTTCGCCGCGATCGACCGCTACATCGAGCAGGAGATGCGCGAGCAGCGCATTCCCGGCCTGGCGCTGGGCATCGTCCAGGGCGACCAGATCGTCCATCTCCACGGCTTCGGTATAGCCGACCCGTCCGGACGCGCGGTCACGCCCCAGACCCCATTCATGATCTTCTCGACGACCAAGTCGTTCACCGCCCTGGCGATTATGCAACTGGTCGAAGCGGGCAAGATCGAGTTGGACGCGCCCATTCAGCGCTATCTGCCCTGGTTCCGCGTGGCCGATCCAGACGCCTCCGCCCGCATCACCGTGCGGCATCTGTTGAATCAGACCAGCGGGCTGCCGGAAACCGCCGATGCCGATGTGGGGCTGAAGACCAGTACCGATACCAGTGAGAGCGCTTCGGAGCAAACGGTGCGTGGGTTACGCGCGGTCAGCCTCGACCGTCCGGTTGGTGCAGCGTTTACATATGTGAACGCCAATTATGTGACGTTGGGGTTGATTGTGCAAGCGGTCTCTGGGCAAACCTACGAAAGCTATGTCCAGGAGCATGTCTTTGTCCCGCTGGATATGCGCCAGTCATTCACCGCCAAAGCGGCAGCCCAACCGCACGGTCTGGCGATGGGCTATCAGTACTGGTTCGGCCAGCCCTTCCCCGCCGACTTGGCCTTCAACCGGAGCAACCTGCCCGCTGGCGGCCTGATCTCCAGCGCGGAAGATATGACCCATTATCTGATCGCCCAGCTCAATCAGGGACGATATGGCGAAGCATCCATCCTCTCGCCGAAGGGGGTCGCCGACATGCACGCCCCAGCGGTCCGGCGGCGCGGCGACCAGTTTTACGGTATGGGCTGGCTTGTCGTCCCTGTCAACGGCGCGCCGGTGATCTGGCATGGCGGTGACGGAACGAACTTTCACTCGACGATGATATTGGCGCCCAAGGGCCAATGGGGCGTCGTGCTCCTGGAAAATGCCCAAAATGTCCTGGACGGTGGGGATCGTATGCACCAGACTGCGTTTGGTGTGCTCAGCTTGCTGGCAGGGCGTCAGCCACCGGCGGCCGAATCGAATAATGTGCTCCAGCTGATCTTGCTGGTGCTTGTAGGGATAACCGCCCTGATGGTGATCGGGATGATTCGGTCAATCGTCGTCCTGCGCCGCTGGCGCACACAGCCCGGATGTCGCCCTCATGGCCGCCGGGGCATCCTCTGGCACGTCGTCCTACCGCTCGTGCTGCATCTGGCCCTGGCGCTACTCTTCCTGGTCGGCCTGCCGCAAGTGCTGTTCCAAAGCCCTCTACCACCCTTCTTCCTGTGGTTGCCTGACTACGGCTACACCCTGCTGATAGGCGGCCTGCTCGCGCTGGTCTGGGCCGTTGTCCGCACGATGCTGGCGTACGCCGCGCTTCGCACACCCGTCGCGCCGCGCCCGATCGCCGTGGTGGCCAAGGCGTAATTAATAAGGAGCAGGTTATGAATACCATCACATCATCCACGGGAACGACGGTGCAGCCGCACGCAGCGCGGCGTAGGAAAGGATTAGGCTTTTGGATCCGGCGGGTGCTGCTGGGGCTGGTCATCGCGCTGGTTGCGCTCGCCGCGATGGGCGCGATCTACCAGGCGGGCGCCACGGCGATCGACCAGCGCACCTACCTCCCGCCCGGCCAGCGGGTCGACGTGGGCGGCTACCGGCTGCATATCAACTGCGTGGGCACAGGCAGCCCGACGGTCATTTTGCTCCACGGGAACGGCGGGACATCGCTGGACTGGTACGGGGTGCAGCCGACGATCGCCACGACTACCCGCGTTTGTGCCTATGACCGCGCGGGGATAGGTTGGAGCGAAATAGGCCCAGGATCGCAGGACGCCCAGCAGATCGTGCGTGAGCTGCACACGCTCCTGACCAACGCGGTCATCGCAGGCCCGTATGTCCTGGTCGGGCACTCGTTTGGCGGGCTGTACACCCGCGTGTACGCCGACCAGTACCCCGACGAGGTGGCGGGCATGGTGCTGGTTGATGCGTCCCACCCGGATATGTGGGTGCGCGCCTCTGGCGGGCAGGACATCTACAATGCCGGTGTGCAGATGGGCAGTATCCTTGCCGCGCTGGCACCGTTCGGCATCGCTCGTTTGCAATCGAACACCACCCAACTCCCACCCAACTATGATATGCCACCAGAGCGATATGCGGAGTATCAGGCGCTGCGGTCTTCGACACGCTACTGGAATGCCGCACTTGCTGAACTGCGTGCCAATCCCAGAACGATGGACCAGGTCCGCGCGACCCACAGCCTCGGAGCGATGCCGCTGGCGGTGCTCACGGCGCGCGGTGACCACACGCAAGGTGGCCAGCAGGCGCTGGGGGTAGAGCAACTCCACTTCGCGCTGCAAAATGAGTTGGCGGCCCTTTCGACCAATAGCACGCATCGGATCGTCGAAGGGTCCGACCATCAATCGCTCCAGTTCAATGCGACGCACGCCAGCGTCACGAGCGCGGCCATCCGAGCGGTCGTCGAGGCCGCATGGAGTGGCCAGCCGCTGGGGCAGTAGGGCCAAGAGAACCTGTATCATCTATTTGATAGGAGCATATGCCCATGCATTCCAATACTATCAGCTACCAGCTGGCCCGTGGGATCGCCAGCGCGATCCTCGCTCTCGTGATGTGCCTGACCATAGCTCCTGCTGGGGCTAGCGCTACGCCAGCGATGCGCGCCGCACCGCCGCGCGGGATCCCGACGCTCGATCCTGAGCTTGTCGAAGGGAACGGAGCGGTGCGATCCGCAGGTCTGACTGACCCCGCCGAGCTAGAAGCGTTTCTCGACGACCTGCTCGCACGGCAGCTGGCGCAGCGCCACATCCCCGGCGCGAGCGTGGCGGTCGTCAAGGATGGCCGGCTGTTCTTCGCCAAGGGCTACGGCTACGCCAACCTCGAGCAACATACGCCCCTCGTCGCCGACCAGACCCTGCTCCGTGTCGGCTCGATCGCCAAGCCATTCACCTGGACCGCGGTGATGCAGCTGGTCGAGCAGGGCAAGCTCGATCTCAGCGCCGATGTCAACACCTATCTGGCCGATTTTCAGATCCCGGCCACCTATCCGGCGCCGATCACGCTG